>Ga0335081_10020587_pt1 | contig 10668 bp, 2 predicted proteins | sample Lox_Sample_35_FD_206713 | JGI IMG/M metagenome (GOLD analysis project Ga0335081, IMG submission 206713) | Soil microbial communities from Loxahatchee National Wildlife Refuge, Florida, United States - Lox_Sample_3.5 | ecosystem: Environmental > Terrestrial > Soil > Wetlands | place: USA: Florida... | reverse complement strand
CCTCTTGACTTTAGCGTCCTTGCGCGCTTTCAGCAAGTCACAATTTAGGTCGCTTTCCCATACTTTGAGGGTTTTGTATATATTTTCACTTACAGTATTTAGTACTTCGGCACCTCAGAAGAGCCACATTCATTCGCTCCCCTCGGAAGTTTCTCAAAATTCGACAACACTAAATATCTCCAGGCCTTGTCAGAGAACGATTCTGATGTGTGGCGCTTGTACACGGTGAAGAATTCGAATTTCCCACGGAGATCTATCGGCTACTCATATCGCTTTGAAAATCTAGATGAATAACCAGATGAATAAACATTACTCGTCATGAAACGTAATCAACAATTTAAATCATAATTATGAAGTCTACTCAAGATTAGAAATTACGGAGACACTGGGGGTTGAGGCACATGTAACAAATACAAATCTTTGATGTGGGTTCGATGATTTAGAAGAATGAGTGCTAGCCAACATCTGCAGGAGATCAACGGAATCATGCCAAAAAATCCCAGGCAATAGATCCAATGAGATCTCAACGAAAATATTTCCAATTTCTATGATGTCTTATTTCCCATTAGAATAAGCTAAGATCCCCCCATCCTAGCCGCCATATTTCATTCATCCTTCATTTGTTGTAATTAGTGGGGTACTCCGTCTTGACATTGACCCAATGGTGATTTCGTGATTCCTTTCATGTGAGGCATACTGTATATATATCCTCATGGTTTAAAATGTCAGATATTTGGCATTGGTTAGACTACTGCCAGTCAGATTGGGGATTGCGAATTTCGTTGTGGTCCCATATATATATATATATATTTCTACTTTCAGATATGCTAGTCGTTCATGAGAGAGCTCTCAAAGTTGCAACGGCAACGGCCAAAGTCGGAGATAATCGATGTTTGAAATTTTGTCCCGTTATTCCGGCGGGCCGACGACATGGAATAACAGACCGTATTTAGGCGGGTGTGGGGGAACCATATCACACTCCGGAAACACGGGGACGCCTTCACGTGCCTCCTTTGCCCCGCTCGCATTTCAGGTGAGTGCAAAATCTTGGGTCGTTTTTGATCCAGTGACCGGGAACAAAGTGCAGTACATAGCACCGAAGAACAGGAAGAACGCAAAATGAAACGCGTCTTCGGTGGGTATTTGTTCGACAACAAATGATGAATCTAAGCTTAGGTCCAATTCATTCAAAGTTTCACTCGTTCTTCCGTCGAAACAAACCCCCCTGTGGTGAGCGTTCACAGGAGGCGAATCATGTCCCTCTCCTTGTCCGATCCCGGGGCTTCCTATATTCCATTTATCCGACCGTATAGTTGACCGGAAGATTCGGGACTATGAGACACATGGCAATTTCAGTGTCAGCAATGACATATTCTTCGAGAGTCTAGAAAAAGTGGGATGGTCACAAGCAACCTCCTTCCGCCCTATCGGGTGTAATACAAGAACGTCATTTGTTTCAGGTAGCCTATTCAGGCAGACAGTTCTCCGTAGATATGCTTCTCATATCACAAATGAACCTCCATATTAGGCGATCGCAAGTATTTAAAGGGGTGATCCATCGACCTGCCGGGCATCACACATCCGGCAAACCAATCCTTCTACAGCTACCACACGGTCTTCGAAGAACATGAAGTTCCCCCAACTCTCCTCCCTCTTGGTCTTCGCGACTCTTGCATACGCAGTTATGAGCGACTTCGTTCCGGAACTACAAAGCGCCAAACTTGTCGAACGTCTTAATCCCCGAACTGGCTGTGGCAGTGTCGTTTCACTGGGCGATCTGGTCAAGGATCTGAACAGAAGGGGGTTTGCAGCTACCTTGCAGTGTGCAGGAGCCTGGGTATTGACCAGGAGGTGTCTATCCGACTGACAGGGCGCTGTTGCTGTATTATAACCCCCAGCAGCAGTGCCACCTTCTAATTATAGATCTACACAGCCTGATGGCAGTGCTGTTTCTATTTACAGCTCCACTGCCTCAACAGAGCCTCATCTCACTGCCTCCGACGATCCTCTACACTATATTCCGACAGTCTCCTTCACCTAGAGGTTTCGCCCTCGAAACTGACCAGGTAATGTCCTTTGAACGATGATTTCGTCAAAGATCTCGCGTTTCCTCTTGAGATTTCGCTTGGGCATAATATCACCAAACTCCAAATCCAATATTTCATCGAGATCATCATCCCCTTCATTGTCTTGGAGGTACTGATCAAGAATATCTGTATGCTTTGCATATGATGGCATCAGCTCCAGATTGCGGTTTCGTCGTCTGAGTTTGTCCTTCGCCTTTGGAGATGCCCAGAGATCCTGTAGTTCGTCCGCTGTTGTCATATTTGCCTTAATCAATCGATTTCCATGCACTAATGCTGCCAACTCACGCCCATTTGGATCCTGCAATCGGTACGTTCCCAGTAGCATTTTCTGGACCACCTGGTATGGTCCAAACCACTTTGCTTCAAACTTTTGAGGATTCTCATGGCGAACCAAAACCCATTCGCCCTCCTCAAGCTTATGTGGCTTCACCATTTGGTCTCGGGCAGACTTATCCTTTAGAGCCCTTTCATGAGTTGCAATCACAGCTTCCTTTCGTGCTGACTGTAGCAATTTCAAGCGTTCATCATAAGGTGCAGCTTCAGCATCTACTGGGAGTGCGGCATTTCGATCCCCCAGTAATTGTGGATGCCGACCATATACCAAATAAAATGGAGATATCTTCGTTGTAGAATGGGTTCGAATGCGACAAGCAAACACAGCTTGATCCAAGTAAAGATCCCATAATTTCGTTGGCTTGTTGAGAAGCATTTTTCCCAACATTGTACCAATGATCCCATTCAATCTCTCGACTTTTCCATTTGTACGTGGATGGTATGGACTTGTACCCTTGTGTAGTGTCTTGATCTTATTGAGATACCTCTGTACGATGCCTCCCCAAAGGTTCTTGCCACCATCGGTAAATATCTCTTGAGGTGCACCATAATGCATGTAGATCTCATTATAAATGAATTCAGCAATGGTTTCTTCATCTGCTTTAGGAATAGCTTTAGCGATTGGCCATCCTGTAGCATAGTCAATTGCAGTAATAATCCATCGATTCCCATGTATGGTGGTTGGCAATCGTCCGATCAGATCAATGCCCCAACGTTGAAATGGCTGAATGAACGGATCTGTGACCATTTGTGCAGTCTCCCGTTCTTGAGATGGATGTTGTCGCTGCTGTATCTGACAGTTTGGACATGCTGAGATGAAATGGCGTATATCTTTCTCCATTGTTGGCCACCATGCTCGTGATTCCAATATATTTTCAAGGCTCTGGTATGACAGGTGTCCATATTGCTCATGCATCTTCTGCATAAGATCTCCACGAAACGGAAACTCAATATATGGCGCTGTTATCCCCTCCTTCACCTTTCTGTGAAGCACTCCTCCATCCTCAAGAACAAACTTCGCAGCATCTGCAATGATCTGAGCACGGGTAGCATCACTGGCATCAACAGGGATCGAGTGATCCTGAAGAAAATAACGTATGTACGGGATATAATCCTCAGCAACTCGCAGTATCAGCGCATTAAAATCAGGCCTCCGACTAATAGCATCGGGAACAATAGCTTGACTCCCAGGACGATACTTGATGATGAGATTGTACTGCTGGAACTCATCAATCCATCGCGCAAGCCGCTTTGATGGCTTCTGCACTGTGTTCATATACTTTAACGAGTCATGATCTGTAATAATCGTAATCGGCAAGCCATTTTCAATGTAATGGTGCCATTTCTGAAGTGCATCCTTGATTGCCAACAGCTCCTTCTCATGTGTCGGATAACGTACTTCTGCGCCCTGCAATTTACGACCATCGAATGCAACAGGGTGAAGTTTTCCATCATTGCCTTCCTGACACAATGCCATGCCATTACCAAAATCAGATGAATCTGTTTCAATTGTATACGGTTTCGCTGGATCTGGCTGCACTAGCACAGGTACAGTAGTAATGGCATTCTTCAGTCGTTCAAAGGCTGCTTGATGTAGCATTGACCAAGCAATTGGACGCTTCTTTCCCATATCCCCTTCATGAGATCTGAACAGATCAGATAATGGCGCAGCAATAATGCTGAAATGACGTATGAATCGCCGATAATAATTTACCAATCCATAGAATTGCCGGACTTCTTGAACATTTCTGGGCCGAGGCCATTCCCTGATTGCTTTTACCTTTGAATCAAGGACCTCAACAATGCCCTGGCCCACGAGATGGCCACAGAACTCAACCCTTGGTTGATCAAAGACACACTTGTCAGGTCGTGCATACAAAGAATGCTGCTGCAATGCTTCAAACACCAATCTCAAGTGCTCCAAGTGCTCTTCCTCCGTATTTGAGTATACCAGAATATCATCTAGGTACACCAACACAAATTTATCGATATATGGCCGTAGAATTGAGTTCATCAATGTTTGAAATGTCGCTGGTGCATTCGTCAATCCGAATGGCATTACCAGGAACTCATACTTGCCATACCGTGTGTTGAATGCTGTCTTCGGGATATCCTTCTCAGCGACTCGCAGTTGCCAGTATCCAGATAAGAGATCAATCGACGATAAATGCTTCGCTTTACCCAATTTGTCAATACATTCCTGAATCCTAGGGAGCGGATAAGCATTCTTCAGGGTCTTGGAATTCAGCATCCTATAATCGATGCACATCCTCCACTCGCCTGTCTTCTTGAGCACAAAGAGTACAGGAGCTCCCCATGGAGATACACTCTCCCGAATCAAGCCTCTTCGTAGAAGCTCTTCGATCTGATGTGTCTGTTCCTGTAACTGCTGAACAGACAGTGGATAAGCATTCTTATTCACTGGACTCGCATCACCTGTTTCAATGGCATGGTCTACAGCACGCCTTGGTGGCAGTCCATCTGGCAGCTCCTCTCTGAAGACGTCCTGATACTCTTTCAGCAGCCTTCTGAGCTTCCTGTTCACTGTTCTTTCCTTGGAGATAGGACCCCTATCAGCATCCTCATCAATCTCCATTGAATTCATCATCAGAGCATTTGACTCTTCATTGAGATCCCTTTGATGCTCCATCAAGTTCATCCCTAGAGCATTGGCACCTCCATTGAGATCCCCTCCATGCTCCATTGAACTCTTCTCAGGGCTGAGATCCTCGTCAGAATCTCTTCCACTGCAATTGGAATCCTCGTCAGGATTCCCTTGGCAGTCCCTGATGAAATAAAGGTATGCTTTTGCACCACTCTTTATCTCTCTTTCCACTTCATTAAGTGAAATTCCACTGGCGCATAATTCCGCTGGCCAGTCCTCTAGCACTGTGAGTGCTTCATGCATTTTAATATCACCAGTGCTGAGCTTGTGTACAATTCGCTGTACACCCTCTGAGGTATTGACGAATATGTCCAAGGTTTCCCAGTCATGCAGCGGCTTCCATTGCAAATGCCATGACATACCGAGGACAACGTCAAAGTCTGCATCTAGATCAAGGACAGTTGCATGCACCATCCCAGTCCATTCAGACATTCCCAGCATGAACTCACATTGGCCCAAGATCTTCATATCTTGTCCATTCGGCAGCCTCACGCTGTGTGGTTCTGCCGTATCTCTGAACTTCAGGTTCGCCTGTTCAGCAAACCTTCGGGAGACATAATTCTTGGTGGCTCCAGTGTCCAGCAACACTGTGCCATTTCTCCCATTAATCTTGCAGTGGTACATCAGCAGGACATCCCCTCGATTGGTCATAGAACACAGATACTCCAAATCAGGCTCTATTCCACTATCGATACTATTGTCCTGAACCATCGCATTCAACTTCTTCGGCTGTTTCTCTCCCTGTTTGGACTGAACAAGTGGGCATTCTATACTGCGGTGTCCTTTCCCGGCACATGTGATACAAACACCTAATTTCCTTGCCCAGTTAATCCACTCCCACTTGTTGCGAACATTCTCATACACAACCAACCCACCTCCACGTCTGAGGTTGCTGGTCAAGAATTCTTTCTCCTTTAGAGTAAGCTTCTCACGATTGATCCTTTGGCCAGGATGATGAGATCCCTTAGCATCAGGCTTGGGATTGGACTTCGGATCCGTTTTGACCTTCCTGGCTTGGTGACCTTCACTTTGGCCGACACCAGTGCCATGAGTATGTGCTTTAATGGTCTGCTCAGCACGTTTGGCAAGCTCAAGGACTTCATGAAATTGCATGTCCTCGATGCGAAGTGATTCAGGAAGACGTAGGACTTCAGCATTGATCTTTGTGTTCAATCCAGCGATGAACATATAGTAATAGATGTGATTATCTTCAGCATGCTTCATCCTCTTCTTTTGCTTGCCAACCATACGACGAAAACGTGCATAATATGCATTGACGGATTCATTGCCCTGTGTTGTGATGTGAAGCTGAATAAATCTGGTATAGCCTGACTCCGATGAACCATAGGTATCTCTCATATAGGAAGAAAATGCATCCCATGTCATCCAGGCACCATAATCAGCCTCATGGTGAATGAGATCAAGACTGATCTCAGGCTTTGTGTTTTGAATCGCTGTCTCAATACGGGTACGTTCTTTAATTGTCCCTTCGACTTGCTCACGGTGGCGAAACCATGTTTCGAATTTCTCGATCCAAGCATCAATAAAATCGCCAACCTTTCCATTGAATTGTTCAGGCATTGCCACATAAACCTTCTGCTTTTGCTGGCGAGTTTGGTCCATCCTTTCCATCATAACCTGCTGGCTGCGAAGAAGTGCTGTGACAGCATCTTTGAGAGGATCATCAGCAGAAACATTGATGGAATCTGTATCATCCAGAGTTTCGGGATCATTGAGGGAATCGTCGGTGAGGGAATCACCCCTCTCTTCCTCAGTAATAATAGGTGTATGGGCACGGACACTGGCCATTGCTTGTACCTGTACTTCCAGGTCAGCAAGACGTGCTCTCATCTCATCATTCTCCAACCGCAATCGCTCTGCTCGAGTCGGCATACTTGTGATGTGCAGTTTCGCTATTTGGCCCCGCTTTTCGCTTTTGCGCTTCGCCGCTTTATTTTGCGCTTTGCGTTGTGGTTTCCGCTGCGCTTTTGCGCGTTTCTTTGTGCTTCGCTTTGGGCAGCTCGTCTGCTTCGCGTGGAATGCGCTTCGCTATTCTTTCGTGTATTCACTCTGACCGTCACGGTCCCCGCTACCAACTGTCGTTTCACTGGGCGATCTGGTCAAGGATCTGAACAGGAGGGGGTTTGCAGCTACCTTGCAGTGTGCAGGAGCCTGGGTATTGACCAGGAGGTGTCTATCCGACTGACAGGGCGCTGTTGCTGTATTATAACCCCCAGCAGCAGTGCCACCTTCTAATTATAGATCTACACAGCCTGATGGCAGTGCTGTTTCTATTTACAGCTCCACTGCCTCAACAGAGCCTCATCTCACTGCCTCCGACGATCCTCTACACTATATTCCGACAGTCTCCTTCACCTAGAGGTTTCGCCCTCGAAACTGACCAGGTAATGTCCTTTGAACGATGATTTCGTCAAAGATCTCGCGTTTCCTCTTGAGATTTCGCTTGGGCATAATATCACCAAACTCCAAATCCAATATTTCATCGAGATCATCATCCCCTTCATTGTCTTGGAGGTACTGATCAAGAATATCTGTATGCTTTGCATATGATGGCATCAGCTCCAGATTGCGGTTTCGTCGTCTGAGTTTGTCCTTCGCCTTTGGAGATGCCCAGAGATCCTGTAGTTCGTCCGCTGTTGTCATATTTGCCTTAATCAATCGATTTCCATGCACTAATGCTGCCAACTCACGCCCATTTGGATCCTGCAATCGGTACGTTCCCAGTAGCATTTTCTGGACCACCTGGTATGGTCCAAACCACTTTGCTTCAAACTTTTGAGGATTCTCATGGCGAACCAAAACCCATTCGCCCTCCTCAAGCTTATGTGGCTTCACCATTTGGTCTCGGGCAGACTTATCCTTTAGAGCCCTTTCATGAGTTGCAATCACAGCTTCCTTTCGTGCTGACTGTAGCAATTTCAAGCGTTCATCATAAGGTGCAGCTTCAGCATCTACTGGGAGTGCGGCATTTCGATCCCCCAGTAATTGTGGATGCCGACCATATACCAAATAAAATGGAGATATCTTCGTTGTAGAATGGGTTCGAATGCGACAAGCAAACACAGCTTGATCCAAGTAAAGATCCCATAATTTCGTTGGCTTGTTGAGAAGCATTTTTCCCAACATTGTACCAATGATCCCATTCAATCTCTCGACTTTTCCATTTGTACGTGGATGGTATGGACTTGTACCCTTGTGTAGTGTCTTGATCTTATTGAGATACCTCTGTACGATGCCTCCCCAAAGGTTCTTGCCACCATCGGTAAATATCTCTTGAGGTGCACCATAATGCATGTAGATCTCATTATAAATGAATTCAGCAATGGTTTCTTCATCTGCTTTAGGAATAGCTTTAGCGATTGGCCATCCTGTAGCATAGTCAATTGCAGTAATAATCCATCGATTCCCATGTATGGTGGTTGGCAATCGTCCGATCAGATCAATGCCCCAACGTTGAAATGGCTGAATGAACGGATCTGTGACCATTTGTGCAGTCTCCCGTTCTTGAGATGGATGTTGTCGCTGCTGTATCTGACAGTTTGGACATGCTGAGATGAAATGGCGTATATCTTTCTCCATTGTTGGCCACCATGCTCGTGATTCCAATATATTTTCAAGGCTCTGGTATGACAGGTGTCCATATTGCTCATGCATCTTCTGCATAAGATCTCCACGAAACGGAAACTCAATATATGGCGCTGTTATCCCCTCCTTCACCTTTCTGTGAAGCACTCCTCCATCCTCAAGAACAAACTTCGCAGCATCTGCAATGATCTGAGCACGGGTAGCATCACTGGCATCAACAGGGATCGAGTGATCCTGAAGAAAATAACGTATGTACGGGATATAATCCTCAGCAACTCGCAGTATCAGCGCATTAAAATCAGGCCTCCGACTAATAGCATCGGGAACAATAGCTTGACTCCCAGGACGATACTTGATGATGAGATTGTACTGCTGGAACTCATCAATCCATCGCGCAAGCCGCTTTGATGGCTTCTGCACTGTGTTCATATACTTTAACGAGTCATGATCTGTAATAATCGTAATCGGCAAGCCATTTTCAATGTAATGGTGCCATTTCTGAAGTGCATCCTTGATTGCCAACAGCTCCTTCTCATGTGTCGGATAACGTACTTCTGCGCCCTGCAATTTACGACCATCGAATGCAACAGGGTGAAGTTTTCCATCATTGCCTTCCTGACACAATGCCATGCCATTACCAAAATCAGATGAATCTGTTTCAATTGTATACGGTTTCGCTGGATCTGGCTGCACTAGCACAGGTACAGTAGTAATGGCATTCTTCAGTCGTTCAAAGGCTGCTTGATGTAGCATTGACCAAGCAATTGGACGCTTCTTTCCCATATCCCCTTCATGAGATCTGAACAGATCAGATAATGGCGCAGCAATAATGCTGAAATGACGTATGAATCGCCGATAATAATTTACCAATCCATAGAATTGCCGGACTTCTTGAACATTTCTGGGCCGAGGCCATTCCCTGATTGCTTTTACCTTTGAATCAAGGACCTCAACAATGCCCTGGCCCACGAGATGGCCACAGAACTCAACCCTTGGTTGATCAAAGACACACTTGTCAGGTCGTGCATACAAAGAATGCTGCTGCAATGCTTCAAACACCAATCTCAAGTGCTCCAAGTGCTCTTCCTCCGTATTTGAGTATACCAGAATATCATCTAGGTACACCAACACAAATTTATCGATATATGGCCGTAGAATTGAGTTCATCAATGTTTGAAATGTCGCTGGTGCATTCGTCAATCCGAATGGCATTACCAGGAACTCATACTTGCCATACCGTGTGTTGAATGCTGTCTTCGGGATATCCTTCTCAGCGACTCGCAGTTGCCAGTATCCAGATAAGAGATCAATCGACGATAAATGCTTCGCTTTACCCAATTTGTCAATACATTCCTGAATCCTAGGGAGCGGATAAGCATTCTTCAGGGTCTTGGAATTCAGCATCCTATAATCGATGCACATCCTCCACTCGCCTGTCTTCTTGAGCACAAAGAGTACAGGAGCTCCCCATGGAGATACACTCTCCCGAATCAAGCCTCTTCGTAGAAGCTCTTCGATCTGATGTGTCTGTTCCTGTAACTGCTGAACAGACAGTGGATAAGCATTCTTATTCACTGGACTCGCATCACCTGTTTCAATGGCATGGTCTACAGCACGCCTTGGTGGCAGTCCATCTGGCAGCTCCTCTCTGAAGACGTCCTGATACTCTTTCAGCAGCCTTCTGAGCTTCCTGTTCACTGTTCTTTCCTTGGAGATAGGACCCCTATCAGCATCCTCATCAATCTCCATTGAATTCATCATCAGAGCATTTGAATCTCCATTGAGATCCCTTCCACGCTCCATTGAACTCTTCTCAGGGCTGAGATCCTCGTCAGAATCTCTTCCACTGCAATTGGAATCCTCGTCAGGATTCCCTCGGCAGTCCCTGATGAAATAAAGGTATGCTTTTGCACCACTCTTTATCTCTCTTTCCACTTCATTAAGTGAAATTCCACTGGCGCATAATTCCGCTGGCCA
>Ga0335081_10020584_pt1 | contig 10669 bp, 11 predicted proteins | sample Lox_Sample_35_FD_206713 | JGI IMG/M metagenome (GOLD analysis project Ga0335081, IMG submission 206713) | Soil microbial communities from Loxahatchee National Wildlife Refuge, Florida, United States - Lox_Sample_3.5 | ecosystem: Environmental > Terrestrial > Soil > Wetlands | place: USA... | reverse complement strand
CCGCTTTCGCCGGCATCATCGGCGGACCGATCCTGTCGGCCTATCCGGGCCTCGACCAGGACATGCTGCCGCTGGCGCTGGTGGTCGTGATCCTCGGCGGCTCAGGCAGCCTGCTCGGCTCGTTCGTCGGCAGCATCGTCATCGGCTTCATCTACAATTTCGGCCAGGCGATGCTGCCCGAGCTTGCCTACTTCGTACTGTTCCTGCCGATGCTGCTGGTTCTGCTTCTGCGGCCACAGGGCCTGTTCGGCAGGTTCGTGCCATGAGCGCGCGCTATCTTGCCGTCGCGGTCGCCGCGCTTGCACTTCTTACGGTGCCTTACTGGGTGCCGGGCGTGTACTACGTCAATGTCGCAAGCCAGATCCTTTTCTATGCCATTTTCGCGCTCGGCCTGAACGTGCTGGTTGGTTATGCCGGGCTCGTCTCGCTTGGCCACGCTGGCCTGTTCGGCATCGCATCCTACGCCACCGGTTATTTGCTTCAGCTCGGTTACGGTCACCCGTCGGCGATTGTCGCCGGGCTCGTGGCGGGCATCGCCGCCATGGCCATTTTCGCGATCCTTTCGCTGCGCGCCAGCGGTATCGGTTTCATCATGATCACGCTGGCGATCGGCCAGATTATCTGGGGACTCGCCTATCGTTGGATCAGCGTCACCAACGGCGACAACGGCATTAGTTTGCACGGCCGGCCGGCGCCCTTCGGGCTGTCGCTCAACGATGCCAACGTCTTTTACTATGCGACCCTTGTCATCTTCGCCGTGTCACTTGCCGCTGTAGCGATTTTCGTGCGCTCACCGCTCGGCGCCGCGCTGTGCGGTACCCGCGACCAGCCGCGGCGCATGAATGCGCTGGGCTATCACGTCTGGGCGATCCGCTTTTGCGCCTGCCTGTTTTCCGGCCTGCTCACGGCGATATCGGGCATTCTTTTCGTCTATTACACGCAATTCATTAGCCCGCAGACGCTCGCGCTGACCTCGTCCGCCGAGGTTCTTCTGATGGTGATATCGGGTGGCGCCGGCACCCTGCTCGGTCCCATCGTCGGCGCAGCGCTGGTGGTGGTGGTGAAAAGCGTGGTGAGCGGTTTCGTCGAGCGTTGGAACATGCTGCTCGGCGTGATCTTCGTTGCCATCGTCATCCTGATGCCGGAAGGTATCGTGCCGGGCAGCGCGCGGCTTTGGCGGGTCGCGTGGCGCAAATTCGGCGCACCGTCCGGGCCCGTCGCCACCGGGGCGAAGCCATGAGCGCGCTTACCGTCAGCGCGCTGAGCAAGGCCTTCGGCGGCCTGCACGTGACGCGCAATGTCGATCTCGATGTGCAGCCGGGCGAGCGGCGGCTGATCATCGGCCCTAACGGCGCCGGCAAGACTACGCTGTTCAATCTGATCACCGGCGAGCTCTCGCCCGATTCCGGGTCGGTCACGCTGTTCGGCGAGGACATCACCCGCGTGCCCAGCCGCCGCCGGCCGCACATGGGCATGGCGCGCACCTACCAGATCATCACCTTGTTTCCGCGCGACACCATCATCCATAACGTGTCGCTGGCGCTGCTCGGACTTTCGCCGCTGCGCTGGAACCCGCTGATCGAAATGAAGCACCAGGGGCATATCGCCGAGCGCGCGCATGAAGCGCTCACGCGGGTCGGTCTCGCCCACATCGCCGAGCGACCCTTGTCGCAGACCTCCTACGGCGAGCGCCGCCGCGTCGAGATTGCCATGGCGCTGGCGCAGAACCCGAGGCTGTTGCTGCTCGACGAGCCCTTCGCCGGGCTGTCGATCGACGAACGCCGCGACGTGCATCAGCTGCTGCTCGCCATCCCGCGCGACGTCACCATGGTGATGATCGAGCACAATATGGACGTGGCGCTGGAATTCGCCGAGCGCATCACGCTCCTGCATTTCGGCGAGGTGATCGTCGAAGGCAGCCGCGCCGAAGTCGTGGCCGATCCGCGCACCCGGGAGGTCTATCTTGGCCACTGACGCGCTCGCGCTGAGCAATGTCGACGCCTATTACGGCGACAGCCATGTGCTCTACGGCGTCTCCTTTGCCTGCGGCGAAGCGAAGCTGCTGGGCTTGCTCGGCCGCAACGGCGCCGGCAAGTCGACCTGCATGAACGTTACCATGGGCCTGTTGGCGCCGCGGAGCGGCGAGGTCAGCGTGTTCGGGCAAGTCGTTACCGGGCTGTCGCCGGAGATGATCGCCGCGCGCGGCGTCGCGCTGGTGCCGCAAGGCCGCCGCATCTTCAAGAGTCTCACCGTGCGCGAGAACCTTGCCGTCGCCGCGCGCAAGCCCGAGAACGGCAAGCACGCGCCGTGGACCGAAGACACCGTCTTCGGCATGTTTCCGCGCCTGCGCGAACGCCACGGCCAGATCGCCGCGCATCTCTCCGGTGGCGAGCAGCAGATGCTGGCAATCGGCCGCGCGCTGATGGGCAATCCGCGCGTATTGCTGATGGATGAGCCCTCCGAGGGCCTCGCCCCGCAGATCGTCGCCGAGGTGATGGCCACCATCCGCAAGCTGAAAGAAAGCGGATTATCGATCGTGCTGGTCGAGCAGAATCCCAAGCTCGTCTTCGACATTGCCGACAACATTGTGATTTTGAACACCGGGCACGTGGCGGTGGTCTCCACCCCGTCGCAACTGGAAAAGGAAGGCGTCGACCTCACCCAGCATCTGGGGGTGTTCTAGGCAATGCTGTCGTCCCCGCGCAGGCGGGGACCCGGTATCCTTCGCGCGCGCATTGAAAACCGGCAACTCAACGTTTACTGGATCACCCACGTTTGCGGGTGATGACGGCAGGGGAAATCGCAATGACACAGGTCTGGAACAAATACGCCAACACCGCGGCGCGCAAACACGGCAAGCCGGGGCGCGAGATCAGGCCCAAAAGCCTCACCGTCGATATGCATTGCCATGTTGCGGTACCGCGCGTCGCCGAGATCGTCGGCCCTCATCTCAAGAACGCGACCGATCCCTTGGTCGCCGCTTCGACGCCGGAAACGCAGGCGCTGATGGCAAAACAGGCAGCCGACGTCCGCACGCGCATGAGCACGACGAATGAGCGCTTTGCCGCGATGGACGAGATGGGCATCGACATGCAGCTCATCTGTCCGGCGCCGCCGCAGATCTACTATTACTTGCCGCTCGAGGTCGGCATCGAGGCCGCCCGCGCGCTCAACGACGGCATCGCCGAATATGTCGGCAAGCACAAGGATCGGCTGGTTGCGCTCGGCGGCGTGCCGATGCAGGACGGCAACGAAGCGGCAAAAGAGCTCGAGCGCGGCATGAAGCAGCTCGGCTTCAAAGGCGTCGAGATCCTCACCAACGTCAACGGCAAGGAGCTGTCCGATCCGGCCTTCGCGCCGTTCTGGAAGAAGGCCGAGGAGCTCGACGCGCTGGTTTTTATCCACCCGACCGGCTTCACGCAGCCGCAGCGTTTTGCCCGCTTCTACTTCAACAACGTCATCGGCAATCCGCTCGATACCACGGTGGCGCTGCACTACCTCATCTTCGACGGCGTGTTCGAACGCCATCCCAAGCTGCGCGTTCTCGCCGCCCATGGCGGCGGCTTCCTCGGCGCCTACTCGGGCCGCATCGATCACGCCTGGGGCGCGCGTTCGGATGCGCACGGCGACCTGCCGCAGCCACCGACAACCTATCTGCGGCGCAACGTCTATTTCGACACGATCGTCTTTACGCCGCACCAGCTTGAAGCGCTGGTGAAGACCTATGGCGCCGATCGCATCGTCCTCGGCACCGACTATCCTTTCGACATGCTGGAATACGATCCGATCGGCCACGTCGCGTCCGTCGACAGTTTCGACGCCGCGACCCGCGCCGCGCTCTGCGGCGGCAACGCGAAGAAACTGCTGGGAATTTGACCGCGGAATGGTCGCGGGCGGGCTGGGCAGCTCCTCTTTTTTTAACTTTGCCGCCCTAGGCGCGAAAACTTAAAGTTCGAAAAACGGCGGAGGTGGCAGTGATCGGCATTCCAACACACATTCCGAAGGAAGTGCATTTTGACTTTCTGGGAATGACCATCCCAATCCATTGGGATTATCACGCCATCCTGATGGTCACGGTCTGGTTCGTGCTGGTGCCGATCTGCATCATCATCATCCGTTTCGGCAAACCGAAGCCGACGCTCACCGGCCTCTACCGCAAGGTCTCGATTTGGCACGCCGAATGGTGGTGGTTCAGTGTCCACAAATACGGGCTGATGTTTTCGATCGGCTTGGCGCTCGCCGGCGCGATCGTGGCGGTGACGGTCAGCGGCGGCTTCAGCGGCTCGTTCCATTCAATGTTCGGCCTGACGACAATCGCGCTCGGGTGCCTGCAGATCATGGGCGGCTGGCTCAGAGGCAAGCACGGCGGCAAGAATTACTACACCGCCGATCCGAACGATCCGAAAACCTGGTTCGGTGATCATTACAACATGACGACCCGCCGGCGGGTTTTCGAGGCCTATCACAAGACGGCGGGCTATTTCGTCTATTTCTTTGCTGCCGGAGCGGTTGCCAGCGGTCTGATGCAATATCCGATGCCGGGCCTGGCGATGTTCATCGTTGCCATGGTGATCATCGCGTTCGTTGTATCCATTGTTCTGGAATACAAAGGGTACCGCTACGACGGCTACCGCGCCGCGCACGGCTATACGATGGACGCGCCTTTCAACAAACAACGCGAATTTCTGTAGCCCGGTAACCGGCGTTACCAAGGCTTACGGTCACACTACCTCAGGAACGACGCGCATGAGCAGTCAAGACTTGCCCAGACCAGACTACGCCAAAAACATGAAGCTGATCGGCTACACCGATCAAGGCGGCAGGCCGGACGGCGTGCAGATCATGGTCAACAACGGCTACGCCTATGTCGGCCACATGTTCTCGAAGGGCTTCAGCGTCATTGATGTGCGCGACCCGAAGAACCCACGCGCGGTGAATTACATCGCCGCGCCGGCAAACACCTGGAATATCCATTTGCAGGTGCATGACAATCTATTGCTGGTGATCCACGCCAAGGACATGTTCGCCGCCGCTGAATTCGCCGACGAGCGGGCCTACTACAAAGGGGCTCTTGGCCAGAAGGTCGGCACCGCCGAAGCAAAGCGCGTGCGCGACTGGAGCGCGGGGCTGGCGGTTTATGACGTGTCGAAGCCCGAGGCGCCGCGCCAACTCGGCTTCATGGCGGTCGAGGGCGGCGGCATCCACCGCGTCTGGTACGTTGGCGGGCGCTGGGCCTATGCCTCGGTGCTGCTGGACGGCTTTACCGATTACATCTTCATCACCATCGACATGAGCGACCCGGCTCATCCCCGCGAGGCCGGGCGCTGGTGGATTCCCGGCATGAACCAGGCGGCCGGCGAGACGCCGTCATGGCAGCCGACCCGCCGTTACGGCCTGCACCACCCAATCGTCCATGGCGACACCGCCTACTGCGCCTGGCGCGATGCCGGCATGGTGGTGCTCGACGTCGCCGACCGCGCCAAACCGAAACTGATCGTGCACCGCAACTGGTCGCCGCCTTATGGCGGCGGCACGCACAACTGTCTGCCGCTGCCCGACCGCGATCTGCTGGTGGTGCTGGACGAGGCCGTGCTCGACCATCAGGAGGACGGGCTGAAGCTGATATGGATCTTCGACAATCGCGTGCCGTCGAACCCAGTGAGCATCGCCACGTTACCGACGCCCGCCGAGGCCGACTACAAGGCCAAGGGTGCGCATTTCGGCCCGCACAATATTCACGAGAACCGGCCCGGGAGTTTCGTCTCGTCGAAGCTGATCTTCGCCACTTATCAGAATGCCGGCGTGCGCGTGTTCGATATCTCAGATGCTTTCGCGCCGAAAGAAGTCGGCGCCTGGGTGCCGCCGCAGCCGGCGCGGCTCGTCGACACGCGACCGAACCGCCCGCGCATCATCCAGTCGGCGGACGTCTTCGTAGATCGCGCGGGTCTGATCTACACCACCGACTACAATGCTGGCCTCTACATATTGGAATACCAAGGCTGAAATAGGCCGAGGCGCAAATTGGCCAGCGCATCGGCAATTGCAAGTCACGCATACAAGAAATCCAGCACCGCGGTTTCCTCAAGCACCGCCTCGTCGGTCGAGTGCTGGCCGGCGCGCACCTGCTCCGCCTCGGTGCGTGTCGCCTGCAGGAAGGCGCCGAGATGCCGCGCGCGCTCGATGATGCGAAAGTTCTCCTTGAGCCGCGCCGTTTCGAAGCGCTTCATGGCAGCTTCGACACCGCTCTCGGCTTGTAGCGCGCCCGTGAGAGCCGCTGCATCGTCCGCCGCCTTCGACACGCCGGCCGCCACGTGCGGGCGGGCGACGAAAGCGGCATCGCCGACGATCGCCACGCGGCCAAACGCCATGTGCGGCGATTCCAGATCGTAGATCGGCTGCAGGATCGGCTCCTCGATCATGCGCGCGACCTGACGGAACTGCGGCCCCAGCAGCCGCTCGGCGTCGGCGCGCATTTCGGCGATGACCTCGCGGCGGATCAGCGGCGGCGGGATCGAGATCGAATGGGTCACGCCATGCGCGTCGGTGAGCAACCACTTCAGCTTGGTTCGCTCGTCTGCCGGCCGGTACCAGACGACATTGTAGCGGCGATGGCCGGGGCGCAGATCGTTGTCGGGCCCCGCCACCGGATAGCCGAGGAACTGCTCGCCCGGCGGCAAGGTGAACGTCATGTATTCGAACAGGTCGCGGTGCACGTCGGGCGGAAACGCACTCTCCGCGATCAGCGCGCGCCAGGCGCTGTAACCGGCATAGAGCGGAAGAACTTCTGGCGCGCATTGCTGACGCACGGTCGAGCGCAGGCCGTCGGCGCCGACCAGAACCTCAGCCTCGACCGTTTCGCCATCGGAAAAATGCGCGACAACCTTGTCGGCATCTTGGATGAAGCCGGTCAGCCCGCGCCCGCGATGATAGTTCTCCGGCGGAAAGGCATCGCGCAGCAGCCGGTAGACGCGCTCCCAAGCGGTGAGCACTTGCGGGCATTTGAATTCGTGGGTGAAGCGCCCTTGCGCGTCGAGGATTTTGCGCGTGGTGATGTGCACGCCGAGTTCTTGGGTGGGCAATCCCAGGGTGCGTAGGCGCTCGATCAGCTCGGCCTGCGCGACGATGCCGGCGCCGCGGCCGGACAATTCGCTCGCGACGCGTTCGTATATATTGACCGACCAGCCGGCGCGGCGCAGCAGCAGCCCGCTCAGCAAGCCGCTCATCGAACCGCCGATGACGATTGCGCGTCGCTTGCTCGAACCGGCCAATCGAACCCCTCAACATTTGAGTTTCGCGGACTATGCTATATATAGCGGCAAAGATCAGTGGAGGAATTTTTTCATGGCGATGACCATGCACGACAAGGCCGCCGAGGTTCGCCACAACAAACCGTGGCCTGCCGACATCGCCGCCGAATTCGAGCGCGAGGCAAAGAATCAAAATCCTTGCGTCGGCTCCGTTCTGCTCTCGGAAAACGAGCGCAGCCGCGTGTGGATGATCCGCCTGGCGCCCGGCGAGCGTTGCGGCTTTCACCGTCACGTGCTCGATTATTTCTGGACCTGCATCAGCGGCGGCCGCGCCCGTCAGCATGTGCATGACGGCACCACGCTCGAGTGCGGCTACGCGCCCGGCGAAACCCGCCACGAGAGCTACGGCAAGGACGAGTTCAAGGTGCACGACCTGGAAAATCTCGGCGACAAGGAGCTCGTCTTCATGACCGTCGAGTTCAAGGACAGCGCCAACAAGCCGCTGCCGCTTCCCGCCGGGGTACGGCCGCAAGCCGCGGCCTGATCCGTCTCTCGCAAATTGAAAACGCCCGCCCCGCTCAAAGGCGGGCGTTTTGCTGTGCGCGGGGCAAGATGCTCCGGGCTGCTCGATCCGTGGACTAGCCAAGCTTGCGTGCATCCTGCACACTGTGACATGACATCTCAGGGCGGCTTGCCGACTGTCGTGGGGTCAAGAAAAACAACGGATTCAGAGGGAGCTAACGCCGACATTTCGACGAGCAGATCGCGGCCGCTTCATCGGCGCCATGGCGCTTAGGGAAGCACCGCGACCAAGCCCGGCTCTTGTAGTATGGATATTTCTCTCCTCATCAACGCGATCGTGGCCGGGCTCCTGCTTGGCGGATTCTACGCCGCGGTCACTGCCGGCATCTCGATCTCGTTCGGCATGCTCGATATCGTCAACATCGCACATCCCGCCTTCATTATTCTCGGCTCGTATATCGCCTATTTCGCCGCCTCGAGCCTCGGCGCCGATCCGATCCTGGTGAGCCTGCTCGCGGCGCCGTTGTTCTACGGCCTCGGCGCCGTCATCTACCAGATCTATTACGTCTCCTTCGAACGCCGCGGGCAGGAATCGCTGCGCGGCCTTGCCTTCTTCTTCGGCCTCCTGTTCGTCACCGAGGTGACGCTGATCCTCACCTTCGGCGTCGATTATCGCTACGTCGAGGCGGTTTATATCGGCCCCAGCCTGCATCTGGGCGACATCGACTTTCCCTTGCGCATGGTGGTGCCTTGCGTGGCTGCGCTCGTGATGTTCGGCGCTCTGCAGCTGTTCGTGACGCACACCTTCACCGGCCGCGCCATCATGGCGGTGTCGCAGGATCAACTCGCGCTCCAGCTGATGGCGGCCGATCCGATCCGCATTAAGCGCATCGCCTTCGGGCTGTCGATTGCCACTGCCTCGCTCGCGGGCGCTCTGCTCATCATTATCCAACCGGTCGAGCCTTCGGTCGGGCGCGAATATATCGGCCGCGTCTTCGCCATCTGCGTGCTCGGCGGTCTCGGCAGCCTGCCCGGCAGCCTTGTGGCGGCCATGCTGCTCGGCGTCATGGAGAGCTTGACCTCGACCTTCTACGGGCCGTCCTGGTCGCCGGCCGTCTCCTTCGGCTTTCTCCTGCTCACGCTGGCCTTCCGGCCGTCGGGGCTGTTTGGACGGTAGGGCCCCGTGAACACATTGAAATTTTCAATCGTCAGCATCGTGGTCGGGGCCGCGGTCTATTTTTGCGGCCGACTGATCGGCATCGGTTATGTGTTTTTCGCCGGCTACACCATCCTGCAATTCATCGCACTGTCGAGCGCATGGAACATCCTCGGCGGCTATTGCGGCTACGTGAATTTTGGCTCGGCGGCGTTCTTCGCGCTCGGCGCCTATACGACGGTGTTCTTCTACAAGTTCCATCCGCTGCCGATTCCGCTGTTGATCATGATCGCCGCGGTGGTGTCCGGCATCGTCGGGTTTGGCATGGGCTATTTGACGCTGCGCCTGCGCGGCGCCTTCTTCGCCATCGCGACACTGGCCATGGCCGTCGTGTTGCAGACTTTGGTGGTCAACTGGGATTATGTTGGCGGTTCGCGCGGCGCCTATATCGTGCGTACCGAAACCGTCGAAATCGCCGGCTTTTCCATCGAATACATCCAATACCTGTTCCTGTTGATGATGGCCGTCGCCATCATCGCCATCGTCATTTCGCGCGCCATCGGCCGCACGCAACTCGGCTTCGGCTTTGCCACCATCCGCGACGATGAGCTCGCAGCAGAGGCCTCCGGCGTGCCGACGCTGCGCCTGAAGCTGATCGCGACCACGATTTCCGGCGCGCTGATGGGCATGGCCGGGGCACCGTTTCCCTATTACATCGGCTATCTGCAGCCGGCGTCCGCTTTCGCTCTCGATTACGGCGTCAATTCCATCGCCATGCCGATCATCGGCGGTACCACCAGCTGGGTCGGCCCGCTGGTCGGCGCCATCTTGCTGGGCTCGCTGCAGCAGCTCGCCACGGTGACGATCTCCTCTGCGGTCAACCTGCTCATCGTCGGGCTGCTGCTGGTATTCTTCGTAGTGGTGGCGCCGAACGGGCTGGTCGGCCTGGTGCAGGAACACGTGCGCGCGTGGAGGAAGAAATGAGCGCGCTCCTCCACGTCAGCAACATCAGCAAGCGCTTTGGCGGTTTCGTCGCACTCGACGGCATCGAGCTCGAAGTTCAGCCGGGCGAGCGGCTCGGGCTGATAGGCCCGAACGGCTCCGGCAAGAGCACGCTGGTCAACTGCATCAGCGGCACTCTGCAGAACGAGGATGGCCAAGTGCATTTCGACGGCGCGCCGATGAACGGGCTCGCCGCGCACGAGCGCACCCACCGCGGCCTGGCCCGTACTTTCCAGCTGCCGCGGCCTTTCCACAGCTTGAGTCTTGCCGACAACATCCGCGTGCCGATGCTCTATACCGTACACAAGCGCAGCGGGCCGCTGCACGCTGACACTGTCGATGCCCGCTGCGTCGAGTTGCTGCGCCTGGTCGGCCTTGACAGCAAGGCTCGGCAGATGCCGCGCGACTTGACGCAAGTGGAGATGCGCAAGCTTGAGCTCGCGCGCGCCGTCGCCGCCGAGCCGAAACTGCTGATCGCCGACGAGTCGATGGCCGGGCTGTCGCACTCGGAGATCGAGGACATCTTGGTGCTGCTGATTCAGCTTAACGAGCGCGGCATCACCATCATTCTCATCGAGCACATCATGAGCGCGGTGATGAAGTTCTCGCAGCGCCTGGCTGTTCTCGTCAGCGGCAAGAAGATCGCCGACGGCAAGCCGGAAGACGTTGTGCGCAACCCCGAAGTGGTGAGGGCGTATCTTGGCCAGTAGCCTGACCATCGACGGCGTGCATGCCGCCTACG
>Ga0335081_10020583_pt1 | contig 10669 bp, 9 predicted proteins | sample Lox_Sample_35_FD_206713 | JGI IMG/M metagenome (GOLD analysis project Ga0335081, IMG submission 206713) | Soil microbial communities from Loxahatchee National Wildlife Refuge, Florida, United States - Lox_Sample_3.5 | ecosystem: Environmental > Terrestrial > Soil > Wetlands | place: USA: Florida... | reverse complement strand
GCCGTAATACCAGGCGAAGTCCGCGGTGGCGAACATCGGGTGGTAGCGGTAGATGGCCCGGCTGTGCAGCGTTTCCCGCTGCCGGGCGGGCTTGGCCATCGGGTTGACCGAGACCCCCTGGTAGATCCAGCAGGAGTTGTCCCGCTGGAACAGGTGGTTAGGAAGCGGCGGCAGCACGAAGTCGTCCGCGTGCAGCATGTCCCACTTCAGGCTGTTCGCCCCGTTTGGGTGCAGGTCCGCCTTGAGCACGCCGCCGACCAGGAACTCGGCCAGCGCCGGGCCGTCGAGGTCGTCGAAGAGCTTGCGCAGCGGCACGATGAGGTTGGGCCCGAGCAGCTCCGGCGTGCACAGCCGGTCGAGCACGAAGGCCCGGCCCTCGGGCAGCCCCAGGGTCTCGCCCAGGAGCTGCCCGAAGTAGTGGACCCGCACGCCCCTCTCGCGGAGTTCCTCGGCGAACGCGTCGTGCTCCTCCTTGGCCTTCTTGGCCCACATCACGTCGTCGAAGAGGAGCTCGCCGACGTTCCGCGGGGTCAGCCGGGTCATGCTCGGCCGGCACGGGCGCCTGGCCGGTATCCTCCCGGTACGCCTTGAGGAAGGCGTAGACGACCACCCCGGCCAGGATCAGGACCAGTGCCTGGTACACCGACTGGTAGCCGGCCGCGAACGTGACCCACATCGAGAACAGCACCCCGGCGGCCGCGATGAACAGGTCCCTGGCCAGCGCCCAGCCCTGCACCCGGCGCCGCTTGGAGACCAGGTAGGCCAGCTGCGCGGCGGCCGAGAAGAGGTACGGGATGGCGACGGTGACCACGGTCAGGGCCACCAGCTCGGTGAAGACCGTCAGCCCGGTCTTGGTGGTGTAGCTCCACAGCATGAGCAGCGAGGGCAGCAGCGCCGCCGTCAGCACGCCGAACCAGGCGGTGCCCTTGCGGTCGGTCCAGGCGAACGCGCGCGGGAACAGCCCGTCGTCGGCCGCGGCGCGCGCCACCTCGGTGGTGACCAGCGTCCAGCCGTTCAGCGCGCCGATGCCAGAGGTGACGGCGAGCGCGGCCACCAGCTTGCCGGCCCAGGCGCCGTGAGTGAAGATCGTCTCGAACGCGGTCACGAACGGCGCCGTGCTGCTGACCAGCTCGTGGTGCGGGACCAGTCCCATGATCACGGCCGACACGGCCAGGTACAAGATGGCGCTGGCGCCGGTGCCGAGCAGCGCGGCGCGGCGCACGTTGAGCCGCGGGTTCTTCACCCGCTTGGCGGTGATCGCCGCGACCTCGACCCCGATGAAGGAGAACAGGGCCACGCCGGCCGCGATGCCGATCGCGCCGTACAGGCTGCCGCCGGAGGCGTTGAACGCGCCGAAGTTTCCCTTGCTGACGAAGAACCAGCCGGCCACGCCGACGAACAGCAGCGGCAGGAACTTCAGCACCACGGTCAGGTTCTGGAACCAGGCCATCTGCCTGACGCCGGCCAGGTTCACCAGCGCCGGGATCCACAAGCCGGTCAGCGCGATGCCCCAGTTGCCGAGGCCCGACGGCTTGATGCCGAACAGGGCGTCGACGTAGAACACCCAGGCCGACACGATGGCGGCGTTACCCGCCCAGGCCTGGATCCAGTAGCACCAGCCGGTCAGGTAGCCGGCGAAGTCGCCGAACTCGTGCCGGGCGTAGGCGTAGAGCCCGCCGTCGGAGTTCGGGATCCGCCTGGTCAGCTGGCCGAACATCGTCGCCAGCAGCATCGCGCCCAGAGCAATCACGCCGAGGACGAGCAGCGAGCTCGTGCCCGCGCCGGCCAGCACGGCCGGCATGGCGAAGACCCCGGTCCCGACGATGCTCCCGATGACCAGCCCGGTCGCCGACGTCAGGCCCAGGGCGCGGGCCTTGGCCTGCGCGCGGGCGGGCGCAGGCTGCTGATCGTGCCCGCCATGCGGGGCACGGATAAGGGTAGACATCGAAGCCTCCTTGCGGGCGCCCTCGTGAGGCACTCCGGTGACCCGATTGACTCATTGCTGTTTCAGCATGTCCATGAGGCGACCGATGCCGGCAGGGGCGTAGGTCCTTGATCGTCCGGGCAGAAAGGCATGCTCGTTAGGCCTGTGACCTGGGAAAATCCGTCGGCTTTCAGCTGGCCTGGTGCACGACTCCCACCGGGCAGGGCGCGTACTGCAGCACGGCCTGTGCGATGGAGCCGAGACTCATCTGCTCAAGGCCGCCGCGGCCGCGAGCCCCGACCACCAACAGCTGAGCGTTGGCCGAAGCGGTCAGCAGGGCCGCGCGCGGGGTGCCGGCCAGCACGTGCCGGATGACGCTGACCTCGGGATGTTCCTTCGCCTCCACGGCCACCATCTGGTCGAAGTCCTCTTCCAGCTGGCGGCACCCGCCGAGCCGGCCTGGGGCGTCGGTCAGCGCACACACCGTCACCAGCGGCACGTCGCGCAGCTCGGCCTCCTCGAAGGCGAAGGTGATGGCGGCCTGGCAGGCCGGGGAGCCGTCCGCGCCCAGCACGACCGGCCCAGGCGGCCGGTTGGCGGGCCGCCACGCGCCGCGTACCACCACCACCCGGCCCGAAGCGTGCCCGGCCACCTGCCAGGAGACCGACCCGAGCCGCACGCCGGGCAGCTCGCCGTGCCCGCGGCTGCCGACCACCACCATGTCGGCGTCCCGGCTGCGTTCGCACAGCACCCGGGCGCCCGGCCCGGCGGCCAGGTCCGCGCGGACCCGGCCGGGGCCGAGCACCGACTCGGCGTACGGCAGCCCGCGGGTCAGGATCTCCCGGCCGTGCTGCCTGGCCAGATCGCACAGGTCCGACTCGGTGGGCAGCTCCATGTGATCCGGCGTCCAGGCCAGGCTCACCGTCAGCTCCGTATCTCGGGCCCAGGCTTCCCTGGCGGCCCAGCGCAGCGCCTGAGCGGCGCCGGCCGACCCGTCGTAGCCAGCCACGATTCCGTATCTCGTCCCGGTCATGGCGACCTCCTCCATATCCCCATCGACCAGCCTGGTCGCTTCCTGAGCGTGACAACAGGGAAGAAGGTCCCGGTGTCGCATACCGGATGTCGGAACCCTGCGGGCACCATGTCGCGTTACTGATGAGTAGGAGCCCAAAGTCGGGCCCAACGACCCTGCCCGGGCCGGGCCGGGCGCGGCAGGCTTGAGCGCAAGCTCGCCTGCTGGGAGGTGAACGTCATGCGCAGCCGTGCAGACCACAGGACAGACCGGAGCCTGGCCAGGCTGGCCCGAAGGCTCGGCATCGACCGCAACCCGCTGCGCCGCGGAATCGACCGGGTCGAAGCCGCCCTGCGGCTGGTCATGATCCTCCTGGCGGTGGTGGCGGTGCCCGCCGCCGCGGTCGCGGCCGGCCGGTGGGCCGACCACTACGGCCTGCATCAGGCCCAGGCCCAGCGGGCCGCCAATCACCAGGTCACCGCGGTCCTCCTGGAGGATGCCCCGGTGTCCGGGGTCCCCAACCCGTACACGAACGTTCAGACCTCGTGGGTGCCGGCCCGCTGGCAGCCCCCGGGGCAGCCGCCCCGGACCGGCCAGGTCCTCGCCCTGGCCGGAGCGCGCAAGGGAAGCACCGTGCGGACCTGGGTCGACCCGTCCGGCGCGGTCACCGACCCGCCGCCGGATCACCGCTTCATCGTCGGCGACGTCTGGATCGCCGTCATGGCGACCTGCCTGGTGTCGTGGCTGGTGCTGCTGGCGGCCGGCGTGCTCGTCCGTCGCGGGCTGGACCGCCGGCGGCTGCGCGCCTGGGAGGCGGAGTGGCGGGCCAGCGGCCCGCTCTGGAGCGGCCGCCGCAGCTGAACGTACTCGAACCCGGGACAACCAGTGTGGCGCGGTCTGGATCGCGGTCGCGCGATCATGTAAATGGTGTCCTCGTTCAGGCGGCGTCCTCGGCGACGAGGTGATCGTGCTCGCACTCGGTTAGCGGTGGAGGATCAAACGTCGTGGCCGGCAAGGGCGCACGGCCTGTCCTGGTCGGCCGCCGGGTGCGGCCGGCCCGCACGGGCGCGGGGGACAGTTCGAGGGCGGGCGTGCCGACCGAGTAAGTCCCGGTGCCGGTCACCGGCGGCTGCCACTTCTTGTGCAGTTCGGGTACGGCGGTCAGGAGGTTCCTGGTGTAAGGGTGCCGCGGGTTACCGAACACTTTTACCGTGTCGCCCATTTCCACAATCGCGCCGTGGCGCAGGATGACCGTGCGGTCGCTCACGTAGTTGCCGAGCGACAGGTCGTGGGTGACGAACAGGATCGCCAGACCGGACCGCTTCAGGCTGATGGCCCGGCCGCACCTCTTTGAACGGGGGAGGCTCGGCGCACTTAGCCCGGGCGAACGGGCACCGGTCGGCGAAGCGGCAGCCGCGCGGCGGGTTGACCAGTGACGGCGGACGCCCGGGGATCCCGGTCAGCGTGGTCTTGTCGTGGCGAACGCCGACCTCGGGCAGCGACGCCAGCAGCATCTGGGTGTACGGGTGCAACGGGGCATTCACGATGTCGGCGGCGCTGGCCTTCTCCGCGAGCCGGCCGGCGTACATGATCAGGATGCTGTCCGCGATCTGGGCCAGGATGGACAGGTCGTGCGTGATGGCGATGATGCTCTTCACGAACCCGTGGTTCCTGAACTCGATCAGCATCTCCCCGACGGCCCGCTGGGTGGAGACGTCCAGGGCGGACGTGACCTCGTCGGCGATCAGCAGCGAGGGATTCAGCAGGGTGGAGAGGATGATGGTGACCCGCTGGCGCATGCCGCCGGATAGCTCGAAGGAGTACTTGTTGAGCACGTCCTCGTCGAGCCCGATGAGACGGATCCGCCGCTTCATCTCCTCCAGCACTTCCCCTACCCGCACGCCATGACTGTCCAGCAGGTCGGTGGTCAGCTTGCTGATCCGGCGGGTGGGGTTCAGGGCGTTCATCGCGTACTGCGGGACGAGCGAGACCTTGGTCATCCGGTAAGGCCGCATGGCCCGGAAGTCCGCGATCGGGAGTACCTGCCCGTCGACCACGACCCGGCCGCCGAGGTGCCTCATCCGGCCTTCCATGAAGATCAGGCTGTTGCCGAGGGTCGACTTGCCGCAGCCTGATTCGCCGGCCAGGCCCATGATCTCGCCGTCCGCGACCGTGAAGGTGACACCGTCGACCGGGCAGCAGTCGCCCGCCCGCATGCGGTAGGCGACCGAGAGGTTCTCTACCTTGACGCTCATTGTTCCCTCAGCTTCGGGTTGAAGACTTCGTCCAGGCCCACGTTGGCGATGAGCAGCGCGGCGACCATGCCGGTGAGCAGGAGCCCGGGCGGCAGGAACCACCACCAGTAGTGCAGTTGCAGCGCGCTCCACAGCGTGGACTGGTTCATGATGTTGCCGAGCGAGGTACCCGTGGTCGGGCCCAGCCCGAGGAAGTCGAAGTTGGCCGCCAGCAGCATGGAGCTGCCGAACAGCAGGATGACGACGAGGAACAGGTATGACGCCATGTTCGGGGCGATCTCCCTGATCACGATCGAGGTCCCGCGTTTGCCGGACAGGCGGGCCAGATCGACGAACTCCCGCGACTTGAGGGTGAAGGTCTGCGCCCGAACCGCCCTGGCCACCCAGGGCCAGGTGGTCAGGCCGATGAACGCCCCTTCGAACATGATGCCGCGGGTCTTCAGGTAGGCGCCGATGACGATGAGCAGGACCAGCGCCGGGATCATCACCACGATGTTGGTGATCATCTGCAGGATCTCGTCGAGGAGCCCGCCCCGCCAGCCCGCGGTGAACCCCAGGGCCATGCCCACGAACGCCGCGCACAGCGCGCCGATCGCGCCCACCATGTAGCTCACCTGCAGGCCGTTGACCACCTCGGCGAACAGGTCGTGCCCGAGGTTGTCCGTGCCGAGCCAGTGCTGCCCCGACGGAGCCTGGTTGGAGCCGAAGAAGTCCGTCAAGTTGTGCGGCGAGATGACCGGGCCGAAGATGGCCGCCAGGACGAATACCAGCTCGAGGCTCAGGCCGAAGACCAGCTTCTTGTTGTGCAGGGCGTAGTAGAGGAATTCCCTGCTCCGGCGGGCAGGGGCCGGAGCGGCGGGTCCCGGGACCGGACCGCTCGCGGCGACGGACTCTGCGGGAGTGCTCCCCTTCAGCGCGCTCATGACGACGCTCCCTGCATGCTGAGGCGGGTCCTCGGATCCACCGTGATGTACACGATGTCGATGATGAAGTTGGCGACCAGCACGCCGATGATGATGAAGATGAAGATGCCCTGCAGCAGGAAGTAATCCTGGTTGCTGATCGCCTGGAACATCAGCCGCCCGATACCCGGATAGGAGAAGGCGTACTCGGTGACGATGCTGCCGCCGACGACGACGCCGAGCGCCAGCGCCAGGCCGGACAGCTGGGGCAGCGATGAACTGCGGTAGGCGTACCTGCGGACCACTCGCTCGCTCGCGCCGAGCGCCCGCAGGTAACGCGAGCTGTCGTTCTCGAGCTCGTAGATCACCAGGTTCCGCATGCCGATCGCCCAGCCGCCGAGGGCCACCAGGAACACGGTGAGGAACGGCAGGAACCAGTGGTACAGCAGGCTCGAGATGAAGGTCCAGGAAAACGCGGGGATCAGGCCACGGTCGTATCCGCCGGAGATCGGGAACACGTGCCAGACCACGCCCAGCAGGAACGGGAGCGCGAGGGCGAGCCACGGGTAGGGGATCGCCTGGAACACGTAGCCCGCCGGGAGCACCGTGTTGTCCAGGACCCGCCGCCGCGCCGCCGCCGCGCCGAGCCGGTTGCCGAGGATGTAGGACAGCACGATGGCGGGCACCAGCAGCGCGAGCGTGTACGGCAGGGCCTGGAAGATGAGCGTCGAGACGGGAGCCGGGAAATCCCAGAAGCTGATCCCCCAGTTGCCGGTCAGCAGGCCCTTCCAGTAATGCAGGTACTGCTCCCACAGCGGCAGGTTGGTGCCGAACGCCTGGGACATGGTCTTGTAGAGGGCCGCGTAGCCGGCCGGCTTGAGGTTGAAGTTCGACAGGTAGAGCTGGACCGGATCACCCGGCATCATGTGCGGGATAGCCCAGTCGATGGTCACGCCGACGAAGAAGGCCAGCGCGTACGTGAGCACTTTCCTAAGAAATAGCGGCGCACTTGCACTCCCTGGGCTGCGTCGGCGGCCCGTCGCCCCGGCCGTCCTGCCGCGGGACGACGGGCCGCATCGGATGGGTTAGATAGTGAGGTCTGCCCGGGTGGTTATCCCTTGGCAGGCGGGGCGGCCTTGAGGTTGGCCAGGGCGTAGATGCTGGTCATGGCGCCGAGGTAGTTCGGCCACATGACCGGCGTGGCCTGGTTGCTGGTGCCGCTCGCGGGGTAGTTGGTCCAGTACTGGTTGTTGCCCTGGAACCAGGCGCCGTTGTACCAGACTGGGATCTGCGGGAGCTGCTGGAGGAAATCGGTCTCCAGCTGGCTGTAGATGGCCTTCAGCTTGGCGGTGTCAGTCAGCGGAAGGGTGCCCGCCTGCTGGACCAGGGCCCAGTCCTTCGGCGAGTTGAACCGCTCCCAGTTCAGCTGGGCCGTCTGCTGCTTGGCGATCGGCAGCTGGTACACCCGCTGGAAGTAGCTCCACGGGGTGGAGGCCAGCGCGGCGTTGTTGTCGAGCGCCAGGTCGTAGTTGCCGCTGATCAGGTCATTCTGGCGGGCGGAGAACTGCGGGTAGGCGGGAGTGACCTTGATGCCGATCGCGGCGAGATCCGACGCGATCACCTGGACGCCCGCCATCCAGTCGGTCCATCCGTCAGGAACCTCCAGGGTGATGGCCCGGCCGTTGTACCCCGACTTGGCCAGGTACTGCTTGGCGAGCGTCGGGTTGTAGGAGTACCCGTACTGGCCGACCACGCTCTGGTCGATGTAGGAGTTCAGCGTGGGCAGCAGCCCGGTCGGGTTGGCCGCCTTGACGATGCCGTTGTAGACCGAGCCCACGATCTGCGCCGGGTTGATCCCGTAGGCGAGCGCCTTGCGGAAGTTGACGTTGTTCATCGGGGCCCTGGTGGTGTTCGGCTCGAGCCAGACGGTGTTGGCGGAGATCATGTACGGCGAGTTCTTGTAGTAGGTCGAGATGCCGTACCCGCCGCTGCCGCCGAGGCCGCTGACCAGCGTGTTGATGCCTGGCAAGAAGTTGTTGCTCCAGTCGAGCTGCCCAGCGGTGAGCATGGACAGCTGGACGTTGTTGGAGCCGTTCACCACGTCGACCAGGTACTTGAACTTGAGCGTGAGCCCGAGCTGGCTGGTGCCCCGCCAGGTGGGGTTGATCTTGTATGCCTCCTGGGTGGCGCTGTAGCGGTCGAGCAGCATCGGCCCGGTGCCGATCGGGTGCGTGTTGGCGAATTTGATCAGCTGCGACGCGGCAACCTTGGACCAGGTCGCCTTGTCCACCACCGGCGCCAGGTACAGGTAGGCCTGGAACTCACTGTAGCCAGGCGTGCCGTTGAACGTGACCGTCACCGTATTGCCGCTGGCGGTCGCGTCCTTCACCGTGGCGACGTTCGCGTTATAGGGGCTGTTCGCGTTCGTCTTGGACTGCATGATGGAGAAGGCGACGTCAGCGCCGGTGAGCGGCGTCCCGTTGCTCCACTTCACATTGTCGCGGACCTTGATCGTGTAGGTATTGCCGTGCCACGTCCCGCTCGACGCCAGCCACGGGATGTAGGTGTTCTTGATCGGGTCGAACAAGAACAGAGGCTCGTAGATGAGCCCCTGGGCGCCCGTGGCGTAGTTACCCACGTTGAATGGGTTCCAGTTTGACGGCGGCGTGTACGGCGGAACCTGGGCTTAACGGGATTGACCCTGGACGGCGGCGGTGCTGTCCCGGACCAGCAGCGCGGGCGGCGTCTCCCGGACGCTGGCCGGGTGCCCCCCCGCGACTGCTTCGCGGAGCATCCGTGCGGCGCAGGCACCCGCCGCCACGATGTCACGGCGCAACGCGGTGAACGCGGGGTGGACGATCTCGCAGATCGCGCTGTCATCCCAGACCACGATGGACAGGTCGGCGGGCACCCGGACGCCCAGCTGCTGCGCCGCGCCGAGTCCGGCCACCCCCATCACGTCGTTGTCGTACAAGATCGCGGTGGGCGGCGCGTCCTGCTCCAGCAGGCCCCGCGTGGCCCGGGCGCCGTGCTCGGCGGTGTAGTCGGCGGCCACCGAGACCGCCTCGATGCCGGCCGCCCCGGCCGCCCGGGCGAGCGCGTCCGCGCGCAGCCTGGAGTGCCAGTACCTGGCAAAGCCGCCGACCCGGGCAATCCTCCGGTGACCGAGCCCGGCCAGATAGCCGACCACGGTCTCGGTGGCGGCCCGGTCATCCTGCCAGACGGCGGGCAGGCGGCCGGTGGTGCTGGAGGAGTTCGGGGTTAGCTCGGACTTCGCGTCGGAGGCGAACGCGGTCCGCTACTACCGGCACGTGCTGCACAACAGCCTGCTGGCCGGCGCGACCGGCTGGATCGCCTGGAACAACACCGACTTCGACCTGCCTGGGCAGGACCCCTACCGGCACCACGCGTTCGAGCAGCACTTCGGCCTGACCGACGCGGCCGGGCGGCCCAGGGCCACCCTGGCGGAGATGCGGGCGTTCTCCGCCACGCTGGACGCGATCGAGGTTGGCCGGTGCGCGCGGACCGACACCGACACCGCCCTGATCGTGCCGGGCTACCTGGACACCAGCTTCCCGTTCACCGATCCGGCCGACCGGCCGCGCATCGCCCACTCGCTGGCCCAGGCTTACGTCTCGGCCCGGCTGGCGGACCTGCCGGTGGCGCTGACCAGGGAATCCAGTGGCATCGGCGAGGACGCGCGGCTGTACCTGGCGCCCTCGATGCAGCAGATGCTCGCCCCGACGGGCGCCGCCCTGGAGCGGCTCGCGGCCGGCGGGGCCTGCGTCTACGTGTCCTACTCGCCCGGTGACAGCCGATCGCATCCGGGTCCGTGGTACGGGCGGCTGAACGCGATGTTTGGCGTCCGGCACCGGCTCGACGTAGGCATGGACAACCCAGTCGAGGACGACGTGGTGCCGTTCACCCTGCGCCGGGACTTCGGCGGCCTGGCCGCCGGAACCACGCTGAGGTTCGCCGTAGCGGGCAATCCGGGCTTCCTGCCGGTGGAACCCGACGGCGCCGAGGTGCTGGCCACCGACGCCCGAGGCCGGCCCGCGCTGCTGCTGCGGCGCACCGGGAGGGGCTCCCTTATCTTGTGCACCTACCCGGTCGAGCGCATGGCCGCGCTGACCCCGCGGGTCAACCCGGACGACACGGTGACCCTCTACGATGCGCTGGCCCGGCACGCCGGGGTGCGCCGCCCGGTCACCGTGGCGGATCCACGGGTGGCCTGCGATACGCTCATCCGCGACGACGGCGCGCTATTCGCCGTGCTGGCCAGCCACGCCGCCGAGGCGCTGGCGGTCACGCTGGTGCTCGACGGCGGTGAGCTGACGACCCTATGCGGCGAGAAGACGACGGAGGGCGTGACCCTTGACCCGTTCGGGATAAAGGTCTTGCGGATTGCCGGCCACGTGCCGCCCGGACCATGACCGCGGCGGCCAGCAGTCAGCCCGCGGGCATGCCGTAGCGGAGGGCGGGGACAGCCGCGGCGATCTCCAGGAGGCGGTTGTACTTGGCCACGCGTTCGCCGCGGGCCGGCGCGCCGGTCTTGAGGTGGCCGCAGCCGGTGCCG
>Ga0335081_10020582_pt1 | contig 10669 bp, 8 predicted proteins | sample Lox_Sample_35_FD_206713 | JGI IMG/M metagenome (GOLD analysis project Ga0335081, IMG submission 206713) | Soil microbial communities from Loxahatchee National Wildlife Refuge, Florida, United States - Lox_Sample_3.5 | ecosystem: Environmental > Terrestrial > Soil > Wetlands | place: USA: Florida... | reverse complement strand
TCCAGGTCTGGCCGGTGAGGAGGATGCCGAAGCCGCCCACGATCACGGCGGCGGTGGAGAGCGTGTCGCCCAGCATGTGGAGGAAGGCGCTGCGGATGTTCACGTCGCGGCTGGAGGCCCACAGCATGGCCGCGATTACGCCGTTCATCACCACGCCCGCGGCCGCCACCCCGATCATCAGGCGGGGCGCAACGTGCGCGGGCGCGTACAGCCGGTGTCCGGCTTCCCAGAAGATGAAGAACGCCACCACCACCAGCGCCAGAGCGTTGACGAACGCGGCCAGCACTCCGGCGCGCTGGTAGCCGTAGGTCTTGGTTGAGTTGGGTGGCAAGCTCTGCATGTACACCGCGAACCAGGAGAGCAGCAGCGCCAGGAAGTCCGAGAGATTGTGCCCGGCCTCGGAGAGCAGCGACAGGCTGTGCGCGCGCAAACCCGCCCCGACCAGCAGAATGATGTAAATCAGGGTCGCCAGCAGCGACAGGCTGAGGACTTTGGAAGTCCGCTGCTGGGCGTGGCTGTGCATTGGGCCAGTTTAACTCAACTCGTTAACGCTTCAGCAAATCCACCGGTTCGCGCACATCGGTCACGCGGAAGTGGCGCGCCAGCGCGGGATAGCGCTCGGCAACGGCTTCGTACATCAGGTAAGCGATCCGCCGATAGGAGAAATGTCCGGCGGCGCCGGTGCGCAACTCGGAGATGTAGGCCGCCTCGGCAAAGTCCATCTTGAATAACGTACGCTTGCGGAAGGCCAACGGCAGCAGATAAACCGCGTCGGCGCGGCCGTGTTCCCCGGCGGTGCGGCTCAGTTCTGCGAGAGCCTGCTCCAGGTGGCGCATGACATCGTCGTAGCGCTGGTGCAGGCCGGCGGCGGCGAGTTCTTCGGGAGCTTCGTAGCCGTGTGCGTCGGTGAATACCTGATGGATCTGCACGCAGCGGCGATGGCGGTGCAAGTCGCGGAAGCCGCCGATGTCCATCAGAATATCGAAGCGTAATCCCTGCCCGGCGTTGAATGCGCGCAGCAGTTCGTCGTGCGGGCCGCGGTGCTTAACCCCGAGATCAACAATTTCTCGGCGTTGGTTGGCATTCAGCGCGGCCACGCGCTCGCGAATCTGCCGGTAAGGATACGCGCAATGTTCGTAGAGCAGCGTGGTTGCGATCTCGACTTCGAGCGGCTCGCCGTCCAGCAGATCGACCGGCGGCGCGGAAGCAATGGCGGCGCCGGACATCAGTTCGGCGGCGGCGGCGGACAACTCCTCGCGGCTGCGCAGCAGGTAAGGACTCGCTTCGGCATATTTGACCAGCGTGGGCGCGGGGCGGACCTCTTTCGCCTGATTCAGGCTATAGGCTGGATTGCGGGCGGCCTCTTTCAGGCTCTCGCCCAGTGCCCGCACTTCAGGAAATGGATCGGAGAGCAGGCGCGAAATCTGCGACTCGAGCGTCCGCGCGTTTACGATCTGGCCGAGCGAAGTATTAGTAGCGAGCGGCAGCAGGTAACGGGCAACGTCGAAGGCGCGCGCACGCAGGGTGCGCTCGTAAGCCTCCTGCTTCATGTCGATGGGGCGCGGCGTGCGCTCCTGCAGGTGCGCGAACAGGCGCGCGGAGATAGCCTGGTATTCCGAAAAAAGGCGATCGATGGTGTCGCGAAACAGCGAGCGCGCCGCAGCGTTCCCGCCGAACTCGGGCACGTAGTAGTCGGGGTGAGAAAAATCCTGATAGCGGGTGGAGCGCTCCTGGCCGTCCCAACGCTGCTCGTCAACCACGGCGATCGCGGCCAGAATCGAGAGCCGTTCGATGGCCATGGCAATGTGGGCGAGATCCGCGATCGAGCGGTGTCCGTACTGGAAGTAGTAGGTGTTGAGGAATTTCTCGGCCTTCTGCTCGCTGATCTCGCGCAGCGACTCCTTCATGGAGAGCGCCGATCGTGAGTACTTGGCCATAGCGTAGGCCTGCACTTCGGGCTCAACGCCATAGATGGCGTAAACGGATGTAGTGGCAGGCTGAGACGGCTGCGGGTCGTGCGATCCGTTCTGGTTGGCCATGGCAAGCGATGCTATTCCGGAATCGTGCCCGCGATCAAGACCGATCGGGCAGGGAATCGAATTCCGTAATCGGTTCGATCGAGAAAAACGCTTGTTACCTCGGCGGAAGCTGCCGCATCTACATGGGTATTGAGGGGAGCGCTTGCGGAGTTACGCCGGCTGCGTACTTTTGCACAGACGGATTGTGAATTTCAGGCTAAAATCGGAAATCTTTGCTAGCTAATGGATGCGGACTCTTTCTAAAACAATAATTCTCTTGCTCGCGGCGGCGAGTGTGCCGTTCAGCGCCTGGGCCGGGATGTCTGCAGACGCTTATGGCGCGAGCGAACCTCCGCGTCCGCCGGACCTGAGGCAGAGCGCGGGCGATGCCTTGCCACTGCCGCTGGCCACGCTGCCGCGCATGGCGCCCGAACTGGCGCTGCGAACCTTCCAGCAGCGCGCGGCGCGGCAACTGAAAGAGCCCGTCAGCTACTCCGCCAACACCGTGGTCGAGGCCGAACTGCCTGACACGTCGCAGCGCGGCGAGTATCAGTTACGCCGCCGCTTTATCGCGCCCAAGACCCTGCTGTTTACCCCGGTGCGGTTCGTCGGGGACAACTTCGTCAAGAGCAACATCATCGCCCGGCTGCTGCAGACCGAAGTCGAGCACGTCAACAAGGGCGAGGGAGCGCAGACCGCCATCAGCGACGCCAACTACAAGTTCAGTTACAAGGGCGGGGATACCATCGACGGCGCTTTCGTCCACGTCTTCCACGTGAAGCCGCGCGCCCGCCGTCCTGGACTGTTCAAGGGGCGCATCTATCTGGATGCCGGCACCGGCAGCCTGCGCCGCGCCGAGGGCTCGCTGGTGAAGACGCAGTCGTTCTTCATCAAGAAGATCGATTTCGTGCAGGATTACGCCGATATCGACGGCTACACCCTGCCGGTACATGCGCGTTCTTTGGCCAAGACCCGCCTGGTGGGACGCGCCGTGGTCGAGATTGCCACCGACACCTATGATTTCGACACCAGCGCCAGCTTCGAGTGGCCGGCCTCGGGCGGATTGCAGTAGCGATTAGAATCAGGGCTGTGCCCGCTCGCAAAGCTGACCTCTCCGCCGCAAAACCCAGCCTGATGGAAGCTTCCGGCTTGTCCCCTATCCGCTGGCTGAAGCACGGATTTTCCGCCCGCGCCGGCGGAGTTTCTACCGCTTACGGCGGAGACGCGCTGAACCTGGGACACACGAAGCATGACCGCCGCGCCGCCGTGGAAGAAAATCGCGCCCTCCTGCTGCGGTCACTGGGAGCCGTGGACGCGAAGGGCACGCCCTGGCCGCTGGTCTGCCTGCGCCAGATTCACTCCGACGTCATTCACCGCCTCGATCGTCCTCCCGAACAGTTGCTGAGCGGCGACGGCCTGGTCACCGATACTCCGAGGCTGGTGCTGGCCGTGCAGACCGCCGATTGCCTGCCGGTGCTGCTGGTGGATCGCAAGCGCAAGGCGATAGGGGTGTTCCACGCGGGCTGGCGAGGCACGCTGGCGCGCATTGCAGAGAAGGGCGTCGGCGCCATGCGGCTGCACTTCGGCTCGAAGCCCGAAGACCTGCGAGCGGCCATCGGGCCGGGAATCGCCTCCTGCTGCTATGCCGTGGGCGAGGACGTTCGGGAGCGTTTCCACGCGCAATTTGTCTATGCCGGGGAACTTTTTCGCGAAGTCACGGAGTCGGATCCGGTGCGCGAGAAATATCCCTTGCTGTTCATGACCGCGCGCGCCCCCGGGCACGGCGACGCCGGGCGCATCCTGTATCTCGACCTGCGGGAGGCCAACCGGCGGCAGTTGCTGGCTGCCGGCCTTGCCAGAACCAGCATTACCGCGCTCGACTTCTGCACCGCCTGCCGCACCGACCTGTTCTTTTCCTACCGCGCCGAGAAGGGTGTGACGGGAAGACAGATGGCGGCAGTGGGAATTTGTGATGTGTGATTGACGGTCGGGCAACCAGCACCGCAATCACAAATCAGAATCGTAAATCGCAAATTCTGCTATCCTTCCCGCACTCCCTCTGTCTATTGATTTATGCTCCGCAACGAAGCCATTGTCATGGCCCTGGACGCGCTGCGGGCGCACAAAATGCGCTCCTTCCTGACCGTGCTGGGGGTAATCATCGGCGTGGCCACGGTGATCGCGGTGGTGGCCGTGCTGCAGGGCTTCAACCAGTACATGACATCGCGCGTGATGGATTTCGGCTCCACTTCCTTCAGCCTGTCGAAGTTCACGCAGGGCATGCGCTCGATGGAAGATTTTCTCCGCGAAAACCGCCGGCACAACCTTACCTACGACGATTTTCTGGCGGTGCAGCGCGGCTGCTCGCACTGCCAGCTCGTCTCCGCCAACTTCCAGGACATCAAAACGGTCAAGTACAAGAACCACTCCATCGACACCACGCAACTGCGCGGAGTAACGGTGGAGGCCGCCTTCATCGGGCAGGTGATGGAGCTGGAATCCGGACGCCACTTCACGGAAACCGATATTGACCACGCCCGCAACGAGGCGGTGATTGGCGGCGATGTGGCTGACCGGCTGTTTCCGCACGAAGATCCGCTGGGCAAAGAGCTGACGGTGGACGGCAGCAGCTTCACCGTGATCGGCGTGGCCAAGAAGTCCGGCGACTTCCTCGGGCAGCCGCAGGATACTTACGTCCGCATCCCTGTCAGCGTCTACATGAAGATGTACAACGTGGCCAGCCAGTCCATCATCATCCAGGCGCAGGCGGCCACGCCGGCGGAGATGCAACTCGCCATCGACGAGTCGCGCATGATTCTGCGCAACCGCCGCCACCGCATGTATAAGGACGAGGACGATTTCTCCATCGCCACCGCCGACACCATGCTCGACATGTGGAGCAACATGTCGAGCGCCGTGTTCCTGGTGATGGTCATCGTGGCGGGAATCTCGCTGGTGGTGGGCGCCATCGTCATCATGAACATCATGCTGGTATCGGTGACCGAGCGCACGCACGAGATCGGAGTGCGCAAGGCGCTGGGAGCGCGCCGCTCCGACATTCTGGGTCAATTTCTGGCCGAGGCGGTGGCCCTCGCCTTTGCCGGCGGAACGCTGGGGGTGCTCCTGGGAGTCAGCTTCTCTCTGCTGGTCGCCTACCTGGGATCGCTGCCGGTGGTGATCCGCGCCTGGTCGGTGCTGCTGGCGCTGGCCGTGGCCTCAACCATCGGCATCATTTCCGGCATCTACCCGGCCAGCCGCGCGGCGCGCCTGGACCCGGTGCTGGCGCTGCGGGCGGATTGACCTGTGCTGCTGCAGCTTATCCGCGTCGCCCTCGATAACCTGCGCGGCAACAAGCTGCGCTCCGGCCTGACCATGCTCACCGTGATCATCGGCGTGATGATGATCGTGGCCATGGCGGCGGTGATCACCGGCCTCAATACCTCGTTTGCGCGCCAGGTGGCCAGCCTGGGCTCGAACATCGTCACCGTTTCCCGCATGCCGACCTTCGCCTTCCGCTTTCCCACCGAAGAAGAGCGCCAGCGCAAGGAGCTGACGCGCGACGATGCGGACGACATCCGGCAGAAGGCGCAGGAGATCGCCATCGTCACCTCGCGCATCTACCTCGACCCGGTCAAGTTCCCCAACCCTGACGTGCGCTACGGGAACGTGCACGCATCAGGCGTGGCCATTCTCGGCGTCGAGCCCGACTACATCAATGTTTATACGTCTTACGTGCGCGAGGGCCGCTTCTTGAGCGATGGCGACGTCCGCCACCGCACCAACGTGGTGGTGCTGGGCGCCACCGTGGCCGAGAAGATGTTTCCCCACCAGGACCCGATGGGCAGAACCGTCTATTTCGAGAATGATGCCTTTGAAGTCGTCGGGGTGCTGGAGCGGCGGGGATCGCTCTTCGGCTTCGACCGCGACAATTTCATCTGGCTCCCCATCACCACCATGCTCAAGCTGCATCCCGATGCCAAAGACGGCCTCTACATTGACATCAAAACCAACACCCAGGCCGCGATGCCGATGGTGATGGAGCAGGTGACGGACATTCTGCGGCGGCGCCGCCATGACGCGCCCAAGAAGCCCAATTCCTTCGATGTCGGCACGCAGAACCAGTTCATCGCCTTCTATCAGTCGCTGACCGGCGGCATTTACGTCGTGCTGCTGGTGATCGCCTCCATCAGCCTGGTGGTGGGCGGCATCGGCGTGATGAACATCATGCTGGTGTCGGTGACCGAGCGGACGCGCGAAATCGGCGTCCGCAAAGCCGTGGGCGCACGCAAGCGCCACATCCTGGTGCAGTTTCTACTGGAGGCGATGGTGCTGACGGCCATTGGCGGCCTTCTGGGAATTCTGGCCGGAGGCGGCATCAGCCTCGCCGTGGACGCGCTCTCGCCGCTGCCTTCGCGCGTCTCCACCTTCTGGGTGCTGCTGGCGCTCACGGTTGCGCTGTCCGTAGGACTATTCTTCGGCATCTACCCCGCGGCGCGGGCGGCAAAACTCGACCCCATCGAGTCGCTGCGCTACGAGTGAACGCAAGCTGGATCGGGCGAGAGGGTTTTACGCGATTATCCGCAACGCCTTCGGCGCCACGCCAACCTCAATCGGAGTGCGGCAGACGAACTCTCCATCGGCATACACATCCAGCGGGACCTCGGTCTCAAGCCGCGCGCTCCAAGCCTTGAAATACTCGACCTCAGGCAGCTTCACATGCTGCCCGGAAAAGACCCGGCGCAAGAGCCACAGCAGGCGCGCCCTCCCCACCTGGCGCACGAAGCACACATCGAGCTGCCCGTCAGCAAAGTCCGCCGCCGGCGCGATGCGCAACCCTCCGCCATAAGTGGGACCGTTGGCGAAGGCCACCATCAGGCCGGGTTCCTCGATGCGCCGCGCGGGAAACGCGACCTGCTGGGCTTCGATCACGAAGCGCCGGGATGCGCTCTTCCGGATTGCGCCCAGCGCGCCCAGCACGTATCCGCCGCGCCCGCGCAGCCATCGCGGCATGGCGTTGGCGCGGCGGTTCGCGTCGGAGTCGAGCCCCGCGCCGGCGACGTTGCAGAAAAGTCGCGGCGAAGAGGACGCCTCGCCCAGCGGCGTAATCATGCCCAGGTCGATCTCGCGCGAATTGCTTGTCTCCAGAAAGCGGTTCCAGGCGGCCACGGAATCCCCCTCGGTCCGCAACCCGAGCGCGCCAGCGAAGTCGTTGCCGCTGCCGCGCGGAACCATCAGCACGGGGATTTTCAGTTGCGACAGCTCGCTAAGATAATGGTGGATGGTCCCGTCGCCGCCCAGTACGATGACGGCGTCGGCCACCGGCAGGGGTTCTCCCCGCATGTGACCGATGAGCTGGCATTCGGGGGCGGCAAACAACGCCAGGTGTTCCGGCGATACGTCAGGACCGAGGATGGCGACGGCGCGCACGCGCGCAGGATTTAACCACAGAGGGCACGGGGAGGCGAGAGGGAGAATTGGTGCGCACTGCGGCGGCCTTGAAGGGGCACAGCTTTGCGCCATGGGCCGTCCCCATTGTCATCCTGAGGAAGCGCGACCGAGGCGCAGCCGAGGGACCGCGACGAAGGATCTTGGTTTTACTGGCTGAGCATCCATGGCAGCATCTGGCGAAATGTTCACGCGTATCCGGGCCACCATCCGCAAGATTCCGCGGGGCAAAGTCGCGACCTACGGCGACGTCGCCTATGCCGCCGGTTTTCCCGGTGCAGCGCGGCAGGTGGTCTGGGCGCTGCAGGGCACCGGCGGCCTGCTGCCCTGGCAACGGGTCCTCGGTGCTGGAGGCAAAATCCTGCTGCCCGGAGTGAAGGGCGCGGAGCAGCGATTCCTTTTGCAAAGTGAGGGCGTGGCCTTCATCGGCCTGCGCGTGGATATGAAACAGCACCGCTACGCCTGGCCGATGCTGCGCAGAAAAAAACCGCAGAGGACAAGGCGGACGCCAAGGAAATAGAATCGTCCCGACCATGCCTATCGATCGCCGGGAATTCCTGAAGCTGGCCGGCCTTGCCGCGAGTTCGCTCTATCTTTCTTCCAACCTGAGCTGGGCCATGCCGCAAGCTCCGCAGCCTCGCGGCAAGAGCAAGCGTGTCGTGATTCTCGGTGCTGGCCTCGCTGGGCTGGCCGCAGCATGGGAGCTGAAGAACGCCGGGCACGAAGTGATCATTCTCGAAGCGCAGCTTCATCCCGGCGGGCGCGTGCACACCATCCGCGAAGGCCTCTCCGACGATCTCTACGCCGAAGCCGGCGCCGGGCGCATTCCCAACACCCACAGCATCACTCGCGAGTGGGTGAAGCACTTCGGGCTCGAGCTGGAACCGTTTTATCCCACCGAGCTTGCCGAGGTGGCGCTGCTCAAGGGCAAGCGCGTGAAGATGCCGGTGGGGAAACCGGTGGATATGTCGCAGGTGCTGCTCGACCTGACGCCGGAAGAGCGCCGCATCGGCCTGACCAATTTCGACGAGCATTACTACGGCGAAGACATGCGCAAGATCGGCGACGGCATTCGCGACGACTGGCCGCCGGAGATCGCGCGCCTCGCCGACATCAGCATGGGCGACTACCTGCGCCGGCGCGGCGCTTCCGCCGACGCAATCCATTACATGACCTTCGGCTTCGAAGATGACGCGGCGCTCGACTTCATCCGCGACGCCAACAGCCACCACACCGAATCGCTGGCCAAGATCAAGGGCGGCAACGACCAGCTTCCGCGCGCCTTCGCGGCCCGCCTGATCGACCAGATCCGCTACGGCTGCGCCGTGGAGCACCTCGAGCGCGGCGAAAATCGCGTTCGCATCGCGTACCGGCAATCCGGCCTGCTGGATCACGTGGAAGCCGAGGCCGCGATCTGCACTATTCCTTTTGGCGTTCTGAGGCACATCGCGGTCACTCCGGAGTGGCCGCCGGAGAAACGCAGAGTAATCGACAGCCTTTATTACGGGCCGGTGGTGCGGACGACGTTCCAGGTCAGCCGGCGCTACTGGCAGGAGGAAGGCCTGAACGGTTTCGGTTCGTCTGACAAAAACTTCGAAGTCTGGCATCCGACCTACGGCACGCCGGGCCGGCGCGGTCTGCTGCAGGCATACGTTTACGAGGAGTACGCGCGCCGCTTGAGCGGGATGAGCGAGGCCGAGCGCACTGAGCGCATGATCGGCGACATGGACGAGGTTCATCCCGGGCTGCGCCGCCACCTGGAGACGGTGATCACGAAATCCTGGGACAACGATCCGTGGGAGCGGGGCGCGTATGTCGTCTATCAGGTTGGACAGCAGAAGTGGTATCCGGAAATTTGCCGCCGCGTAGGACCGGTCTGGTTCGCCGGTGAACATGCCTCCCCTTGGCCGGGATGGATCCAGGGCGCGATCGCATCGGGGATTAGGGCGGCAAAAGAGATCAACGGTTAGGAAAATTGTGCAGCTGTAGGGATGCAGCATGCTGCGTCTCACTCAATTCAGACTCAGTGGTGCGCGAAATCGAACCATACCGCAATTAGCCAAATCACGGCGGTCGCAAACCAGAAATAACCGCTTCGCCATTTTCTCCGGACGCAGATGTATGCTCCCCAAAGCAAATTCAGTAAGCTAAAACCGGCAAAAATCGGCAGAACGGCAACAGCCCATACGAATGGCTCCCCCGTCACGGAGTGCACCCCTAGTGCTCGCTCTTGTGGTATCGCCCAACTGGGCGATGCTGCACGCACATAAACGATGGCCCCTATTATGTTTACGATGAACAGAGCTAGGCTCAGTCGGCGCGCAGAGAAGTGCTTGTACTCTTCCATCACGAGATGGTCACTCTGCGTAAGAGGCGCCCCACGCGAATCGTCATCTCCGCCGGAACGTTGACGTGCAGGATGGGCTCGGTTTTCACCGCGCCGTCAATCTGCACCGCTTTGGCCTTGATCTTCCGCAGACCGTCGCTCACGGACTCGGCCAGGCCGCAGCGCGCCAGCAGCTTGTCGAGCTTCACCGCGCCTGCGCCATCCTTGGCGGCGACATCGGCGTAGCTGACTGAGACCTGCGGAATGTCCGCTGGGACTTCCTTCTTCTGGAAGATTTTCTCCCAGGTCTCGCTCGCTTCTTTGGCCGCCTGCTCGGAGTGGAAGTCGGCGACGATCTTGGTCGCCAGGCCCTTCTTCGCGATCATCGGATGCATGCGTCCAGCGGCGATCTGCTGCTGCATGGCCTGGATGCCGGCGTTCGAGGTGTCAGTCAGCAGCTCCCAGTAGCGCCACATCAGCTCGTCGGAGATGGACATCAGCTTGCCGAACATCTCCTGCGGCGGCTCGGTGATGCCCACATAATTGCCGTAGGACTTCGACATCTTCTGCACGCCGTCCAGGCCTTCGAGCAGCGGCATGGTCAGCACTACCTGTGACGGCTGTCCGTAAGCGCGCTGCAGCTCGCGTCCCACCAGCAGGTTGAATTTCTGGTCGGTGCCGCCCAGTTCGACGTCCGCCTCGATGGCGACCGAGTCGTAGCCCTGCGCCAGCGGGTAGAGCAGCTCGTGCAGCGCGATGGGCTTTTCTTCCTGGAAGCGTTTGTGGAAGTCCTCGCGCTCGAGCATCTGCGAGACCGTGTATTTTGCGGCCAGGCGAATCATGCCTTCCGCGCCCAGCTTGCTCAGCCATTCGCTGTTGT
>Ga0335081_10020581_pt1 | contig 10669 bp, 11 predicted proteins | sample Lox_Sample_35_FD_206713 | JGI IMG/M metagenome (GOLD analysis project Ga0335081, IMG submission 206713) | Soil microbial communities from Loxahatchee National Wildlife Refuge, Florida, United States - Lox_Sample_3.5 | ecosystem: Environmental > Terrestrial > Soil > Wetlands | place: USA... | reverse complement strand
AGCGGGCGAGCGCTTAAAGCGATGATCGAAGCCCGCCACACCGTCGACGAGGGCGAGGTCGCGCGGTTTTCGCGGCTGGCCGGCCAATGGTGGGACCCGCGCGGGCCGATGGCGGCGCTGCACAAGTTCAATCCGGTGCGGCTTGCTTATATCCGCGACCGCGCCGCGGAGCATTTTCACCGCGACGCCAAGCGGCTCGACAGCCTTGCGGGCTTGCGCATGCTCGATATCGGCTGCGGCGGCGGCATTTTGTCCGAGCCGCTGGCGCGGCTCGGCGCCGCGGTGGTCGGCGCCGACCCGTCGGACCGCAACATCGCGGTGGCGCGGCAGCACGCGGCGCAGGGCGGGCTTGGAATCGACTACCGCGCCACCACCGCGGAAGCGCTGGCGGAAGCGAACGAGAAATTCGACGTGGCGCTCGCCATGGAGGTGGTCGAGCACGTCACCGATCTCGGCATGTTCGTCGACGTCGCGGCCTCGATGGTGAAGCCCGGCGGCTTGCTCTTCGTCGCCACGCTCAACCGCACCATGAAGAGCTTCGCGCTCGCCATCGTCGGCGCCGAATATATTCTGCGCTGGCTGCCGCGCGGCACCCATCAATGGGAAAAATTCGTCACCCCCAACGAGCTCGACATCGCCATCGCGCAGGCCGGCCTCGCCATCGTCGACGAGAGCGGCGTGATCTACAATCTGTTCGCCGACCGCTGGCAGCTGTCGCGCGACATGGACGTCAACTACATGGTCGTCGCGGAAAAGGCGGCGTGATGGTGGGTTCGCTCTGGATCGTCTACACCGTCGCGGCGGCGTTCTTTCAGACTTTGCGCAATGCCATGCAGCGTGAGCTGACGGCGAGCCTCGGCACTGTCGGCGCCACCCATGTGCGGTTCCTGTTCGGCTTTCCGTTCGCGGTGATCTTCCTCGCCGGCATTCTGCTCGTGACCGGCGAGCCGTTGCCATACCCGCCGCTGAAGTTCTGGCCCTGGGTGCTCGACGGCGCCTTCGCCCAGGTCGCCGCCACGGCGCTGATGCTGATGGCCATGGGCGAGCGCTCGTTCGTCGTCACCATCGCCTATATCAAGACCGAGCCGATCCAGGTCGCGATCTTCGGCTTGATCTTTCTCGGCGACAAAGTGACGGTGCCGATGATGACGGCGATCCTGGTCGCCACCGCCGGCGTCATCGTCATGTCGATCAAGCCCGGCGGCATGGTTGGCGGGATGAAGCCGACGCTGATCGGCTTAGCGTCCGGCGGCATGTTCGCGCTGTCGGCGATCGGCTACCGCGGCGGCATTCTGAGCCTCGGCCTTGCCGACTATGTGATCGCGGCGACCTATACGCTGGTGGTCGGACTCGCCATCCAGGCGGTGACGCTGTCGCTTTATCTCATGCTGCGGCAGCCGTCGGTGATGATCGGCATCGTGCGGGCCTGGAAGCCGTCGCTGTTCGCTGGCCTGATGGGCGCCATCGCCTCGCAATTCTGGTTCCTCGCCTTCGCCATTGCCACCGCGGCGAGCGTGCGCACGCTCGCGCTGATCGAGGTGCTGTTCGCGCAGATCGTGGCCCGCGTGATGTTCAAGCAGAAGACGAGCGTGCGCGAGGCGATCGGCATGGTGCTGGTCGTGGCCGGCGTGGCGCTCTTGGTCTGGGAGCACTGAGCAGCGGCAAAACGTTTCCGTAAATCGCAGCGCGCCGTCGATCGCAACGGCTACTCTCGCTTCCGAGCAAATTGGGATGTCAAGGGCAAGCCGCTTCGCGGCGCCGAAGGCGCCCTTGACATCCCAATTTGTTCGGAACTTTTGGTAGCCGTTGCGATCGACGGCTTTTTTCGACCGATACTTGGCCTTAATTCTGATCGTCCGGCAGCACCGGCAGCGGGTGAAACTCGATACCTTCGTCGTGCAGCGCCTTGGCCTCTTCGGGCGAGGCTTCGCCGTAGATCGAGCGGTGCTCGGTCTCGCCGTAATGGATCTTGCGCGCCTCCTCGGGGAAGCGCGGGCCGACATAGCTCGCGTTCTTGGTGACGTGGTCGCGCAGCTCTTTGAGCTTGCTCCGCAGCTCGCGCTCCTGCGGCGACATGATGGCGACCGACGACTTGGCGGGCGGTGACGGTGCAGCGGGCGTTGCTGGCGGGGCCGGCGGCGGCGCCACGATCGGCCGCGGCGGCTCGACGTCGGTGCGGTGAAGCCGCGGCGCCATGATCGCCTTTTCGACCTTGGCGGAATTGCAGACCGGGCAGGTCACGAGCCCGCGCTTGGTCTGCTTGTCGTAGGCGGCCGAGTTCGCAAACCAGCTCTCGAAGCTGTGGCCGTTGTCGCAAGCGAGCGCGTAGCGGATCATGGCGCGGCGGCCCCTTCCACCGCATGCAGGTGCGCCGGCTCGGCCAGCGGCTCGACCAGCTCGAAGCGCCGGCCGTGATGCAGCGATGGAATGCGCGCCCGCGCGGCGGCGACTTGCGCCGGATCGATCTCGGCCAAGATCACGCCGGGCTCCGTGCCGCCCTCGGCTACCACCTTGCCCCACGGATCGACGACGAGCGAATGGCCGAAGGTCTCGCGGCCGTTCTCGTGCGTGCCGCCTTGGGCGGCGGCGAGCACATAGCAGCCAGTCTCGATGGCGCGGGCACGCATCAGCACGTGCCAATGGGCCTCGCCGGTTTGTTTGGTGAAGGCCGACGGGATCGCCAAAAACGAGGCGCCGGCCTCTGCCAGCGCCCGGTAGAGCGCCGGGAAGCGCAGATCGTAGCACACGGTGAGCCCGAGCCGGCCCCACGGCAGATCGGCAACCACGGCCAGCTCGCCAGGGCGATAGGTGTTCGACTCGCGGTAGCTCTCGCCGCCGGCGAGGTCGACGTCGAACATGTGAATCTTGTCGTAGCGCGCGACGATGTCGCCCTTGCGGTCGATCAGGAACGAGCGGTTCGCCGCCTTCTCCGGCGACGCCTTGATCGCGAGCGAGCCGATATGAATGTAGATCGAAAGCTTGCGCGCCACCTCGCGCAGCGTCGCCAGCGTCGCGTCGTGCTCGTCGCCGACGATCTTGGTGAACAACTGCTCGCGGCGGAGCGCCAGGATGTTGGTCATTTCCGGCGTCTGCACATAGTCGGCGCCGCCGCGCTTGGCTTCGTCGACGGCGGCCAGCACGGACTTGAGATTGGCCGCGGGCTCGAGCCCCGAGCGCATCTGAATGAGAGCAACTTTGAAGGTCGAAAGGCCGGCGCTCATCTGGATTCCTTTGCGGCTTCTTCCTTTGCCGCGGCGAGCAGCGGATCGAGCCCGCCAGCCTCGTCCAGCGCATAGAGATCGTCGCAGCCGCCGACATGGGTCGCGCCGATGAAAATCTGCGGATAGGTGCTGCGGCCGTTCGCGCGCTCGATCATTTGCTGGCGGATGTCCCGGTTTCCGGTGGCGTCGATCTCTTGGAAGCTTACGCCTTTGCGCGAGAGCAGCTCCTTGGCGTCCTGGCAGTACGGGCAGTACCGGATGGTGTAGATATCGACCGCAGCCATGATGAAGCGCAATGTCTTTGCAATTGGTTATATGGACGTTCGCCCCGGATCGGCAACCCTGGCGAAAATCAGCACGTCGACATTAGCGGCGCCGGCCCGCAATAGCGCCCGGGCGCAGGCCTCGACCGTGGCGCCGGAGGTGAGCACGTCGTCGACCACGATCAGCCGGCGGCCGGCGACCGCGGCCTTGCCGTCCGCGGGCACGCGGAACGCGCCCTGCACGTTCTCGGCGCGCTGCGGCCGCGTCAGCCCGACCTGCTGCGCCGTCGGCTTGATGCGCTTGAGCGCGCCGGCCGCGACCGGTACGCCGCTCGCGGCCGAAATGGCGGTCGCCAGCGCCGCCGACTGGTTGAAGCGCCGCGCCCACTGCCTGCGCCAATGCAGCGGCACCGGGATGAGCGCGTTGGCTTCGGCCAAAAGCTCGCGGCCGGCCTGCGCGATCCAGCGCCCCATGGTCGGCGCCAGATCGAGCCGGTCGTTATATTTGAGCGCATGCACCAGCGCCCGCGACACCTCGTCGAAGCGCACCGCGGCGCGGGCGCGGTTATAGGCCGGCGGGTCGGCGATGGCTTCCATGGACAGGATGCCGGGACCCGGGTCGTAGACGAAGGGAATGCCGAGCCGCTCGCAATAGGGGCGGGTGATGAAGGAGAGTTTCGACCAGCACTTCGGGCACAAGCCCTTGCCGTCGACCGGCTCGCGGCACGCCGCGCACAGCGGCGGCAAAGCGAGATCGAGCGCCGTGCCCAGCACCGCGCGCAGCGCTTCCGCCGCGCGTTTGAGCCGCGACGGCAGCGCGAGGGTGCCGAAACTGGTGTCGAAGCTCGCCATGGCCCAACGCTACCGCCGCGCGACGGCGTTGTCATTCAGGTTAGTGAATGTTTCCCGGATGCGGTGCAGCACGTAGTGGTGCCCCGCTGATCCGGGATCGCCACGGACTCCGAATGCAGCGCAGCACTACGTGCTGCGCCGCGCCCGGGACACGTGACCCTGGACGTGAGAAACTCGCCCATGGCCTCCAGCCCATTGATCTTCGACCGGGCGCTACTGCGGCAGCGCCGCCGCCGCGCCGCGGCGCTGGGGCCGGCGACGTTTCTGCTCGACCGCGTGGCGGACGATCTTGCCGACCGGCTCGCCGCGGTGTTGCGGCGGTTTGAGCTTGCAGTCGATCTCGGCACGCCGGGCAACGCGGTGCGTGCGGCGCTGGCAGGGCGCGGCTCGGTCGGCAAGATCATCGCCACCGATACGCTATCGGATTTTTCCCGCTCGGCGCCTTCCGTCGTCGCCGACGAGGAAGCGTTGCCATTCGGTACGGAAAAGCTCGACCTCGTCGTCTCGGGGCTGGCGCTGCACTTCGTCAACGATCTGCCGGGCGCGCTCTTGCAAATCCGCCGCGCTCTCAAACCCGACGGGTTGTTTCTCGCTGCGCTCCTCGGCGGCGACACGCTGACCGAGCTGCGGCAAAGCTTTGCCGCCGCCGAGAGCGAGGTCGAAGGCGGCGTCTCGCCGCGCGTCGCGCCGTTCGCCGACCTGCGCGATCTCGGCGCGCTGCTGCAGCGCGCCGGATTTGCGCTGCCGGTCACGGACGTCGATCGCCTGACCGTGCGCTACGAGAACGTCTTCGCGCTGATGCGCGATCTGCGCCGCATGGGCGCGACCAACACGCTGCTCGCCCGTCGCCGCACGCCGCTCAAGCGCGCAACGCTTCTTCGCATGGCGGAAATCTACGGCCAGCGCTTTGCCGACGCTGACGGCCGCATCCGCGCCACCTTCGAGATCGTCTGGCTGTCGGGCTGGGCGCCGCATCCCGATCAGCAGCAGCCGCTGAAGCCGGGCTCAGCCAAGACGCGGCTCGCCGACGCGCTCGGCACGCGGGAGATTTCGACGGGCGAAAAGGCGGGGAAGTAGCGCCTTACTTCAGCGCGGTGGCGACGTTGCCGTAGAGATTATTCTTCACGCCGGAGCCCAGCGCCACCACCGTGGAGGCGATCGCGACCGCGATGCCGGAAGCGATGATGGCGTATTCGATTGCGGTAGCGCCGCTTTCGTCGCGCAGAAAGCGCAGCGCCGATGCGGCGATCGTCGAGCTAAGCGTCTTCATGGTCATCGGCCTTCTGGCGTTCGGATCATATGAGCGTCGTCAGGTGCGAGATCAGCGGTTCGTCGGCGGGCGGCATCGGGTAATCGCGCAAGTTCACGGGCCGCACCCATTTGAGCTTCTGTCCTTCTCTTCCCTGCACGAACCCGTCCCAGCGCCGGCAGACATAGAGCGGCATGAGCAGGTGGAAGTCGGGGTAGAGATGGCTCGCGAAGGTCAGTGGTGCGAGGCACTCTTCCTTGACGTCGATACCCAGTTCCTCCTTGAGCTCTCGGATCAAGCTTTCTTCCGGCCGTTCGCCGGACTCGACCTTGCCGCCGGGAAACTCCCACAGCCCTGCCATCGCCTTGCCTTGCGGACGCTGTGCAATCAGCACGCGGCCGTCGGCGTCGATCAGGGCGCAGGCGGCAACCAGGACAAGTTTGACGCTCACGGCCTTGGCCTCAATCTAAGGAAGCGATGGTAAAGGCACACTCAATGCGATCGGATACATTGGTGCAATCGCCGCAACGGTTAAAGCAGGTTTAACGCTCGCGTTGCCCGCGCGTCATTTTAAGCGTGCGGGCACAACGCGAAGACGGCATCGGCGAACACTTGCGGCGCCTCCTGCGGCAGGTTGTGGCCGACCCGCGGCAGCAGGCGTCGCTGGTACGGCCCGGCAAAGTGCTGGGCGTGGACGGCCGAGCCTTCCGGCGGCTGGATGCCGCTGCCCTCGCCGTGCAGCACGATGGTCGGCACGGCGATCCTGGGCTGTGGGGCGAGCCGCGCTTCGATCGGTTCGAGCGCCGGATCGCCCGGCGCATAATTGAAGCGGTGGCGATAGGACTGGATCGTCACCGCGATGAAATCGGGATTGTCGAAGGACGGCGCGCTGCGGTCGAAAGCGGCATCATCGAACGCCCAATTCGGCGACCAGATTTGCCAGATGTAGCGGATCAGCGCGCGGCGGTTCTGTTCGAGCCCGGCGCGGCCGCGCTCGGTGTGAAAATAATACTGGTACCAGAAGCGATGCTCCTGGGCCGGTGCCACCGGCTTCACCGAGGCGGCGATGTTCCGGATGTTGTAGCCGTTGCCGGTGACGAGGCCCAAGACGCGCTCCGGCCATAGCGCCGCGACGATGCAGGCGGCGCGGCCGCCCCAATCGTAGCCGGCGAGCACGGCACGCTCGACGCGCAGCGCGTCCAGCAATTCGCGCAAATCGTTGCCGAGTGCCGCCTGCTGGCCGGAGCGTGGCGTGTCGGCGGCGAGAAATTGCGTCGGCCCGAAGCCGCGCAGATAAGGCACGATGACGCGGCAGCCGCGCGCGGCGAGCGGCGGCACGACCTCGTCGTAGCAGCGCGGATCGTAGGGCCAGCCGTGCATCAGCAGGACCGGCGTCCCGCCCGCGTCGCCGCTTTCCTCGTAGGCGATGTCGAGCGTCGGGATGCGGATGTGCTTGATGGTGGCGGCCGTCATGGCGGCGCTCAGCTGCGATAATCGCCGTTGATCGCCACGTACTCTTTGGTGAGGTCGCAGGTCAACACGCGATCGCGGCCCTTGCCGAGGCCGAGCGCGACTTTCAGCGCGATCTCAGGTCTCTTCATCGCCGCCGACACCTCCGCCTCGTCGTAGTCCGGATCGCGCGCGCCGTTGTGGGCGACGCGGATACCGTTGAACCAGATCGACAGCCGGTCGCGGTCGGCGGGCTCTCCGGCTTTGCCGACCGCCATGACGACGCGGCCCCAATTGGCGTCCTCGCCGGCGATCGCGGTCTTGACCAGCAGCGAGTTGGCGATCGACAGCGCCACGCGCCGCGCCGAGGATTTGGACACCGCGCCATCGACCGTGATCTCGACCAGCTTGCGCGCGCCTTCGCCGTCGCGCGCCACCTGTTCGGAAAGATTCGCCAGCACAGCGTTGAACGCCTTGCGGAACGGCACGAGCCGCGGATCGCCGGCGCGCGCAATCCGCGGCGCCGCCTTCGCCGCGCCGGTGGCGAAAGCAAGCAGCGTGTCGGATGTGGAAGTGTCGCCGTCGATGGTAACGGCGTTGAAGGTGTCGGTAACGCCGTCGCGCAGCAGCGCCTGCAAGGCCGCTGGCGCGATCGGCGCATCGGTGAAAACGAAGGCGAGCATCGTGGCCATATCCGGGGCGATCATGCCGGCGCCCTTGGCGAAGCCGTTGATGGTGACGGTGGCACCGGCAAGCCGCGCGGTGGCGGTGGCGAGCTTCGGGAACGTGTCGGTGGTCATGATCGCGCGTGCGGCGTCGACGTAGCCCTCGTCGGTCGCCTTTTCGGCGAGGCTATCCATGACGCCGCCGAAGACTTGCGCCGGCAGCGGCTCGCCGATCACGCCGGTGGAAGCAAGAAAAACTTCGGTGAGCTTGCAGCCGACGGCGCCGGCGGCGAGCTTGGCGGTGAAGGCGCAGGCGTCGCGGCCGGTCTTGCCGGTGAACGCGTTGGCGTTGCCGGAATTGACCACCAGCGCCCGCGCCTGGCCGTCCTTGATGCGGGCGCGGCACCACTCGACCGGCGCCGACGGACATTTGGAGCGCGTGAACACGCCGCCGACGCTGGTGCCGGGATCGAATACGGCCAGCATCACATCGGTGCGGTCGCGGTAGCGGACGCCGGCGGCGGCAGTCGCGAGCCGCACGCCGGCAATGGCCGGCATGTCGGGCGTGGATTTCGGGGCGAGGGGAGAGACGGAGGTGGACATTTTATTGCGCTGTTTCCCGGGCGCTGCGCAGCACGAAGTGGTGCGGCGCAGACCCGGGATCGTAACATACACTGAGCTTGTGAAGGTCCCGGATCGGCGGCGTACCGTTACACGCAGCGCCGCGTCCGGGAAACGAGGCGCGACTACTTTTTCGCCGGTGCGGCGGGATTGAGCGCGGAGGGATCCGGCGTCGGCGCCGGCTTGTCGAGGCGCTCGATCTGCGCGCTCTTGCGCAGATTGTCGACCAGCTCGGCCTGGGCACGGTGGGCGACGTAGGTCTCGAGCTGACCCTTGACCTGATCGAAGGTCGGGGTCGGCTTCATCCGCTTGTCCTCGAGCTTGATGATGTGCCAGCCGAACTGGGTATGGACCGGATCGGATATCTGGCCCTTGTCGAGCTTGAACGCGGCTTCGGCGAATTCCGGCACCATCTGGTCCTTGGTGAAGTAGCCGAGGTCGCCGCCATTGGCGCCGCCGGGATCCTTGGATTTTTCCTTGGCCAGCGCGGCGAAATCGGCGCCCTTCTTGAGCTGATCGGCGATGGCCTTGGCCTCGTCCTCGGTCGGCACCAGGATATGGCGCGCGTGCACCTCCTCTTCGGCCGGCATCTGCTTGACCGCGTCGTCATAGACTTGGTGCATGGCCGCATCGGTGACGGCGGCGCGGCCGATCTTCTGCAGCAACGCTTCCATCAGCACCCGGTTGCGGTCGAAGGTGAGCCGGCGCTGCACGTCGGCATCGTCGGCAAGCTTCTGCTTTTCGGCCGCCTGCGACAGCACGATGACGTCGGTGAGATAGGTGATCAGGTAATCGCGCTTCTGCGCCGGCGCCATCTGCGGCATGTTGGCGCCGATCTCCTCCTCGGCGAAGGCGAGATCGCTCTCGTGAATATCGACGCCGTTGGCGCGGGCGACCACGGGGCTGGTGTCTTCGGCCTTGAGCGGGGCCGGCGCGCATAAAAGCGCGGCAACGGCGAGCGCGCCGAGCGCGGACGTAACGGTGAGGCGATGGCAGGCCATAGAACGCGATCCTTTCGGCAGTGGGACAAGTCGCCGGGGTCGAGGGTCAAGGTGCCGGATAAGCTCCCTGACTTGGGCGCAAATTCGGTCTTGAGCGCAAATCGGTCCGGGTCCGTCGCGCCGGGGCAAAATGCGGCCGGACAGTCGCCGAATCGCCCCTCATTGGCAATGGCAGAATGACGACGCCGTCTAACGAGGGCGTGATGATGGCGGTTGCATTGACATTAAAACCACCCCCTCCTATGTGTCGGCGAGCCCTGCATATCCACCATGCCGCCTTGCGTAAGCCGCAATAGCACAGCATTTTCCGTTGCTTGGCCGAGTGCCCCGGGGCGCGCTGCGGCGCCTGGAACCAAACATCCCGACCGTGGAAGGATGAATTGATGATCGGTGCGGTCGCCCGCAAGCTGTTCGGTTCCGCCAACGACCGGCGCATCCGCGCCTACCGGCCGCGGGTCGCCGAGATCAACGCGCTGGAGCCGGAGCTGGAACAGCTCTCCGACGAGGCGCTCAGGGCACGCACCGAGGAATTCAAGAAGCAGCTCGCCGAGGGTGCCAGCCTCGACGACATTCTCGTCCCCGCCTTCGCCACCGTGCGCGAGGCCGGCAAGCGCACGCTCGGCCAGCGCCATTTCGACGTGCAATTGATCGGCGGCATGGTGCTGCACGAAGGCCGCATCGCCGAGATGAAGACCGGCGAAGGCAAGACGCTGGTGGCCACCTTGCCGGTCTATCTCAATGCGCTCGCCGGCCGCGGCGTCCACGTCGTCACCGTCAACGACTACCTCGCCGGGCGCGACGCCGAATGGATGGGCCAGATCTACAAGTTCTTGGGCCTCAACGTCGGCGTCATCGTCCACGGCCTCGACGACGAGCAGCGCAAGAAGGCCTACGACTGCGACGTCACCTACGGCACCAACAACGAGCTCGGCTTCGACTACCTGCGCGATAACATGAAATATCGCCTCGAGGACATGGTGCAGCGCGGCCACGTCTACGCCATCGTCGACGAGGTCGACTCGATCCTGGTCGACGAGGCGCGCACGCCGCTGATCATCTCCGGGCCGCTCGACGACCGTTCCGATTTCTACAACACCATCGACACCTTCATTCCCAAGCTCGCCAAGGAAGACTACGAGCTCGACGAGAAGCAGCGCACCGTGACGCTGACCGAAGTCGGCATGGAGAAGATGGAGCAGGGGCTGCGCGACGCCGGCCAGCTCAAGTCGGATTCGCTCTACGACGTCGAGAACGTCTCGGTCGTGCATCACGTCAACCAGGCGCTGCGCGCCCACAAGCTGTTCCAGCGCGACAAGGACTACATCGTGCGCAACGGCGAGGTCGTCAT
>Ga0335081_10020580_pt1 | contig 10669 bp, 9 predicted proteins | sample Lox_Sample_35_FD_206713 | JGI IMG/M metagenome (GOLD analysis project Ga0335081, IMG submission 206713) | Soil microbial communities from Loxahatchee National Wildlife Refuge, Florida, United States - Lox_Sample_3.5 | ecosystem: Environmental > Terrestrial > Soil > Wetlands | place: USA: Florida... | reverse complement strand
GCCACCATTCGCGGCGGAACTCCCCGTCGGTAATGGCCTGAAGCCCGATCGACTCCTGGCGCGCGATCACCGCGCGGATCGCCTCGTCCTCGAGCTGCTTGAGCGCGGCGGAGGAGATCTCGCCGCGGCGGGCCTGGCCGCGGGCCTTCATCAGCGCCTCCGGCCGCAGGAGGCTGCCGACCTGATCGGCGCGAAACGGGGGTGACATGACAAGCGATTATGCCAGAGCGGTGCTTGCCGCAAGCTTCCGGCACGTCCTATCCTCAAGCCCATGCCAGCCAGTGAATTCTCCGGCCGCACGGCCGTCGTGATCGGCGCTACGGCCGGAATCGGTCTCGCCACGGCGCAAGCATTTGCCGCTGCCGGTGCGCGAGTGGCCTTTGCCGGCCTCGGCGCGGCCGAGGGCAAGCGCATCGAGCGCGAGCTCATCGCCCAGGGGGCCGAGGCACTCTTCATCGAGGCGGATGTCAGGCGCGAGGGTGATGTCCGCGCCGTGATCGAGGGAGCCAGCCGGCGCTTCGGCCGCATCCACGCGGCGGTCAACAATGCGGGCACCGAAGGCGGATTCGGTCCGGTGCAGAACACCACAGATTCCGACTTCGATCTGCTCATCGGGGTCAACCTGCGCGGCATCTGGCACGGTTTGAAGCACGAGATTGCGCATATGCTCGCGCACGGCGGCGGCGCGATCGTCAATACCGCATCGAGCGCGGGGTTGACCGGTATCGCGAATGTGGCGCTCTACACCGCGAGCAAGCACGCCGTGGTGGGTCTCACCAAGGCGACTGCGCTCGAGCTTGCGGCATCGAACATCCGCGTGAATGCCGTGGCGCCGGGGCCGGTCGAGACCGGACTGCTGCACCGGATGGTCGACGGACACATTCCGATCTCGGCGATCGCCGCGACCGTGCCCATGAACCGCATCGCGCAGCCGCAGGAGATCGCAGGCGCGATCGTGTGGCTGTGCTCGGATGCAGCGTCCTATGTCACCGGCCACACGATGGCAATCGATGGCGGACTCACGGCGGCTTAAGGCCGCGACCCCAGGGGAACGATATGGCAGATCTCAACGAGAACACGATTACTCAGGCCGTCATCGAGCGCATGTCGGAGTGCAAGGACCCGCGCTTCAAGCAGCTCATGACTTCGCTCATCACGCATCTGCACGATTTCATCCGCGACGTGAAGCTGACCGAAGAGGAGTGGATCCAGGGGATCCAGTTCCTGACTGCCGTGGGCAAGGCGGTCACCGACAAGCGCCAGGAGTTCATCCTGCTATCGGACACTCTCGGCGCCTCGATCCTCACCATCTCGCTCAATCACCGCAGCGATCGCGGCTCGGTGGAATCGACGGTACTGGGACCTTATTACTGGGAAGGCGCGCCGGAATGTCCGCCCGGCGCCAATCTCGCCGAGGGTGTCGTCGGGGAGCCGGCCTTCTACAGCGGCCGCGTGGTCGATGTGGACAATCGCCCCATTGCCGGCGCACTGCTCGATATCTGGTCGGGCGATGGCGAGGGCAACTACGACATGCAGCTCTCCGGCGATACCGAGATGCGCGCGCGCGGCAAGATCCGCACCGACGCGGAGGGCCGCTACCGCTTCCGTTCCATCCGGCCCTCGTTCTATCCGGTGCCGGTCGACGGTCCGGTCGGAGCCATGCTGCGGGCCATGGGGCGGCATCCGTACCGGCCCGGGCACATCCACATGATCGTCTCGGCGCCGGGATATGAATCCGTCACGACGCACCTCTTCGTCGCCGACAGTCCGTATCTGCATTCGGACGCCGTGTTCGGCATGAAGGAATCGCTGATCGTGCCGTTCAAGCGGCACGAGCCGGGCCGGGCGCCGAGCGGGGAGCGCCTCGATCAGCCGTTCTACACGGCCGAGTACGACTTCCGGCTTCGCAAGGCGGCTTGAGCCTCGTGGCGCCAGGCGCCGCCGCCGACCTCGCACCGCGCGAGGTGCTCGCGCTGTACCGTCCGCACGCCGGCACGGTCGCATCCTTTCTGGCGGCGCGCGTCGAGGTGACGCCCGACAAACCCGTGCTGCTCGTCGGGGGTCGTACATGGACCTACCGCGAACTGGAGGAGGGGAGCGTGCGGCTGGCGCACATGCTGGCGCGTCGCGGAATCGAGCATGGCGACCGCATCGTGCTCGTGGCCGTGAACACGGATCTGTCTGTGGTGCTGTTCCTCGCGGCGGCGAGGCTCGGCGCGATCTTCGTGCCGCTCAATCCGGCGTCCACCCACGCCGAGCTCAGCTATCTCTTGCGCCACACGCGCCCGGCGCTGATCGTGGCCCAGGCCGAGGAGCTGGCCCGTGTCACGGATATTGCGCGCGAGCTCGAGCGCGCACCGGCGCTGCTGCCACTCGCGGAACTGGACGCGGGCGAAGGCGGAGCGCGCGCGGTCATCGCCGGCATGAAGGCGGTTGATCCGGCGGATGCGCCGCTGCCCTCCGTCAGCGCCGAGGATCCACTGGTCGTCATCTACACCTCCGGCACGACCGGGTTTCCCAAGGGCGTGGTCCACACCCAGCGCACGTACCTCCTGGCCGCCGAAGGTTTCGTCGAGCGGCTGCACTTGCAGCCCTCGGACCGGTTGCTGACGGTGCTGCCGTTCTATCACATCAACGCGCTCTTCTATTCGCTGGGCGGCGCGATCGCGGCCGGCGGTGCGCTCGTGACCGCGCCGCGCTTCAGCGCGACCACCTTCTGGAACCTGGCCGCCGACAGTGGCGCCACCGAATTCAACATCCTGGCCGCGGTCGGCAACATCCTCATGAATCGCGACCGCAGCGAGTACAACGCCGCGCACCGCGTGCGCAAGATATACGGCGGCCCGATCAGCGAGCGGATGTACCAGGTGTTTCGCGAGGAGTTTCACATCCCGACCCTCATCGAGGGCTACGGCATGTCCGAGATTCCCGGCGCGTGCTGCACACCCTTTGCAGGTCTGCACAAGCCGGGCAGCATCGGCCTGCCGGCGCGCCATCCGCTCTACCAGGAGGACTTTGCGCAGATGCGCATCGTCGATGACGAGGGCCGCGATGTGCCCACGGGCGCAACCGGCGAGCTCCTGGTGCGCACGCCGATGATGTTCAAGGAATACCTGGATGATCCTGTGCAGACCGCTGCCGCCTTCCGCGACGGCTGGTTCCTCACCGGCGATCTCGCCCGGCGCGATGAGGATGGCTATCTCTACTTCGTCGCGCGCAAGAAGGACATCATCCGGCGGCGCGGCGAGAACATCGCCGGTGCCGAGCTCGACCGCGTGATCTCCGATCACCCCGAGCTGCTCGAGGCGGCGGCGATCGGCGTGCCCTCGGAGCTCGGCGAAGAGGAGATCCTCATCGTCGTCGTGCCGCGGCCGCAGGCCAATCCCCGCGCCGAGGACATCATTGCCTGGTGCCGCGAGCGTCTCGCGCCGATGAAAGTGCCGCGCTTTGTGGCGTTCGCGGAGTCGTTGCCGCATACGCCCTCGCACCGGGTGGCCAAGCATCGACTCAAGGCCGACACCGCGTTGCTCAAGCGAATGATCGACACGCAGCGCGCGCCTTGAGTCCGCCCGCGACCGCGCCGCTCGCGCTACACTAGGCCATCGTGACTTCAAAGCCGATGGACAAGATCATGGCGCTCGCCAAGCGCCGCGGATTCATTTATCAGGCCTCCGAAATCTACGGCGGCATCAACGGCTTCTGGGATTACGGTCCACTCGGCGCGCAGCTGAAGAAGAATCTGCGCGATGCCTGGTGGGAGGATGTGGTGTTAAATCCCGCCGGCGGTGCGATGGGACCGCACGGCGAGCCGGTGCGGATGGTGCCGCTCGACACCACCATCATCCAGCATCCGAAAGTCTGGGAGGCGAGCGGCCATGTGGCCGGTTTCAGCGACCCGATGGTCGACTGCCGCCAGACCAAGCAGCGCTATCGTTTCGATCATGTCATGGTATTTGCGCCCGCGGCCGCAGGCACCGGACTGCTGTTCGCTTACGTGCCTGACACCCCGGGTGAGGCCAGGCAGCGCAAGAAGGCGGAGAAGAGCCTGGGAGAACTGCGCAGCGTGCCGCTGTCGCAGATACCCCGCGATGACTGGGCGCGCGTCGTGGCGCCGGATGCGGACAAGCCCGGGAGCCTGACGGAGCCGCGTGCCTTCAATCTGATGTTTCGCACCTACATCGGTGCCGCCGCGACCGAGGATGACGTCGCGTACCTGCGGCCCGAGACGGCGCAGGGCATCTTCGTGCAATTCAAGAACGTCATCGATACCACGCGCGTCAAACTGCCGTTCGGGATCGCGCAGGTGGGCAAGGCGTTTCGCAATGAAGTCACGCCGCGCAATTTCACCTTTCGCAGCCGCGAGTTCGAGCAGATGGAGATCGAGTTCTTCTGCCATCCCGATGAGGCTGCCGGGTGGTACGAGTTCTGGCGCCACCAGCGCCTGAAGTGGTGGCAGCAGCTGGGGCTGTCGGGCGAGAATCTGCAGCTGCGCGTGCACGAGCGCGATGAGCTCGCACACTACGCGCGCGAGGGTGCGGGCGTCAGCGACATCGAGTACCGCTTCCCCTTCACAGCGCCGGGCTTCGGGGAGCTGGAAGGCATTGCCCACCGCTCGAACTTCGACCTGGCACAGCATCAGCAACACTCGAAAGCGTCGCTCGAATACTTCGATACCGAGCGCGGTGAGCTCTTGCCCAACGGCTCGCACAAGGGCGAGCGCTACCTGCCGCACGTGATCGAGCCTTCGGCGGGTCTGGATCGCGGCGTGCTGGCGGCACTGTGCGAGGCCTATACCCAGGATCCCGCACGCGCGAGTCCCGAGCTGCTGCTGCTGTCGCCGCGGCTCGCGCCCATCAAGGCGGCGATCTTCCCGCTGGTGAACAAGGACGGGCTGCCGGAGATCAGCGAGAAGCTGCACGCAGACGTGCGGCGGCGCTTCTGGCGGCGCGGACTCATCGAGCACGATGCGAAGCAGGCCATCGGCAAGCGCTACGCGCGCATGGATGAGGCCGGCTGCCCTTTCTGCATCACGGTGGACGGCGACACGGCGCGCGATCACAGCGTGACGGTGCGCGACCGCGATTCGGGACACCAGCAGCGTATCGCGATCGACAAGGTGGTCGGCTTTCTCGAGGAACGGCTGGGCGCCGACTGAGCGGGCATGAGCCGCCGGATCCTCCTCGCGACGATGGGGTCTCTGGGGGATCTGCATCCATTCATCGCCATCGCACTGCAGTTGAAGGCCCACGGCTACGAGCCGCTGCTCGCCACGAACCCGCACTTTCGCGACAACGTCGAGGCGGCCGGGATCCGCTTCCACCCGGTGAGGCCCTCGCGCGCGGATCTGACGCGCGAGACGGGGCTCGAGGTACCGCAGCTGGGCCGGCTCGTGATGCGCGATATGTTCGCGCTCATGGATCGGGCGGTGTATCCATTCCTGCAGGCAAGCTATGAGGATGTGCGCTGCGCACTGGATGGGACAGCACTCGTGCTCACGAGCGCGTTGTCATTTGCGGCGCGCTTCGCGGCCGACAAGGTGGGTATCCCGCGGATGGCGGTCGCACTCCAGCCGATGAACCTGGTCTCCATCTACGATCCGCCGGCCGTCGATCCCGCACCGTGGAGCGCGGCGATCCTGAGGAGGCTGGGGCCGCTGGCGACCCGCGCCGTCTACGAGCCGGCGAAATGGCTCATCTCGCAGCGCGCAGGGGCTCTGCATCGCTTCCGCCGCGAGATCGGCCTGCCGGCCTCGCGCGTGAATCCGGTCTACGAGGGCCAATTCTCCGAGCACGGCACGCTGGCGATGTATTCCCCGCTGCTCGGCTCGATGCAGCCCGATTATCCACCACACACGCAGATCACCGGCTTCGCGTTCTATGACGGGGAGCGCGTGCTGCCTGCCAGCGAATCGAGCTCGCTCGCCGCCTTCCTCGATGCCGGTCCCGCGCCGCTGGTCTTTACTCTTGGCAGCTTCGCGATCGAGTTTGCGGATGACTTCTTCGAGATTGCGGCCCGCGTCTCGCGCACGCTACGCGAGCGGGCGCTCTTCATCGCCGATACAGCCACCGTCGAGCGCTTTCGGAGCCGCGAGTCGCGCGCTCTGCACATTTGCGACTACGCCCGCTACTCGGAGGTTTTCCCGCGCGCCCGGGTCATCGTTCATCAGGGAGGCATCGGCACTACGGCGCAGGCGCTGCGTGCAGGTAAGCCGCAGCTGATTGTCTCCTTTCTCGCGGATCAGCCGGACAACGCGGCGCGGCTGCAGCGCCTCGGGGTCGCGCGCTCGCTTCCGCGCACCCGTTACCGCACGGATCGGCTCCTCGCCGAACTCACAGCGCTGCTCACTCGGCCCGCGTACGTGCAGCGCAGCGGCGAGGTGGGCGTCATCGTCGCGCGCGAGGACGGAGCCTCGCGGGCCGCGCAGTTTGTCGACAGGTTCTTCGCGGGCACAAGCGCGTGAGCCTCGAGCTCGGACCGCGTGAAGTCGAAGTGGGCCGCGCAGGCGATGGCGCCGTGCTGCTGCGCTCACCGCATCCGCTCGGGCCGTATCCCGGGCGGCTGACCGATTGTCTCGAGCGGGCGGCGGCGCGGTTTCCGCAGCGCGTCTTCCTCGGTGTCCGCGACGCGAACGATGCGTGGCGCACCATCACCTATGCTGATGCCTGGCACGCCGTGCGGTGCATTGCCGGTGCGCTGCTGAAGCGCGCGCTATCGGTTGAGCGGCCGATCGCGATCCTGTCGGGCAGCAGTATCGAGCATGCTTTGCTCGCGCTGGCGGCCATGCTCATCGGCGTTCCGTTCGCGCCCGTGTCTCCGTTCTACTCGCTGAGCTCACCGGACCTGGCGAAGTTGCGCCACGTATTGGCGTTGCTCACGCCCGGGCTGGTGTTCGCGCAAAGCGGCTCGGCTTTCGCGCGCGCGCTGTGCCAGGCTGTCGATCCCGGAACAGAGATCGTCGTGCAGGACGAGCCGCTGCCCGATCGCGGCACGACCGCCTTTGCCGAGCTCGTGGGCACCGAGCCGGATCATTCGACCGCGCAGCTCATCGACCTGCAGCACGCCCGCGTCGGCCCCGACACCATCGCCAAGGTCTTGTTCACCTCGGGTTCGACCGGAGTACCCAAGGGCGTGATCAACACGCAGCGCATGCTCTGCTGCAATCAGCAGATGTTCGTGCAGGCGCTGCCGCTCGCCGCCGCAGAGGCGCCGGTGCTGGTCGACTGGCTCCCCTGGCATCACACCTCGGGAGGTAACCAGATCCTGGGACTGACGCTCTATCGCGCCGGCACGCTCTATATCGATGGCGGCCGTCCCTTGCCGGATCAGCTCGGGCCCACGCTGCGCAATCTGCGGGAGATTTCCCCGACGCTGTACTTCACCGTGCCGCGCGGCTACGCGGAGCTGATCCCGCACCTCGAGGCGGATGCGGGGCTGCGCGCGAGCTTCTTCAACCGGGTGCGCATGTTCTACTACTCCGGGGCGCCGATCGCGCATGCGGTGGTCGCGCGCTTCAATGAGATCGGCGAGCGGCAGTGCGGCCGGCGCATTCCGTTTCTGTGCGGATATGGCGCCACCGAGACCGCGCCGTTTGCGCTGTGTGCCAACTGGCTCGCGGAGCGCTCGGGACTTGCCGGTCTGCCGGTGCCCGGCGTGGAGCTGAAACTCGCACCGCGCGGCGCGAAGCTCGAAGCCTGCATCCGCGGTCCGAATGTGATGCCGGGTTACTGGCGCCAGCCGGAGCTCACTCGCGCCGTGCTCGACGCCGACGGGTTTCTGCATACGGGCGATGCGCTCGCCTGGGTCGATGAGCACGATCCGGGCGCGGGTCTTGCCTTCGACGGCCGCATTGCCGAGGACTTCAAGCTCTCAACCGGCACCTGGGTCAACAGCGGTGCGATTCGTGCGAGCCTGATTGCCGCCGCACGCCGCAGCATCCAGGACGTGGTGATCGCCGGTGAGGGACGCGATCAGGTTGGCGCGCTCATTTTCCCGGATCGGACTCAGACGGGCTGTGTGGCCGCCGTGCAGCAGGCGCTCGATCAGCTGGCCAGCACCGCCACCGGGACATCAACCTACGTCGCCCGCGCGATGCTGCTCGATGAGCCTCCCGATTCGCCCTCCGGTGAGATCACCGACAAGGGTTCGATCAATCAGAAGGCCGTGCTCAGCCGGCGCGCGCAGCTCGTCGAGGAGCTGTACCGCGAGCCTGCCTCCGAGCGCGTCCTGATAGCGCACGCTCGACGCCAGACTTGAGCGAGGAGACGACGATGCAAGCCTCAGCGATCATTCGCCCCGCCCTGGTCACACTGCTCAGCATCGCGGCGCTCACGGCAGGCGGTCTTGCCTCGGCGCAGCGTGCCGGCAACGTCGAAGAACAGGTATTTCAGAGTTTGTCCGATCGATTGAAGCTCACGCAGGATCAGGAGGCACAGGTTCGGCCATATTTCGATGCGCGCAACTCGCGCCTCAAGGACATCCGCAACCGTCTGAGTCCCAACAGCTCTCGTCGCTCGAAATCTGCGGCGCTCAAGCAGGCTCGCGCGGTCCAGGATGATTTCGACGCGCAGATCAAGCCGATCCTCTCCGACCGGCAGCGCAAGGAGCTCGAGAAATTCCGTCAGCAAGTGCGCGCCCGCCTGCAGCAGGAGTACGAGGCGCGCACGCTGACGCCGCTGAACTGAAGTATCGCGTTGCCTAAGGCGCGAGCTCGAGCGGATCGGCGCCGACGAGGCGGAATACCGACAGCAGCGCCTGACGTGCAAGCTCAGGATCGGCCGCGAGGCGGCGGAAGCGCTCGTGGTCCGCGCGCCGCCGCTCGGGATCGCGTTCACTGATGCGGCGGCGGTTCTCCTGCGTCGTCGGCGAGGCCACCTCGAGGAAGATGCGCCGCCGTTCAGCCGCGTAGGCATCGAGCACGCGCTCGCTGCGTTGCCCGTGAATCACGGCCGCGAGCGACTGCGCCAGCGGCACGGCATCGAGGATGCCGCCGGTCAGCCCCCAGCCGCCGATCGGATTGACGATGTGCGCTGCATCGCCTGCGAGCAGCACCCGCCCGACGCGAAAGCGCTCGGTGCAGCGATTGTGCACCCGATAGGGCGTCACGGCCTCGGCAGTGCAGTCGGACAATCCCGGCGCGAACAGCGCGTAGCGCTCCTGCACACGCTGCCGTACTTGCTCCTCGGGCATTCCCGGCTCTTCACGATAGGTGCAGCGCCACAGACCGCTCTGATCGATGCGCGGAATGATCGCCCAGTGATCGGGATCGTGGACCACGTTCGACTGGCCATAGCCGTAGCCGGTGAAGTCGAAGCGCACATTGGTGGCGACGAACCATTCGGGCCAGGTCACCCCCTCGAGCGTGAGGCCGAGCGCCCGGCGCACGCCGCTGTGCGTGCCATCGGCGCCGACGAGCCACTGGCAGGAGAGCTCACTGCGTCCCTCAGGCGTCTCGAGGGTTGCCGTCACGGACTCATCGCTTTGCGCGATCGAGATCAGCCGATGACGCCAGCGCACCTCGGCCCCGGGGGTCGCGATCAGGTGACGCAGAATCACGGCCGCGAGCGCCGGCTGCCCCAGATGCAGGTTGTAGGGGTAGGCCGTGTCCTCGGGGCGGATGACTTCCATGTCGAGGCGCGCCAGCAGCGTGTGATCGAGCGTCCAGTAGTGATAAGTGTGCTTCAGCACACCGATCGCACGCAGGTCCTCGAGCAGGCCCAGCGCCGCGAGGCGCTCGACGATCGGGGAGTGGTATACGACGGCGCGCGGCTCATCGAGGATCTGCGGCTCGGCATCGAGCACCAGCACGCGCACCCCGGCACGCGCCAGATGCATCGCCGTAATGAGTCCCACGGGACCTGCGCCGCAGACGATGACGCCATCGACGCGCTCGGCCATGACGGCGTCAGCCTCCGCGCCGGAAGGGCAGGCTCAGCAGAAACAGGATCAGTCGCAGATTCAGGAGCTTCATGCCGGCGCGCGCTTCGCGGGGCGTCAGGCGCGCGGTGAGCGGCATCGCCCCGAACACCTTGCCGCGGATCACGAGGTCGGAGCCGTCGCGGTCCAGCGCATCGATGCGCATGAGCTCACTGCCGTCGCTCGAGCTGAGCTTCATCGGGTGTCCGCCGGCTGCGCATCGAGGCGCACCGCGATGCCCTCGAGTGCGGGCGAAGGCGCCCGATAGCGAGCCATGACGAGCGGATCGTGACCGGGGATGATGTGGCGTGGGTCGCTCGCGAGGCGCTGCAGCGTCTTCCAGCCCTCGACCATCGCGGTGACATCGGCCACCACGGGAAAAGGGCGCTTCTGCTCCATGTTCGCCGCGTAGTGGCTCGCGTCCGAGGCGAGCACGAGCCAGCCGACCCGCGTCCACAGCCGCACGACCTGCAGCCCGAGCGTGTGACCGCCCACGTGGTGCAGTGAAATGCCCGGCGCAAGTTCCGCCTGGCCATCGTGGAACTGTACGCGGCCGGCGTACACGTAACGCACCATGGCCGTGATTTCCTCGACTTCATAGGCGTAGGAGAAGAACTCCGTCGCCATGTGGCGGCCCGTGGCGTATGCCATCTCGCGGTCCTGCAGGTGAAAACGCGCGCGCGGGAACAGATCGAAGTTGCCGATGTGATCGTAGTGCAGGTGCGTGACGATCACGTCGCGCACCTCGCCGGCATTC
>Ga0335081_10020579_pt1 | contig 10670 bp, 9 predicted proteins | sample Lox_Sample_35_FD_206713 | JGI IMG/M metagenome (GOLD analysis project Ga0335081, IMG submission 206713) | Soil microbial communities from Loxahatchee National Wildlife Refuge, Florida, United States - Lox_Sample_3.5 | ecosystem: Environmental > Terrestrial > Soil > Wetlands | place: USA: Florida... | reverse complement strand
CCGCGACGGCGCGATCGCCAGCGACCCCTCCTGCGCCCCAGGAAAACTCGACCCAACCGCCACCGCGAACATCGCGCAGACCGTCTGCAACCCGGTGTGGGTTGCCGCAGCCAGCCAGATCCAGCCGCCGCCGACCACGCTCGACAAGCTGTTGATCGAATATCAGCTCCCCGGCAACCCGGTCACCTACGCGCTCGCGCGAGTCATACCGGTTCAGGACGGCGGCAGTCCCACCAGCCCGATGAACCTCTATCCGCTGCCGCTCAACGGCTTCGGCGGCCAGCGGACCCAGACCATCGTCGCAAACCAGCTCCACGACGAGATCTGCTCGCACAAGATCACGATCGCTCGGGCCGCTGGGATACTCGAGGGCGACTGGCTATCAAAAGGGCTGCCGGACAATGACTAGGTTCCACCGGTCACATTGTCGCGGGACGACGAGCCGGCGGTCGGTTTGCCGGCAGTCGCCGACCGAGCGGCTGGCAGCTTCGAGCTCGCCAACATTCCATACGTCGGGCCAGTCTCATGGTGCCGCGTCCGGTCTCCGGCGAGCGTTGCGGGTTTACGTCAACCACCAGCTCCCGGACCAGGAGTACATCAACGATGAACACCTCAGCACGCGCGGTCAACGCTCATCAAAGCGGCCGCTCCCAAAGAACCTCATCGTCGATACCTCGACAAAGTCGCCGTGACGTGCCGCGAGCAGATCCATACCGGTCGTGCTGCCGCCGCCATCATCGACGCCGTCGACGACGAGCACCACGTCTGCCGTTGTGCTTTTCCTCGCAACCTACGAGCCTGCCGACATGCCGCCCGAGCTCCCATCTCGACTCCCTGAACTTCACCCTACGGTGATCGACGAGATCACCGCCCGGCTCGTCGACCCCCTTGCGCGCCGCGTCGTCGAGGTGATGCACGAACAGGGGCTGGTCCAGCCACGGCCGAAGGCCAAACTGTGGCTCGACGCCGCCGAGCTCGCGAAGCAGCTCGGGGTATCGCGCGCGTGGGTCTACGAGCACGCGAGCGAGCTTGGCGCGACGAGAATCGGAAACGGTCCAAGACCAAGGCTGCGGTTCCCGGCACCGGCTCTCGACACCGGCGCGAAGTCTGAGCGGAAGCCGCGGGCGCGTCGAGTTCCGCCACGCCGGAACGCCGGATTGCTCCCGGTCTACGAGGACTGAGCGAGCGTAGAGTTGCCGCCGATCAACGACCGAACGGAGGCACGCGTGGCCGAGACGCATAACCACACGGACCGTCGGGGTCCGGACGCTGTCGGCTCGATCGTCAAGCGCTACCGCAAACGCGACGATGAGTACACCTACGGCCTGCGGATCCGCGCCTACGGCGAGCGCCACTGGGTCCCGCTCGGCACCGAGCGCGAAGGTTGGAACGATGTGCGCGCGGCGGATCGACGCGACGAGATCACCGGCCTGGTCCGCCGCGGCGTGTGGCGCCCCCCGAACGCATTTCAACTTGACCCGCGCGAGCGCAACCCGGGATTCCACGAGTTTGCGACCGACTGGTTGAAGCGCTTCAGCCGGACCGTCAAGCCGCGCACAGCCGAGACGGCCGAATACCTGGGCTGCGCAGGACTGCGCAACAGCGAGGCGTGCGCACTGAACGTCGGAGACCTGGACGTCGCCCACGGCGTCATCAACGTCCGCGACGCGAAGACCGAGGCCGGGATCCGCAAGGTTTACATCTCTCCATGGCTCAGAGACGAGCTCGCGTCCTATCGGGCGACGCGGCCCGACGCTCCGCTCGACGCGCCGGCATTCCCGACCAGGAGCGGTTCGCGACGTGACAAGGGCAACGTCAACGCCCGAGTTCTGCGACCCGCGGTCCGAGCCGCGAACGAACTGCGCCGCGAACGCGGCGAACCGCTGCTGCCAGGACGGGTGACCCCGCACACGCTCAGACGGACGTTCATCACGCTGATGCTCGAAGCCGGCGCGCCGGTTCACGAGGACGCGACCACGACGCTCAACATTTACGCCCAGGTGCTCAAGCGCCGCGACCGCCAGCGCCACGGCGAGGCTTTCGACGCGCTGATGGCCGGCGCCGTTCCGTCGGGGGCGACGTTCATTATGAGCCGATTGGGCTCGATGCCGTCGGGTTCCAGCGGATCCGGGCACAGAAACCCGGCGATAGGCAATCTGTGACCAGTAATCCCGATCACTGCCTTCCACAGCCATGCACACAAATACCGGATTAGCAGGACTTATGTTATGGGCGGTACTGGACTCGAACCAGTGGCCCCCTGCTTGTAAGGCAGGTGCTCTACCAGCTGAGCTAACCGCCCGGGACCATGATGGTAGACGGCGCCCGGCCGGTAGCATCGTTACGAGCATGGATCTCGGGATCGCCGCGAATCGGCCGGTGGGGTTGGAGCGGTCGCGCGTCGCGGGTTCATGCTCGCGCCACCATGGCGCCGCCACGCCCACGCCGCCACGGGTCGACCGCGCCGGCGGACCGCGGAGCTGCCACGGTTGAGCTCTGCTCCGCTCGATCCGCGGCAGGCGCTGGCAGCGGCGAGGCGGGCGCTGGCAGCGACGCCGACACAACTCGCGAGCGGCGTGGCTCGAGTGGTTCGCGACTCGCCCGACGAGTGGCTGGGGCAGATGATGCAGACGCCGGCGCGCCGCGTGGTGCTCGAGGTCCTGTTCTGGCAGCTCGCGCAGCGTGTCGATGCGGCCGGCGGCGTCAAGACTGCGGCGTTGGTCCGGTGGCGGATCTTGGGATCGGAAGAGGTGCTCGATGTCTATGAAATCGAGCTTGCCGGTGGACGATCCCAGATCGTAAGGCGCCTCACGGAGCGCCAGCCTCGACTAACGATCAGCATCGACGCGGTCGAGTTGCTGAGGATCGCGTCCGGGGAATCCGACCCGGCGCGGACATACCTGCGCGGCGGCCTTGCGGTTTCCGGCGACCTGGTGCTGGCAGCGAGGCTGGCGTGGCTGCTGCGCGCCCGGTCGGCGGGTGTCGCGCCCCCGCAGACCCGGCGCGCCCCGGGGTCCGACGGGGGTTCGCCTCAACGGCCTTGACGCACGCCGCCGGCTGTTCGCCGGCAGCTCCGGCCACGGCCGCCGGACCCCGGAGTACCCCCAGGGGGAATCGAACCCCCGCTACCAGCGTGAAAGGCTGGCGTGCTTACCTCTACACCATGGGGGCGAGGCTTCAGGCATTCTAGGTGCCCGGGCGCGGCCGCCCCGATCGCCGGGGTCCTCCGGGTAGACGAGCGGGTACGCGGGCGCGTGGGAGCAGTGTGCCGGCGTTCAGGGCGCGCGCAGGACGACGACGGTCGATCCGAGGTACTGCTCGGTCTCGGGCACGAACAGGTGCGCTTCGTTGCGAAAGCCGAGCAGGCGGCCTTCCGCCGCGACCTCGTGCGCAGACACGCGATCAAGCGCCACGGATATGTCCTGCGCTTCGTAGAGCTCTCCCGGGCCGACGATCTCGCGCCGCCTGTGCAGGATCGCCCGAGTCCCGGCGTCTGCCACTGAGATCAGCTGGCTCGCGTAGCGCACACCGAGGATCTCGCGAGCGGCGGGCGGCGGCGGCATGTCGTGCTGATCGTCGAAGCAGTCCGCGGCGTCGGCGATGGCGGCGGCGACGACGCCACCCGGCTCGAGCTGCGCGAGCGCGCAACCCATGAACGCAGCGCGCCCGGAGCGTCCTCCCAGCAGCTGGAGCGTCTGCATCGGCACCAGCACGAGCGCTACTCGACGCGCCAGGGCGAAGGCGCGGGCGTCGGCGAGGATCGTCTCTACGGGCAGCCCGGTGGCGCGGCGGGCGAGTGCCTGCAGAAGCGGAGCGGCGACGTCCAGAGCGACCATCTGCGCTCCGCGAGCGGCGAGGTCGAGCGTGACACGACCCGTGCCCGCTCCGATGTCGAGCACCGGGCCCTCGACCTCGCCGGCCAGCGTTCGCCACAGCGGCAGGTCCTCCGAGTACGCGCCGCACTCGAGGTCGTGCCAGATGGCGTCGAGATTCACGCGAAGGCTCGCGCGAGTCTGGTCAGGAGCCTGTCACCAGCTGAGACGCGCTCGGAATCGACTCCTTGATCGATTGCCCGCTCGCGGCGGCCTTGCTCTTGACCTCGTCCAATTGCGAGTTGATTGCGTCGATATCGGAAGCGCTCACGGAGCCGTTCGTGATGGACGTCTTCAACGAACTGAGCTTGTTCCCCGCGGCCGTAATTGGAGCGACCAGCGGCGCGAGCAGTTTACTGCTCTTGGCATTGTCAGCCGACAGCTTCAACTCGTGGTATACGAACAGGGCCGCGACGCCCCCCTTCACCAGCGCGAGCTTGTGAGAGCCCGGATTCTTCAGTGCGCCCGCCTTGATCGGCTTGTAGATCCAGCGGTGAAAGGCGCCGAGCGCAAGGCCGGCATGCAGCACGAACTTGGCCGTGGCGAGCGACTTGGTACCGGAGCCGGCGCTGACGGTCGATGCCGAGCCAGACGTGCCGGCCCCCGAGGCAGTGGACGAGGAACTGCTGCTCCCACACCCAGCGAGCCCGAGCGCCCCGATGCAGCACAGGACCGCAATTGCCACTGTCAGTCGTCGCATAAGTAAGCCTCCTATCGCCGGACGCGATCGTATCAAGGCACATGCCACGCAACCCGTGCCTTGAGGTTAGCTTCCGGTTATCGGTTGTTTGATGCCCGGAGCGCTGTTGACACTCACAGCCGCCCAGGTCGTTGATGCCCGGATTATCGCCAATGTCACGACACCCGGTCGCCTGAACGGTCGCCCGCCGACGAGCCCCTGTTCGTCGCGCGCAGACCTCGGCCGGCGCCCGCAACGGCGAGCAGCGGAGGCCCGGCCGGCCCGCCGGTTCAGGATCGTCGACCTGATGACTCGGCAGGCGCTGGTTGACGGCGCGAGCGGCTGCAGACGGGGATCATCCGCCCAGCATCCCGATCTACGCCCGCAATAATTACGGACGCTCGCGAGCTCCGCATCGATCAAGATTTGAGCGTGCGCTCGCGACCAACCACCACCAGGATGGCGTCGCGGTGAGCGACAGCGGCACCGACCCCCGGCGCGCCGAACGGCTCGAGCTTCTATATGAGCTGCAGTCGAAGGCCTACGAGGCGATCGTGCGGGTCAAGCAGCGTTCGGTGCTGTACGAGCAGATCTGCCGCGTGCTCGTCGAGCAAGGCCGGGCGCAGATGGCATGGATCGGCGAACCCGGCGATCATGGGCAGCTCGTCGCAGTCGCCCACGCCGGCGCGGCGCAGGGCCAGCGCGCCGAGGCGCTGGGCGCGTTCTGCGACCTGCAGGCCGATGGCCAGCCCGCAATCGCCGTGCGCGAGCGCCGCCCTGTCGTGATCAGCGACACCGAGACCGACGAGCGGCTGGCTCATTGGCGCGACGCCGCGCTCGCGAGGGGGTATCGGTCGGCGATCAGCCTGCCGCTGTTCATCGACGATCGATGCGTCGCCGTGATCACCGCCTATGCCGCCGAGCCGGGCGCATTTGACGACGACGATCACGCTCGCATGCTCGAGCGGTTGGCAACCGACCTTTCGTTCGCACTCGCGGCGATTGAGCGCGACGAGCGCAGCCGCAGCTTGCAGGCGCAGCTGCGCGCCAGCGAGAAGCGCTTCCGGACTGCGGCCGACTCGATGCTCGAGGCCGTGGTCGTGATCTCGCCCGTCCGCGACGACTCGCGCCCGATCGTCGACTTTCGCTACGAATACGTCAACGACGCGTACTGCGAGCTGGTCGGCACTACTCGCGATCGCGTCCTCGGCAAACGCATTGGACAGCTCTACCCGGGCTGGCCGGGCAGCGAACGGTTCGCGGTCTGTTGCCACGTCCTGGAGACGGGGACGCCGCATCGAACCGAGGCGGCCAACGACCCTGAGGCATGGGGCGGAACGGTGCTTGCGAGCAGGGTGCTCGACACGATCGTCGCTCCGTTCGGCGAGCAGCTCATGGTCTCCGCACGCGACGTCACCGAGCGTAGGCGCGCCGGCCAGGAGCTGGCGCTGCGAGCGGAGCTGCTCGAGCTCGCCCACGACGCAGTGATCGTGCGCGACCCCGCCGAGAGCCGCATCCGCTTCTGGAACCGCGAGGCCGAGACGATCTACGGCTACAGCCGCACCGAGGCGCAAGACCAGATCACCCACGAGTTGCTCGCGACGATCTACCCCCAGTCCCAACAAGCCGTCGATCGGGCGCTGGCCGACGAGGGGCATTGGGCCGGCGAGCTTCGCCACAGGCGCAAGGACGGGCAGCTGATCACCGTCTCCAGCCGCCAGGCGCTCGCCCGCAGCCAGGACGGCCAACCGCTCGCGATCATCGAGCTCAACTCGGACATCACCGAACGCAAGGGGGCAGAAGAGGCGCTGTGGCGAATCCGCGAGGAACTCGAGCTCGCCCAGCGGATCGCTGAGGTCGGGTCGTTCTCGATCGACCAGCGCAGCGGCGTGGCCGTGTGGTCGGCCGAGCTGTTTCGGATCTTCGGCCGCGACCCCGCGCAGGGCCCACCGTCGCCGGGCGAGCTGAGCGCTTACATCCACCCCGAGGACATCGAGCTGGCGCAGGCGGCATACGAAGGGCGATTGTTCAGCGACGCGCAAGCCGAGCTCGACGTCCGCCTGAGGACGGGGGACGGCGCGGAGCGGATCGTGCGTCTGATCGTGCGCCGTGGCCGGCAGGGATCGAGCACCTACACGGGCACGATGCAGGATGTGACGCGAACACGGGCGGTAGAGCGAGCGCTGCGTGAGCAGACCGCCGAGGCCGAGAAGGCCAATCGCGCCAAGAGCGAGTTCATGTCGCGGATGAGCCACGAGCTGCGCACGCCCCTGAACGCGATCAGCGGCTTCACGCAGCTGCTGCAGCTCGACGATCTGGACCCGCGCCAGTCAGAGAACGTCGACTTCGTCTTGAAGGGCGCGGACCACCTGCTGGCGCTGATCAACGACCTGCTGGACCTCTCGCGCGCAGAAGCCGGCCAGATGAAAGTCTCGCCAGAACCAGTTGCCCTTGCATACACCACGCGAGACGCGGTCGCGCTGGTGGCGCCGCTGGCCGCCGAGAGCGAGATCTCACTGCATACCGACATGACCGGCCTCCCGCACGGCACGCACGTCCACGCCGACGCTCAGCGGCTGAAGCAGGTACTGCTCAACGTGCTGTCGAACGCGATCAAGTACAACCGCCCTGGAGGCAGCGTCGACGTCACGTTCGAGACCCTCGAGTCCGGGCGCGTTCGCACGATCATCTCGGACACCGGCATCGGCATCCAGCCCGAGCACATGGCGCACCTGTTCGAGCCGTTCGAGCGCTTGGGCGCCGAGCAGAGCGCCGTCGAGGGCACCGGCCTCGGTCTGGCGCTTTCCAAGCGGCTCCTGTCGGCAATGCACGGCACGATTCACGCAACCTCGGCGCCGGGAGTCGGCAGCGTGTTCGTGATCGAGCTCGAGCTCATCCCGAGGCCTGACGGCCAGCGCGAAGCGCCGGACCGCAATGGAACACCAGCACCAGATGAGACAGTGCGCCTCCCGCGGATCCTGTACGTCGAGGACAACGTCTCCAACCTGAAGCTGGCCGAGCGGATCCTCGAGCGCCACGCCACCGTCGAGCTGATTCCCGCGATGCAGGGCTCGATCGGACTCACCCTCGCGCGCCAGCACCGTCCAGACATGATCATCCTCGACCTCCACCTGCCCGACATGCGCGGCGAGGACGTCCTCAAGCGCCTCAAGGCTGAACCCGAGACGCGGGATATCCCGGTCGTCGTGCTTACAGCGGACGCGAGTCGGGGCTTGGCGGAGAGACTTGCCCGGCTCGGGTCCTGCGAGTTCCTGTCAAAGCCAGTCGACGTGCCGCGCTTCCTGAAGGTCATCGCCGCCTACATCGATAGCACTCGGCCGCTCGGCTCCTGAGGCCGCCGCCGGCACCGATACCCGCGCTCAGCCCTGCTCGCCACTTGAATCTTGTGTTAATTTGGTAAATTAGTTAATTGGCTGCGGTAGGCCAGCTGCTTGTGGTTTGGGCCTTGTCCCCGACCGCAACCGAAGGCGCGCGCGTCAACCGGAAGCGCTGCCGAGGCAGCACCGCGCTTCGATAGGCTCTCGGATCATATTTCCTTGTGCCATGCGATTCGCGATCTCGATCCCGCAGTACGCTCGCGACAGCCGCTTCGATGATCGTGCCTTCCGGGCACATCTGCGCCGAGTTGAGGAGCTCGGGTGCTTCGAGAGTGCTTGGACGCAGGAGCAAGTGATCGGCGCGGCCGGCAGCCTCGCGCCGCTGCAGACACTGGCCTACGCGGCGGCGTGCACCGAGCGCTTGCGACTGGGCTGCGCGGTGTTCGTGCTCCCACTGCACAACCCGCTGCACCTGGCCAAGGCGATCAGCTCGCTTGACTGTCTCAGCGATGGGCGAGTCGAGGTCGGCGTAGCGGCCGGCGGCAGGGGGCGCCCGTTCGGCGTCGACCCGGACAGGCCGGTGGCCCGCTTCAACGAGGCGCTGGCGCTGATGAAGGCGTGCTGGACGGAGCGCGAGATCAATTTCGATGGGCGCTTGTGGCAGCTGGAGGGCGCATCGATGGAGCCCAAGCCGGTGCAAGAGCCGCACCCTCCCGTGTGGTTCGGCGGCAGCGCCCCGGCGGGAATGCGGCGCGCGGTGCGCCACGGAGATGGGTTCATGGGCGCCGGTTCACAGACCGCTGCTCAGTTCGCCGAACAGGTCAAGGTGATCGACGAGGAGCTCAGCGCGCAGGGCCGCGACCGGAGCACGTTCCGGATCGGCAAGCGCGTCTACGTACACGTCGAGGACGAGGCGGCGCGCGGACGCCGGCGACTCGAGGAGGCGCTGACGCGACACTACGGTCGCGGCGGCTGGTCCCAACACATCCTCGCGGGGCCGCCCGATGCGTGCGCTGCCGGCGTGCGAGCGGTGGCCGATGCCGGTGCGGAGCTCATCCTGTTCAACCCGCTCCTTGACGACGGCCACCAGCTCGAGCAGCTCGCGTCCCAGGTGATTCCCGCGTTGGGCTAATCAAACATACACAGGTGTGTTCGGCACGACAACGATGCCGTCGACCTCATCACATCCTTGGGCGTCCTGCAGTACATCGCAAACGTCTCGCATGTCATATCTGAGTTCGCTCGCGTACTCGAGCCGGGAGGATTCCTGCTGCTTCGCGAGCCCGTGACCGGCCTCGGCGGCGGCTGGGGCGGCCCCCGTGCCGGCTCCGGGATCACTCCGCATGCGCGCGGAGCTCCCAGAGCATTCCTGCTGGCCGCATTGCAAGTGCATCGGCTGTCGGTGCAGCGGGAGACTCTGTCTGGCTTTCCGCCCATAGTCAAGATCTGGCAGTACGGGCTGGTTCCGTATAACTCGCCGATTCTCACGTCGCTTGACCTTGCGATTTGCCGGGCCCTCGCGCCGCGCCTGCGATATCACGCTGAAAGTGCTTGGCAGAAGCTGCGCCCCACGGGGATTGCGATCCTCGCCCGCCGCGTGCAGTGACGGGCATGCCGGCGAACACGTGCCACCGGACCTGTGAATCGCACATCGAGTCAACTGCAGCCAAGCGCAGCGCTGCGCGCGTCGAGCGGGACGGTCCGCGCCACCCATCGGGCGATCGCAGAGACCATCGCCGCCCCGGTCGCGAACGACCCGTCCGAGGGAGCGGCGATCATGCTGAAGACCCAGCCGCGATCCCCGGAGCCGCTGATCGCGCTTTGGCGGACCAGGTATCTCCCGCCGTGGTCGCTGTCTGGACCCCACCCGCCTTTAAACGCGACCGGTACCCCATCGCGCGCCGTGATAGTCCCGGCACCCCACCGCTGATCTGATTCCACGCGCTGCATCAGGCCGAGCACGAACGCGGTACCCGAGCTGGACAACAAACAGCCGTTGGCCAGGGAGCGGTAGAACGCGACCTCGCCGGTGGTCGACCATTCGCTTTGCCCCCAGGTGGTGAAGCCCTGACCGTTGGCTGCCGTGTTGATTTGGGTGCCGTCATCGCCTGCCCGCGCGAGCGTCTGCTGCACCGCTTGGCTGGCTTCGGCGAGTCCCCCGTCGGATGCCTCGAGCTGCGAGAACAGTGCCTCGGCGGCGCTGTTGTCTGATTGCTCCACCGCCAGCGTGGCGTCTTGCTGGCTGGTCGCCTCAAGCGGGCGACCTGCTGTCTCGAGTTGGGCGAGCAGCGTCGTGAGCACCGGGACCTTCATCGTCGACCATGCGTGGCCAACCTGTAACGAGCCGAACGTGACCGTGCTCCCAGCCCCGAGCGGCGCAATCGCCACCCCAACCTGCCCCGGCTCGCCTGACGCGAGGCGTGCAAAGCTCGCTCGCGCGCCGGCTGCCGACCACGCCGATGCCGGCGGCCGGGGAGTCCCGCCAGGTCCGTCAGCGTGCGCTGATCGCGGCGCGCCGCGCGTGGACGAGGTAGGAGCGGTGCTCGCGGGCTGCGGAGACGGACGACGACGCCTGGCCCGTCGCGGCAGCGGTCGACTGGCGATCCGATCCGGGGCCGGCGCAACCGGCACAGACGCGACGATCTTCGCGCCGGTTGTGGTCGTGCGGGTCAGCGCGTACGCCAATGCCGCGCCACCGATCAGATCGAGCGCGAGGATCAACGCGATCGACCAGCCCGATCGCCACCACGGACGCCCGCGCCGATCCTCGCTCATGGCTCA
>Ga0335081_10020578_pt1 | contig 10670 bp, 14 predicted proteins | sample Lox_Sample_35_FD_206713 | JGI IMG/M metagenome (GOLD analysis project Ga0335081, IMG submission 206713) | Soil microbial communities from Loxahatchee National Wildlife Refuge, Florida, United States - Lox_Sample_3.5 | ecosystem: Environmental > Terrestrial > Soil > Wetlands | place: USA... | reverse complement strand
GATCCCGGTACCGCTCAGTGAAGTCATCAGCCACCCGCCGACCGTAGGGCTCCGCCGCTCCTCACGTCAGCTGGACTGCCCCCGAAGGGGGCCATTCCTTCCGGGCGAAGTCCCGGACGGAACGTAGGTTCCTTGGAGTTCAAGAATGCGGGAGAAGCTGCTCGACCCGACGGGCGCGAGCGAACGGGGCGTCGACACCACGCTCGCTCCCCGGCTGCGCAGACTGCGCGGGCTGACCGCCGCGCTGCTCGAGAACGGCAAGCCGAACGCGCCGGTGCTGCTCACCGAGACCGGCCGCGCCCTGCGGGCGCACGGCATCAGGGACTTCGTGCTGTATCGGAAGGGGTACTTCGGCACGCCGGCCGAGGAGAGCCTGATCCAGCGGATCCTGCGCCACTGCGACTTCGTGGTGGCCGGGATCGGCGATTGAGGCTCGTGCAGCGCGGCCAGTTTGGCCGATGGGATCCTGCTGGAGCGGGCCGGGCTGCCCGCGGTCAGCCTGTGCACGGACCCGTTCGTGCTGACGGCCCGGGCGATGGCGCGCAGCTACGGCTTCCCGGGCTTCGAGTACGTGTCCATCCCGCACCCGGTGGCCAGCCTGAGCACCGCGCAGATCCGCGACCGGGTGCGCGACATGCTGCCCGACCTGCTGCGGATCCTGGGGTGACGGAGTTAGGTGGATCCATCGTTTGTCGAGGACGCCGCCGCGGTACGCCGGGCCATGGAGTACTACGCGGACCAGGGCTGGACCGACGGGCTGCCGGTCGTCCCGGTCACCGAGTCGTACCTGGCGGAGTTCCTGGCGTTTACCGGCCGGGACCCCAGTGACGTGCTGCTGGACATGCCGCACCTGAACCGGGTGCTCACCGTGCGGCTGGCCGCGATCAACGCGGCGCTGGCCGGCTGCCGTCCGGAGTACTTCCCGGTCGTGCTGGCCGCCTGGGAGTCCCTCGTGGCGGAGCGGTACCCGGCCCGAGCCATCTGGCAGTCCACCACCGGGACCGCGCCGTTCCTGATCGTGAACGGACCGGTGCGCGCGCAGATCGGCCTGAACAGTCAGGGCAACGTGTTCGGCTCCGGCTTCCGGGCTAACGCACGATCGGCCGGGCGATCCGGCTCGGCGTGCTGAACGCGTTCGGCCTGCGCCCGCACGAGCTCGACTAGGCCACCCAGGGCACGCCGGCCAAGTACACCGCCTGCATCGCCGAGAACGAGGAACAGAGCCCGTGGCCGCCGTTGCACGCGGAGTTCGGCTTGCCGCGGCGGACAGCGCGGTGACCGCGCTGACCATCCGCTCCTGCCTGCACATCGACGCCAGGCACACCACGGTGCCCGAGCAGCTGGCCACCGACATCGCCGGCACGATCGCCCGCACCGGCGCGCTGATCCAGGAGACGCTGAGCGCTCTGGTGGTGCTGAGCCCGGAGCACGCGGGATTGTTCGGGGCGGCCGGGTGGTCCAAGGACGATGTTCGGCAGGCGGTGTACGAGCGCGCCGTCCTGTCCTGGGCGGATCTCGTCGCGGCGGGCAAGGAGGCACTGTCCGGCACGACTCGCTGGCGGCTCCCGGCCGCGCATCCGGATGCGCGGCCCGTTGCGGCTGTTTCGGCTGCTGACGGGGATTTCCGGGTGCTCGACTCGCCTGGCGACCTGCTGGTGGTGGTGGCCGGGGCGGCCAACGCGGGGGTGTCGGCGGTGGTGGAGACGTTCGGGCCGCGGGGCGGGCCACCGCCGGTAGTGCGGGTCGCTGCCTTAGCTCTCGTGCGGCGGCGTGCTTGCGTGCGGGGGGTGCGGGATCCAGCGGGCGACGGTGCGCCGGTGGGCCTCGTACGGCTCGCCGAACCGGGCGCGCAGGCGCGGCTCCTCGTGGCCGACAACGAAGAGGTGGAACGCCACCGCCAGGCCGGCCGCGTAGAGCAGCAGAGCCGGCGATCCGAACAGCCACGCCTCGCCCGAGACGATGAGCACCGCGGCGATGTAGATCGGGTTCCTGACCCAGCGGTAGGGGCCGGCCACGACGAATCGCCGCGGCGGGTCCCACAGGCCCGGCGTGCCCCGGCCGACCAGCGCGAAGACCCGCACGCAGGAGAGGTACAGGATGACCCCGAGGATGAAGAGCGGCAGGGCGTACCAGGCGGCCGGGGCCGGGAGGGCACCGTGCCGGGTCAGGATCAGCCACCGGACGTACACGCCGCCCGCGCCCGGCACGACGATGGTGAACAGGGCGTTCCTGACGACCATGCTGCTCATGGCACGGCTCATGGCACGGTGACCTGACGGACGCGGCGGCTGGGAGGCCGCAGCGCCCAGGAGACCACGGTCAGCGTGGTCAGGACCGCGAGCAGCCCCAGCTCGCCCAGGGCGTAGCCGGTGGTCAGGTGGGAGACGATGGCCCCGGTGTAGACGAAGAACGTGCCCGCGTAGGCCCACTCCTTGAGCAGCGCCTGGCGCGGGACGAGCAGGGCGAGCCCGCCAAGCACCTTCCAGATGCCCAGCAGGACCAGGAAGTACGACGGGTAGCCCAGGCCGGTCACCAGGTCGCGGACCATGGGAAGGCGGGCGATGTCCCAGGCGCCGCCGAGTTCGAGTTCGGCCACCACCGCCGCGGTGGCCAGCCAGTAGGCGGCCGGCCGCCAGCGCGCGAACGATGGGCGGCGGCTGGTGGCCGGCGGTGGTTCGGTCAGCGTGTGCATGATGGGGTCCCCGTTCTTGTTGTTCGTGTCGTTGTGCTTGTTGTTTCCTCGTTCGGCTGATGCCCGCGTGCGGTTGACCCGCCCGGCCCGTCCGGCCCGCGGTGGCGGCGCAGGGAGCGGACGATGAGGGGGGCCGCGATGACGGCCGGGAAAAGCCAGTAGGCGGATTCCGGCAAACGGTCGGCGAGCGGCAGGTTCTTGCCGTTATCGACGTAGAAGGCAGTAAGCATTACCGTGTACGAGCTGGTCATGGCAAGGATGTGGCCCTGGGTTCCCGGGCTCTGGGTTCCGGGGTGCCGCCGTACGTGCCGTCCCGCACCGGCCAGCGTGAGGGCGAGTACGCCGAGACCGAAGACGGGCAGATCGCGGAGTCCGCGGATCGCGGTCAGCCCGGCTGCGGTGACCACCAGTACGGCCAGCGCCCAGAAGTAGGCGGTGCCCATCCGGACGTGCCGCCTGGTGCCCTTGCGCGAGACCACAAACGCCGCGCCGACGGCCGTGGCGGTCAGCCCCGCCAGGATGTGCGGTATGAGGAACACGAGGAACGCCGGCCCGGTGCCCGCGACAGCCCGCGCGAAACCGGGCGTGACGACCCGCGCGAAACCGGGCGTGACGGCCATGTTTCCCATGTTTCCCATCGCGCTGGCCCCCTTTCCGGCCTTCTGCCTGCAGAGCAGTTTTGCTACATGTAGCTTTACTACTTATTGACGCGAAGGTAGCATTACTACGCATGAGGGCGCAAGCGCTGAAGGGCCACCTGGACGGCATGCTGCTGGCCGCGCTGGAGGACGGCCCCCGGCACGGCTATGCGGTCATGGAGGCGCTGCGGGTCGGCAGCGACGGCCAGTTCGACCTGCCCACCGGCACGATCTACCCGGCGCTGCGCCGCCTGGAGCGGGCCGGGCTCGTCCACACCCGTTGGTCCGAGGACAGCGGGCGGCGCAGGCGCCTGTACGAGCTCACCCCGGCCGGACGCCGGATGCTCGATGACGAGCGGAACGCCTGGCGGGAGTTCTCCACCGCCGTCACCGCCCTGCTCGGGCCTCTACCACGGCCGGTGACATCATGACCGGCTCGCCCCGCTCGACACCGGCCGATCGTCCGGTTCCTGCGCTTGCCGGCGGTCCTGGGCCTGCGCCGGCCGGTCTTCCGGCCGCTGCGGAACAGGTCATCGGGTCTTACCTGACGGAGGTGGTCCACCGGCTGATCGGCCCGGCCAGAGCGCGCCGTGACATCCTGGCCGAACTGGGCGCCGGGCTCGCCGACGCCACCGACGGCTACCGCCCGGCCGGGCTGGATCCTGATCAAGCCGTGCGTGCCGCCATCGCCGAATTCGGCCGACCGGAGCAGGTCGCCGACGGGTTCCGGGCCGAACTCACCGCGGCCCAGGCCCGCCGCACCGCGCTCGCCCTGCTGAGAACCGGCCCGCTTGTTGGTCTCCTCTGGCTGGGTGCCGCCCTGGCCAGCCGCATCGGCGCCCAGCTCGCCGCCCCCTGGCACTGGGCCAACATGCCCGTCGGCGCCCGGCTCGTCACCCACCTGGCCGGGATCGCCTTCGTGATCGCCATCGGTGGCGCTCTGGTCACCGTGGCCACTACCGGGCGGCTCACCCGCTGGGTTCCCGGCTGGCTGCCTGCGCGTCCTCGCTGGCTGGGCGCCGGTTCCGCTGCCTCCGCCGCCATCGCCGCCGTGGCCGTCGGCGGCACCGCCGCCATCGACATCGCGCTGCTCGCCCTGCTCGCCACCCAGGCCGTCAGCACACCCGGCAGGCTCGCGGCGCTCCCCGTCGCGGTGGCCGCGGTCGCCAGCCTCACCCGCCTCACCCTCACCTCTCGTGCCGCCCGGAAGTGCCTCACCACGAGCGTGGCGTGCCTTTCCTCTCCGGCTGGCGCTTGACCGCGCTTCCTACGGTTCCTGCTTGTCCAGGATCTCCCAGGCATGGTCGAGGGCGTCCCAGGCGGTGCGGCGGGCGACGAACCTGGCCGGGCGCTGCGAGCGGGCAAGCTCTCCTGGCGGGCGGGTGGCGCCGGCCCGGATCTCCGCGAGAATCCCGGCTCGGACTCGCTCGACGGCAGCGACGTCCTGTGGCGGGAAGGGCCGCTCTCTGAGCCCGAGCATCCCCGGGCGGCCAGGTATCAGTCGTAGTGGCGCAGCAGCGGCCACAGCTGGGGCCAGGGGGAGACGGGCCCGGTGCACAGGTAGACGTGGCCGCCCCATTCCTGGTTGTGGATCCCGGCCGGGTTCGACAGCGTGGCCACCGGCTGCACGCTGCTGAAGAACTGGGCCAGGTAGCCCTCGTAGTCGGCACCGCCGACTGCGACTATGGTGGTGGCGCGCGGGTCGCCCGGTCCCCACCACCATTCGCTGTTGTGCCCGCTCACGGCCGTGGGCAGGCCGTCCGCCCGGCCCAGTTCGTTGATCGCGCCTGCCTCGCCATAGTTGGAGGTGAAGATCACCGTGTGCGCGCGCTGGGCGGGCGGCAGTGACACCCAGACCGTGTGCACGGCCTGGACCAGCTGGGGCCAGCCGACGGACTCGCCGCTGTCCGTGTTCACCGAGTAGGTCCAGCCGACGTCCGCGGCCGGCAGGACGGGCAGCACGATCGGCAGCGCCGCCGCGGTCGTCAGCGCGGTGGCCAGCATCAGGTTGCGGACCCGGCCGGGCCGGGCCGCCAGCCACCCGTCGACGGCCACGAAGCCGGCCGCGAGCAGGTAGGGGTAGGCGCCGGCCAGGTAGTAGATCTTCGCGCCGGTGGTGACGGCGAACAGGACGAACAGCAGCCCGTAGGCCCAGACCAGCGCCCGCCACAGCGGCCGCCCGGACCGCCACAGGAACCGCAGCCCGGCCAGCCAGACCCACACCAGGGCGAGGGTGACCATGATGACCTGGCCGATCACCCAGGTCCCGACGTGGCCCAGACCGCCGTTGGCCCGGTTGAGCTCCTGGGTCATCGCGATCATGGCCCACTGGTGCTGCGCCTGCCAGACAAGGTCGGGCACGGTGAAGGCCACGGCGATGGCCGCGCCGGCGGCGAACCACCGGTTGGCCATCATCTTCCAGCCGCCGCTGAGCAGGACGCCGGCCACCAGGGCCACGGCGAACAGGCCCGCGCTGTGCTTGTTGGCCAGCCCCAGGCCGACGATCAGCCCGGCGGCCGCCCACCAGCGGGCCTCGCCGGTCCGGCCGATCCGGACGACCACCAGGGCCAGCGCGGCCCAGGCCAGCACGTCGTAGGGGGTCGTCTCGGCCAGGTGGCCGGCGGCCAGCAGGGCCGGCATGGTGGCGGTCCCGACCGCGGCCAGCAGTTGCGCGCGGCGGCCGCCGCCCAGCTCGCGCGGTCAGGCCGCTGATCACCACGGTGGCCCCGGCGGCCAGCGCCGGCCACAGCCGCAGGCCGGGCAGCGATACGCCGAACAGCTTCAGCGAGACCCACGCCAGCAGCGGTGTCAGCACCGGCTGATCGACGTAGCTGGCCTGCAGGTGCCGGGTGGCGTCCAGGAAGTACAGTTCGTCGCGGTGGAACCCGTACCGCGGCGACACCACCATGAGCACGGCGGACACGACGCCGCCGACCCAGACCACCCGCCGGTCGAACGGCGCAGGCCGGCCACCGGTTCGGCGGCATCCGCGCCCGTCCCCGACCCGGCACCAGGATCAGCGGATCGGCCTAGCCGCAGGACAGACCATCGCGCCATCGCCGCCGCCCCCTTCCCGCGCACGATTTACGCCCCTCCTTATGACCGCCGTCCAGCCCGTGCAAGGGCCCTTTGGTCCCGGAAGCACCAGGCCGTTCGGACCCGATCAACGGGGTTGACTGCAGCCGCGGAAACCTGGTTCGGGCCTCTTCGAGGTCGACATGCCGCTCGCCGCCCACGCCTCAGCCGGTCTGCCGGACGACTGGCCCGTTACCAGCAGGTGATTTGCTTTGTAACCAACTAAAGTCCCGTGACGGCGGGTACAACGCCTCTGGCTCCCGCCTGGATCGGGGCGCTCATCCTGCCCGTTAGGGAGCAAGGTGAGCTCCCGGAAGAATTGCCGGCTCCCAACCGAAGGAGGGGGTCGAGATGCTGCACGACATCTCCCACGACAAGCCCGGGGACAGCGGAGCGGGCGCTCCCGCCACCGGGCAACTCGCCCGCCAAGAGGCGATTGCGCAGATCGAGCGCAGGCGGCGTTTCTGGATCAGCACCGTCGTGGGCACCCTTGCCATGGTCGTGCTGGTCGTCATCTGGGCCACTGCGGAGTACCACAACGCGGGCGGCTGGCCGACCAGCGGATTCAGCCAGAGCTCGGGCATCCCGAACGAGTGGAACTACTGGATCATCTACCCGGCCATTGCCTGGGTGCTGTTGACTGCTACGCACGCCTGGTGGGCTTACGGGCGCAAGCCGATCTCGGAAACCGATATCCAGCAGGAGATCGAACGTCAGGCCGGCCAGCGCCGGTGAGCCCTGACGGGATGCGCGCCGACGCTGCGCGCATCCCGCCTGAAAGGTAAGAGGGTGAACGGCCGGTGGCCCTTGCCCGAGCGCAGTGCGAGCGATTCCGGCAGCTTCTTTCCGAGTTCGCCAAATTCGCCGTGATCGGGGTCACCGGTGTGTTCATCACCAACGCCGTCTACGACGTGTTGCACCTTCACGTCGGCATGGGCCCGTCACCTCTACCACGATCGCCACCATCGTCGCCGCGATCTGCACCTACCTGGGCAACCGCTACTGGTCCTTCCGGACCAGGCAGCGCACTGGTGTTGTGCGCGAGATCGTCATCTTCGCCGTGCTGAACGGCATCGGACTGCTGATCCAGGATGCGACGGTGGCCTTCAACGCCTACCTGCTCGGCCTCGGGAACGACAAACTGGCAGGCTTCATCGCGCTGAACTCCGGCATCATGCTTGCCACCTTGTTCAGGTTCTGGTCCTACCGGCAGTTCGTCTGGGTCGCACCGCCGGCCAGCCCAGCCGGAGACACCGAAGGTCGGCCATCGCCAGCTGACCGCCCGCTACCCACGGCGCCCGGTCCAGAACGGCCGGGGTGATGCGGGCGACGCGCGCCAGGGCCGGCGTGGACCGGCTGACCGGGCCGGAGCTGAGCTGCTTTGTGCCGGAGGCACGCGGCTGGCCGGCGGATATCGGCGTGATCGCGATCCTCGACGGTGCCGGGTTGTTCGACGGTGACGGGCGGCTGCGGATCACCGACATACGGGATGCGATCGCCGGGCGGCTGCACCGAGCTTCCCGGCTCCGCCAGGTGGTCTACCGGCCGGCGCCGGGTCTGGGCCGGCCGCTGTGGGTGGATGCCCGGCGCTTCGACATCGCCGATCACGTCCACGTTCGCGGATTGCCAGCCACCGCGGATTACGCGGACCTGCTGCGGGCATGCGAGGAAGTGCGTCAGCATCAGCTGGACCGGTCCCGCCCGCTGCGGCAATTGTGGCTGCTGCCCGGTCTTCCCGGCGGCCGGGCCGGCATGTTCTTCCGGGCGCACCATGCGATCGCCGATGGCCCCGCGGCGGTGACGCTGCTGGGCGCCCTGCTCGACTACGCCCCCGCCGCGGCGTCGCCCATAGCGCCGCCATGGCGGCCCCGGCCCGCGCCGACAGCACGCGACCTGCTATCAGACAACCTGCGATGGCATGCCAGCACGCTGGCCGGTGCCGGGTCATACCTTGCCCACCACGCTGCGGTGGCTGCCCGTCTTCGCCGGGCCTGGCCGGCGATCCGGGAACCCCTTGCCGAGCAGCGGACACGCCGCACCAGCCTGAACCGGCCGATCGGGCACGCCCGCCGCATCGCCGTCGTCCGTAGCCGCCTTGACCTGGTGAAGGACGCCGCCCACGGGGTCGGCGGCACGGTGAACGACGCCGTGCTCGCCGCCGTGCTCGCCGCCGTCGCCGGCGGTCTGCGGGAGCTTCTGCAGTCTCGGGGGGAGAACGTGGCCGGCCTGGTGCTGCGGGCCATGGTGCCGGTGTCCTTGCATGATCCTTCACTCGGGCCAGCACAAGGAAACCAGTACGGGGTCATGGTGGTCTCGCTTCCCGTCGGCGAGCCTGGCACCGCGCAGCGGCTCCGGTCGATCGCCGCACAGACCGCGTGGCGTAAGGAACAACCCCGGCGAGCATGGGGCACCGGGTTGTCCGGCTCCCCGCTGGTTCAGCGGCTGGCAATCCGGGTCGCGGACCGTCAGCACTTCATCCACGTGCACGTGGCCAACGTCCCAGGGCCCGCATCGCCGCTGTACCTCGCGGGCGCACGCCTCACCGAGGCATTCGCCGTAGTCCCCCTGTCCGGCAACGTGACCGTGGGTATCGGCGTGGTCTCATACGCCGGGCAGCTCAACATCAGCGTGATCGCGGACCGGGACAACTGCCCGGACCTGCCCGTGTTCACCGAGGCCCTGGACCGCTGCCTGTCCGGTATGACCGGCGGGGCCATGACGACCACTCCGCCCGCCGACGGCAGCCCTGCCGCGTAGGCGGGGTGGTGGCAGCGCCCGTCCCTGGGACCGCGGAACGAGGTGCCGAAGGGCCCCCGGCGCGGAGGCGAAGGCCCCTGTCCGGGGATTACCCGGTACTCCCAGCTTGGACAACGATCCAGGCTCGCGGCGAATACCGGGCCAGATCGCTGGAGGACTAGCCGCGGAACGAAGACGGACGTGGACGGACGAGGCCGGCTCAGGCCGGCGCGAGTGGCGGCGGCGCTCGCTATTGTGCTTGTTGCTGCCTGCTCAGCCGTTGTTTCCTGCTCAGCCGGCCCGCCCGCGTCACCCGGGCCGAGCCTGCGCGGGCACAAGCTCGAGGTCGCCGCGGTCTGGTCAGGTGTTGAGCAGCGGAGTTTCGAGTTCGTGCTGCGCGCGTTCACCCGCCAGACCGGCGTGGCCGTCACCTTTACATCGGTCGGCTACAGCGTCCCGGCCTTCCTTGATGCCCGGCTGGCCGAAGGCCGCCCGCCGGACGTGGCGTTCCTCCCGCAGCCGGGCCTGCTGCGCAGCTATGCCGCCGAGCATCGGCTCGTTCCGCTCAACGGCATCGTGGGCAGTGTCGTGGCCGTCAACTACAGCCCGGCCTGGCGCCAGCTCGGGTCGGTCGGCGGCACGCTGTACGGAGTCTGGTTCAAGGCGGCCGAGAAGTCCCTTATCTGGTACAACGAGGATGTCTTCGAGCGGGCGGGCGTGGCCCCGCCGACCAGCATCGACGGGCTCGTCTCGCTGGCGCACGGGCTTGCGAAGTCGGGAATGCCCGCGTTCTCGGTCGGCGGTCAGACCGGCTGGACGCTGGCCGACTGGTTCTCCAACCTCTACCTCCGGCTGGCCGGTCCGGCGCGGTATGACCTCCTGGCGGCGCACAAGATCCCGTGGACCGATCCCTCGGTCATCGCGACGCTCCGGCTCCTGGCCAGGGTGCTGGACCCCGGCGTCATCGCCGGCGGCCCGCGGGAAGCACTCGCGACCAGCTACTCCGAATCGGTCCAGCAAACCTTCGCCGCTCGTCCTGCTGCCGCGATGGTGTTCGAAGGCGACTTCGTGGCCGGGATCATCAGCGGCGCGACCCGGGCCGTGCCCGGCGTGGATGCCGATGTCTTCCCGTTCCCCGCGGCCGGGCAGCCCGGCCCGATGGTGGTGGCCGGCGGCGACGCCGCGGTGCTCATGCGCCCTTCCGCCGCGGGGGAGGCGCTGATCAGGTATCTGGCCAGCCCTCAGGCGGCGGCCATCTGGGCGGCCGAGGGCGGCTTCGTGTCGCCGAACATCAACCTCGGCCTGTCCGTCTACCCGGACGCGATCAGCCGGTCCATCGCGGCCAGCCTGCTGGAAGCGGGCGACAACTTTCGGTTCAGCCTGTCCGACCTGACGCCTGCCAGCTTCGGCGGAACCGAGGGGCAGGGGATGCGGAAGATCCTGCAGCAGTTCCTGGTCAGCCGCGACGTCAATGCCACCGCGGCGCAACTGGAGCAGGCGGCGAGAAAGGCGTATCCGCCATGACCGGC
>Ga0335081_10020577_pt1 | contig 10670 bp, 5 predicted proteins | sample Lox_Sample_35_FD_206713 | JGI IMG/M metagenome (GOLD analysis project Ga0335081, IMG submission 206713) | Soil microbial communities from Loxahatchee National Wildlife Refuge, Florida, United States - Lox_Sample_3.5 | ecosystem: Environmental > Terrestrial > Soil > Wetlands | place: USA: Florida... | reverse complement strand
GTGCGGCGTGTGCGCGCCGGAAATCAGGCCGTATCCATGCGGCTATCACCCCGCGGCGATGCCCTCTGGGTTCTCTACCGGGACCCCGCGGCGTTGGTGGAGCTGTCGCTGGACACCCTCGACAGCCGGCGGCGCATTCCGTTGCCTGCTGCTCCGGACGATTTCGACATCAGTCCTGACGCCCGCGCGGCCGTCGCCTCGAGCGCGGCCGGAATCGTCACGATTGCCTCGCTCGAGCGTGCCGTGATCGAACGCACCGTGACCCTCGGCGGCCAACCGGCCATTGTCCGCTTCCAACAGAAAGGCGCGCAGATTGTTGCCGGCAGCCGTTCGGACCGCAGTCTCATGATGGCCGACGTAGCCACCGGCCGGCTCATCGTGCGCTTGCCGCTTCCGATTCAACCGCAACATTTCTGTTTCAGTGCGGACGAAGGCCAGCTCTTTGTCACCGGCCAGGGTAAGGATGCGGTCGTGATCGCGTACCCCTATCAGACCGAGATCGGCGAAACCATTCTGGCCGGTCGCGCTCCTGCTGGAATGGCGGTCGTGGGACCGTATTTGCTGGTGGCCAACCCGGAAACAAACTGCGTGACGGTTCTGGACATCAATTACCGCAAGCTGGCCGCAGTGGTGCAGGTAGGCCAGGAGCCGCATGAGATTCTCATTACGCCGGACGATCAATACGCCCTGGTGCTCAACCAAAAGTCCGGCGACCTTGCGGTGATTCGGATCGCCGCCTTAGCCGCGCGGCGCTTCAAATCCGCGCCCTTGTTCACGTTGATCCCGGTGGGGCAGAAACCCGTCAGCGCGGCCGTGGTGACGCTGGGCTAATCGTCCAGAAGGATGCAAATGCGTATGCGCGTTGCAGCCAGTAACTTCGCAGTGAATTATTGCAAAACAGGCCACTATTTCTGATATACCGCCGCACCATCTGCACAGTGCGATGCCGTGTCTGGTTCATGATGCTCCGCTCCGAAGCGAATGCCCGGCATACTTCGCCGGATCCAACCCAGCCCGGTCCGCCAGCACGATTGCTGATGCCGCATGTTGTCACGCAAAACGGCGTGTCAATGTGCTGGCGACCGGCTTCCGCGAAGGCTCGCCATTTCCTGACGAGCCGGCCAGCTTATTACTCGAACGCGCCGCATTCAAACGAGGCACTCGGCCAGCCAACTCGCGCCTGGATTCGCGGCGATATCCAAAGTTCCAGTTCGTAACTGCCACTTACTCCCATCGCTTCCTACCGCTGCGGCTGCTGGCACCAAACTCAGGGATTTTACTTGCCGGTTTAGAGTGTGGTGAAAACCGGAAGACCGCGTGTTCCACGCGCGCAGATTAGAAATACCCTGGTCAGGCCAACACATTGACCGGGTCTCTCAACAACTTCCTGGCCGTTATTGTGTAGATACCCGTGCGGAAGATTTACTGCCCGCGGCCGGATATTTGTTACACCGTAGGGACGTTTGACTCTTTCACGCGAGCCGAAACTGTTGTGAAATGAGCGGGCGCTTCTGGCGCTTGAATTGCACTTCGGTTCCACTTTTCACATTCAGGTATTCCGCGCCGATGCATGAAAGGAATTGCCCTGATGACAGAACGCGGACTGAGTCGAACAGTTCGCCCACAGGAAACGATTTTGCGCCACATGACTGATAAGGAGAAACCCGGTTAGGTAAAAGGAAAATCGGCCCCCGCCGTGGGAGAGGGCCGATGACTTGGACCGCTGTTGAAGGCAAATCCAAGTGTGTGGTAACACTCGCGATTCTAGCATAGGCAGCTTCCCAGGTCCGTCCGATAACCCACAACGCACGCGCCGCTGGCCCATATGGCAGCGGCGTACGGGACAGTTGGTTCAGACTCAGGAGGCTGCATCCATGTTGTTTCAAACGAAGCTCAGGACACGTGTATTTTCCGCATTATGTTTAGGTAGTACGGCGCTAGCGCAGATCAACACGCAATCGCATAGCTCACCACTCGCGGTAGACCCCGGACCACGCGGCGGCTTGGCCGGCGCCGGCGGTCCAATCTCGGGCTTGTCCCCGATCCAACTGGCAACCTTCGTCAACGGAAGAAACCGATTTCAGGAGGTAGACGCCGTGACACCCAACGGATTGGGGCCGCGCTTCAATTCGAATTCCTGTTCCTCTTGTCACGCCAGCCCCGCCGTTGGAGGAAGTAGCCCGCAAAATAATCCGCAAATCGCGTTCGCCAACTCGCAAAACCAGTTGCCCGCGTTCATTGGCGCGAGCGGGCCCGTGCGCGAAGTGCGCTTCATCAAAAACCCGGACGGCACGCCCGATGGCGGCGTCCACGATCTCTTTGTGATCGCCGGACGGCCGGACGCACCGGCGGGCTGCAGTCTCGCACAAGAGAATTTTTCCAACACTGCCAACATCGCCATGCGCATACCCACGCCGACGTTTGGCCTCGGATTGATCGAGGCGATTCCGGACGCCACGCTGGTCCAGAATCTTGCAGCGAACTCCGCTGCGAAGTTTCAATTGGGTATCACCGGCAAGCTGAACCGAAATGGAAACGACGGCACCGTGACGCGCTTCGGCTGGAAGGCTCAAAATAAGTCACTCCCTATCTTCGCCGGCGAAGCGTACAACGTGGAAATGGGAGTCACCAACATAATGTTTCCGAACGAACGCGATGGTACGCCGAATTGCTCTCCCGTGGCGAGTCCTCAGGATGGGTTCAATCTTACGTCGTTGGGGCCCGCGGCGCTCGACGACGTTTCTGCGTTTGCCGCATACATGCGCTTTCTCGCGCCGCCGGCTGCCGCGCCGGGCCCCAATGCAGCCAGCAGCGGGCCGGCCGATTCCACCGTATCGCACGGTGGCGCCTTGTTCGCGAGCGTGGGCTGCGCGGCCTGCCACACCATGACCCTCCAGACGGGCCCAAGTTCCATAACTGCGCTCAGCAATCAAACGATTCATCCCTTCTCGGATTTTGCGGTGCACGGGATGGGTCCCGGACTCGCTGACCAGATCAGCCAGGGCTTAGCGGCCGGCGACGAATTCCGGACCGCGCCGCTCTGGGGGCTCGGACAGCGGCTTTTCTTCCTCCACGACGGCCGGACGTCCGATCTGATGGAAGCCATCGCTGCTCATTCGAGCAATGGCAGCCAGCAGTTTCCGGCGTCGGAGGCGAACGCTGTAATTCGCAATTTCAACCAACTCAGCAGCAGCGATAAACAAGCGTTGTTGATCTTCTTGAGGTCGCTGTAGCTCCTCCGCTCCCTCCGGTCGCGGCTCAGTAACTGGCTGTGAACTCGATGCCACGTTTCCGAGCCGCGCGCGTAGCAAGGGTTCTTGGGCTTTTTCAGCAGTACGCTAACCTAACCGGCTGTTGAAAAGGCCCCAAACCTCGCCTCGGTAACTGCTTGTGAACTCGATGCCACGTTTCCGAGCCGCGCGTTAGCAAGCGGTTCTTGGACTTTTTCACCGGCCGCTAAAAGGAAACCGCTCCTGTACTGTCGCCAATGGAGTCCTTTTCGACTCCCATCATTCGTAACGCGGTCAGCAAAATATTCGCCGTCGGCCCCGAGGCTGTGACATTCAGTCTAGCCTTATGTTTCCCGGAGGCACCGCCAGCCATAAGATAGCCGACGTTCGTGTGATTATGCTGGTTCGAGTTACCCATGTTACTCCCCCACATGATCAGGGAATGGTCGAGTAATGTGCCGTCCCCATCCGGAGTCTGCTCGAGCTTCTTCAGAAAATACGCGATGCACTCGCAATGGTAGCGATTGATTTTGGCGTACTCCTCCATTTTTTGCGGATCTTCACCATGGTGCGACGCGGCATGGTTGGCGGTCTTCACTCCGGACTCCGGATAGCTGCGAAGACTGATATCGCGCGCGATCATTAGGGAAGTGACCCGCGTGATGTCCGCCTGAAAGGCGAGCACCTCCAGGTCGAAATGCAGTTTGATGTGTTCGTCGAATGACTCCGGTACACCGAAAGGAACATTCATGGACGGCGATTCCGCCGATACCTTCTCGGCAATTTGAAGGCGCCGTTCCAATTCGCGGACGGAATCAAGATAGTCGTGGAGCCGGTTGCGATCCTCACCCGGCAGATCCAGCTCGAAGCGAGCTAGCTTACGCGAGATCTTATCCAGAATGCTGGAATCGGTTTGCCTCCGAATCCTGCGTTCCTCTAAGCTGGAGCCGTCGCCGTACATCCGGCGGAACACGGCCATGGGGTTGATTTCCTGTGGAAGCGGTTGGTTTGGACTGGCCCAGGATATGGAATTGGAATATGCGCAGCTATAACCGTAGCCACAGACGCCGGTGTTTGCTGCCGGGTCTTCAATCGCCAGCTGCATGGACGGCAACAGCGTTTCCTGGCCGTACTTCTCGGCGATCATCTGGTCGATGCTCGTCCCGCAACGAATGTCCGATCCCGTGGTTTTCTTGGGTGGAGAACCGGAAAACACGGCAGCGGCGCGGTCGTGATCCCCGCCTGTAGTTCCCGGAGGAGGCATCGATGCCGTAGCGTCTAATCCCGACACGATCGTAACTTGATTCCGCCACGGCGCCAGGGGCTGGTGAATGAATCCCAGTCCCACGTTCCGCTCGTCCGGCTTTTCGATTTTCACGCCCTGCAGACCTTCGGTGCGGTTGTCCGCCCAGAAGGTCGGAGCCCAGCCGTGAGGAGAAAAAAGGGCAACGAACCGAGTCTTGGAAACCGGCGCCGCCAGAGCCCGCGCGGGAATCATCGACTCCAGGAAGGGCAGCGCGATGCTGACGCCCGAAGCGCGTAGGAAGGCGCGGCGGGGAATGTGCTTGCCGGTCATCAACATTGGCTCTATTATCCTCCTTCGCCCGCCGTCGACTTACCGGCGGGCACCCTTGCCAGCCTGGGCGGTGCGCACGAGTTTCTCCGCCGGCTTCTCGTTCATCTGAAACGGTGCGCTCTGGATGATCCCCAACACGAGCGACGAAAAACGGTTGTCAGGCTCCACCTCGCGCACAATCGCGCGTACTGTGGGCATGTCGTAGTAATCGACGCGGCGCCCCAGCGCATACGAAAGCAGCTTTTCGGTAAGCACTCGAACAAACTGAGGAGAGTAGCGGAGCAACAGTTGCCGCAGTCCCGCCGGGCCACTAAACTGGGTGCCGTCTACGAATTGACCCGAAAGGTCCAACGGCTTGCCGAATTCGGCGGCGCGATATCGCCCCACGGCGTCGAAGGATTCCAGCGCGAAGCCGATCGGGTCGAACATCTTGTGACAACTGGCGCACGCCGGATTGGCACGGTGCTCATCCATACGCTGACGCATGGACATCTGTATCGGGGCGGCGGCCTCTCCGCTATTGCGCTCTTTTAAGGGTGGCACGTTCGGCGGCGGATCCGGAGGAACAATCCCCAGGATGTTCATCAGAACCCATTTGCCGCGTTGCACGGGGGATGTCCTGTCGGGCAGAGATGTCACTGTCTCAATACTCCCCTTGCCCAGGAGTCCGCGGCGCAGCTCCAACTCGCCGTCCAGCTTTACGCGGCGGAATTGGCTGCCGTAAACATTCGGGATCCCGTAGTGCCGTGCCAGGCGCTCGTTCACAAACGTGTAGTCCGCATCGAGCAACTCAACCACGTTACGATCCTCGCGGATGACGCTTTCCAAAAGCATCTCCGTCTCGCGTTTGAATGCCTCCCGCAGGTTGTCGTCGAAGTCGGGAAAATCTACTGCGATCGGAGAGGAATTCGCCAGGTTTCGTAATTGGAGCCACTGTCCCCCGAAGTTAGTCACCAATGCGCGTGAGCGGGGATCCGCAAGCATACGCCGGGTCTGGCGCTCGAGCACGGCGGGATCTTTCAGCTTCTCCTGGCTTGCCAGTGCCAGTAACTCCTCATCAGGCGGACTGCTCCAAAGAAAGTATGATAGGCGCGATGCTAATTCCAGGTCGCTGATACGATAGACTTGGCCTGGTTTGATGTTAGCCGGCGCGGGCTCACCGCGAAAAACAAATTCGGGGTCGGCCAGAATTGCCTGCAGGGCCCTCTCAATTCCACTCTCAAAGTTCCCTCCTTGATTCCTGCCGTTTTGGTACTCGCTCAGCAGATCCTCAAGATCCGCGTCCTTCACCGGCCGTCGATACGCCTTGCGGGCCAGTTCGGAAAGGATCTTCTTGGCACACGGCGCCTCATCGGCAGCACCAGCAGGCCGGCACGTCATGATCTTGCGACGGCTCGCCAAATCCGTCGCGGGCGCCGCATTGTAAGGGCCCGTGATCACAATCTGACCGACCTGGGGTGAGAACGTGAATCCTTCCAGGGGACCCGACTCGATGACGCTTCTTAGATTGTGGCGGTTCAAGTCGTCGATCGGGACCTGGGTCGTAGCAAGGAATGCAACGCCGACGGTGTGTAAGCCCGCCTTGACGGGCGTGCGGATTTGATTTTTCTCCTTGAGCGCTTCCGCAACTTTCGTCACCTGATCCATTTCGAACAGCTTGATTCTCTCGCCGTCGAGGAGAAGTTCCACCTTCTCGCCCTTCCGGTTGGCCGCAAACAGAACACCGTTGTAGTCTCTGACGGCGTACCACGAGATCAAGTATTCGCCGTCCGCAGGGAAGTAGTAGTTGAAGGCCGCTCCGCCGCGCGTGCCGAGGGGTAGACCTTCTATATGCTCCTCCTGAGAACGGTCTGCCGGAATTACGTACCGCTTCTCCGCCAAGGCAGTCTCATCTCCGAGCGCGAGCCGGCTGATTCTCCCGGCTGCCGATAGGAAGCCCTCCACGAGAGCCGGAGACAAGGTTAAACTACCGGCCAGGTTGTCGAAGCCGGAACCCGAGTCATCTACCGGCAGAAACTCTGCAGGATCGATTTCAACGCCCAGGAGGTCGCGGACTGAGTTTCGAAACTCGGCCCGGTTGACTCGGTGTACTCCCGGCGAAACCACCGCCGGCTTGACCTTTGCCGCCTGGTCAACGCTATTCTCGAGGCTCGATCGAAGCGCCTCGTAGGTGGCAGGATCCGGACGCTTTGCGCCCGCGGGAGGCATCATGCCCGCACGCAGCTTGCGGATCACTTTTTCGAGTGTCTCGGCACTATCCGCAGGGCGGGATAGATCCACCTGGTCAAGCGCCAACCCGCCGATTTTGGCCTTTTGATTGTGACAGCCGACGCAATACTGGTCGATGAGGGCTCGCTCGGCAGCCGAGGAGAACTGGGCCAAGGCAGGGGCCGCCGGCAGTGCCGCGATAAGAGCAACCCACAAGGCCCTTCTCATGACCCGCTACTCACCCATCCGCGTCGAAGTATATCGTAACAGAGCCAGGTGCTCAACCTTCGTATGGGGATTGGAACACATCCCAGGGAGGAGTAAACTAAGCGAGTCTAGTGTTGTGATTCGAAAATTCCTTGACCAATGTGGCTCACAAACCGCTCCCTCTGGTCGCGGCTCGGTATGAGGCGCGTTACCGAGCCGCGACCAGAGGGAGCGGTTGGATTAGTCACGGGACTCGGAATCGGCACACTAGCCTGTTTGCGAGGCCCATCGCGGAGGTGCCTGTAAATGAGTGTCAGATCCCTTACGCGCGTGATCTGCTTAAGCGTAGTTCCAGCGATCGCCGGCTTCTGCGCAATACCGAGTCCCGTGGCGGATGCTGCGATGAATCAGGACAAGGCGGAGGTGCGCATACTGTTGGCCCAAAAGGCCGACGTGAATGCGCCCCAGCCGGATGGCACGACGGCGCTTACCTGGGCGGCGCGAGCGAATGATCTCGAACTGGTGGACATGCTGCTCGCGGCCGGGGCGAATGTGCGGGCAGCGAACCGGGATGGGGCCACAGCGCTATACCAAGCCAGCGAAACGGGAAACGCGGCCATCGTCGAAAGACTCCTGAGGGCTGGAGCCGATGTGAACGGCACCTTCCTGTTCACAGGAGAGACAGCACTGATGGAGGCAGCGCGCGCGGGTAGCATTGAAGCTGTAAAAATGCTGCTCGATCATGGGGCCGATGTGAATGCGAAGGAAACGCTGCGCGGAACGACGGCGTTGATGTGGGCTGCAGTCGAGGGCCACGCCGATGCAATTCGCGTCTTGATCGAACACGGAGCGGACGTAAACATTCAATCCAAAATAGAGAAAGCCACGCAGTATGGAACGGCGGGACCGGCCGCGAAGCTCCCAGACGGCCTTCAAAGTGGAGGGCTGACGCCCCTGCTGTTTGCGGTTCGGGAAGGGGCCTTTGCGTCCATACAGGTTCTGATCGATTTCAAAGCCAATGCGAACCAGACGTCGGGCGACGGCAGCAGCCCCTTGCTGATGGCCGTTTTGAATGGTCGTTACGACATAGCGAGATACCTCATCGACAAAGGAGCAGATGTTAGCCTGGCCAACAAAAAAGGTTGGACGCCCTTGTACCTGGCAATCAAGCACCGCACGAATGAGACCGGAACGATGCCGGTCCCCCCAAACGCCGATCACGCACTCGACTTCATCAAGCTGATTCTGGATCGCGGCGCGGACGTGAACACTCAGCTGGCGTATGAAACCGAAGTGCATGTCGCCAACCATGTAATCTGGCTAAAAGAGGAGGGCGCTACTCCGTTTTTCCGCGCAGCTTATGGCGGCGATGCCGACGTAATGAAACTCTTGTTGGCTCACGGCGCCGATCCGCAAATCTCGACCAAGGACCACACCACGCCGCTTATGGCATTTGCGGGAGTCGGCTTCGTGCTCGGCTTAGTTCAGCATCGTTCCCATGCGGAGGATATGGAGTCTCTCAGGTTGCTGCTGGATACCGGCGCCGACGTGAACGCGGCCAACGACCAGGGGTTGACGCCCTTGATGGGCGCCGCACAAAGAGGGGCAAACGAAGAGCTGGTGGTTTTGGTGGAACACGGCGCGAAACTGGACGCTCGAGACAAGGGGACCTACTGCGGCGATGCGGTGAGGAGAACTTGCTCAGGCCGCCCGATGCTCGCCCTGAACTTTGCGAAGGGAGTGGCCGTAACGGTCGAAGCTCCGGTCAATAGACCTGAGACCGTCGCCCTCATCAAGAAGATGATGACCGAGAGACGAATCCCGATTCCTGAAGAGGAATGAGCGGAGGCTATGCCTTCGTGGAACAGCCTGGGATTGGCGCACTGCTAAGTGATTGGGAGGTTTGGTACGCCCGAGTGGATTCGAACCACCGACCTTTTGCTCCGGAGGCAAACGCTCTATCCAGCTGAGCTACGGGCGCACGGTAACTTCTCAATTGTAGAACAAACGTCCGGGACCCAGTGTGCTACGATGCTCTACAAGACCATTCCATACGCCGGAGAGGTGGCTGAGTGGTCGAAAGCAGCGGTTTGCTAAACCGTCGTAGGCCTTTAAAGTCTACCGGGGGTTCGAATCCCCCCCTCTCCGCCAGCTCAATCCACAGCGTTTGAGGCATGGCGCTTTGTCTCTACCTCCGCCATCGCCGCACTGCAAAGCGGCTATCCCGAAGACTTCCACTCCGGTGCCTCGCCAGCACGTCCCGCGGCTCCTTCACTAACTCATTCAGCGGCATGTTTCGCCTGCCCGCCAGATTGTGCAGACCGGCGATGGCCCCAGCGCAGCAAGCGCCTGTTTCAGCAACTCACCCAGCGCAACTCGTCTTTCTTCTGCTGCCTCATAAAATCTCTGGATCGTTTCCGGCGTTGCAGTGCGTTGAATTGCTGATTGCTACCGGTTGGCCTTGGACAATGGTAACGCATGTGTTACTATCATGATTGGCGTTCGGGAATACAACGAAAGCGACGGATGCAGCCCTTACAGCGAGTGGTTCGACCGGCTGAACGCGCAGGCGGCCGCGAAGGTAACGACGGCGCTGACCCGTCCTTCGCTGGGCAACTTCTCGAATGTGAAGGGCGTCGGGTCAGGCGTGTATGAGTGCTGGATCGATTTCGGCGGCGGCTACCGGGTTTATTTCGGTAAGGATGGGGAACGCCTCGTCATCCTGCTCGGCGGCGGCGGCAAGAAGCGTTCAACAGAAGGATATCGAATTGGCGCATGCCCGTTGGGAGGACTACAAACGGAGGAAATAGGGGGCGATCATGGCTTTGACCCGCGATTTCAAGGAGACGATCCGCGCTCGAGTTGCCCGCGATCCCAAGTATCGCAAAGAGCTTCTGCGCGAAGGCGTCGAGTGTATGCTCGCTGGTGATGTGGCAACTGCCAAGACCATTCTCCGCGACTATATCAACGCTACTGTAGGCTTCATCGAAGTCGCCCAAGCTACGCATATTCCGTCGAAGAGCCTGATGCGCATGTTCGGTCCATCTGGTAATCCCCGCGCCGAAAATCTCTTCGAGGTCGTCAGCTTCCTGCAGCGGCACGAAGGCGTCCGCTTCCACGTCAAGGCAGCGCCCCTCCAAGCCTGAGTGTATTCAAAGGGCCGATGTAGGATCGGCCCCCCTCTCCGCCAGGCCCCCTCAGAACCCATACCGGTATTCGCGGTAATCCTCGTAATCAAACACACGGATTAACCTCTTCCGTACCGAGCCGGAGAACGGCCGCACCGTACCGTAATCGAATCCTTGGAAGGAGTCACCGGCAAATTCCAGCGTCAAACGGGAGGATTCGCCGAAATCAAACAGCGACACCTTGCCGCCGGCCGCTCTGCCGGAGATATAACAGGAACGATCGCAATCCAAGACCATCACGTCCGGGAGGCGCAGAGAGCC
>Ga0335081_10020576_pt1 | contig 10671 bp, 12 predicted proteins | sample Lox_Sample_35_FD_206713 | JGI IMG/M metagenome (GOLD analysis project Ga0335081, IMG submission 206713) | Soil microbial communities from Loxahatchee National Wildlife Refuge, Florida, United States - Lox_Sample_3.5 | ecosystem: Environmental > Terrestrial > Soil > Wetlands | place: USA... | reverse complement strand
CGAGTTCATGTGTGTCCAAGCCCACATTCTGAGGCGCAGTCTAACGTCGCCGCATCGTCGCCCCCGAGCACGCGGGGCGGTCACGCAGGGACCCCACAACGGGGCGTCGACACGGGGGCTTGAGACATGTCGCGCATTGGAGTTGTCGCAATTGCCGTATCATCGATGCTGTCCATCGGGGCCGCCCATGCGGCCGATCTCCCGATGGCGACCAAGGCACCAGTCGCCCCGCCGCCGCCGGTGAGCGGCTATCTCGAGATCTATACGGGCGGCGCCTGGAATCATGAGGATGAAATCGACGGTGCCGAGAACAGTCATGCCTGGGTGATCGGCGGCGCCGGACGCGTCAATTATTGGTTTGCGCCGGGCGCGAGCGCGCAGTTTGACGTCCAGGCGGACGGCGCGAGCTACACGGGCCAGACCAGCGGCCCGAGCCGCTTTTCGGCCACCGACTACCTGATCGCCGCGCATGTGAACTGGCGCGATCCGGGTCACCTGGTCGGCATCTTCGCCGGCGCCGGCGACGCCAGTCAGGACGAAGTGGTCAACGCATCCTCCACCGCGGCCATCCGCCATGGGCTGATCGGCGTCGAAGGGCAGCTCTATTGGAACCAGCTCACCCTTTATGGCCAGGGCGGCTACGACAGCACGATCGGCAGCATCACGAACGTGCCGGGCGGCATCGACAGCGTTCATGCCTGGTTTGTGCGCGGCACGGCGCGCTACTACATCAATCCAGACCTCCGCCTGGAAGGCACGGTGCAATATGACAACGGCGCCCATGATTTTTCGGCCGGTGTTCCGTCGCTCGACTTCGATATGGTGCTGTGGCGCGGCAAGATCGAATACAAGTTCCCGAATTCGCCGTTCGCGATCTTCGGCGCCTATCAGGGGACGCGCATGAATCTCGACGTGCCGGGCGAGACCGAGACGGTCACCGATCAGCGGGTGACGGCCGGCTTCCGCATCTATCTCAACGAGGACACGCTGCACTTCAACGACGTGCGCGGCGCGACCCTCGACATCATCGACCCGATCGGCCTGTTGGCGCCGTCGCTCAACTGACGCCATCGCCGCATCATCCGACCCGCGGGCCGCCTCGCCGAGGCGGCCCGCTGCATTTTGCAATGGCATGCGAGGCGGGCACGGCGCTTGCGGCGAAGCCGCAGCTCTCGGCGGCGCGAGGTCCCGGCCTGACGACCGCGTGCGACAAGGGGGCGGTCACCCCCGGTCAGCCGGCCGCGTGCTGCGTTACGTCCGCCGGTCGCCCGCCTTGACGTGCGGGGCGGCATCGCCGGGCGGCGGAGCATCGCGCCGCGTCGCCCAGCGGCGTACCGTCTCGTACAATTTGTCGGGGTCGCGCTCGCCCGTCTGCGCCGCTTCGATGATCTTTTGCGCGAGCACCTTCGTGACCGTATCCTCCTTGTCGACGAGCGCGAATGCGCGGCACGCCCGGTCGAACGCAATGCCCATCGCGGCGACGACGTCGTCATCGAAAGCGTGATCGGCGAGGAACGGTCGCATCGGCATCGGGCGTCCTCGACTCGAGGAAACGCAGCGCGGTCCGGATGTCGGTCGCAGGACCGCGGGAACGGCCTCTCACAGGATGAACTGTCGCACGGAAGTCGGACGCGGTCGGTCGGAAGGCGGACTCAACGCGCCGCGACGGTTTTGCGCAAGCAATCGTGCCAAGCAATCGTGATCGAGCTCTCATACCTGGCACGAAAGCCCTGCATGATCAGCCGAGGAACTCGACGGCGCCGGCGGCGTATTGCTTTTGAGGCGCGTTTGCGCCGGTGAAGTACCTGCCGCCGCGTGCGATAGGGCACCAAGAGGGTCAATCGGTATTCGCCTGGGAGGAGCCCATGCCCGAGCAACGGCAACGCCCTGGGGACATCGTTGCGCTTGTCGCGAGCATCAACCGACACCAAGCGCGCGCCCTGCGCCTGCAACGGCAGATGCACGAATGGGCGATCGTGTCGCGCGAGGTGATCGCCCAGTCGCGCGAGCTTCTGGTCGCGGTCGAGCACACGCTGCGCGGGGCGGCCGTCGGCGCCGGCCGCCGTGGCGCCGTGCGGGCCGACGTGACCGAGGCGCCCGCCGCCACGGCGTCGATCGGATCGGAGGCGCCCCGCCGCTGAACGGGCGGGGACGCCTCTTCGTCTTGCCGCGGCGCACTGAAGCGTTTCTCGGGATTCGCGTCTGCGGCGGGCGCCCGGAGCGTCATCGACGGTTTGACAAATCTCACGCCGGCGCCCGCTCATTCTGCTAAACTCTTCCATGATCGTATACGGGCCTGAAGAATGCCGCGCGCGGGCCCGCAAATGCCGGGAAGCGGCCGAACGGTTCACCGATCCCGAGACCCGCCGCCAACTGTGGGATCTGGTCGCGCATTGGGTGTCGATGGCCCGCGATATCGAGAACATCGCCCGCATGCGCAAGGCGATGATCGAGGACACCTGAGTTGGGTGCGTGCAAGGACGCGTTCGGCCACATAAGTGCCGTCAGCCGCTGCCCTTCGGCCCTGAGTCGTGATTGCGACTCTGGGCGGGGCATTTTGTGCTAAAATTAATGTATGGGCGCATCCTCCGGCGGCCGGGTGGCTGAGAAAACGTCTCGTGCTCCCACCCGCGGCCGGGCATGAGTAACCCATGCAGAACCGAACCGAAAACCGCGTTCTTGCCGAGCTGCCGCCGGCCGATGCCGCGCTGCTTGCGCCGTGTCTTCACCCCGTGGGGGTGATCCCGGGGCCGACGCAGCAGCCGGAGTTCCCGTCCGATTGCGTCTACTTTCCCGACGAAGGCCAGATCTCCGCGCTTGCCCTCACGTCGGACGGCGAAACGATCGAGATCGCGTCGGCTGGGCGCGAAGGATGCCTCGGTCCGATCTTCCCGTCGGATTTGCACGACGGCCTACTCGTCGCGCTCGGGCCGCTGCGCGCCTTCCAGGTCCCAGTCGCGCGTCTGCAGCCCATCCTGGCGCAGAGCGAGGCGCTCAGCCAGGCCCTTGCAGCGTGCCGCGAGGCGCTGCTGCTTCAGGTGCGCCAGAACCTCGTGTGCGGCGGACTGCATCCGGTGGAGCGGCGCCTGCCGCGCTGGCTGATCGAGACGGCGGATCGGCTCGAAAGCGACGTCATTCCGGCGACCCAGGAGACCGTCGCGCAGCGGCTCGGGGTGCGGCGCACCACCGTGACGCTGCTCGCGAGCAAGCTGCAGGAGATCGGCGCCATCCACTGGGGCCGCTCGCGGGTCGAGATTCTCGATCGCGCGCGGCTCGAGTCCGAGACGTGCACCTGCCAGCGCATGCTGCGCGCCCGCGTGAGCGCGCGCCCAGCGACCCAGCTCACGGTGGCCCGCCGGACAAGCTTTGGGACCTGAGATGCCACGCTGCTATTTTCATCTGCGCGCGGAGGGAAAAATCGTGCGCGATCCGATCGGGACCGATTGTCTCGACGTTGCGGCGGCCTACGACAAGGCCACCGATGTGGCGCTCGACCTGATGCGCAATTCCGATGGCAATACGCGGCTGTGGTCGCTGCGCGTCGTGCACGAGCACGGCGAAACCATGTTCGATCTGTACTTCGCCGACATCGCCGCGGGCCTCGACGGCGAGCGGCCTTACGGCGCGCACGAGCTCACTGCCGAGACCGGCCGGCGCCTCACGGCGCTCAGCGATGCGGTCCACCAGGCCCGCCGCACCATAGCGGAGTCGCGTATCCTGCTCGCGCGCGCGCGCGGCAAGCCGCAGTTGGTCCACAATTCCGCGTATAGGCCGCTGTGAGCGCGGTCATCGCCGCGTCGTCATGGCCGGCGCAGCGTCCGGCGGGGACGGTGTCGGCCCGCGCTTTGTGTGCTGGGAGGGCCTGCCGGCATGGATGTCCTGACGCGCAAGCGCCCGCTGCGGCACCGGGAAAACTGTCTGCGCTGGGGCGAGGCGGCGGCGGTGGACGATCCCGTTCGCGCGAGCCTGCTCAATCTCGCCCGGCTTTACGCGACCGAGCTCGTGCTGCGGGTGCGCAGCGCGGATTGCATCGCCGACAGCCGGGATCTTCTCCTCCGCGCCGATGCGGTCCTCGGCCGCAAGAACCGGCCGCGCGAGCCCGCGCTCCCGGCCGGCGGTTGACGCGGTCGCGCTGACGAAGATCAAGGAGCGGGCCGAGCTGTGCCGGCAGCTCGCCGAGCGCGGCGAGATCGACGCGCGGACCGCGGACGAGGTGATCGCGGAGACGATGGAGCGTGCCGTGCGGCTTAAGGAGCTGCTGACCGCGACATGGCGCTGCGTTCCTGCCGGAGCCGCCGTGAAGCCGCCGCCGGAACGACGGTAGGGTCCGTAGCGGCCCTCCCGCGGGCCCGGTCGCGCCCGGCGTATGCGGCCGCCGGCCCCGAACGACCCGCGAGCGTACTTGCCATCCGTCGATCGCGGAACAAATGCGGGGGTCAGAAAGTCGACTGTGCCCGAAACACGGGGTTCCCGATCTGGTCCACGGTTTTCCGGCCTGCGCCCCCCGCGTCGCCGCCCTCTCGCCGGCACACCGATGCCGATACGCAACACTTCGCCGGCGATGCACCTGGGGGCTGTGGTATCGTGAAAAAACCATGTTGCGATTGGGGCGAAAATCCGTGCTATTACCGTTCGGGGGTCAGGCCAGGATCGCGCGCAGGTAATGGGGAGTGGCGATGGCGCTGTCGAGTGTCGCCGGGACTGACCAAGCTCTAGCGTGGCCGCAGCGACGCGCGCGCGACACGCAGTCCTCGTGTCTGCTCGCCACGGTCGCGGTCGTCGTCGGCCTCGCGCTCCTGCGCCTTGTGGCCTTGCGCTTTTCGGTAGTCGACCTCTACGCCGACGAGGCGCAGTACTGGTCGTGGTCGCGCGATCTCGCGCTCGGCTACTACACCAAGCCGCCGCTGCTCGCCTGGATCATCGCGGCCTCCGGCCACGTGTGCGGCAGCGCCGAGTGGTGCGTGCGCGCGCCGGCGCCGCTCCTCTACGCGGCGACCAGTCTCGTCGTCTACGCGATCGGGCGGCAGCTCTACGACGAGCGCACCGGGTTCTGGGCGGCGCTCATGACCTCGCTCGCGACCGGCGTCGTCTTCTCGGCGCGCATCATCTCGACCGACGTGCCGCTGCTCTTCTTCTGGGCGCTCGCGCTGTGGGCCTATGTGAACCTGCTCGCCGGCCCCAGCCGGCGCTGGGCGGCGGTTCTCGGCGTCTCGATCGGTCTCGGCCTGCTCGCCAAATACGCCATGATCTATCTGCTGCCCGGCATGGCACTCGCCGCCCTGTTCAGCAAGCGCGCGCGGCTTCTCGGGTCCCGGTCGGATTTCTGGCTCGCCCTGGCGGTGGCGGCGCTGGTGGTCGCGCCGAACATCGCCTGGAACGCCGCGAACAGCTTTGCCACCTTCCATCACACCGGCGGCCTGATCGTCGGCGAGCCCGTCCACCCGGACCTCATGCGCGGCCTGAATTTCCTCGCCGCCCAGTTCGCCGTGTTCGGCCCGGTCGTGTGCGCCGTGATGTTCATCGAGACCTTCCGCGTCGGGTCGCCCGCGCTGCGCGAGGAGGACCGCATCCTCATTGCGTTCCTGGTTCCGGCGCTCGCCGTCGTCACCGGATTCGCGGTCGCCGTGAAGGCCTATGACAATTGGGCGGCGGTCTCGGTCATCTCCGGCGTCGTGCTCGCGGCCGCGATCCTCTCGCGCCGCGACGCCGTCGGCTGGATGCGGCTGAGCATCGCCATCGGCATCGTGGCGCAGATGGTGCTGATCGCCGGCGACTCCGTGGCGGACCGGCTGTGGCTGCCGTCCGTCGGCAATCCGTATCACCGCACGATGGGCTGGCGCGCGTTCGCCGAAGGCGCCGGCGCGATGGCGCAGCAGGCGGGAGCGAGGACGATCGCGACCGAGTCGCGCTCGGACTATGCGACCCTGCGCTACTATCTGCGCGATCGGCCCGTGCAGGTGCTGTGGTGGCGCACCGCCGAGCTTCCCGATTTCGAGCTCAAACGGGCGCTGACGCAGGCGAGCCCCGAGCCCGTCCTGTTCGTGACCGGCTGCCCCGCGGTCGACTACGTGCGCAGCGTCTACGCCGAGGTCACGCCGCTCGGGCCGTTCGCCTCGCCGATCGGCAGCCTGCCGCGCGGCGACGAGCGCGTCTTCTACGGATTCCGCCTGCGCGGCGCGCGCGGCCCCGTTCCGCCGCTCGCGCGCTGCTGAGGCGTCCCATGGGGACCATCGGCTGGTACATCTTCCGCACCACGCTCGGTGCGTTCCTGCTGATCGTGCTGAGCCTGACCGCGGTCGTCTGGCTCGCGACCGCGCTGCGCGACTTCGACCTCGTCACCAACCAGGGCCAGACGGTCCTCACCTTCCTCGGCATCACGTCGCTGGTCATTCCCTCGCTGATCCTGGTCATCGCGCCGATCGCGCTGATGATCGCGGCCGCGCACGTCCTCAACAAGCTCGCGACCGATTCCGAGCTGATCGTGATGAACGCCGCCGGCATGCCGCCGTGGGTGATGTTTCGCGCCTTCATGGCCTCGGCCGCGGTCGTCAGCGCCCTGGTGCTCCTGCTCAACGCCTATGTGTCGCCCAAATGCATGCGCGAGCTGCGCCAGCTCGCCGCCCAGGTGCGGGCGGATTTCGTCGGCAACGTCGTGCAGCCCGGCCGCTTCATTCCGCTCGAGCACGGGCTGACCTTCCATATCCGCGAGCGCCAGCCGAACGGCGTGCTGCTCGGCATCTTCGTCGACGACCGGCGCGATCCCAAGGAGCAGTCCACCATCCTGGCCGAGCAGGGCGAGATCGTGCAGAACGAGCGCGGCACCTACCTGTTTCTCCAGGACGGCAACATCCAGCGTCACAAGAGCGACGAGCGCGATCCCACCATCGTGCGGTTCGAGCGCTACGCCTTCGACCTGTCGCGGCTCGCCGCCGCCCCGCAGCAGGTGAGCGAGCTTCTGGTGCGCGAGCACTACACCTGGGACTTGATCTGGCCCAGCGCTAACGACCCCGCCTGGGTCAAGCAGCCGGGCCAGTTCCGCGCCGAGCTGCACGACCGCATCGTCGGGCCGCTCTATCCGCTCGTGTTCGTGATCATCGCGTTCGCGTATCTCGGCGCACCGCGCACCACGCGGCAGAGCCGGGCGCTCTCGATGATCTCCGCCGTCGGCGGCGTCGCGGCGCTGCGGGTCATTGGATTCGTCAGCCTGGTGCTCGGGATCAACCGGCCCTTCGCGCTGAGCTTCCAGTATATCGCCCTGGTGGCCGCGACCGGGCTCGGCGTGTTCGCCATCGCGCACGGCACGATCATCGAGCCGCCCGCCTTCGTGGTGCGCGCCGTCACCGCCGTCACCGAGCGCTTCTCGCGCCGGTTTGCGACGACGTAGGGCAGGGCGTTGCTTCCCTCTCCCCGAAAGGGAGAGGGTGCCGAGCGAAGCGAGCCGGGTGAGGGGCGCTCGGCGCTTCAACTCTGGCTTCGAGAAGCCCCTCACCCTGCGCCCTCTGCCTATGGGGAGAGGGAGCGCGAATGCCGTGCGCCGTCGCCTTCTGCGTGCATCCGCACACCGCGCGCGCAAGTTGGCGCTCGCCGGTACTATGCAGCGCTTTGCGCGCCGTGTTAAGGCTGCGCTCGTGGAAGGGTTTTTCGACCGCATGGGATTGTCCAATGACCCTCAAGACGCTTGCCGCGGCCGGTTTGGCCGCTCTTCCGCTTTTCACCATTGAGGTTTTTGCGCACGGGCCGGCGCCGCTTCTCCCCACCGCCCTCGTCGAGGATGTGAAGAGCGCGACCGCCGGCATCGAGTTCATGGACTACGTCGGCAGCGGCCAGGTGATTGCGCTCGCGCCGGGCGACGTGCTCGTGCTCTCCTACCTCACCTCGTGCGAGCACGAGACGATCACCGGCGGCACCGTGACGGTCGGCCTCGTGCGCAGCGAGGTCGCCGACGGCCGGGTGGTCCGCGCAAAAGTCCCGTGCAACGGCGGCGAGATGAAGCTCAGCGCCGCCCAGGCGAGCCAGAGCGCCGCCACCGCATTCCGGGTCCAGAGCGCGGACATCCGGCCGAAGCTTTTTGCCCGTACGCCGGTGGTCGCGCTGCCCAAGGATCTCGCGCGCGACGACCGCACCTTGCGCATCGTGCGCACCGACCGCCGCGGCGAACGCCACGAAGTCGCGATCGACGACGCCGTCGCGGCCGCCGGGTTCTACGACCTCGCCAAGGCCAGGCTCAGCCTGACCCGCGGCGCCATCTACCAGGCGAGCATCGGCGGCCACACGCTGGTGTTCCAGGTCGACGCCAAGGCCACGTCCGGACCGGCGCCGGTCGTCAGCCGCCTGTTGCGCCTGCAATAAGTATCCCGGCCACGTGGACCCCCGCGCGCTCATCGATCCGGCTCGCCGGCGCGCGGCGGCCGCGGCATTTCTGATCGCGCTCGCCGCCGGGCTCGTCGCCGCGTCGCCCGTCCTCGACGGGCTGCGCGGCCTCTCGCTCGACGTGCTGACCGCGCTGCGCTGGCGCGCCTTCGGCAACCCTTACCCGCCGGCGTCCTCGCCCACCGTCGTGGTCGCGCTCGACGAGGAGACGTTTGCGACCGCGCCGTTCGAAGGCACGCCGACCGTCACCTGGACGCGCGAGATCGGCCGGGTGCTGACCGCGATCATCGACGGCGGCGCCGCGGTGGTCGGCTTCGACATCGTCCTGCCGACCTCGATCGAGCAGTCGGCGGTGCCGTTCGGCGACGACACGCTCGGCACCCGCCTGCGCGGCTTCGACCGCGATTTCCTCCGCGCCCTCGCGCTGGGCGCCCGCGCCGGCAAGGTCGTGCTCGGCGAGGTGCAGCATCGCGACAAGCCGGTGCTGCCGTCGCCCGGCCAGCGCGCCGCGGTCGGCTTCGGCCGCAACATCCGCGCGCTCAACGTCTACGAGGATCCTGACCAGGTGATCCGCCGCGTCCCGCTCGCCTTCACGGTCGACGGCGCGCCGACCCCCGGGATGGCCGCCGAGCTTGCCGCCCGGGCGACCAGTGCGCCGATCGCAAAAGTCCGCCCGGGCGCCGTGCCGGGCACGCTCACGCTCGATTTCGCGGGCGGCGCCGGCGACATCCCGACCTTCTCGTTCGTCGACCTGCACGCCTGCCTCGACAAGGACCCGGAATTCTTCCGCCGCCAGTTCGCCGGCAAGATCGTGCTGTTCGGATCGGTGCTCGACGTCGAAGACCGCAAGCTCACCTCCAAGCGCTTCGCCACCGCACCGGAGAGAGCGAACGGCGCGCGCTGCGCGCTGTCGCCGCCGGCGGAGCCGCGCGCTTTTGCCCGCGGCTCGATCGCCGGCGTCTACATCCATGCGACCGCGGTGAACAACCTCGTCCGCGGCGACGCGCTCGCCGAGTTCGGCCGCCTCGGCACGGGACTTGCGGCGTTCGCGCTGGCGGCGTTCGCCGCCGCGGCCGCGCTCGCGCTCGGCCCGGCCGCCGCCGTGGCGAGCGTCGTCGGGCTCGCCGCCGTCTGGACCGCGGGCGCGACGCACGCGTTCCGCGGCGCGCTCGCGCTGCCGCTGCTCGAGCCGCTCGTCGCCGCGGTGTTGGCGCTCGGCACCACCATCGGCTATCGCCTCGTCGTCGCCAACCGCACCATCGCGGCGCAGCTCGCCGCACGGCGCGCCCACGAGGCCGAGATGGCGAGCGCCGCAGCGATCCAGCGCGCCATGCTGCCGAGCCTCGGGGAGGGCGGCTTTGCGGCCGGCGGGTTCGACGTCTTTCCCTACATGATGCCGGCGCGCGAGATCGGCGGCGATCTCTACGACGTCGCGCCGCTCGACCGCGACCGGCTGATGATCTCGATCGGCGACGTGTGCGGCAAGGGCATCCCGGCCTCGCTGTTCATGGCGATCACCCAGACCGTGATGCGGCTCGTGGCCCGCACCGGCGAGGACTTTGCCGCCGAGATCAATGCGGCGAACCAGATGCTGGTCGCCAACAACAGCGAGATGATGTTCGCGACGCTGTTTTGCGCGCTCGTCGACCTGACCTCCGGCGCGGTCGCCTATTGCAACTGCGGCCACTGTCCGGCGCTGCTGCTCCGCCGCGGCGCGAGCAACTTCGAGGCATTGCGCAACCTCGGCCCGCCGCTCGCAATCTCGGAGCGCGCCAAGTACGTGCCGCGGTCGATCGCGCTCGCGCCCGGCGACATGCTCTTCCTCTACACCGACGGCGTGACCGAGGCGGAAAACCCGCGCGCCGAGCTGTTTGGCGCCGCGCGGCTCGAGGCGGCGCTCCACGAGGTGGGCGGCAGGCCGGCGCGCGCCGTGGTGGAGCATGTGGTGAAACGCGTGGCCGAATTCGCCGCCGGCGCGCCGCCGTCCGATGACCTCACTTGCGTCGCGGTGGTGCGCTCCGAGGCGCCAGCGGCTTAGCTCTGAAGCGTGAACACTCACCGCCCTCATCGCCCGCGCAAGCGGACGATGCAGTACGCCGCGGCGACGCCGTCGTACCACACACCTGTCGTGATTACCGGATGGCCCGCTTGCGCGGGCCATGATGCCCGAGAGTTATCCGACGCGGAACGTCACCCGGTTGCAGCCGCCGTCATGGCGCCAGGCGAGATCCGCCGCATAGGCGTGCAGCAGCCGCAGGCCGCGGCCGCCCGCTGGGAGCCCATCGACAGTGGTGGCCGCCG
>Ga0335081_10020575_pt1 | contig 10671 bp, 10 predicted proteins | sample Lox_Sample_35_FD_206713 | JGI IMG/M metagenome (GOLD analysis project Ga0335081, IMG submission 206713) | Soil microbial communities from Loxahatchee National Wildlife Refuge, Florida, United States - Lox_Sample_3.5 | ecosystem: Environmental > Terrestrial > Soil > Wetlands | place: USA... | reverse complement strand
TCTGTCTGGCCGCGGCGGGATTGAGCTCCAGCGAATGGGCGTTGGCGGCGAACGTCGCCGGCACCTTGTTGTCGCCGAGAATCTTGAGGAGCCGCCAGACGCCGGCGCGCACGCCATAGGTGCCCCAGGTCATCGACGCACGATCGGGCGTGCCCGGCTTGAGCGCGGTCGTCTGCACGGTGAACGGCGGGCCTTTGCCTTCCGACCAGTTTTCCAGAAGGCATGTGACGACGACCGCCATGCGCGCGCCGTTCGGCCAGGCAAATCCACTTGTGCTTGCGCTTTGCGCCATGGCGAGGGTTCCCGTTGGTCGGTTACTTCGCCCAAAGCCGCTTCGAGGCGATGCGCGCACCTTCGACGAGCGCGGCGAATTTCGCCCAGACGATCGACGGATGCACTTCGTTCGAGCCGGCAAACGAGGCGAAGCCGCAGTCGGCGCTGGCGATGACGCGCTCGCGGCCGACCACGGAGGCGAAGCGCTCGATGCGCTGCGCCACCAGTTCGGGGTGTTCGACCAGCACGGTCGATTGCGTGATCACGCCCGGCAGCAGGATTTTGTCGTCCGCCAGCTTGGCCTGCCGCCAAGCCTCCCATTCGTGCTCGTGGCGCGGATTGGCGGCCTCGAACGAATAGGCGCCGGCGCGCACCCTGAGAATAATGTCGATGATGTCCTTGAGCTGCATATCGTGCACCCGCGGACCCATATTGACGCTGTAGCAGGTGTGGAAGCGGATACGGTCTTCCGGGATGCCGGCAAGCGCGGCATTGAGCGCGTCGACGCGAAGCGCGGCCCATTTGCGGCACGCAGCGACGTCGAGATCGGGCCGCGTGATGTAATAGGTGACGAGGAACGGGTCGTCGATCTGCAGCAGGAAGCCGGCTTCGACGATCGCCTTGTATTCCTCGCGCATCGCCTCGGCGATGGCGAACACATAGGCTTCCGCACTCGGGTAATAGTCGTTCGGCGTCGTCGTCTCGACATTCGAGGGCGCAATCGCCGGCACGAAGGCTTCCGCCGCATTGACACCCTTGAGCGCGTCCTTGAGCAAAGCGAGGTCGGACTTGAGCTGCGCCTGGCCGACATATTTGATCGGGCCGGCGCAAACCATCAGCGCGCGGCGGCGCCGGGCGCTGACCTGTTCGGCGACGGCGGACTGGTAATATTCCGGGAAATCGCGGGTTTCCCGCGTGTTGGAGAACGGGCTCGGCCGCGTGCCTTCGCGCTTTTCAAGGCCGGCGAGGCGCTGCGCCGCGTATGTGATGAAGCTCGGCTTCGCCATTTCACCGTCGCTGACGATGTCGAGCCCAATCGCCACCTGCTGCTTGACGCTGTCGCGCACCGCCTCGCAGACGCGTTCGGCATAGCGCTTGTCGTCGACCGGCTTGCCGTCCATCCGCTCAAGCATCATTTCGAACAGATCGTCGGGCCGCGGCAGGCTGCCGACATGCGTGGTCAGGATACGATCGACGCTGCGTTTCATGATTTTTGCGGATGCGCGATGGCGGGGCGGGCGGCCAGTATGGCATTGCCGCTCCGCGCGCGGCAACTGCGGCGAATGCTGCCCACCCGGACGCATTGGGCAGCCGCGCGTGTCGCGCGCAGCACTTCGCTTGTAAGGGCGCGTCCGCTTGTCGATACTGCGGGCGAGGGATGGCAACGCCGAACCGTCGCACTTTGCGGCGCACCGCCCTCCATCATGCGGAGTGGCTCATGTTCGTCGAGGAGAGAGTTTATACTTTGGCGCCAGGCAAGAGCGCCGAATTCGCCAAGCTGCACGCGCAAGTCCGTGCCACGCAGGAGCGCCATCTCGGTCCGGCCATCGGCTATTATTACAGTGAGATCGGCATGCTCAATCAGGTGGTCAGCCTGTGGGCCTATGGCTCGCTTGACGAGCGCAACGCGCGGCGCGCGGCGCTGTCGAACGATTCGGCCTGGGGTCCGTTCCTCGACAAGGGAAGGCCGCTATTCGTGACGCAGGAGACCAGGATCCTCAAGCCGGCACCGTTTTTCGAGGAGCGGCTCGAATCGATCGTTGCGCTGGGCAAGGTGTGGCGCGCATGAAAAGGGCATCGCCATCGATCGCGCTCATCGGCACGGTGCTTGCGTTCGCGGCGCCGCTTGCCGCCCAGGCGCAGAGCGATTTCCCGTCGCGGCCAATCCGCATGATGGTGCCGTTCCCGCCGGGTGGCGGCATCGATGTGACGGCGCGTGTCGCTGCGCAGGCGCTGTCCGACGAGCTCGGCCAGCAGGTCGTGGTGCAGAACCAGGGCGGCGCCGGTGGCGCCATCGCCACTGATGCCGTCGTGCGCGCGAATCCCGACGGCTATTCGCTGCTTTATCACTCGACCTCCGGCATCGTGCACGCGGCCGTGACCCCGAACGTGCCTTACGACTGGTTGCGAGATCTGGCGCCGGTCTCGATCGTCACGCGCTTTGCGCCGGTCATGGTCATATCGACAACGCTGCCGGCGAAGAACTTGCAGGAATTCATTGCGCTGCTCAAAGCCAATCCCGGCAAATACAGCTTCGCCTCGTCGGGCACCGGCACCGCCGTGCATCTCGCCGAAGAGCTGTTCAAGCAGAAGGCCGGCGTCGACATCGTGCACGTGCCCTATCGCGGCACGGTTGCGGCGATGCCCGATCTGTTGTCCGGCCGCATCGCCATGATGATCGACGGCGTTCCGGTGCAGACCCAGAACATTCGCAAGGGCATCGTGCGGGCGGTTGCGGTGACGACTGCCACACGCTCACCGGCGCTGCCTGACGTGCCGACCATGAAGGAGGCCGGCCTCGATTACGAGGTGCCGTTCTGGACGGCAATCTACGTGCCGAGCGCGACACCGAAGCCGATCATCGCTAAGCTCGCCGCCGCGATCGGCAAGGCGATGCATCAGGACAGCGTCATCAGCCGGCTCGCCGAAGTTGGAACCGAGGCGGTCGGCTCGGGCCCGGAGGAGGCCGACGCGCTGACGCGCCAGCAATTCGAGCTCTATCGCGGCATTGTCGCCAGCAACAAAGCGCTTCTCGGCGAGTCCCAGTAAGCCGGGCAGGGCGAGGAGGCCGAGCGGAACGCGATGCCGGCTGCGGCGTTTTTCAAGGTGGCGGCGATCCCCGTTCCAGATCCCGCCCGCCAGTGCCCCGGCGGTTCGTGCCCGCACGGATCGTCGGGGTCGCCAGTTTCTGCCTGCATACCGTTTTCATGGTGAATCGCTTGTCGCGCCATTCTTTATGGCACGAGCGGCGAGCCGAGTGCCCGCGCGGTGTCCATGATCCAGGCGCGATAACGGACCAGCGGGGTGATGCCGGTCAGCCCGCCGCAGCCGCCACTCAGATTGGGGCCGGTCGACCAGCTCACAACGCCGACGATCGCCAGCGTTGCGCCATTGTCGCGAAACGCCGGCGCACCGGAATCGCCCGCGCAGGCGCCGAGCCCCGCGCTCGTGCCCTTGGTACGCGGATCGTAGAGACGGATCTGCAGCGTGCCAGGCTGCCCGGTGGCTACGAGCGTTGCCGCGCGCACTGTGCCGCCGGTGCGGCCGTCGCCGCGCAGGGTGACGCCGTAGCCGGCGACCACGAACGCATCGCCGACCGCGACCGGCCGGGCGCCGTCATCGAGCGCCGCCGTCATCACTTTCGCGGGCAGCGGTGCGGCGAGCTTGGCCAGCGCCACGTCAGCGGTAGCGAGATGGCCGAGCAGGCGCTTGAGATCGAATTGGGGATCGCGTTCGATGCGGGTAATATCCTTGAGCAGCGGCCGACCGGTGGGGTCGCGGTCGGCAAGCTTGTAGTCGGCGCCGGGTTGCACGCAGTGCGCCGCGGTGAGCAGCAGGTCGCGCGCGATTGCGGTCGCGGTGCAGGCGGTGCCGAGCGAACCGAGGATCATGACGACCGGACGTCTGGCGCCGTCTGCCGCGGGAGTTGCACCGCCGACCATAGCGAGCGCCCGTGCGCAGGCGACCGTCAGGCCGACAATGGCGAGCGATGCGAGCGATCGAAGTTTCCGGTTCGGCAAGGTGGCAGACTGTGGTTTGGCCGGCCCTGTCTAGACTATGATCCGCTCGGATGGAATCGGATCATGGTCCAATTCAATGTTTGAAAGACTACAAGGCGGCATCGGGCCTTCGAGCATCGGCGTCATGGCGATCCGCCGTCCCGACGGAGCATCAGTCGCTCTGCGCCGGACGGCTGAGCCTCTCCATGATCTGATCGAGATTGAAGCTCTGCGGCTTTTGCCGCGGCGGGTAATCCTTGAGCGTTGCAACGAACTCCCCGGCGATGGCCTGCGCGCCGTAGAGCAGATAGGCCTTGTGCAAAGTCCACGCGTAGTAGGAGTTCGAGGTGAACTGCGCTCGTTCATAAGGGTCCATGCGCAGATTGAAGAACAGTGGCAGCCGGCGCGCGGTGAACGGCTCGCCCCATATGTCGAGCGTGCCAGCCGTCTTCTGCTCGTAGAACACCAGTTTCCAATTCTCGAACCGAATGGCGACAAGCTGGCCGTCGTCGTCGAAATAGATGAAACCCTTACGCTCGGAGTGATCCTGTTGGCCGGTCAGGTAGGCGAGCTGATTGTAACCGTCGAGATGCACCCGGTAGGTGCGGTCGCCGATCTTCCAGCCGTTGAGCAGGCGGTCCTTGACGCCGGTGTCGCCGGCGGCCGCGAGAAAAGTGGGGAACCAGTCGTGGCTGCCGAAAATATCATTCACAACGCTGCCGGGTTTGATGTGGCCCGGCCAGCGGATCATGCACGGCACGCGGAATGCGCCCTCCCAGTTGGTGTCTTTCTCGCTGCGGAACGGCGTCATCGCCGCATCCGGCCACGAGTTCATGTGCGGGCCGTTGTCCGTCGTGTAGAGCACGATCGTGTCGTTGGTCACGTTTAGATCGTCGAGCGTCTTGAGCAATTTGCCGACGTCGCCGTCGTGCTCGATCATGCCGTCGGCATATTCATTGTCGGGCATGCCGCTCTGGCCGCGCATCGAGGCGCGCACATGCGTGTAGAGATGCATGCGCGTCGTGTTCATCCAGCAGAAGAACGGCTTGCTGGCGGCGACCTGGCGCTTGATGAAATCAATCGCGGCGTCGGTCGTCTCGTCGTCGATCGTCTCCATGCGCTTGCGGTTCAACGGGCCGGTATCCTCGATGATCTGCTTGCCGACCTTGCCGAACCGTGGGTCGACGGTCTGATCGTCTTTGTCCGACGCCTTGCACCGCAGCACGCCGCGGGGACCGAACTTGGCGCGGAACGCCGGGCTCTTCGGATAGTCCGGATCTTCCGGCTCTTCCTCGGCGTTGAGGTGATAGAGATTGCCGAAGAATTCGTCGAAGCCATGCACGGTCGGCAGATATTCGTTGCGGTCGCCGAGGTGATTCTTGCCGAACTGGCCGGTGGCATAGCCGAGCGGCTTGAGCGCCTCGGCAATGGTGATGTCCTCGGCTTGTAATCCGACGGTCGCAGCCGGAATGCCGACCTTGGACAGGCCTGTGCGAATGACCGACTGTCCGGTGATGAACGATGAGCGGCCGGCAGTGCAGCTTTGCTCGGCATAATAGTCGGTGAACATCAGACCTTCCTTGGCGATGCGGTCGATGTTCGGCGTGCGATATCCCATCAGGCCAAAAGTGTAGGCGCTGAGATTCGACTGGCCGATATCGTCGCCAAAGATGACGAGGATGTTCGGCTTCTTGCCGGACGGTGGGGCCGGTTGTTGTTGCGCCTGCGCGAGCTGAACGCGCGCACTCGCTGTGAGCGCCGATGCGGCGGCGAGCGTGGTGCCGCCGAGCAACATGCTGCGGCGATTCAATTTTTGTTTTTGTACGGTGCCGTCATCCGTGGGCTGGGTGCTGGCGCCGAAGTCTTTGCCGTCGTTCCTCATGTGATCCTCCCGGAGGTTGAGGTTCTGACGATGCAGCGAAAGCCAAGATGGCTCGTCGACGTGTCCACCGCTTCCGCGTGGCGCGCGGCTGGGCGGTAGCGGCGGCAGTAGTTCGGCGCGCACAGATGCGAGCCGCCTTTGATGACCTTGCGGGAAATTTTGATGTCCGGCTGGCGCGGATCGTAGCTTTCCTCTTCGCGTCCACCGCGCGGATTTTCCGGGACGCAGCATGCCTTTGCCGCATCGGGCGCGTGCTTGGCCGACCACCAGTCCGTGGTCCACTCCCAGACATTGCCGATCATGTCGTAGACGCCATAGCCGTTCGGCGGAAACGCGCCGACCGGCGACGTGCGATCGAAGCCGTAGCCGCAGAGATTCTGCTGCGGGAAATTGCCCTGCCAGGTATTGGCCATATGCTTGCCGCCGGGCGTCAACTCATCGCCCCAGGCAAACTCGGCGCCGTCAAGCCCGCCGCGCGCGGCGAATTCCCATTCGGCTTCGGTCGGCAAATCCTTGCCCGCCCACTCGGCGTAAGCGAGCGCGTCGGCATAGGCGACATGCACGACCGGATGCTGGTCGAAGGCGTTGATGTTGCTCTTCGGCCCGTAGGGATGGCGCCAATCGGCACCCTTCGTGAAGCTCCACCATTCACCCCAATTTCTCAGATCGACCGGATGATTGGGCGGAGTGAAAACCAGCGAGCCGGCATAGAGCATGTGCGGCAGCGCGCCGGGATAGTTATTCGGATCGGGCGGAATTTCCGCGAACGTCTTGTAGCCGCTCGAACGGACAAATTCCTTGAACTGCCGGTTCGTCACCGGCGTACGGTCGATGAAGAAGCCATCGACGGTAACACGATGGACCGGGGCCTCTTCCGGATAATGCCGGTCCGATCCCATGCGGAACGTGCCGCCTGGAATCCATACCATGTTGGCGGGCACGGCTTGCCCCGGCCGTTGCGGCGTACCGGTCGCGATATCGCTCATCCGACACTCGCCCCTTATCGGCTCAGCGGCGACTGCCCTCAGTCGCGAACGCTTTCTGATGACGATGCGAAGGGACGTTGCAGAGATAGCTTTATTGAGGTGTCGAAACCCCGGAACGTCTTCCTCACACGCACCAGAAGGTTTGGAAATGTCCGTGAGCACGATGCCTTGCTGCATCGCCTGCAGCGCGGCGCATCAACACTATCTCTCTTCCTCGTATCTGACCGATGACAAACACGTGAGGCGCGGAACTTTGCGCACTGCGTCAAACGAAGAATTTTAGTGAAAAATCATGGCAACCATCGGCAATGCACGATCGGCAGCGGACACGGCCTGTGGTCGCCAAGCCACATTTTGCGCAAATCAGTTCGTTGGCCACGGATTTCATCGGCCAAAGCCTGCCACGGCCGGCACCCTCGGGTAGACTGCCGAGACACGGATCGCGGCTGCGATAAAATGGTCTATCGACGGGGGCGGTCATGAAATCGACGTGCTGCACAATCGGGCGCCGCCTGACCGCGACGCTTGCAAGCGCTGCCGTGATGGCGATGCCGATTGCGTCCCGTGCCGACGAGGGCGGAGTGAGCTTCTGGCTGCCCGGCCTGTTCGGCAGCATGGCGGCCGCGCCGCTGGTGCCGGGATTGTCGTGGGCGTCGATCTACTACCACACCGACGTGTCGGCGAGCGGCAACGCCGCCGTAGCACGCGAGATCACCATCGGCCAGTTCAATCCTGGGCTCAACGTCAACATCAATGCCAATATTCACGCACGCGCCGATCTTGGAGTCTTTGGGCCGACCTACACATTTGCAACGCCGGTGCTCGGCGGCCAATTCTCCACGAGCCTGTTCGGCATCTATGGCCGCAACAATGCGGCGCTGGATGCGACGGTCGGCGGCATGCTCGGGCCGCTGCCGCTGTCGACACGGACCGTTGCGATCGAACAGACCACCACGGGTTTCGGCGACGTCATTCCGCAAATCAATTTGCGCTGGAATGCCGGGCTCAACAATTACATGGTGTACCTCACCGGCGATGTTCCGGTCGGAAAATACGACTCGAGCAATCTGGCCAATCTCGGCATCGGTCACGGTGCGATCGATGGCGGCGTGGCCTATACTTATTTCGATCCGAAATCCGGTCATGAGTTTTCGGCGTCCTTCGGCCTGACCGGAAACTTCGAGAACAATTCGACCGGATACACCAACGGCATCGACTCGCATCTCGATCTCGGCGCCTCGAAGTTCGTCACCAAGCAATTGCAGCTAGGTCTGGTCGGCTACTACTACCAGCAGCTGACGGCCGACAGTGGCTGCGCTCCGCTGTTGTGTCCGTTCAAATCGCGCGTCGCCGGTGTCGGTCCGCAGCTCGGCTACCTGTTTCCGATCGGTGAAATGCAGGGCTATCTCAATCTCAAGGCCTACAAGGAATTCGACGCCGAGAATCGGCCGAGCGGCTGGAACGCCTGGGTCACGCTGTCGTTTTCGCCGCCGCCGCCGTCCGCAGCGCCATCGCCGCCGCCGATCCTCACCAAGGCGCAGTCGCGGAGCTAGGGCCAAGCCGGATGTCAGCTGTATCGCAGCGGGTCACGGCGGCTGACGCCGCTTTCGCGGCAGTGAGGGATTTCTATCTGAATTCGCCTTACGGCAAGCGACGCGGTGATCCCGAAATTTGTGACTTTACATTCGGCAATCCGCACGAAATGCCGCTGGGCGGCGTGGTCGCGGCGTTGCGCGAATGCATCGATCCGCGCGACGCGAACTGGTTCGCCTACAAGACGACCGAGGAACGGCCGCAGGCTTTCCTCGCCGAACGGCTACGGCAAGAATTGTCGCTGCCGTTCGAGCCGGCCGACATTGCGCTCACTGCTGGAGCATTTGCGGCGATCATGGTGGCGTTTCGGCTGGTGCTCGATGCCGGCGACGAGGCGATCTTCTCCGAGCCGGCCTGGTTCTGCTACGAGCCGATGCTGCTTGCGGCCGATGCCGTGCCGCGCAAGGTGCGCCTCGCGCCGGCGAATTTCGATCTCGATCTCGCTGCCATCGAACAGGCGATCGGCCCGAAGACCAGGCTCGTGATCGTCAACACGCCGCATAATCCGACCGGTCGAATCTACGACGGCGACACGCTGAAGCGCCTTGCCGAAATCCTCGCGCGCGCGTCGAACAAGTTCGGCCACCGCGTCTTCCTGCTGTCGGATGAACCCTACCGCCGGCTCCGCTTCGATGGACGCGGCTTTGTCAGTCCGGCGTCGCTCTATCCGTGGACACTGATTTCATACAGTTACGGCAAGGTCCTGCTCGCGCCGGGCCAGCGGCTCGGATATCTGGCGCTCTCTCCGTTGATGAACGCTGACGACCGCGCCGCGCTTCAGGACGCCATGTTTGCCGCGCAAATGTCGTTAGGCTGGTGCTTTCCAAATGCCGTCATGCAATACGCGCTACCGCAGCTCGAAGGTCTCTCGATCGATCTTGCGGCGCTGGCGCGACGCCGCGACCGCCTGACATCGGCGCTCACCGCGGCCGGCAGCGATGTCCTGCCGCCGCACGGCACTTTTTATTTGTGGGCCAAATGGCCGAACGGCGACCCGGAAAGCCAATGGCGCAGGCTCGTCGATCGCGACGTCTTTGTTTTGCCAGGCAGCATCATGAACACGCCGGAATATTTTCGCATCAGCCTCACAGCGTCCGATGCGATGGTCGATCGCGCCCTGCCGGCGTTTCGTCAGGCGTTTTCGAGCAACGTGTGACCGCATCACCGGGGGGACCATGACTGCTTTCAATGTCGTGCGCTTTCGCGTCAAGCCAGGACGCGACCAGGAATTTCTCGACGCGCATAGGAAAATCGAGGGCAACTGGTCCGGCCTCAAACATGTCAACATGATCAGGACTGGCGATCGCAGCTATTGCATCATCGCCGAATGGACCGATATGGACGCCCTTGTCAAAGCGCGGCCCAACATGATCGCGACGCTCGATTCATTCCGTGACACGTTGGAAGATTTGGGCGGGGGTCTTGGTGTGACTGACCCGATATCTGGGCCGGTGGTTCTGGCGCTCAAATAGCGATGGTCTGAGCCGACACGAGCCGGCTCGCGGTGCCACCCGGCAGACTTTGCAGCGCTACGCCGCAATGTCGGTGACTGGGGCCGACCGCGCACTTGCGCTGCGCACCGCGACGACGCAATTCTTTCCTGCCGAGCAGACAACGGAGCGAACTCATGGCCACCATGCCGACCCCGCCACAGCCGTCGATCACGCGCGAGGAGGCGCGCGTCATCATCGAAGCCGCCATCGCCTATGCGCGCGAGCAGAACATGCGGATGGCGGTGGTGGTCTGCGACACCTCTGGCAATGTGGTGTCGGGCGATCGCATGGACGGCGCGTCGTTGCAGAACATCCGCTTCGCCGAGGGCAAGGCCTTCGCGGCGGCGCTTTACCGGCAGTCGACCGAGGATCTCGCCGCGCTCCATAGGACCCGGCCGGACCGATATTTCGGCATCGTCAATATGTATCCGGGCAAGATCTATCTGGTCGGCGGCGGCTTGCCGCTTGCCGCAGCCGATGGCCGGCTGGTCGGCAGCGTCGGCATCGCCGGACTGCCGGAAGGCGTCGACGAGAAGGCGGTGCGGGCTGGAATTGCCGCATGGGAGAAGTTTCGCGACAGCAAAAGGGCCTGATTCGCCGGCCGAAATCACCGGGACGTGAGTGTAACGCGGGTAAAACCGGCCGCCGTTCAGGCGCGGTTCAGTGCAAAACCTCTACAAGGCGCCATGGGCCGCCTCCTGCGATTCGTCCTTGCCGCCTGTGCC
>Ga0335081_10020574_pt1 | contig 10671 bp, 19 predicted proteins | sample Lox_Sample_35_FD_206713 | JGI IMG/M metagenome (GOLD analysis project Ga0335081, IMG submission 206713) | Soil microbial communities from Loxahatchee National Wildlife Refuge, Florida, United States - Lox_Sample_3.5 | ecosystem: Environmental > Terrestrial > Soil > Wetlands | place: USA... | reverse complement strand
CGCGCGGCGATCTGAAACCACGAACCCAACGAGCAGGGCCGCCGGCGAGGCGGCCCTCTTTTCCGGACTTGTCCGTTGTCCGATAGGCGTATTCGCCATTCACGCCGGTTCGCAAGCTTCGGTGCCCATCTCGGCCGGCACGGAAACCTCAACGAGTTCGAGGTCGTCGGAGGTGGCTGTCTCCTGATGGGCCATGCCCCCAGGGATCATGACGCTGTCACCGACGCCGAACCGCTCTTTCCGGCCGCCCGCAAATTCCAGATCGACCCAGCCCTTCAGAATGTAGACGAACTGCATGTCGCAGGTGTGATAGTGCCAGCCGGTCTCGCGATCCATCGCCGATTTTGCCGACGTCACTTGCGCCCGCATCTTTCCGCCGGTTGCTTCGGTGACGCCAAGATCGCGGTACTGGAAGAAATGCCGGCGTCCGGGCACGTAATGCGCATCCTTGGCGGCTGAAATCGCGAGCTTCATACCCTGGCTCGGCCGCTTGAGTGTGGTTGTCTCGCTCATCGGGACCTCCTTCCGTCGAACATGGTTCAGGCCGTATCGCCCCTCCTGCTTATAGCGTGACATGCCGGCCCTCTGCTACGCTGCCGGGCCGAGCCCGCTGTCCGGTCGGGGCGATCCCAAAGTCCCTTTGCGCCTTCGGACGCGACTAGCGGCGGGCTCACCTGCCTTGTCGTGGCGCCGGCCGACGAGTAGTTGAGCCATTGCCGTTAACATCGCCATGCTGCTGGCGCCGCTCAAACAGAAAGGATCACATCATGGACCTTCCGAGCATTGAGGACACCGAGAATGATGTGTTCGCCGATTTCGTAAACGACGAGGAGTTGGGGATTGCGGCAGGTTCAGGCAGTCAGGTTACGCTCGCGGCCTGCACAGGAGTCTGGTCGACCTTCTGTCCTGCCGGTTGAGGCGCGGCGCATCGCCGCCAACATCGCCAAGCTGCCGGAGCTTTTGCGGAAGGGATGACATCCCGACAATGCAGAACCGGGACGCCCAGATGGTCGGGACGAACGATGTTAACCTTTCGTTAGCCATTGGAACTGACGCTCTGGCCATCGAACGAAATTGAGTCGTGCACGCGAAAACAGCATTGCACGAGCGGCGATGGCAAAAATGGATAGGTACGAACTCTCAGCTAAAATAATGCGCGAAGAGTCTGCACCGGCGCTTGAGGGCCTAATGCAGATTATGGCCGATCCGACAGCCAAGGCACGAGAAAAGCTCAAGGCTGCGCGACAGTTCGAAAGGTGCCTGCAATCCATCAAGCGCGTGGTAGAGGCGCGACAGACGGCGCCGGCTCTTCGCGGGGACTTAATTGAAGTCTTGCGCACGTATCACAATGGTATCGCTTCGGCATACTGCAACCCTTCAAGCCAAAGCGCATCGAATCCCAATGGAGAATTGATTGGCGCCTGATGTCACAGCATTCGCGCCGCCTCGCGTCGTTGCACTGGCCAACAGGCATCGCCGCTGGTACGGTCCCCTGCAGATGCGGCCTATCAATAGTTCGGTGACGTATGTCAGTGCTTGATACCGTTGAGTCGTTCCGGAAAAATGCTCTTTTTCGCAGGCAAGTATCAATCAGTCGCGATGGCGCAGATTTTATCGTAGCGTTTCAGCCCGACAACATCGTCGTCTTCAGACATAGCGAAGCCAGCAAGCTGCGGAAGATGTGTCACTCCTTGCGATGGGAAATCGTAAGCGACACCGTACCTGAGCCTAGCGACATACGGTCTTGGTAGAGCCGCCTCGCCGCTTCCCGCCGCCCTGGTCTACCTTTAGGTCAGCGCATCCGCGCGTTCGTACACTAGCCATTCGCCGCGGTCCCTTGACAGGAATTCTTGGCCGCAATGCTCACACGTCGGCAGAAAACCCGGTGAGGTCTGGCGACGAATGATCCCGTAATGGGCGCGACAGTGCGGACAACCGAAAATTTCGGAGGCGAGCGGCCAATTTGTGCGCCGGACCGATGACATCTGCCGTGGGAAAGGACTAGACCCCAGGATAGCGGCGGCGAATCTCAGCGGTGATGCGCCGATAGTCCCGCTGGTGCGCGTCGATCAACTGAACATTGAAGAGCATTAGCTTGGCGCGGCTATCGGGATCGAGAGCACCGTATCCCGCGGCCAATTGCATCTGCTGTTCGATAAGCGCCGACAAATCATCGGTATTGTCGGCTATGGCGCGCAACAAGCTATCATCGTCGGTCAGATCAACTTGCATCGTCACTCGCGAGCGCTCGTAGGGGAGCAAGAAGGGCACCGCTTATGCTAGCTATCTGAGAATGGGCCTCAATCATTCTCTGTCCGCCGCTAGCAAAAACAAGTATACCACATTTCTTTACAAACGCATTTCCAACATGAAGTATTGGTTAAAACGCGGGGCGAGCATTTCGGCCGCGCTCCGCGCTTACTCCCCCGGCACCGCCCTTTCCTCCTCCCGATCAGATAGAGTAAGTGCGCTGTGGTCAGTCAAACCAGCTTCGCGAGGTGCGTGATCATATGCGCAGCGCAGTGTTCGAAATTTATCGCAAAAACATTGGTTCGCCAGGGCGTGATCTATCCGAAACCCATTGAGCCTTGATCGCCAACTCCATTCTAACTTGTCGCCGTGCTCCATTCGCCACAGATCAACTAGTCCGCCTCTTCTCTGCAAATCGGCAAATAAGCTTGCATGGACGAAGGGGACGCCTTTACCCTCCACACCCATGTCGTTCAGTCCGGTGTTAAGGTCGCCGAGCAGCAGAAGTGACACTTCGCGCGAACGTGCCGCTTCCTGTAGGCAGACCTGAAAGAATGGGGCCTTCGCTTGGCCCTGAGGAAAGTACGCGGCCAAAAGGCGCCATCCGGACACAAAATCCGCAAGCACAAGCTCGCCCTTTTGCGAGCCAATCGGAGTTAAAGTCCGCTGCCGAAAGGTTTCCCTGGCGCCCACGAGAATGCCATTGATGAGTCGCAGTCGCGAGCGCCGGCCGATACTCGCCACATGAAGTCCCAAGGCTTCAAGGCCCTGAGAAATCAGCTTGCCGGGCCCATCGTCTCGCCATTCCGGAAGGACAACTAAATCAGGTGAGCGTGAAACGAGCCAATCCAGCAGACGTTTCGCAGGCGGACCTGCACCGTGTCGCAGGTTCAATAGGATGGTGCGCATGGCTATCGGGCCAGTTCGCCAAGAACGGCGCGACCGCGCTCCACATTCCATTCGTCGGTGACGCTCAACCGCGACAGCTGCACCAGCTCGGCAAACGGCGCATTCGGCCGGCAGGATCGGCAGGACAGTGAAGGGATAAGGCTGGTGATCGCCGCGTAGGGATGACGATCGAGCGTCCGCAGGTCGATCGCGTTCGTGGTGCGGCAAGCTGGGCAGCGCACCCAAAGGAACCAATGCCGGGCTGCGACAGCGGCGCCGATGGTGGGCGCGAACGGCATCGGCATTCGCTTGGCCTGGCGCCCATTCCAGGCGACAATTAGGCGCTCGGCGTCTTCTAGGATTTGCGCTTCGGTCGCGCGTCGTCCGGCCGCTTCCTTGTCGGCCTCGGTCTTCCGCGCGTCTTCGATCTTCCGCTTACTGAAGCCCATCATCGGATTATATTCCGCGGCCCCACCAGCCTTGCAATCGCCATGTTCCGCCAAGAGGCTTGGGGCCGTCGGGGACTCAAGCGGGGACTTCCAAGAGCAATAATGAGACTGCGCGGCGCGTGGCCTGCGCCATAATGGGTGCGGCCGGCTCTCGTCGGGGGACAAGAAGTGCCGGCCGCTAGTGGCTAACCCGGTCAGGGGTCGGGGTTTTGGGGCGACCGGGTTAGCACCCATCTTCTAGAGACCCTTCACGACATTGTCTTTATCTAAAGCCCGAAACGGGGTCGGATCACGATTAGTTGCTTAACTCGCGCATGTGCGGGCGTTCCACCTACAAGCTGACCTGGGAAGAAATCGTTGCGTTGTACCGGCTGCCGATGGGGCCGCCGCCCCATAATTTCCAGCCGCGCTTCAACGTGTGCCCCACCACGACTATCGACACCATTGTCGGCCAGAACGGCGGACGGCAGCTTGTTCCGATGCGCTGGGGCCTTATCCCACGCTGGTGGTCAAAGCCGCTCAAGGAAATGCGGCTAGCAACGTTCAACGCACGTGCCGAGACTGTCGAGACCAAACCCATGTTTCGGTCCGCATTCAGACATAACCGCTGCCTGATCCCCGTGTCGGGCTATTATGAATGGGAAGACACGCCAAGCGGTAAACAGCCTTGGTATTTCACCGCACGCGATGGCTCGCCAGCCCTGACGGTCGCCGGTCTATGGGACGAGTGGTACGACAGGCAAAGCAGTCGGCTGCTCAAGTCCTGCACTATGATCATCACCGAGCCGAACAAGCTGGCTGCCAAGATTCATGACCGGATGCCGGTCCTGCTGACTGAAAATCAATTCGAGCCATGGCTGTCCGGCAAGGCCGGCCTTGAACTGCTCAAGCCGGCGCCCGATGATTTTTTGCAATTGTGGCCGGTGTCGAAGCGCGTGAACAGCTCGCGGGCGCCGGACGACGATCCGACGCTAATTGAACGGATTGCGCTGTGACGCGCAACGAGGCGCGGCGGATCGCTGTAAATACGCTAAGCTGCCGGACCTGCTCAAACAGAAAGGATCACATCATGAACACTCTGAGCATTGAGGATACCGTGCTGCGTTCACCCGGAACCCTACAATGCTAACTGAGTTTTCCCAGCGGTCGGGCCGAGTTACTCCTCCTCGAGAATACCCGGCCCAAGGCCCGGTGGCCCCGGCAACCGTCAGCTCCCGTCTTCCTTGGTACCGGGGCCATTGGCACCGGCTGCGTCATGCGCTTTAATGTCAAGTGACGGGCTGCCGTCCGGCTGGCCTGTCTCTTGTTTGTGACAGCGATCCTTCAGCCCTGGCACGAATGCCGGGGCTTTTTTTTATCGAAAGGATTGTGATGATAGATATTTCGGTTACTCGATTTTTCCTGAACTCAGGCAAGTCGCGCGTGCTACGCTTCGATTCGAGCCCGCCCGCAGGGCCGCCCGGCCCTGCCTTCTCGGGGAGGATGCTCAAGCAGCATTGCTGGCGGGCTCACCAGCTCCGGTAACCATTTGCTGACAATGATACCGGACTGACGTGTCAGCCCTGGGAACCTCGCAACGGTAGCCTCAGTTTTTGCCCCAACAGCCAGAACTGGCACGCGGGGGCTATCGTGACTCGACCTAAGGCAAAGGCACGCTATTTATACCCCATGACTTTGTTGCGTTTGCGTAGAAGCCGACAAAACGGTTTCGTTGAACCGTGCCTTCCATCACCGGCCAAAGCTCCGCCCCCAGGGCCTAACTGGCTTCACGAGATTAAGCACGACGGCTTCCGCATCATGGCGCTGCGGGACGTCACCGGCGTGCGGCTGATGACCCGCAAGAGCAACGATTTCACCTGCCGCTTTCCGTTGGCTGCAGCAGCAGTCGCGGCGTTACCAGCCCGCTCCTGCCTGATCGACGGCGAGGCCATCGTCACCGACGAGAGCGGGCTCGCGGTGTTCGAGCTGATCCGACGCCATCGGTATAGCGGCCGAGCGGTGCTGTGCGCCTTCGATCTGCTTGAGCTTGACGGCCAGGATTTGCGCCGGCAGCCCATCGAGGAGCGCAAGCGGATGCTGGCTATGCTCGTGCGCGGGCCGCATCCCGGCATCGCTCTCAGTGAGCACTACGTGGGCGACGGCGAGATCGTGTTCGAACACGCCTGCAAGCTTGGCTGCGAAGGTATCGTCTCCAAGCGTCTTGGCTCGCACTATCGCTCCGGCCGCTCGACCGCGTGGCTCAAGATCAAGAACCCTGCCGCTCCAGCCGTGCGACGCGAGGCTAAGCAGAAGTGGCATTGACCGATCCGCAGTCAGAACAGATAGATTATGCTGACGATCACAAAGACGGTTGCGGTGACAATCGTAAGAATTTCCGGTGCGTTAAAGTTCCTAATGCTGTTAGTCACTCTGGTCTGTGTCCCTCTTCTATCCCATCCCGTCGCGTCAAACGCTAAGAGACCATTGGCTTGATGATCAGAAACGCAATCAAACCGGAGGGAGTCGAGCTGCTCGCATTGAGTTGCGAGCAGCTCCTGGGGAGCAAAGGTGCCAATTACACTTTCGACGAGACCACGCCATGGCCCGATGTGCCGCTAGCAAGAGCAATTTACCACAATTCATTGCCGCCGCATCACGCCGAGGCCAGCAAGCTGCGGAAGGTGTGCCAAAACCTACGCTGGGAAATCGTACGCGACACATTTGACCTGAACGAATTGGCCTCGTGGCAAAATCCGGAAGCCACTCCGCGGTGATGCCCGCGGCGCTTTCGCCGCCCTAATGCGGATTAGGGGACTGTAGGAAAGCTTTTACGTTTGGTGCCTACGCTGTGCCGGAAGCCTGTGCCTGAGGCGGCCAAAGTAGGCCCCACATGCGATTGCTCACAAACGCTTTCATTCTGGCCGTAGCGCTCATCGCCGCGGATCAGATGTTCTTGCACGGCCGCTACAGCAGCGAGGTTTTGGACCAAGCAACCGGCTACGGAACAGCTTCCAGTGGCAAATGAACCGCTGGCTCAAAATTCCATGATGGATGACCGAGTCCTCCAAGATCTAATCATCTCTGTCCTAGCGGGCATGGCGGCCGCGAGTTTTCTGGTCGGCCTCTATTTGCAGCACGCCTACCACTGACGCGAATATTGCGGGCTATGCCTGAATGCCCGCCGCTTCCCGCCTCCCCGGTCGATCGACGAAAGCGAAGCCTGCTCCGTTGTGAAAGACTGCAACGGACAAGCCCTCGCCTACATCTATTTCGAGAATGAGCCCGGCCGTCGGGCGGCAGCCAAACTGCTTACACGGGATGAGGAGTTCCTATTGGCCGTGAACTTCGCCAAGCTGCCGATGGTGCCGCGCGATAGCCTGAAAGCCATTCCGAGGCCACCACATTCAGCTAGCCGTGACGATTGAGCAGAGATGGAGAATCAGCATGACGGATAGTCTGGAACTGGGGCTCTTTGCTGTTGTCCTTATCGCGTTTGTATTCGTGGGCTGTCTGGCGACGCGGGCTCGGAAAAAGACGCCCGAAACTGGTCCGCGGAAAGAATAAAGCCAGTACCCACCCCAGTACCCTCCCCGCGCTCGGAGGCGTACTCCGGGCTGCGAATTCGGCAAGGCTACCCCACTCCCGTAAGAGGCAATTTAAATTGCGCCCTTGATGTAGATCAACGGCAGGGCGTGAGGCCAGCTAAATAATGCACGCTGGCCAGGATGGCATGTCGGCTGAATCATGTAGCCCCTGGGGAGTAACGGCTGTGGAGATCATATTCGAGAATGACAAAGTGCGGGTTGCCTATCTCGCCAATCATCATTTGCTCTACACGTACAAAAAGTCGGGAGCGCGGCTAGTCAGTTGTGAGCCACAGCCCAATTTGCAAACTGCCAAAGAAGCGTTCAAGACCCCGATCACCGCAGAGCCCGGTAATAACCATTTGCTGACTACGCTACCGGACTGACGTGCCAGTCCGGGGAACCTCGCAGTGCTAGCTCCGTTCTTGCCCAACGGCCCGGCTGGCTGCGGGGGATTTATCCTGACTCGACCTAGGGCAAAGCGACGCTATCTATACGCATGACTGTGTTGCGCCCGCGTAGGAGCCGACAGAACGGCTTCATTTAGCCCTGCCTGCCATCACCCGCTAAAGCTGCGCCCCCAGGGCCAAACTGGCTGCACGAGATCAAGCACGACGGCTTCCGCATCATGGCGCTGCGGGATGCAGACGGTGTACGGCTGATGACCCGCAACGGCAATGACTTCACCAAGCGCTTCCCGCTGGCGGTGGCGGCAGTCACTGCGCTGCCGGCACGATCCTGCCTGATCGACGGCGAGGCGATCGTCACCGACACCAGCGGGCTCGCAGTGTTCGAGCTGATCCGAGCCACCGGTATGGCGCCCAGGCGGTCCTGTGCGCGTTCGACCTACTCAAGCTGGATGGCCGAGATTTACGGCGGCAGCCGATCGAGGAGCCCAAGCGGATGCTGGGCATGCTCGTGCGCGGGCCGCATCCGGGCATCGTGCTCAGCGAGCACTACGTGGGCGACGGCGACATCGTCTACAAGCACGCCTGCAAAGCTCGGCTCCGAAGGCATTGTGTCGAAGCGGCTCGGCTCACATTACCGCTCGGGCCGATCGACATCTTGGCTTAAGGTCAAGAACCCCGACGCGCCGGCTGTACGGCGCGAAGCTGAGGAAGATTGGAGGTAATGCGGCCACCAAAATGCGGCCTGCTTTCGTTTCATGTCCGCTTTGCACCTGTGAGTTCAACGGGTCAGTGCAACACCGCGACCAAGGGGTGCGGCGCGGCGGCTAAGGCTCTACATTTATAGAGCGACCGAATTGGCATGACCGCCCGCCAAAAATAACGTTGGCCATCTGTCTCGCGACAGCGTGCGCGGGTTATCCACTGAACGCACAGTCCTGCAAAAATAACTCAGCAGCGCGCGAGCCCGGGAAAACATTCGCGCAATCAAGGCGGCCACAGATTGGTCGCGAGTTCGCCAACGCAAATCGCAAAAGCCGGCGTGATTGAGCCCTAAGAAAGCCGCGCCTCACGCGCACCGTGGCCTGCGTCGGCATCATTCAACGGGGGAGACAATGTACAACTGGCTTGTTAAGGCCGATGCCACTCTCACGTTAATCCTCGCATTCGTTGCCGTGCTTGTGGCAGTCGGCACAGTCGCCCGCGCCTTGCGCTGGCTTGTTACGACTCGAGCGAATTGACCGAAACAAGCATAATCGGGGGAGGCAGCACGGCGCCGTGCAATAAAGCCCCAACGCAACGCCCGCACAGTGCCGTGCTGTCCTTTGCCCGCGTGACCCGGGGGCCTTAAAATTGCCCATGACCATCGAAGCACGAGATGCCCCGGCTCGCGGTCCTTCGAGATGGACATGGCGAAGCCGGACCAGACGTTCCTTCGAGCAGCGCAGTCCACAAAAATCCAAGTTGTTGAACAGTGGACAAGCGGCAACGATCGCAATTGAGTCGCGCTTCGGCCATTTTCGCGCGCATCAATTTGATTCCGTTCGGGTGTGAGTCGGGATCGGGTAGGCCGCTTGGCGTAGTGCGACGAACAAGCCGTAAAATTGCTGAAGCAATGAAATTCGCAGCAATAGCTGCGTTTCGCCGATAGCAGGCCGGTTCCTAGCGTTCCGGTCATGCTCGGTGGCCCCGGGCCGTGGAAGCCCTACAACCCCAGTGGTCCGGGGCCACACGCACGCTGCGTTACAATCTACGATGAGCTAGGTCACTAGCGCCAAAGCTTATTTGCAGGCACTTCAACCTTAGTCCTGCGTATCTGATTCTTCTGCCACCTTTCTCCAAACCACAGCTATTTCTTCCAGGCATTGCAAAAGGGGTGATCCCGGTTCCGGTACACTTTCGCCCCGGTCTCTATAATTCCGGATTCTGTCGCGCAATGATCGGATGGAGATTCCAAGGGTGTTGGCCGCGAGAGTCCTATTCCCTTGTTTGCGTCTTAATGTTTCAAGAATGAACTCGCGCTCAATGCGCGCGAGTGGATGCCCAATCAATTGCGCAATACATCCGCGTTCGGTCGAGGAGAATTCAATCGGCGCTGATGGACGATTGGACAGATGCCCCAACGTCTCATCCGTTATATGGCTCGGCATCAACACCTCCACTAACTTTGGAGTGATGCCCTACAACCCTGCACGGAGGGTGTTCTCGACCTGGTTAACAATTTCCTAACGGCGAGGAATTAATGGATGCAATCCTTGAACAACTGGCAAAGCAAAGTTCCCGATTGGGGAATTCGTGCGTGAATGAGGGTGCCGGCGTCATTTTTGGCGCATCCTTGCGCCGCCGAATGACGTTGCCTTCGATCTCGACGATGGCCTTCAACGGCGAGTCATCTGCCAGCCAGCCAGTGTGATCCTGCTCCAGCTTCTCATCGCTCATCGCTTCTCTCCTTTGGTTGCTGTTGTGTTCAACCCTCACCGCCGATCCGCGCTCGGATGCGGTTGTGCCGGTCGGTGTCGTCGCGGCCGTGGTCGCCGTTGTCGTCGAGCCATCGCCACGCCGCCGCGTTGGACTCGAACGGCCCGCGAATCGGCACGCGCCCGACGCTGCGCGAGCGTGGGTCGCGGCGCATCACCCACCAGTCGTCGCCGTCCTGCTCGACGATCACGTCGTCGTCGCTGCTCATAAGCTCGTCTCCCTCAATCTTCCGACGATCCCCTTTCACCAGCTTTTGCCGCGTGGCTCGGCCTGGTGCCAAAGCAGATGTCGACCGGTGATCGAACGATTCTTGGCCGCATCACCAAACGTGGCAATCGCTATCTGCGGATGCTGTTTATCCAGGGGGCCCGCGCCATTCTGCTCCATCCGTCGAGTTGGGCGAAGCACAGCTTCGGACCTTGGCTTACGGCCGCAGCCAAGCGCTTGCATCACAACGTTCTGACAGTCGCGCTTGCTAATAAGCTGGCGCGGATCGCCTTGACCGTCTTGGTGGAAGGACGCAACTACGAAACACGCATCGCGCCGGTAGCGGCGTAATTGAAACAGACCACAATCTACCAAGATACTGGGATACCTGCCGAGGTCTGCGAGTTGGATTGAGGAGATGGAGAAACG
>Ga0335081_10020573_pt1 | contig 10672 bp, 11 predicted proteins | sample Lox_Sample_35_FD_206713 | JGI IMG/M metagenome (GOLD analysis project Ga0335081, IMG submission 206713) | Soil microbial communities from Loxahatchee National Wildlife Refuge, Florida, United States - Lox_Sample_3.5 | ecosystem: Environmental > Terrestrial > Soil > Wetlands | place: USA... | reverse complement strand
TAGTGAGGCAGAGAGCGGCGAGCAGGCGATGAAGATGCTTGCCGCCGCCGATTTTGATCTTGTCCTGTCCGATTGTCGATTGGCCGAAATGAGTGGTTTGGATCTTCTAAGGGACGTTCGGCACCTTCACCCTCAAGGTCTCATTGTCCTGATGACAGCTTACGCGACCGTGGAGAGCGCGGTCGCAGCGATGAAAGCCGGAGCCTTCGACTATGTCACGAAGCCTTTTTCACTTGAACAGATTCGGCTCATCGTCGAGCGCGCGCTCCAATTGCAAGATTTACAGGCCAAGAACCGAGTGTTGCGGGAGACGATTGGCGAGACCCCGCTTCTTGGATCACATAGCTCTGCAATGCTTCGATTGTTAGAGACCGCTCATCAAGCCGCTCAGAGCGAGGCCACCGTTCTCCTCGTCGGGGAAAGCGGAACGGGGAAGAATGTACTGGCTCGTCAAATCCACGACTGGAGCTGCCGCCATCTAAAATCATTCGTGTTGGTAAATTGCACCACGCTCTCCGAGGAGTTGCTTGAGAGCGAACTCTTCGGCCACGTCCGCGGCGCATTTACTGGAGCTATAAAAGATAAGCCCGGGCGTTTAGAAGCCGCTGCTGGAGGTGCTGTCTTCCTCGATGAAATCGCAGACCTTTCACCGCGATTGCAAACCAAGCTTTTGCGCTTCATCCAGGAACAAGACTTCGAGCGCGTAGGTAGTAATCGCACTATCCGCGTCGACGCCCGAATTATCGCCGCAACTAACCGCGATCTGGAAGGGGAAGTCGCCGCCCACCAATTCCGCGAAGATCTTTTCTCTCGCCTCAACGTCATCACGCTCCGAGTGCCGGCCCTCCGGCAGCGGCGTGAGGACATACTGCCTCTAGCAGAATGGATTCTTAAATCCGCGAGTATCCGCAATCGACGCTCTCCAATGTCGCTCTCGCCAGATGCCGCCGCCGCAATCATGAAGTATCCGTGGCCCGGCAACGTCCGAGAGTTACGCAACTCGCTTGAGCGTGCCGCGGTCTTGGCAAAAAGCGATGTGATTCAGGCGCAGGATCTCCCGGACGGTCTGTTTCGCGATGGCGCGCGCGCACTCATGTCAGCTCGTCACACTGCCAATCTTGAGGAGCTCGAGCGCGAGCATATCATCCGCGTCTTGCGAGAATGCGTTACGCTGGAGCAGGCGGCGGCAACGCTCGGTATTAATGTAGCGACCCTGTGGCGGAAGCGTAAGCGCTTCAACATCGAACATTGACCGAAAGACACTTGGAACCAAAGGTCCTCTTTGAATGGAACTACGTTGACAGCCGCGAATCGTTACTCGCCACGCAGAGAGCCGAGCGCATAGGAAGTGTCTGTGGGATGTCGGGTGGAAGTTCTTTGATACGAATACTGCGCTCCTGCTCGCAGGCTTCTCGACTCTCATATTTGCCTGTTTCGTGCCATTGAGGCAGGGGGCCTTGTCGCCAATAGCCCCATCGGTAGGAGTTCCGGCACCGTCAGGTGCCAACTCGCGACTGCCAGCGCCGCGACAACGAACGTCTTCATTCTAGGCACCCGATTAATGATATCGTCGTCCTTGATCCTCCTCGAAAATCGAAAACTCTCGCGGGGGAATTGCGAAGCGGGCCATCACAGCACGATGACCCGCGTTCGCGTTACAGCCTGAGTGACTCTAGGCGGTCTTTACCGTCAGCGTCGCTCTGCCTTTCCGCTTCGACGTCCGGGAGAAGTAGAACGCGCCGTAAATCCCCCACACTACGGCCAGTACCACTGCAATGATCGGCTCTTTCCAGCTACCTAATCCTTCGATGGGACCGATGACGTAGAAAGCCATGCACGCGAAGTTGGCTAGCGCACCGAATACTGGGACCACCATATGCTTAAATCCGCTGAACTCGTGATGTTCGCGGAAGGCCACTATGCAGATGATATTGGTGAGGCCATAGAGGGAGAAGGTTCCAAAGTTGGAAATCAACGTTACTAATGACAGTCCGTTGGGAAGGGTAGATAAGGTCGCGTTCGAGCCCATGCCGAGTGCATACCAGATCGTGTGAGGCAGGGTTGCGATGGTTTTATCATCGGGCGCGGCCGAGCCGCAGAAGAAAAATAGTGCAGCGAAAGCTCCCAGCACCGCCGAAATGGTCGCCAGCGTCCAGATCGCACGATGGGGCGTAAGGTTCTCACCATGCAGTAGTCCGAAGTGCTCGGCGACTTCCTCGTCACGACCCATCGCGTAGGTAACGCGTGCTCCGGTGTTGATGCAGGCCAGGGTTGTGCCGATCAGAGCGAGGAATACAGACACTGCTTCAAGTAACATGAAGGCCTCTCCATGGCCTCCGAGCAAGGCATTTCCGACGATCACCATCATGTCACCGATCGGTGCGGCTGAACCTTTGGCATCAGCAAGGCTGTAGGCGTTGCTCATGAAGTAATTCGCCGCAAAGTACTCGATCATGTACATGATTAGACATTGGATTGTGATCGACAAAAGAACCCCGCGAGGAATGTCTTTTTTGGGATCTTTCGCTTCTTCGCCGAGGGATGTGATCGATTCGAATCCAACCAGAAGCAAAATTGCGATGGTGGCCTGCAGCATCATCCAGTTGAAATTGTGCGGCAGAATTACTGATAGCGCTCCAGGATGAGCCGGGGTATCGCCGCTCATCGTATAGCTGAGAACCTTGCTGGTACCATCGAGTGCGAGTCCAGTCGCGCCGGCGGGATGGCTCAGGCGATAGGAAATCGCCAATGCCGTGAAGAATAGAAGCGCGACCCATTGGATCACATTAATCGCAAGATTCACCATGGTGGATCCCACGACACCCTTGTATGCGATCCATGAGATTGCGTAGGCAGAGATCACGGCTATAAGAGCCATGAAGACCGGACCGGGAATTCCTGGGTTCATGTAGCCGGGACTGACACTACCGACAATGTATCCGATCATGATGCCGATGGTAGCCACCATGACACCGGGATAAACCCAGTAGTACAGATGCGACGCCCATCCCGTCACGAATTTTGCGATTCTCGAAAATTTATACGCGTTGGTGGTATTGAGGAACGCTCTTTCCGCGAACAGATAGGAGCTACCCGCTCCAGGGTAGAGCTTCGCGAGCTCTGCATATGAGACGGCAGTGGCGTAGGCGAGGACGACCGCAAAGAAAATCCCGGCCCACATTCCCAGGCCTGATGGATAGGCGTAACCGGCTTGGACCACGAAGGTAATCCAGAGGAAAGCGCCTGGTGCGATAAGCGCCATCGCGTTGACTGTGACGCCCGTGAGCCCCAACGTAGGTTTCATTTTTGGCTGTTCGATCGATTGTGCCATCAGTTCTCCCCTCGGCAGTCCCGCCAAATGCGATTCATTGCAGGTGTTTTCAAAGTGAACTGCTCGCTTTGCGCAAGAGCAATGCCACGTTGCACTTTGGACGGGATTTGCGGTCGCCGTTGCTTCTCGGATTCGCGAAGGTTGCGGTTTGAAAGATTTTGCATTGCGTTTTGAAGTCGCGGCGAGATCTCCAGCTTAAATCTTGGGCAATCGCATAGTAGACAACCATCAGAAAAGCCTCGCAAATACTGATTCGGAGAACGACGTTCACTCTCGAGTCGCACTTTGGAACAGGCTAAAACGGCGGGTTGTCTGGATGCTTAGACCTTATATGGCGCAGAAAACCATGCGATGATATGCGGTGGCGACGTGCTCCGCAGCCCTTCGTAGCGTTTGTGAACACCGCCCCGTTTTCCACGTGGCGCAGCGAATGCAGTTGGCGGTCAACAAGTCGGCAACCGTCTTCCAGATTCCTCACAAAAATGTCAGCAAACTGCTCGAGTTCAGCAACAGCAAGAGCAACCCCTTGGCTATGCCTCGCTTTACTGGCGACCGCAGCCTTGCTCCTTCGGGGAATGGCTTCGCCTCGGCCTCGCGAGTCCGAGGTGCGTCACATAGTCCAGGTGCTGAACCTTAGGGACGGCTCGTCCGTCGCTGATATCGGCGCTGGTTCGGGCGAGGTTTCGATCGCGATAGCGAAAGAGTTGGGGCCATCAGCAAAAGTTTATTCCACAGAAATCGATCCCGGGCTTCTCCAGAAAATTCGTGGCTTGGCCCAGAGGACGAAAACAAAAAACGTTATTGTGATCGCGGCTGGTACGACCGACACCGGGCTCGAAGCGGACTGTTGCGATGGGATTTTCTTGCGCGAGGTCTACCATCACCTAACCGATCCAATCAGTATCGATCGCTCGCTCTATCGGTCACTACGGCGCGGCGGAAGGCTCGCCATTATCGATTTTGATCCGGTGCCGCAGTGGCCGCCGCCTCAAGGAGTTCCAGCCAATCGTCGATGGCATGGAATCCCAGCGTCCGTTGTAACTCAGGAACTAACCGCCAGTGGGTTCGAGCTTTTGGAGATCAACAATTGGCCGATTAGTGCAACGATCAAGCACTATTGTTTGGTGTTCAGAAAGCGGCCGACGGGATGATTAAGCTGGCTTCTCCTCAGGTCCTAGTTCACTACTTGAGATGAAAGCATTGCGTCCTCAAGCTCGACCGAACGGGGAGTTCGCTAGGAACGCCCAGCTTTTCCGAAATCGAGGGCCGTTTCCAACGTGTGCGCAAGCACAATCACCCGAGTGGGCGTCTCCCAAGCACGCGACATTTCGCAGCCCAGTGTTATAATCCCGAGCGGTCTTTTCCGAATAATCGCAAGGTGGGAAAAACCCCTCCTTTTAACTCGTTCGGGAGAAAACCGCATTGCTATCGATTGAGAGAATCGTAGTTCCGATTGATTTTTCCGCCCCTTCCTTGGAAGCGCTGGACACGGCGGTCGAATTCAGCAGGCCCTACGAAGCGGAAATTATCGTAATGTTTGCCATTGAACCGGCCGGATCGCCAATCTTGGAAGCCGGTTCCGAGGACGTCCTTGGACAGGAGGCAACAACCGCCGAGGAAAAACTCGAGGAGGTATGCCAAAGCTTGGGAAAACAAGGCATTGCATGCCGAACTCGTATAGAAATCGGACCCGCAGCCGAGGCGATTATCCGTGCCGCAGCCACACTCAAAGCCGATTTGATTGTTATGTCAACCCACGGACGGACTGGTCTCGCACACGTCCTGATCGGAAGCGTTGCCGAGAACGTTGTACGACATGCGCGTTGCCCGATTCTATTGATACGGAGTTTTGCGGACGAGGAGAGACTCGAGGCTGAAAAGAAGTCGACGACGAAAGGTTAGCAGATCCGAGCGTTTTCGAAATCCGCAACCATGGACGATTCTTCTACAGATTTGAAAGCTGGCGTTTCGCAAGCCGCAACCGGTGCCGTGACACGAATCCGTGGTTCGGTGGTGGATGTCGAGTTTCCTTCCGGACGCCTACCCGCGATCAATGATGCGCTGTTGATTGAGTTTGGTAGGGTCGCGCGTCTGGTAGTCGAGGTGCAGGAACACCTCGACCGACGAACTGTCCGGGGAGTGGCGATGGAAAACACCGCTGGCTTGGCGCGCGGTGCTACTGCATGGCAGACCGGTGGTCCTATTCAGGTACCCGTCGGGGACACGGTACTTGGCCGCCTGATCAACGTGCTGGGCGCGCCCATCGATCGTCTGGGAGGGTTCCCGCCCGAGGCTGAGCGGCGACCAATTCATCGAGCATCGCCCTCGATAAATCGTCAAGATCATACGCGAGAGGTCTTCCGCACGGGCATCAAGGTGATCGACCTGCTGGCGCCTCTCGCACGCGGAGGCAAGGCCGGAATGTTCGGTGGCGCGGGCGTCGGCAAGACCGTGCTGATCATGGAACTGATTCGCAGTACGGTAGAGAAATATGCCGGCATTTCCGTGTTTGCCGGAGTTGGTGAGCGCTCCCGCGAGGGCCATGAACTATTGGCGGAACTCAGCGCATCAGGGGTTCTCAAACGCACGGCGTTGATATTCGGCCAGATGAATGAGCCGCCAGGCGCACGATGGCGCGTGGGAATGACGGCGCTAACCGTCGCCGAATACTTCCGCGATGTCATGCATCGCGATGTTCTGCTCCTGATAGACAACGTATTTCGCTTCGTCCAGGCGGGGTCTGAAGTATCCGGCATGCTCGGGCGGTTGCCCTCGCGCGTCGGATATCAGCCGACGTTGGCGACCGAGATCGCCGAGCTCGAGGAACGCATCGCATCTGTTGCGGGGGCATCGGTGACCGCCATTCAAGCGGTCTACGTTCCCGCCGATGACTTCACCGATCCTGCCGTGGTTGAGACCTTCCGTCATCTGGATTCATCGGTTGTGTTGTCGCGCGATATGGCGGCGGAGGGACTTTATCCCGCAATCGATCCGCTCGGTTCGGTCTCGGTGTTGCTGGATCCCAGGATCGTCGGCGCCGAGCACTACGCGGTTGCCGAAGGCGTCCGCCAAACGATCGCGCGATACAAAGAGCTGCAGGAGATCATTTCGCTGCTCGGTGTCGAAGAGCTCAGCGCCGAGGATCGCAAGACCGTCGCCCGCGCTAGGCGGCTGGAGCGTTTTCTCACTCAGCCCTTTACGGTGACCGAGCAGTTCACCGGAATTGCGGGAAAGTCAGTTCCGGTCGAAGACACGATCAAAGGATGCCGCGCGATAATGTCAGGGGAGGGAGACAAGTGGGCGGAAAGCTCCTTCTACATGGTGGGAACTTTCGAGGACGCGCAGCATAAGGAACTCGACAAAAGCCGATCGATGAATAGTGCGGCTCGGAGCGATCGACAATGAGGCTCGTCGTCACGACGCCGACCACGATCGCCGTGGATGAAGATTCAGTGCGATACCTTCGCGCCGAGGATGCCAGCGGCTCGTTCGGTATCGAACGACATCATGCCGACCTGCTGACCACCTTGGCCATCTGCGTGGTGCGCTGGCGCGATCGCAAGGACCATGAGCGCTACGTCGCGGTGCGCGGTGGCGTGCTGCGGGTGCGTAATGGAGACCTGGTCGAAATCGCCACCCGCGAGGCCGTGGTCGGCGATGACCTCGCGCGTCTGCGCGGCCAGGTTCTTTCCGCGATGATGAACAATCTGGAGGCCGAGCAGTCCGCGCGCTCCGGTGCACTGAGGCTGGAGCATGCGGTGATTCGGCAGATCTATCGGTACTTGCGGCCGGCCGATCAGCCGATCAAGGCAAAGCCGCAGGAGTAGCGGGAGACGTATCTCGCGGGACACCACGATGGAATCCGATCAAGAGCCGCCACGCCAGCCGCATGAGTTGGAGCAGGCCGTGGAACAGGCGCGGCGCAGACGCGAGCATTGGCTCCAGACCGGGGAATGGCCACTCGGCCGCGCGCTTGCGATGATGGGGCGGTTCGGATGGAGCATCGTAATTCCAATTCTGGCGGGAGCATTCGTTGGACGATGGCTGGACCGCACTTTTAATACCGGCGTGATGTGGAGTGCGGCGCTGGTGATGGCAGGCGCGGCGTTCGGCTTCTGGTCGGTCTGGAAGGCGATGCATAGCGCATGATGGAACTCGTTTTATTGCGGATTGCCGCCTGCCTGGTGTTTGGCGCTATGCTTGCGCTCGTCTACCTAAAAGCGCTCGGATTGAACGTCGCCCTCTATCTCGATTCCGGCGGGATGTGGATGGCGCTCCTGTGTCATGCGATGCGAGTCCTCGCGGTAGTCGCAGCGTTCGCCCTTTGCGCGCATGCGGGCGCGCTGGCTTTAATATCGAGCGTTGCGGGATTTCACGTGATGCGCACCGTCACCATCAGCCGGCATATGCCGGCGCTTGCGGGGAAGTCATGAATCACTCGCCGCTTCAAGCCGCGATTCTGTTCCATGTCGGATTCATCCCCATCACGCGCCCGGTGGTGACGACTTGGGGTTTGATGGCGGAGCTGACCATCGCATGCTGGCTTGCGACGCGATCGTTTCAGGTCATCGCGGGGGGATGGCAAGCGGTGATCGAGTCGATCGTCCTCGGAATCGAAGAGCAGATACAGGCGATCATGGGGCACGAGGCGGGCCCCTTCCTGCCGCTGCTCGGAACCGTATTCATTTTTCTGGTGCTCGCGAACCTTTCGGGAATCGTGCCCGGCCTCAAGGCGCCGACCGCGTCGCTGGAAACTCCCGCGGCACTGGCGGCCATCGTTTTTCTGTCGGTGCATTTTTTTGGCATCCGGATTCAGGGACTCGGCGCGTATCTGAAAGGTTATCTGAAGCCGAATCCTGCCATGCTGCCGCTGAACATTCTCTCCGAGATCACGCGGTCCTTCTCGCTGGCGATACGTCTCTTCGGCAACATCATGAGTGACGACCTGGTGCTTGCGATCATCCTCGCGCTGGCCGGATTGCTGGTGCCGATTCCATTTATGGCGTTCGCGATTCTGATCGGGCTGGTGCAGGCGTACATTTTCACTATCTTGGCCGCGGTCTATATCGGGGGCGGCATTGGCGCGATTCCAAAGTGACGGAGGCTACATGTTAACGGTTCAGGAGTGGAGCATAATCGGCGCGGTGGTGGCGGTCACGATCGGCTCCATCATGCCGGCGCTGTCCGAGGGGCGCGCAATCGTGGCCGCGATGGAGGGTATCGCGCGCCAGCCCGAGGCGGCGGGCTCGTTGTCGCGTACGCTGTTCGTCGGCCTCGCGATGATCGAAACAATGGCGATCTACTGCTTAGTGGTCGCGCTGTTGTTGTTGTTCGCCAATCCGTTCGCCGTGAAATGAATTTCAGTTGGTGGACATTCGCACTTCAGGCAGCGAATTTCCTCATCCTCATCTGGTTGCTGCAGCGCTTTCTATTCAAGCCGGTCAAAGCGATCGTCGCTCGGCGCAAGGAAGAGATCGACCATGCCCTGACGGAAGCATCGGCCGAGAAGCAATCCGCCGAACGCTTGAAGCAGGAGCTCGAGGCGAGCAAGTCCGCAATCAGTGCCGAACGCCAGAAGATGCTCGACGACGCACGCGCGATGCTTTCCGCCGAACGCCAGAGGATTATCGAAGAAGCGCGGCGCGAAGCGGAAAAGGTCCACGACCAGGCGCTCAAGCACCTTGAGGAGGAGCGCACCGGCGCGGGCGACAAACTCTACCAACGAAGCGTCGAACTCGCGACCAACCTCGCGGAGCGGATGCTTCGCGAGATCGCGGTTGGCTCGATTGAGCAGCCATTTTTGGGACGTGTGATCGATTACCTCGATCGGATGCCGCCGGAAGAGCGCGCCAGGCTTCTGCCTCGCAACGGCGCAAGCAACCTGATGGTGACCACTGCTCATCCGCTCGATGCACACGCGCAGTCCGACTGGCGGGAGCAGATCGGGCAAAGACTCGGCGCCAGTCTCGGCGTCACCTTCGACACCGATCCGACGCTTATCGCAGGCACCGTGCTCACCTTCCCGCATGCGATCCTGAACTTTAACTGGCGCGACAGTCTGGCGCTTGCCCTGAAGGAAATCCATGGCAACGACCACCCTCGCTGACTCGGTGGGCGCTCGCTTGCGGAAGGCGAGCGGCGCATTGAGCGGACTCAAGATCGAGCCGCGGCTCGACCTGATCGGCCGGGTCGAGCGCGTCGGCGATGACGTCGCGAGCGTGCGCGGTCTGCCTGACGCGCGGCTGGGCGAACTACTGATGTTCGAAGGCTCCGACGGAGGGGAGCCGGTCGCCGGTATTGTCCTGACCCTCGATCCCGAACTCATCGGATGCGCACTGCTGGGGCGCACGGTCGGCGTCAAAGCCGGCAACCTCGTGCGCGGAACCGGAGCGGTCGCGAGAGTGCCGGTTGGCGATAAGCTGCTCGGCCGCACGGTCGATGCGCTCGGACTTCCGCTCGATGGCGGTCCGCCGATCGAGGCCTCGATGACGGAGCCGATGGAACGGCCGGCGCCGCCAATCGTCGAGCGCGATTTCGTCAACACCGCGCTCAACACCGGCCTGCTGGTAATCGATTCGATGCTGCCGCTGGGACGCGGTCAGCGCGAGCTGATCATCGGCGATCGTGAAAGTGGAAAGACCGCGATTGTCATCGACACCATCATCAATCAGCGCGACAGCAACATCATTTGCGTGTACTGCGCGGTGGGCCAGAAGACCTCGTCGGTGAGCCAGGTGATCGATGCGGTCCATCGCTATGGCGCACCGCAGCGATGCATCTTCGTCTTCGCACCCGCTAACGATCCTCCCGGCGTCCAGTGGCTGGCGCCGTATGCGGCGTGCACGATGGCGGAATATTTCTCGGAACGCGGCGGCGACGCGCTGCTGATTATAGACGACCTCAGCAAGCACGCGGTGATTTATCGGCAGCTATCGCTGCTGCTGCGCAATCCGCCCGCGCGCGAGGCCTATCCCGGCGATATTTTCTACATTCATTCCAGACTGCTGGAGCGCGCGGCCAAGTTGAGTCGCGAACGCGGCGGCGGATCGCTCACCGCGCTGCCGATCGCTGCGACCCAGGAAGGGAATCTCTCCGCGTATATTCCTACCAATCTGATTTCCATTACCGATGGGCAAATCGTGCTCGATCCGCGTTTGTTCCACGAAGGCCAGAAACCCGCCGTCAACGTAGGCAGAAGCGTGTCGCGCGTTGGAGGCAAGACCCAATCGCCGGCGATGCGCAAGCTCTCCGAAACCCTCAGGTTGGAATATACGCAGTTCCTCGAGCTTGAGATCTTCACGCGCTTCGGCGGCATGGTCGATGAGCGTACGCACAGTATTA
>Ga0335081_10020572_pt1 | contig 10672 bp, 11 predicted proteins | sample Lox_Sample_35_FD_206713 | JGI IMG/M metagenome (GOLD analysis project Ga0335081, IMG submission 206713) | Soil microbial communities from Loxahatchee National Wildlife Refuge, Florida, United States - Lox_Sample_3.5 | ecosystem: Environmental > Terrestrial > Soil > Wetlands | place: USA... | reverse complement strand
GACCGGAGGGCGATGGCCGGGGCTGGCCCAGGTCGAGCGCAGCGGAACGGAGATGCCGGCGAGCACTGCCGCCACGATGCTCGCGAGCATCACGGCGGCCACCACCCGGCCGTCGGCGGATACTCGGCGGACGCCGGACCGGAGCCGCCGGAACCGGCGGCTCCCCCGGCGGCAGCCACGGGCCGGGACGGCCGCGTGGCCCAGGTGGCCCACGTGGCCCAGGTGGCCGCCGAACGAGCCACTCTCCAGATAATCCAGCAGGAGCAGGCTCGGCCGATCCGGCGGGCGCCAGCCTCCGGTGTCCCGGTGCCGGCCCGCTCCCCGGCTGGCCATCAGATCCGCCCCGGGCCTCTAGACGCACGCTCGCCGCTGGGATCGTGCTGGCGTCAGTGAACACGTGGTTGTCATCCGTATCCCTCTCCCGCGGCGCCACCAGATGTAACTCGTAGGGCTATATGTACTAGTGGTGCGTCAGAAGCTGGAGAGGTGCGGGTGAGACGTAAGAGTCTTTTAACGGTAGCAACGTTGCGCCGTCTCCGGACGGCGTAGTGCGAGGGGTCCGGGCTGGCGGCGGCCGGGCTAACCGGACAGGGCCTCGCGGGCGGCTTTGATGGAGGAGCGTTTGGCGGAGTCCAGGTACTCCTCGATCCTGGTGATGTGGCCGTCGCGTACCCGCAAGTACATCGCGGCGTGCAGCTCGACCTCGGTGCCGTCGGGCAGGCGGCCGCGCAGGACGTGCTGCTGCAGGACCCCATCGGGAGCCGGGACGCGGCGCACGATGTCGTAGCGCAGGCCGGACACCACCCGGTGCAGGCTTCGGAGCACCTTCAGGTTGTCCTCCACGGGCTGCTCGATCAGGTCATCGTTGTGCCAGATGACGGCGTCCGGAGCGTAGATCTCGCGCAGCGTGCCGATGTCGCCGGCTTCCAGCGCGGCGAAGAAGCGGATGACGAGTTCCTCGCTGATGGCTGCGTCCTCCTTCATGACTGGGCCCTCCTTCATAGCCGGTGTTCTCCCATCGCGGCGATGACCTGCTCGTAGCCCCAGTCGCCATTGACGGGCACGGGGAACAGGACCGGCAGGTCCACCCCGGCGTCCCGGTACTGCGCCAGCCGGGCGGCACAGGCCGCGGCGCTGCCGTGCGCCACGAAGCCGTCGGCCACCCGCTGCGGCACCTGACCGGCCGCGCCGGCCCGGTCACCGGCCAGGGTGAGCTCGCGGGCGGCCCGCAGGTCCACGCCGCCGTCGGCCTCGCCGAACAGGGGCGGCACGGACGGATGCAGCACGTAGCGCAGCACCACCGCGCACGCCGCGGCCGCGGCCGCCGCGTCGTCGTCCGACAGGCAGCAGTGCACTATGCAGACGACCTCGACCGACGCGGGATCCCTCCCGGCCGCCAGGGCGGCGATGCGGACGGCGTCGGCCGCCCGGCCCGCCTGGGCCGGGGTCATCAGGTTGAGGATCACGCCGTCGGCCACCCGGCCCGCCAGCGCGAGCATCCGCGGCCCCAGCGCGGCCAGGTAGACCGGCAGGCCGGGACGGACCGGCGGGCTGTCGAGCGGCACCATGCCGGTGCGGAACACCTGGCCGTCGTACCCGGCGGCCTGGCCGCGCAGGACCGCCCGGACGACGCCCACGTACTCCTCGATCATCGGCAGCGGGGCGAACGGCGGGATCCCGAATCTGCCGTTCATCACCGGGTTCCCCACGCCCAGGCCGAGGATGAACCGGCCGCCGGCCGCCTGGTCCAGCTGGGCCGCGGTCTTGGCGGCCAGCACCGGCGGACGCAGGGCCGCGTTGGCGATGGCGGTCCCCACCCGCGCTCGCCGGGTGGCGGCGGCCACCGGATGGCAGAGCGACAGGGCGTCGCCGTGCCCTTCGGCGACGAACACCGCGCTGAAGCCGGCCTGCTCGGCGGCTCCGGCCAGCGCGCCGACGCGGGACGGCGGGAGCCCGCTGTGCGAGGCGATGGAAAGGCCTATTTTTTCTCCGCTCGCCTCCGGGCCGCTCATGAGGCGCTGCCTTGCTCGCCTGGCCGCCTGTGGCGGCGGGCCCTCGTCGCTCGTTCGCTCGTTCCTCGCTCCTCGCTCCTCGCTCCAGGCAGCGCCGCGGCCCTTTGGCTCGCGGAGGTGAGCTCTGCCCGCAGTTCGCGCTTGAGGACCTTGCCGGTGGTGGTGCGGGGCAGCGTGCTGGCGAACTCCGCACTCTTGGGGCACTTGAAGTGCGCGAGCTGGTCACGGCACCAGGCGATGATCTCCTCCGCCGAGGCGGCCGAGCCGGGCGCCGGGATGATCACGGCGTGCACGGCCTCGCCCCAGGTCGGATCCGGGCGGCCGAGCACCGCGACGTCGGCGACGGCCGGGTGGCGGGCCAGCACCGCCTCGACCTCGGCGGGGTAGATGTTCTCGCCGCCGCTGATGATCATGTCCTTGGCCCGGTCCAGGATGTAGAGATAGCCGTCGGCGGTGAGCTGGCCGATGTCGCCGGTCCGGTACCAGCCGCCCTCGGCGAAGGCCGCGGCGGTGGCCTCGGGATCGCGCCAGTACCCGGAGAACAGGGGTTCGCCGCGGATGAGCAGCTCGCCCGGGGTGCCGACGGGAAGGTCGCACCCGTCCGGGTCGACGATGCGGACCTCCCAGCCGAACGAGACCCGGCCCGCGCTGGCCAGCCGCGGGTGGCCCGGCTGGTGATCCTCCGGGGCGAGCAGGCTGATCATGGACTGGCTCTCGGTGTTGCCGTAGATCTGCCGGAACCGGCAGCCGAACGCGGCCAGCGCCGCGGTCAGCGAGGACGGGGTGATCGGCGCCGTGCCGTAGGCGATCTCGCGCAGGCTGGACAGGTCAGGGTGGTCACGGCGGCGGATCTCGGCGACGAGCATGTCGATCAGCGACGGCCCGGCGGTGAAGAACTCGATCCGGTCGGCCTCGATGGCGTCGATGACCGCGGCCGGATCGAAGGCCGTGTGGATGTAGACGGTCCCGGCGGTCAGGATCGCCTGCATGCACTGGCCGAAGCCGCCCAGGTGGAACAGGGGCAGGATCTGCAGGTGATGCGACCCGGCGACCTGGTCGCCGATCTCGATGGCGAAGTCGGCGACGCTCATCATGAGCGCGCCGTGCCGCAGCGGTATGGCCTTGGCCCGGCCCGTGGTGCCGCTGGTGTGGACGAGGGCAAGCACGGTGTCGCCGGTCAGCGGGGGGCGCGGCGGGACCGGGCCGGCCAGTTCCCCGCCGTCCAGGGCCCCCGCGGGAACCGGGCCGCCGCCGATGATCACCAGGGGGGAGGGCGGTGTCCAGGCGGGATTGGTGAGGGCAGTGCTGGCGAGGGCGGCGCCGATCAGCCCGGTGAACTCGGTGTCGGCGGCGATCGCGGTCGGCTCGACCAGGGCCAGCACCTCGGCGAGCTCGCGGGGTGACAGCCGCCAGTTGACGAAGGCGGGAGTGGCCCCGGCGCGCATCAGCGCGAAGGCGTGCAGCAGGAAGCCGGCGCTGTTCTTGGCCACGATCGCGACCACGTCGCCGGGCCCGGCCCCGAGACCGGCCCAGCCGCCGGCCTTGCGCTCCACCTCGGCGCGCAGCTGGGCATAGGTGTAAGCAGCTCCCCGGTCGTCGGCCAGGGCCGTCACGTCCGCCCGCACGTTGGCCCGCCACTCGATGACGTGGATCCAGCTCTGCATCCCGCGAGTACCTTTCGTCCGCAACGTATCGTTGCAGAAACGATCTTCGGGAGGAAGCCGATGATCAAACAGGTGGTCAGCCAGGTGCGGCAGGGCATGATCCCGGCGCACGTCTACGCCGACCCGGAGATATTCGCGCTGGAACGCGACCGGCTGTTCGCCCGGTCCTGGGTGTTCCTGGCGCACGAGTCGGAGATCCCCGATCCCGGCGACTACGTGGTCCGCCGGGTGCTTGCCGACTCGTTCATCGTGATCCGGGACGAGTCCGGCGCGGTCCGGGTCCTGTTCAACATGTGCCTGCACCGCGGCATGCAGGTCTGCCGGGCCGAGATGGGCAACGCCTCGCACTTCCGGTGCCCCTACCACGCCTGGACCTACCGCAACGACGGCCGGCTGGCCGGCCTGCCCTTCCACGAGGAGGCCTACGGCGGCGAGGACGGCTTCGCCCGCCGCGGCCAGTCCCTGCTGCCCGCGCCGTCGATGGGCACCTGCAACGGGCTGATCTTCATCAGCGGCGATCCGGGTGCGCCGCCGCTGCGCGACTACCTGGGCGATTTCGCGTTCTACCTGGACTTCTACACCCGGCAGAGCCCGGCGGGCGTGGAACTGCGCGGCCCGCAGCGCTGGCGGATCAGGGCCAACTGGAAGATCGGCGCGGAGAACTTCGCCGGCGACAGCTACCACACGCCGCACACCCACGCCAGCGTGGTGGACATCGGGCTGTTCCGCGAGCCGAAGGCCAGCAAGCGCAAGGAGGGCGCCCTGTACGTGGCCGGGCCCGGCGCGGGCACCACGTACAAGCTGCCGCCGGCCGGGAGCGGACACAGCGACTTCGCCGGCCAGATGCGTTACGTGGGCTACCCGGACGCGATGATCACCGCCATGGCGGACACGTGGTCGGACCGGCAGCGGGCGCTGGTGGCGGACAGCGGGTTCATGGTGTCGGCGGCGACGCTGTTCCCCAACCTGAGCCTGGTGCACAACTGGCCGCAGATCGACGAAGCCGGGACCGTCGTCCCGTTCATCTCGCTGCGCCAGTGGCAGCCGGTCAGCGAGCGGGAAACCGAGGTGCTCTCGTGGTTCGCGGTGGACGCGGCGGCCCCAGAGGAGTTCAAGCGAACGTCCTACAAGGCGTACCTGATGTGCTTCGGCAGCTCGGGCATGTTCGAGCAGGACGACGTGGAGAACTGGGTCTCGATCACCGACATGGCCGCGGGATCGATGGCGCGGCGGCTGAACCTGAACAGCCGGATGGGGCTGACCGCCGACGGCAAGCCGATCAAGCCGCCGCTGGCTGCCTTCGCCGGCCCGGGCGTGGCTTACCAGGGCTTCGGCGAGTACGGCCAGCGGCACTGGCTGGGCATGTGGAGCGATCACCTCGAGGACGGTGCCCGGTGAGGCCGCTCCCTTACAGCGACCCGGCGCACCTGGCGGCGCACCAGTTCCTGGTCGAGGAGGCGGCGCTGCTCGACGCGGCGGACTACGCGGGCTGGCTGGACCTGCTGTGCGAGGACATCCGCTACCTGATGCCGGTCCGGGTGACCACAGCGCGGGGCGCGGGCTTCGACACCCTGGCCGGCATGGGCCATTTCGACGAGGACATGTACGCGCTGCGCAAGCGGGTGCAGCGGCTGGCGACCGAGCACGCCTGGACCGAGGATCCGCCGTCACGGACCCGGCACTTCGTCACCAACGTCAGGACGTTCCGTGAGGACGGCGGCGACCTGCGGGTGGAGTCGGCCCTGCTGCTGTTCCGCAGCCGCGGAGACACCCGCGAAGCCGACCTGATCTCGGCAGGCCGAACGGACGTACTGCGTGCCACCGCGGACGGGCTCAAGCTGGCCCGGCGGGAGATCATCGTGGACGAATCGGTGCTGCGCACCCAGAACCTGGCGGTGTTCTTGTGAGCGACGATGTGATCAGGCTGGCCAACGAGTTCACCGAGGTCGTGGTGGAGCGGGTGCAGACGCGGAACGGCGCGCGGCTGCGCATCTCGGTGCCGAGCTCGGGGCACCAGATCCTGCTCTGCCCGCTCGAGCTGGAGGCCCTGACCTGGCAGGACCACGAAATGTTCTCCCGGCTGCTCGGGAGCCCCCCGGAGGACGGGGGCTGATGGGCTGGCTGGAGGGCAAGCGGGCGCTGGTCGCGGGGGCGGGCTCGGGGATCGGCCGGGCCGTGGTGGACGCGTTCGGGGCCGAGGGGGCGCAGGTGGGCGCGCTGGAGCTGGACCAGGCCAAGGCGGACCGGCTGGCGGCCGAGGTGCCCGGGTGCGTGGCCGTCCGGGGCGACGCCACCTCGCTGGCCGACGCACGCACCGCCGTCGAGGCTGTCACCAGCTCGTTCGGTGGCCTGGATGTCCTGGTGAACTGCGTGGGCATCTTCGATTTCTACCGCGGTCTTGCGGACATCGCCGACGAGGCGCTCGACGCCGCCTTCGACGAGATCTTCGCGGTCAACGTGAAGAGCCAGCTGGTCTGCGTGCGGGCCGCGCTGCCCGAACTGCGCCGGGCGGGCGGCTCGGTCGTGCTGACGGTCTCTACGTCCGGCTTCTACCCGGGCCGCGGCGGCGTGCTCTACGTGGCGTCGAAGTTCGCCGTCCGCGGCTGCGTGATCGCGCTGGCGCACGAGCTGGCGCCGCAGGTGCGGGTCAACGGCGTGGCGCCGGGCGGGACACTGGGCACCGAGCTCACCGGGCCGCGCAGTCTCGGCCTGGCCGGTCAGGTCCTCGGCGCGACGGACGGCCGCGAGCAGGACCTGCGCCGGCGCACGCCGCTGCAGGTCGCGCTCACCGGGGAGGACCACGCGGGCAGCTACGTGTTCCTGGCCTCGGACCGGGCCCGCGGGATCACCGGCACCGTGGTGCACTCCGACGGCGGCATCGGGATCAAGTAGCCCCGTTCAGTGGCCGCGGGCCCCAGCCGGCGCCTTCATCGTGTGGAGTTACCCCCCGGATTGCGGGGGTAACTCGACACGATCACCGATGGGCGGGGCGGTTCAGCTGATCTTGACTACCTGGCCGCCGGTGGGGCACAGGTTGGGGCCCATGCCGGCGGCCGGGGCGATGCTGCAGTTCGAGACGTAGATGCTGCCATCGGATCCGGCGGCGAAGCCGGAGGGGTAGAACAGCTTGCCGACGCCCAGGTGGGTGCGGTGGCCGTGCCGGTCGATGCGTACCACGTCGCCGGCCGGGTTGGCCCCGGGATCCTCATTGAGCCCGCCGACCTGGAACTCGGTGGCGTAGAACGCGCCGTCCCGGCCGAAGCCGCAACCCTGCACGGTGGTCAGGCCGGTGGCCCAGACCTTAGGGGCGTGCCCGGGGACGATCCGCCAGACGCGGGCGTGACCCGGGGAGTAGAAGCCGCCGAGCAGTTCCCCGACGTACACCGCGCCGTCCGGGCCGCGCGCCACGCACGTCGGCACCGAGGAGTCGCTCTGCGAGCCCTTCGGGACGCCGAAGAACGCGAGGACCTTGGCCTTGCCGCTGGGCTGGACGTCGACCAGGATGTTGCCGCCCGCGTCCGCCACGTAGCGGTGCCCGTGCGAGGAAAGCACGGCGTTGGGGTTGGAGTCGGGGAAGCTCTTGGGCGCCAGGTGGACCCGGGTGGACGTCCACGTCCAGTCCTGGTCGCCCACGTCCGACACGTTCCTGATCGAGTGCGGCCTCACCTGGACCAGATGGCCGAACTGGGCCAGGGCCGCGGCCCGCAGGTAGCCCGGGATCGCACCCTTGCGAGTTGAGCCCGAATTGCCCGTAAAGCTTGCCGTGCGGGCCTGCTGACACCGACACCGGACCCTCGGCCGCGACGCCGTCCGGCCCGGAGCCGGAGATCAGGCCGGTGACGATGCGCTTGACGCCATGCTTGGTGACCAGGTCGAACGAGCCGGTGAGCCCGGCGCACGTCGTGCCTTGCTCGCCGCCGGCTACGCATACCGTCCCGCCGGAGCCGGCCTCGGCGAGATAGAGCCCGCCGCCGGGGGCGGGCGAAAGGCCACGCGGGTTGCCGAGGTGATCGGCGACGACGGTGAACCGCTCGTGATGACTACGTGTCTGCGCCCCGGCGGTAGGCGATATCACCAGGCCCAGGGTGGCGGCCAGCCCTAGGGTTATGGCACCTCCCGTCATGATGAGTCGCCGGCGCTGAACGTTGTGCTTGCTCATGAAATCCCTCCCTGCAAGTCTCGTCCCCGCCTGGCCCTGGGCTGACATCCCGGGCTAGGCGGGCGTCAGAGCAGCCGAACAGGCTGGCATGGCGGCGGGTTGCAGGGCGTGTGGAGGTGATGTGAAGGGACGCTAGCCGCCGTGGGCGGTGACCCAGGCGGCGAGCAGGTCGGCGGCCTGGGGGCGGGCGCCTTCGGGGTCGAGGAGGTAGTGGTCGGCCTTGATGAACTCCAGGGTCTTGTCGGGCGCGGCGAGGGCGTCGTAGAGAGCGCGGGCGTCGCTGGAGTAGACGCCCGTGTCGGCCGTGGCGTGCACCACGAGGGCGGGCACGGTGATCCTGGCCAGGTGCGGCGCGGCGGTGCACTGCGAGGTGCGCAGGCTCCACATGGACAGCCAGCTGCGCAGGGTGCTGACCGTGCCGACGCCGAAGACCCCGTAGTTGGCCTTCATCGGGTCGCCGAGGTAGCACCAGTTCGGCCGGCGGTCCGACGGCTCGATCGAGGGGTCGATCATGCGCAGGTCGGCCCAGCTGCGCGGGACCGCGAACAGCCGGTCCCGGGCCCGGGTGCCGGCCAGGCGGTCCAGCTCGGCCAGGACCCAGGCGGTGATCCGCTCGTTGCGGTCGCGCTGCGCGGCCCGGTAGCGGAGCCGGAACTCCGGGCTGAACGGCGGGCCGTTGGCCGGGTCGAACGGGTCCAGGGCCGGGTCGGCGGACAGCGGGTCGCGCTCGTCGGTCACCGACGGGTCGAGCCAGGCCGTCAGGACCTCCGGACGCCCGGAGTGCGCGGCCAGCGCGACGTACAGGTCACCGGCCGGCAGGTCCGCCACGGCCGGCAGCGGCCGCAGGCCGGCGACCGGCGCGATGTTGGGCTCGACCGCCTGGGACTGGTACGCGGCCATCAGCGAGCCGCCACCGGAGTTACCCAGCAGCACCACCCGCTCGACGCCGACCTGCTCGCGCAGCCAGCGCACCCCGACGCCGATCTCGGCCAGCGCGTGGTCGAGCAGGAAATGCGCCTCGTTGCCGCGGAACCTGGTGTTCCAGCCGAGAAAGCCGAAGCCCCTCATCGCCAGGTAGCTGGCCAGGTAGTGCTCGGAGAAGTCCACGTTGTAGTGCGTGGCGATGAACGCCGTGGCCGGCCGGCCGCCCGCCGGGCGGTGATAGAGGCCCTGGCACGGATGGCCGCCCGCGCCGGCCCGGCCCACCACTGGGGACGGCAGGCCGACGAACTCCCTCACGATCCCGGTCACCCGTTACTCCGATCCGCCGTGGCCCGGGCGGGTAGTACGCCCGTTCGGTATCTGCCCTGGTGTAGAACTGAAACTGAGTTTAGATTTAGTTCTGACTGACAAGCCAGGCCTGGCGGGTACGAAGGAGGACTTCAGATGGAGTGGCGGAACGAGGAGTTCGATCTCGGCGGCGTCAACCACCTGGCCCTGGTCTGCTCGGACATGAAGCGGACCGTGGAGTTCTACACCCAGGTACTGGGCATGCGGCTGATCAAGACGCTGGACCTGCCGGGCGGCCAGGGCCAGCACTTCTTCTTCGACATGGGCGGCGGCAACGCGCTGGCGTTCTTCTGGTTCCCCGACGCGCCCGACCCGGTCCCCGGCATCTCCGCGCCGGTGACCGTGCCCGGCCTGGGCGAGTGGACCAGCGCGGTCGGCTCGATGAACCACGTCGCGTTCAACGTGCCCGAGGAGAAGTTCCTGGAGTACCGGGCCAAGCTGAAGGCCAAGGGCGTGCGGGTGAGCCCCATCCTGGACCACGACGACAGCGAGTTCGGCGTGGCCAGGGAGCTGCACCCGGGCGTGTTCGTCCGCTCATTCTACTTCCAGGACCCGGACGGCATCCTGCTGGAGTTCGCCTGCTGGCGGCGGGCCATGGGCCAGCCGGGCGACGTCCGGCACGAGCCCAAGACCGCGGCCGACCGGACCGGCGTGCGGGTCTAGGTGCTGTCGCTGGTCCACGTCCTGGAGTGGCGGGCGGCGGTCCACCCTGACCTGGCGGCGCTGTCCGACCATGACGGCGCGGTGGGGGAGACCGTGCACGCGGTCGTGGTGGCCGTGCCCGGGCGTGATCTTGATGAGGGCGGGCTGGTCGGCTGGGCGCGGGAGCGGCTGGCCGGGTTCAAGTGCCCGACCGGCGTCACGGTCGTTCCGGAGCTGCCGCGCAACGCCACCGGCAAGGTGCTCCGGGCCGCGCTGCGCGAGCCGTTCTGGGCCGGCCGGAACCGGCTGGTCTCGTGACGGCGCCGGTCCGGGCGACCCGGAAGGGGCGGCAGACCGATGAGGCGTTCCGGGAGGCGGCCCGGCTGGTGTTCGCCCGCGACGGCTACCTCAACGCCAAGATCAGCGACATCGCCGCGGCGGCCGGGCGGTCGGTGGCGTCCTTCTACAACTACTACGACACCAAGGCCGACCTGCTCATCGCCCTGGCGGAGGAATTCCACGCCGAGGCCACCCAGCTGGCGGTGCTGCCGTACCGGGCCGGCCTGGACGGCGAGGCGGCGCTGCGCGAGGCCGTGGCCGGCTTCTGGCGGACCTACGCCAAGCGGCGCGGCGAGCTGGTCGGCATCTTCCAGGCCGGCATGATCGAGGGCCGGTTCCGGGACCGGTGGCTCGAGCTGCGCGGCGAGGCCATCACCCGGATAGCCACCTCCATCCGGGCGGCCCAGTCAGACGGCTACTGCCCCGGCGTCGACCCGGCGCTGACCGCCTCGGCGCTGGCGGCCATGCTGGAGCATTTCTGCTACATCTGGCTCGGCCAAGGCGGCGAGAAAGACGTGCCGTTCGATGACCAGCGGGCGCTGGACGCGCTGGCCACCGTCTTTGTC
>Ga0335081_10020569_pt1 | contig 10673 bp, 12 predicted proteins | sample Lox_Sample_35_FD_206713 | JGI IMG/M metagenome (GOLD analysis project Ga0335081, IMG submission 206713) | Soil microbial communities from Loxahatchee National Wildlife Refuge, Florida, United States - Lox_Sample_3.5 | ecosystem: Environmental > Terrestrial > Soil > Wetlands | place: USA... | reverse complement strand
GCCAAGCAGGTCGGGCGATCGCAGTCGGCGATCAGCCAGCAAATTCGCAAGCTCGAGGATCGGGTCGGCCAGCCGCTCTTTCGCAAGCAGGGCCGCGGTCTCGTCCTCACCGAGGCAGGCGAGATCCTGCTCGCTTATGCGCGACGCATCCTCGATCTCAACGACGAGGGTGTGGCCGCTCTGCGCGGCGTCACCATCAACGGGGTCGTCCGTTTCGGGCTCCCCGGAGACTTTGCCGAGACGTGGTTGCCCGCCGCTCTCGGTCGCTTCAAACGCGCCCATCCTTCGGTGCGCGTCGAAGCGACCGTCGATCGCAACACGTCCCTAGTCGATCGCTTGGAGAAGGGTCAACTCGACCTCGCCGTGCTCGTGAGCGGCGAGCCACATAGGGATGGCGAGGTTCTGGCGACGCTTCCCATGGTCTGGATCGGCGCCGTCGGCGACAGCGGCGGCAACAATGGCGAGCCCCTGCCGCTCGCCGTCTTCGAGCCGCCCTGTCTCTTCCGTGCCGCGGCGATTGCGGCGCTCGACAAGGCGGGGATACCGTGGCGGATCGCCTTTACCAGCCCTAGCCTCTCCGGGCTTTGGGCAGCGATCGACGCTGGTCTAGGAATTACGGTGCGGACGGCGGCGGGCCTTCCCAGCCACTTGGCGACGCTCGACCAAAGAGCCGGGCTGCCCCCGCTGCCCTCGGTTCATCTCTTGCTCGGCACCGCGGGACGCATGGTGACGCCGGCCGCCGCCCGATTACGGGACATTCTCCGCGAGACCATGCCGGCGAACTTGGCCCTCCCTGGCGGTACCATTCCGAGCAAAGCGGCACTCGGCTGATCTTTTGCCGATAATTCAACAAAACTTATCTATTGAATAAGAATTATCCATTTTAAGAAATAAACGCCACGCGCTACGTCTTTGCATGACGACCGTCTGATCCCGTCATGTGGAGGACGCCATGCCGTTCATTCGCATCTCCGTCCTCGGACCGACATTGGCCCTCGAGCAAATCCATCGCCTGCAGCGGGTAACGACGGATTTGATGACGTCGGTGATGCGCAAGCCGCTCGAGGGAACCGCGGTGCTGGTCGAGCAGATCGGCCAAGGCGGCTGGAGCATCGCGAATGCCCCTGTGCCAGCTGCCGCCCACGTCGAAGCGACCATCGGCCTCGGCACGAACTCGCCGGAGGAGAAGGCTCGGTTCATGGCCGAGATGATGCAGCTCCTCCGCGCGGTGCTGGGGCGCGAACTCCGGGAAGAGACGTACATCACCCTCCACGAGTTCGATCACGACTCCTATGGCCGTGGCGGATTGACGAGGGCAGAGCGCAGCCGCCGTCGCGGTGCCACTTGATTACTCGCGCTGACGCCGAGCTTCGGGCCACGAAGCACACAAACCGGAGGATGCATCCATGCTGACGCTTTATTTTTGTCCCGGTGCCTGCTCGATGGCGGCGCATGTCGCTCTCGAGGAAACGGGGGCACCCTACGAGAGGAAGCCGATCCTCATCGCCCGGAACAAGCAGCGCGCCGACGCTTATCTCGCGATCAATCCGCGCGGCCAAGTGCCGGCACTCGTGGTCGACGGCAAGGTGATCACCGAGACGGTCGGCGTGCTGACCTACGTCGCTCGCGCCTTTCCCAACGCGAAGCTCTTCCCGGCCGATGACGTGGGTCAGGCTCAATGCGTGGCGACGATGGCATGGATTGCGAGCCAAGTCGATCCCTTGTTCCGCGCGGCGCGCCCGGAGCGGTTTGTCGCCGACGCCGCTGCGCAGCCCGCGGTCAAGGAAGCGGCGCAGGCGGCCTATTGGGCGAAGTGCCAGGAAATCGACACCATTCTCGGCGCCGGCGAATGGATCGCCGGAAATCAGTACACGGCGTGCGACCCCTACGCGCTCGTCTACTACGGCTGGGGCTTCCGCCTCGGCTTGCCGATGCAAGGCCTCGCGGCCTACACGCGCCACAAAGACCAGCTGCTCTCCCGTCCCGCGGTGCGCCGAGTGCTCGAGCGCGAGCAGCACCCGCTGCTCGCATGAGTGCGCGCCACTGTGCCTCATGGTCATCGTGAACACAGTCGCTTTGCTGGTCGCGGTGCTCGCGACGGCGAGCGTCGCCGCGCCTGGATCGTCGCCGGCGGCCTCGCCGGGGGCGGGGAGCCCGGCGGTCACCTCTACCTCGTCAACGCCCGCGACCGTCGCGTCGCGGTGATGCTTCCCGGCCACGTCGCCTGCCGGCAAAACGAACAGACCCCTTCGGCGACTGTTCGGGAAAGCCCGCGATGGCGACGCCAGCGAAGCGGCGCGTGCTCTAGCGCTGCATCATCCGGCGGATGTCGACGGCGAGACGCTCCGCCTCCTCGCCTTCGCCGTGATCGATGGTCTTGATCTCGAAGGGGACGGCAATGCCCTTCTGCGCCGCCGGGCGCGCCGCGATGCGCTCGAGCCAGGCCTTGAGATGCGGCAGATGATCGATGCCGACGCCCGACCAATTATGCGTCCTAACCCATGACCAATTGGCGATGTCGGCGATCGAATAGTCGCCGGCGAGATACTCGTGGTCCCGAAGGTGCCCATCGAGCACGCCCAGGAGCCGCCCCATCTCGTTCTGATAGCGCTCGATCGCGGGCCTGATCTTCTCCGGGAAATAGCGGAAGAAGACGTTGGTCTGGCCCATCATCGGCCCGATACCGCCCATCTGGAACATGAGCCATTGCATGACGCGCGAGCGCCCCTTGGCGTCACCCGGCGTCAGCCGCCCCGTCTTCTCGGCGAGGTAGACGAGAATGGCCCGGATTCGAATACAGGAAAATCGCCGGCCCCGCGATCGATCATCGCGGGAATGCGGCCATTGGGGTTGATGGCGAGGAACCAGGGCTCTTTCTGCACACCTTTCAGAATGTCGACGAGGTGCGCGGTATAAGGAAGCGCGAGCTCCTCGAGTGCGACCGAGACCTTCCAGCCGTTGGGCGTCGGCGCCGTATAAAGATCGATCATCGGCTTGCGGCGAGGTCGGGGAAGAATTGGCGCGTCAACCGGTCGCGATAGGCAACGAGATTGGCGTGCGCCGCCATCGCTGCGCGCAGCGGGGTCTCGATCGGCGGGGTCAGGATAGCGGTGACGATGCCGAAGACGAAAGCGTCGGCGCCGCAGGGCTTCTCGCCCATGAGACAGGGCTTCTCGCCGATGAGCGTCGCCAGCGCGTCGATGTCGCGCCGCGCGAGGGCCGTGATGTCGGCCTTGGCGTGACGGCCCAGGCCGTGCCCGGCGAGGCGCTTGGCGTTCATTCGCCGCAGCATGCCTTTCACCATCGGACGGACCGGCGCGGGGACCGGCCCGAACATGTGCTTGCCCAAGCCCTCCCGAAAAATTCTAGGATCGAGCCAGCGGCTCTCGAGCATGGCAAAGTAGAGATGGTCCTCGCACATCCGCTCGATCGCCCAAGCCTCTGCTTTCTGCACCGGATCGAGCCCGGCATCGAAGTCGACGCCGTATTTGCGCTCGAGATGCGCGCGGATGAGGCTCGAATCGGGCACAGTGACGCCGTCATCGACGATATAGGGGAGGAAGCTCCGCGGCGCCTTGAAGGGATTGCCCACCACCTCGCGGAAGGAGAGCCCCGCGAGCTTCATGAGGATCATGACCTTGATGACGAAGGGGCTCGAATCGGGCGTGCCGAGATAAGGACCGAAACGATGAAGCGCGATCGCGCTCTTTTGCTTGGCGGATAGACCGCGCCCGGCCGCCATGGCCGGAGAGGCCGGCGGGTTGGACGTTGCACTGCGCTGGACGACTTGTGCCTGCATGATGCTTCTCCTTTGCATGGCTGATCCGGGGAGGGTGCGCGGGCGCTCTTAGGGCAGAAGCAATACGCGGCCGACGGCGCGGCGGCTTTCGATGTAGGCGTGGGCTGCGGCCGCCTCGGACAAGGGGACGCGGGGCGGGTCGTTCTCGTCATAGGCGGCCGCCTTCATGCGCTCGCTCGCTGACGGGCGGCGCCCAGTGCGGCAGCGCGACGAAGGCGGGGCGGCCGAGGATGCCGGCGAGATAGCGCCTGAGGCGCGGCCAGCGCGTCGCATCGGGCGCGTGGCCGGCGATGCGCAGGCTGACGAAGGGGCTCGCCACGGCAAGGTCGGCCAGAGTGAGGCAATCGCCGACCAGGAACGGGGCCGCGATCTCGCCTTCAAGATAGTCGTAGAGAGGCGGCAGCGCGCGCTCGAGCGCGACCGTGACGGCACCGAGCTCGGGCGCCTCGCTGCGAAGCTTGGAGAGAACGCGATTGGTCACGACCGTGCATTCGACGGCGCCGAGCGCGCCATCGGCGAATTGGTCGAACCACACCATGCGCCCATAGTCTCCGGCGTCGGCCGGAAAGAACGGCGAGGCGCGGAAGCGGCGCTCGAGGTAGTGGCAGATCGCCGTGCTGTCGGCGAGGCAAAAAGCGCCATCGCTCAAGGCGGGGATCTGGCCGAGCGGGCTCGCCCGGCGGAACTCGGGCGACGGGTCGTGCGGCGCGACCGGGCGGTATTCTGCGGCAGGCCCCTTCTCGCAGAGGAAAGCCATGACCTTGCGCACCGCCGGCGCGAGAATTAAGCCGTAAATGATCATGGCTAAGACGCTCCTGGTGGGCATTACTCTAAGAGCGCCGCTTATGATAAAAAGAACGAAATATCGACATAGACTGTAGGTAAAAGCGATAATGAACGGATTGACCATCCAGCAGCTCACCTGCTTCGACGCAGTCGTCACCGAAGGCGGCTTCCAGGCCGCCGCCGAGAAGCTTCGTCGCGCTCATCCCACCGTCTTCGCCGCAGTGAGGAACCTCGAGGCGCAGCTCGGATTGCGGCTCTTCGATCGCGAGGGCTACCGCGTCCAGCTGACCGAGGCCGGACGCTCCTTTCACCAACGCGCCCGCGTCTTTCTCGCCGAGCTCGGCATGCTGCGCACCCACGCCACGCAGCTCGCCATGGGCGAGGAGAGCGCGCTGCGCGTCGTCATCGGCGACCTCTGTCCCGTGCCGGAGACGCTGGGCCTGCTGCGGCGCTTCTTCCAGAGCTGCCCCAACACCCGGCTCGACCTCCATTTCGAAGCGATTTCCGGGCCCGCCGAGCGGCTCTTCGACGGCGAGGCCGATCTCATCTTCCACCACGTCGACAAGAGCGATCCGCGGCTCGAGGTCGTCGACCTCTGCATGGTGCGCGTCATCCCGGTCGTGGCGCCCCGCCTGCTGCGCTTTCCCATCTCAGACGAGATCACGCCCGAGGCGATGCGCGACTACGCGCAATGCGTTATCCGCGACACGGCACGCCATTCGCCGGAGCGCGACTACTATCTCATCGAAGGCGCGCGGCGCTGGACCGTGAGCGACCAGCTGATGAAGAAGGAGCTCATCCTGCAAGGCATGGGATGGGGGCACATGCCGACCTTCCTCGTCGCGAAGGAGCTGCGCCAAGGCCGCCTCCTGTCCCTCGCCGGGCGGCATTTTCCCGGTGCCCAAGGCCAGATGGTTGCGGCCCGGCAGCGCCACAGCCCGCACGGTCCCGTCGCCAATCGCCTCTGGCGCCATATCGCCGCGGCGGCGGCGACGCTCGATGCCGCCGTCAGGCCTTATGAGGTGGCGGCGCGCCCGCGGCGCAAGCGGCGCCGCCTTTAGTCTCTCGTTAACCTCGTCGCAGTCCAATGTGCCGGCGCATGCACCGGCGCCATGGCCGCGCCGATAGAGGAGGCTGACGCCCGTGAGCTACGCCCTCGAGTTCTACAGCCTGTCCTGGGACGCGCTGAAAGCCGCCCTCACGGGGCCCGACCCCAAGCTCATCCGAGCGATCACCGAGCAGCAGTGGACGCGCCTCCTCGAGGATACCGACATCGGGCAGCATCCCCATCATAGCCTCCTCGGCCTTTTGCCAGGACGCCCGCGGCACGATGCCGGACCCTGGGACCATGTCGACGCGCTCTTCGAGCGCGCGCTCGCCGAGATCGGCCGGGCCATCGCCCATCCGCGGCCACCGGGTCAAGAGGCGCCCGATGTGAGCGACGATGCCGCCCTGGTGCTTGCCGCGTATATCCGTCAGCTGGGACAACGGGTCGGCGCCATCAGCCATGACGGCTCGGTCGCCCACGACCGCGATTTGCCGCTCCGCTTCCGCGCGATGTTCCTGGACGGCGTCGTCGGCGCCTGCTTCGGCGATCATCAACTCGGCGAGAAGCTAGCCGCGCGCCCGCTCTTCGGCCTCTATCATCTCGACTTTCTCAGCTGGGGCGGTCTCAGCAGCGCCGAGCTTAAGGAGATCGTGCCGCGTTACGCGCTCACCGAGGCCGAGAAGGAAGAGGACGAATGGGACGAGGTGGCGGACTACGCCGACACCTGGCTTCAATCGCTGGTCGCGGCGCTCAGTACCGCGCAGGCCGCCGGCACCGACCTGGTGACGCTTTACCTCAGCGTGCAGAAACACGCGGCCTCGCTTTTCGACGAGCTCGGCGATCAGGCGCTGAGCGACTTCTTCGAGGATTGACCGCCAGGGAATAAGCCCGCCGCTCGCCGGGTCGATCACTCCGTGCCCGTGGCATCGGAGGCGGAGACGCCTCTAGAATGCGGGCTGCAGAGGATGGAGCATGGCGGGACCCGCATCCTATGGCGCCGGCGCGCGCCTCTTTCACTGGCTGACCGTCGCGCTACTGCTGGTTATCGTGCCTCTGGGCCTCGTCATGGGCCGCTTGCCGCGCGGCGCGCTCCAAAACACGGCCTTCATCACCCATGAATCGCTGGGCCTCACCGTTTTGGCGGTGACCCTCTTGCGCTTGGCTTGGCGACTCACCCATTCGGTGCCATCACCATCTTCTGATCTCTCATCGATTGAGGTGCTGGCCAGTGGCGGCGTCCACTGGCTGCTGTACGTCGTTCTCATCGTCATGCCCCTGATGGGTTATTTTTTCCTGGCATTCAGCGGCATCGACCTGCATTATTTTGGCCTGTTGCGCGTGCCGGAGCCGGTGACGCAAGACAAGGAGGCGGGGAAGATCTTTCTTGCCGTGCATGCCAGCTTGCAATGGGCGGTGTACGGCTTGGTCCTGATGCATGTCGGCGCGGCGCTGCATCACTATTTCATGCGGCGCAACGACGTGCTGCAACGTATGCTGCCCTCCTTGCGACGACGCTGAGCCGCGACAACGCGCCGCGAGCACCTTTGGGACAAACTCTTAAGTAGGACGTTTGCCGCTCGTGGCTCAGATCTTTCCACTGAATGCCGATGGCGCGGCCAGCGGCGAAGCGCAGAGCCGTCTGATACGCACCCTTGCTCGCCTCCCTGAGCAATGGACCTTGTTGCGCGACCGGCTAATCGAGAACGAGCCGGTCGACGGTGTCCTGATCCATCCCGATATTGGCATTGCTCTCGTCAACCTAGCGCCGCGCCAAGCCGAAGCGGCGGCTGATGCGTTGGGTCATCGCCTGGAGCGCGAGCGGTTTGCCGCCTATTTCCCCGGCGCGCTCCCGTTGGTGCCGCTGGCCGTTCCCGCGGAGGCGATCCCCGAGGTGGGCGAGCAACTCGCCAACGCCTTCGAGGCCGCGCCGCGGCTCGACATCGCCGACCGCGATTGGGTCGACGCGCTCATCGAGATGCTGCTCCTTCCCGACGACTTCGCCATGGCGCCGGCCGAGGTCTCGCGACCACTGCCGGATTTGGCCGAGTCGGCGCTCGCCGAAGAACCCGAGATGGCGGCCGAGGGGGCCTTCCCCGCCCCCGTGGCTCCATCCCCATCGCCGGAAGCGCCGAGATGGGTGGAGTCGGCCCACCCGGAATCGGCGGAGACCTCCTGGATCGCCGAACCGACCGCACCTGCCGAGCCCGAGCCGGAATGGGAAGAGCCGATCGCCATCCGCAGCGATCCCTTTCCGCGCGCGGTCGAACCCGATCCTCTGACGCGCCGCGACTCCCCGGCAATGCCGCTCCCGGCGCCGCTATTGACCGCCGACGAACCCATCGCGCTCGCACGGCCGCGCCGCCACGGCGAGCATTGGCTCGTCGCCAGTGCTGTGACCACCGGCATCCTTCTCGGCCTTCTCCTCTTGGGTTGGCCGCAGACCGAGCCACCGACACGCGTCGTCGAGCGGGGTCAGTCCACGGTCGCCCTGCCGACGCCGCCCGTTGCCGACGTTGGCACAACGCCGCAAGCCGAGCCGTCCTCGCCTTTACCCCCGCCCGTGCCACCCGGGCCGGTGACGATGCTAGCGGCAAAGCCGCTGGTGACCCCACCTCTGCTGCGCCACGCCACGGCGGTCGCGCCGCTGCCATCGCTCGCCCTGGCGCCACCGCCGCCCCCGGTCGCCGCAGCGCCGCCGCCGGCGGCAACACCGCCCGTCGCCGTGGCACCGGCCCCGACGCCGGTTGCCGAAGCTGCACCGCCCGCACCGCGGGAACGGCCGACCGAGACAAGGCACGCAGCCGCGCCGGCCGCAAGGCACGCGCCGCCGAGCGAAACCGCGAGCCTGACGCCGCCCTCGCGCTTCAAGCACAAGCCCCGCCCGCAACCCGCACGCGGCCGGCCGAGCGAGGGGAACGACGAGGCTCTCCCCGACGCGACGGCGCGCACCGAGAGCGCGCCGCCGGTGGACGCCGCCGATCTGCCGCCGCTCGAGCATGCGCCGAGCACCGCCGTCGCGGCTCCCGCTCACGCCGCCACCGGGGCGCCCATACCGCTCGTGCCGCGCCAACCGCCGGAGCGCCTCAGCGGCTCCACGACGCCGACGCCGCGCGAATGCCGACCCTATACCGGCACCACGACGCTTTCCGGCCGTGAAGCGCCGGTGCAGGGCTTGGCGTGCCGGGACAGCGACGGCCAGTGGCACCTCGTCAGCGAGACGACGCCGCGCTGACCGGGCGAGAGTTGCGCCGTCGCCAACGCTCGGCTAAGCCCAAGCGACCTCTTTCCCGAGCGAATGACGGACATGATCCCGCGCTATAGCCGGCCGGAAATGAGCGCCATCTGGGCGCCCCAGAATCGTTTCCGCATCTGGTTCGAGATCGAGGCGCACGCGACCGACGCGCTGGCCAAGGCGGGCGTCGTCCCGGAGAGCGCGGCGCAGTCAATCTGGGCCAAGGGCAAAGGCCCCTACGATCTCGAGCGCATCGACGCCATCGAGCGCGAGACGCGCCACGACGTGCTCGCCTTCCTGACCCATCTTGCCGAGCGCATCGGACCCGAGGCGCGCTTCGTGCATCAGGGCATGACCTCGAGCGATGTCCTCGACACGGCTTTCTCCCTGCAGCTGAAGCAATCCGCCGAGCTCCTAGAGGAGGACATCGACCAGCTGCTCTTGGCGCTGAAGCGCCGCGCCTTCGAGCACAAGCTCACGCTCACCATTGGCCGGAGCCACGGCATTCACGCCGAGCCCACCACCTTCGGCGTAAAGCTCGCCGGATTCTACGCCGAATTCGCGCGCGCCCGACGACGCCTCGAGCAAGCGCGCGACGAGATCGCGGTCTGCGCCATCTCCGGCGCGGTCGGCACCTTCGCCAACATCGATCCTGCGATCGAGGCTTATGTGGCGGAGCGGCTGGGTCTGGTCCCCGAGACCGTCTCGACCCAGGTGATCCCGCGCGATCGTCATGCCTTCTATTTCGCGACGCTCGGCGTCATCGCCGGCTCGGTCGAGCGCCTCGCCACCGAGATCCGCCACCTCCAGCGCACCGAAGTGCGCGAGGCCGAGGAGTATTTCGCGCCGGGCCAGAAGGGCTCCTCGGCGATGCCGCACAAGCGCAACCCCGTGCTGACGGAGAATCTGACCGGGCTCGCCCGTCTCGTGCGTGGCGCGGTGATCCCCGCGCTCGAGAATGTGGCGCTCTGGCATGAGCGCGACATCGCCCATTCCTCGGTCGAGCGCGTCATCGCGCCCGATGCGACGATCGCGCTCGACTTCGCGCTCGCGCGCCTCGCCGGCGTGGTGGAGAATCTCGTGGTTTATCCCGAGGCGATGCGCGCCAACCTCGACCGCTTGGGCGGGCTCGTTCATTCGCAGCGCGTGCTGCTCGCGCTCACCCAGACGGGGATGAGCCGCGAGGAGGCCTATGCGGCCGTGCAGCGCAACGCCATGCCGGTCTGGGCGGGCAAGGGCCGCTTCCTCGATCTCCTCAAGGCCGACAAGGACGTGACCCGCCACCTCTCCCCGCGCGAGCTGGAGGCCCTCTTCGACGAGGCCTACCACACGAAGCACGTCGACGCGATCTTCCGACGGGTGTTCGGCTGAAGCCTGCAGGACCGACCCGCGGCTTCGACAGGAACGCTGGCGCGCAAGCTCAGAAGGAGGTCGGTGTGCATATCACGATAGGCGACCATGAGCTCATCAGCCGCCGCTGCGCAGCCGCAAGCTCATCAGCCGACGCCCATTCTCCTCGAAGCCGCGGCGACGATAGAGCCTGATGGCCCTCTCGTTTTCCGGTTCCGCTTCGAGGTGCAAAGTCCGGATCCCCAGCTCCGTCGCTGCCGCCACCGCAAATTCGAGGGCAGCCGCACCGACCCCGCGCCCCCTTGCTGCGTCGATGACATAGAGATCATCGATGAAGCCGTCGCGCCCGCCATGCTCGACGCTGTATCCCACTGTCAGCACAAGATAGCCGATGGTGTCTTCGGCAAGTCTTATGAGCCAACACCGCGCCAACGGCTCGCCTTTGGCAATGGCGTGAA
>Ga0335081_10020568_pt1 | contig 10673 bp, 5 predicted proteins | sample Lox_Sample_35_FD_206713 | JGI IMG/M metagenome (GOLD analysis project Ga0335081, IMG submission 206713) | Soil microbial communities from Loxahatchee National Wildlife Refuge, Florida, United States - Lox_Sample_3.5 | ecosystem: Environmental > Terrestrial > Soil > Wetlands | place: USA: Florida... | reverse complement strand
GATTACGGCCTATATGGCTGGGCGATGTCGCGGTTCACCGGCACGTGGGTCGCGCTCAAATCGATGCATGAGACCATCGAATCCACGGCCGCGATCGACGGCAGTCTGGAACGGATCAACATCGTCACCCCAACCGATTTCCAGATGCCCGAAGGTGGTCTCAATATCCGCCTCAACGATCCGATCTTGACGCAGGAGGCGCGTCTGCACGATTACAAGCGCGACGCGATGCTGGCCTTTGTTCGCGCAAACCGGCTCAACCGCATCATCACTTCCGGCGGCCGTAATCCGAAGATCGGCATCATCACGACCGGCAAGAGCTATCTCGACGTCCGCCAAGCCTTCGACGAACTCGGCATCGACGAAATCAAGTGCAACGAGTTCGGTCTCCGACTGTTCAAGGTCGGCTGCGCGTGGCCGATCAGCCGGCGCGAGCTGAAGGAATTCGCTGACGGCCTCGACCTCATCATCGTGGTCGAGGAGAAGCGTTCCCTGCTTGAAGTTCAGGTTCGCGAAGAGCTCTATGGCACCGCCAATCAGCCGCTGTGCATCGGCAAGAAGGACGAGCAGGGCAGTTGGCTGTTTCCGGTCAAGGGCGCACTCGATCCGAACGAGGTCGCCATTTGCATCGGCGATCGGCTGTTGAAATACCATCGCAATGACGACATTGCCGGCCGCGTTGCGAGGCTCAAGGAGTTTCAGCGCATCGCGGCCGAAACCAAGGACGTCGCCCAGCGCATCCCATATTTCTGTTCCGGCTGCCCGCACAATACTTCGACCGTGGTGCCGGAGGGCATGCGCGCCTATGCCGGCATCGGCTGCCATTACATGGCGCAATGGATGGATCGCTCGACACTCGGCTACACGCAGATGGGCGGCGAGGGTGCCAATTGGGTCGGCGAGGCGCCGTTCTCGAACCGCAACCACGTTTTCCAGAACATTGGCGACGGCACCTATAATCACTCGGGTTACATGGCGATCCGAGCCGCGATCGCATCGAAGACCAACATCACCTACAAGCTCCTGTTCAACGACGCTGTAGCGATGACCGGCGGACAGTTGAATGACGGCGGTCTGACTGTCCCGCAGGTGGCGCGGCAGGTCGCCGCCGAGGGCGCCACGCGCGTTGTCGTGGTGACCGACGAGCCGGATAAATATCCGCGCGACACCGAATGGCCCAAGGGTCTTACGGTCCACCACCGGGACGATCTCATCGCTGTGCAAAAGGAGCTTGCGACAGTCCCCGGCGTTACGGTGCTGATCTACGACCAGACCTGCGCATCGGAGAAACGCCGCCGCCGCAAGCGCCACACATTTCCCGATCCGGACAAGCGCGTCATCATCAACGAGTTGGTTTGCGAAGGCTGCGGCGATTGCGGCGTACAATCGAATTGCGTTTCGGTGCAGCCCCTGGAGACGGAGTGGGGCCGCAAACGCACGATTGATCAGTCGAGCTGCAACAAGGACTTCTCCTGCGTCAAAGGTTTCTGCCCCTCGTTCGTCACGGTCCACGGCGCCCATCTGAAAAAGGGCACTGGGGTGGCCGCCGATCACAATCTGCCGCCGCTGCCGGAGCCGAAGCTGCCGGCTATCAGACAGACCTACAACATCATCGTCACCGGGGTTGGCGGCACCGGCGTCGTTACCGTCGGCGGCATTTTGGGCATGGCGGCGCATCTCGAAGGTCGCGGCGTCGGCGTGCTCGACATGGCCGGTCTGGCGCAAAAGGGCGGGGCCGTGTTCAGCCACATGCGGATCGCCGAGAAGCCGGAGGCGATTCACGCAATCCGCGTCGCAGCCGGTGGCGCCGATCTCGTGCTCGGCGGCGACATCGTGGTCGCCGGAACCCGCAAGGTGCTCTCCGCCGTCAAGACCGGCTCGACCGAGATGATCGTCAATACCTCGGAATTCCTGCCCGGCGAGTTTACCCGCAATGCCGATTTCTCGCTGCCGAGCGAGCGGCTCAAGCGCACGATCTTGGCCGATGCCGGCCCGGACAAGACGCATTTCATCGATGCATCGCGCATCGCGACGGCGCTGTTCGGCCAGTCGATCGGCGCCAATATGTTCATGGTTGGATATGCCTATCAGCTCGGTGCGATACCGCTGTCGGCGGCGGCGATAGAGAAGGCCATCGAGCTTAACGGTGAAGCGGTGTCGATGAATCGCGCGGCGTTCCATTGGGGTCGCCGCGCCGCGGTCGATCGCGCGGCGATCGAAAGTCTGACGAAGCCTACACCTGCTTTGACGAGCGACGCACGCCATCTGTCGGAGACCCTCGGCGAAATGCTGGAGCGACGGGTGAAATATCTCACCGCTTACCAGGACACCGCTTATGCGGCGCGTTATCGGGCTTTGGTCGAGAAGGCCCGGGCGGTCGAGACCGCGCGGACTTCAGGCAAGAGTGAGTTCGCCGACGCCGTCGCGCGCTGCCTCTTCAAACTGATGGCCTACAAGGACGAATATGAGGTGGCGCGTCTCTATACCGACGGCTCATTTCTCAAGCAGGTCGAGAGCGAGTTTGCGGGCGACCATCTTCGTTTCGAGTTCCATCTGGCACCGCCCCTCCTGGCGCGCCGCGACAAGACGACCGGCCTGCCGCGCAAGATGAGCTTCGGCGCCTGGATGCTGCCGGCGTTGCGCCTGCTGGCCAGGCTGAAGTTCCTACGTGGCACAGTCTTCGATCCATTTGGGCGCTCGCCCGAGCGTCGCGCTGAGCGCAAGCTGATCGCCGATTACGAGGCGATGCTTGATGAAGTGTCGGCAAAGCTCACGCCGGAAAATCACCACATCGCCGTGGCGCTTGCGTCGATACCGGAAAAAATTCGCGGCTTCGGACATGTCAAGCAACGCCACCTTGCCGCCGCCAAAGCGGACGAGGCGACGCTGCTCGAGCAATTACGCGCCGGCTCGCCGACGCTGCTCAAGGCCGCGGAATGATGAAAGCGCTGAAAGGCTGCAGCGATCAGACGCCGTTGGCCTGCAGCAGCGCGGCGCAGGCCTTGCTCAGTTTTGCGCGATGTGCCTGCAAGCATGCAAGCATCTTGAATTGATCGGGCTCCACGCCCTTTTCCTTCGGGAAGACATCTTCGCAGTAGCGATGCGTGTCGCCATGGCAAGCGCGTTCTTCCGGCGAACCTTTGGGACGAAATTTGTTCTGCGCCGAAGCAGCACTTGATACGAGAGCCAAGACGATGACGACGAACGCTACGCTGCGCACCATGTTTGTTTCCTCATGCGGGACTGCGATGTCGGGGAATGACACCACATTCAGTCACGGAATAAGGCTAAAGTTGGACTCGGCATGAATTCGCCTGTCCGCTCGCCCCGGGCTATGATTACGCGATGACCGAAGCGCCGACAATATCCGGACCTGCTGCCGATGCGGCGAAGCTCGCTGTCACGGCGGCGACGGTGAGCGAACCGACCCCGCGAGCGGGCGACGACTGCGTGGCATCGGCCCAGCCGAACGATGAAAAGGCCGCTCCGGCCACCAACCAGGAACAGACCCCCGCGCCCAAAGCGACGGTGCCGGCCGCAGCGGGTTCCGCCGCGCCGATGGAGCCGCTGCGTGTCGAACGCGGTATCGGCATACTTATCGTCAATCTTGGCACGCCGGACGCCGCCGAGCCCAAGGCGGTTCGCCGCTATCTCAAACAGTTCCTGACCGATCCGCGCGTCATCGAGAAAAATGACCTGCTGTGGAAGCTCGTGCTCCACGGCATCATCCTGCCCTTGCGGTCGCGGCGCAAGGCGCGCGACTATCAGAAAATCTGGAACCGCGAGAAAGACGAATCGCCGTTCAAGACGATCACCCGCTCGCAGGCGGAAAAGCTTGCCAAAATTCTGCAACCCTTGGGCAAGCACGTCGTCGTCGAATGGGCGATGCGCTACGGCGAGCCGTCGATTGCCTCTCGTCTCGACAAGCTGATTGCTTGCGGCTGCGATCGTCTACTGATCATGCCGCTCTATCCGCAATATTCTGCAGCGACGACCGCCACGGTGTGCGACGAGGTGTTTCGCTTCCTGCTGCGGTTGCGCCGGCAACCGGCGCTGCGGATTTTGCCGGCATATTTCGACGACCGCTACTACATCGAAGTGCTGGGGTCGTCGCTGCAGGCCGAACTTAGGGCGGCGTCGTTCAAGCCGGATGTCATCGTGGCGTCCTATCACGGCATGCCGACAGAGTACGTGCGCAAGGGCGATCCCTACGAAAGCCAGTGCGTGAGAACGACCGAGCTGTTGCGTCAGCAGCTGGGGCTCGACGAGACCAAGCTGCTGATGACGTTCCAGTCCCGCTTTGGTCGCGCCAAGTGGCTCGAGCCCACGACGATCAAGACGGTGAAGGCGCTCGCCAAAAAGGGCGTGAAAAATCTCGCTGTGATCATGCCGGGTTTCTCGGCCGATTGCCTCGAGACGCTCGAAGAGATCGCTGTCGAAAACGCTCATGTATTCAAACGTTACGGCGGCGAGAACTTCGTTGCCATACCCTGCCTCAATGACAGCGAGGCCGGCATGCTGATGATCTGGCAACTCGCGATGCGTGAGCTCAAGGGCTGGGTGTGAAGGCGGCCGACGGCTGCGCGTCCCCGACCGGACACAGCCTAACCTCTCGTTAACCATATCCGTTTTATCTCCGTTAACCATCGGGCTGCCGTGCGGCGACCCGTGACGGATGTCGTGTGGGCGATTCGGTTGGGCGGTTCCCGGCGGCGACGCAGGACGGCAGGGGCGATGCGCGTTTTCGCAGCAAAGAGGTCGCTGGTGCCCCGCCGCTGTCGACCGCTGAAAATCTTGCAACGGTCAGGAGTGGCGGCCGCCGCAGCCTTGGCATTGCTGCCCGCCGGCGCTGTCGCGCAAATGCTGGTGTCCGATACCAGTACGACGCTGCTGCAGCCCTCGCTCGACGGCAATCCGGTGAATCAGCCGCGGTTTCGTCGTCCCGGCGATGGGCTCACTGCGAGTGCAAATCAACCGCCACCAACCAATGCTTTTGCTTTGCCGGCTACGCCGCCGCGGATCGGTGCACCCGTGTACGGCAGCCCTCCGGCCTTCGGGGCAGGCGACACCGGCTTTGACTCACGGAATCTGTCAAAGCGACGACGGCTAGTGCGGCCTGCGTCCGGCGCCACCGCCGCAACCGCGGCGCCGACTGAGACTTTCGCCCCGGTGCCGCTCCCGGTACCACCTGCGCCATCGCCGCTGCCGGTGCGTGTTCCTACACTGCCGCCCGAGGTTTATCCCGCGAAAGCGGCAGCGCGACCGGGCGCCGTGCTGCCACAGCCTCTGGCACCGCTGCCGATCAGCAATCCGCCGCCCGAGGTGCATCCTGCGGCGGCAGCCTACCGGCCGGGTGCAGCCCTGCCGGTGCCGCCGCCGGTCGAAGTCGAGTCGCCCGCGAGCACGCCGCCGCCCGGAACGCCGACGCTCAACACATTGCCGATCGGCACGCCTGCGCTGCGCCCGACGCCGGCTGTGGCGGGCGATCCCTATGAGGCGATCGGCATCAAGGCCGGCTCATTCCTCATCCTCCCGGCGCTCGAGCTCGACGCCGGCTACGACAACAATCCCCAGCATGTCCCGGGTGGTCCAGGCTCGTCTTATTTCATTGCAGCCCCCGAACTGCACGTGCGATCGGATTGGCCGGCCAATGCGCTGACCGCCGACATTGTCGGTACTTATTCGGCCTATGCGACGAATTTTACGCCTTCGTTGAGCAGGCCGTATCTCAACGCGAAGGTCGATGGCCGTCTCGACGCCGGACGCGACACCCAGATCCTTCTGGAAAACCGCCTGATTGTCTCGACCGACAACCCGGGCAGCCCGAACATTTCGGCTGGCCTTGCCAAGCTGCCGATCGATACGACGGTCGGCGGTACGCTCGGGGTCGTGCAGGACTTCAACCGCATCGTCGTTACCGTCAAGGGCACCGCCGATCGTTCGATGTATGAGGATTCGCAACTCACCGATGGTGAGACCGTCAGCAACAAGTATCGCGACTTCGACCAGTTCGCAGGCATCCTCCGGGTTGGCTACGGCAGCGGCTTCGTTATCAAGCCGTTCGTCGAAGTCAGCGCCGACACACGCAATTACGATCTGCAGTTCGACATCAATGGCCAGCAGCGCGATTCCACCGGCGCGAGCGGCAAGCTCGGGGTGACTTTCGATCCACTGAGCGCGATTACCGGCGAGATAGCGGTGGGCTATCTCAAGCGCGTCTACCAGGACCCCTTCCTGCCGGATATCGGCGGCATGACCTTGGACGGAACGGTAACCTGGCTGGCGACTGCATTGACGACGCTTAAGTTCAATGCCGCTTCAACGGTGAGCGAATCGATCCTGCAAAACGTCGCCGGATCATTCAGCCATGATTATAATCTCGAGATCGATCATGCATTTCGGCGTTGGCTCGTTTTCACCGGCAAGCTCGGCTACGGCACCGACGATTACGTCGGTCTGGACCGATTTGACAGACGCTATTTCATCTCCGCCGGCCTGACCTACAAGTTCAATCGCATGCTGCAGGTCAGGAGCGAGCTGCGGCACGACTGGCTGACCTCGGACGCATCGAACGTCGCCTACGAGGCGACTGCGGTGCTGTTCGGCGTGCGACTGCAGCGATGAGGAAAGCTAATTGCGCTGCCGAGCGCCGAGAATCTTCTCGAGCTCGGTACGGAAGCCGGGCGCGATGTCGGCGCGCTCCAGCGCGTAAGACACATTGGCGGTGAGAAAGCCGATCTTGGACCCGCAATCGAACGAGCGCCCGTCGAACTCCAGGCCGTAGAACGGCTGGCTGTGCGAGAGCTGGATCATAGCGTCGGTCAGTTGTATCTCGCCGCCGGCGCCGCGCTCCTGTGTCGCCAGAATTTCGAGGATTTCCGGCTGAAGAATGTAGCGGCCGGTCAAGATCAGATTGGAAGGTGCACGATCGATCGGGGGCTTCTCCACCATGCTGGTGATCGTGAACATCTTGCCTTTCTGTTGGCCGACGCCGACGACGCCATATTGATCGACCCGTTCGTGCGGCACTTCCTCAACGGCGACGATGTTGGCACGCTCGGTCAGGCTGTTGGCTGCGTCGAGCATCTGGGCGAGACAACCCTGCTTGTGTTGAACCAGCACGTCCGGAAGGAGCAGCGCGAAAGGCTCGTGCCCAATGAGTTCGCGTGCGCACCAGACGGCATGGCCGAGCCCGAGCGGTTCCTGCTGGCGCGTAAAGCTGGTCGAACCGGGCACAGGCAGGTCCTGGCTGAGGTAATCGAGTGTCTTGTGCTTTTGCCGTTCGAGCAGCGTCATCTCCAGCTCGAACTGCCGGTCAAAATGATCTTCGATGACCCCTTTGTTGCGGCCGGTAACGAATATGAAATGCTCGATTCCGGCTTCGCGCGCCTCGTCGACGACGTGCTGGATCAGCGGCCGATCGACCACCGGCAGCATTTCCTTTGGCATGGCCTTGGTCGCGGGCAAAAAGCGCGTGCCGAGCCCGGCCACCGGAAAAACCGCTTTACGTACCGATTTCATGAAACGCCGCCGAAGAAGTTAACAGGGTGGGCCGCCCACGGGCTGCTTTCTGCCAAAAAGCCGGACCAATTGAAAGTGAACGCCTGAACTGGGTTCGCGAGTCGCATATATGATCGGCTGCAGAAAATAACAGGTACGCGCAACCGCGCACACAGCAAGTGTCCATTCGCATGGCCATAAATTGATCGTGTCCGTCATGCCATTCGACCGAAAGCTACCAGCCGTTGCAGCATTAATAGCTTCGGTCTGGCTCGTCTGCCTCGAATTAGCCGACTGCGCCGGAGCGCAGGAACGGTCCGACAATTGGTTCTCGCGAATGTTTCAACCTCCGGTGACCCCATCGGTTCCGGCGCCGGGGGCGCCGTCATCCACGATGGAGTGGAGCGGCCAGTCCGGCGCCTCTGGCGATCCGCGCATGACGGCTGACGCAATTCGCGCCGCCGCCGCCGACTTTGGCAATTGTCTCGCCGGCTTGTGGAATGACGCCGCGCGGCGTGGCATCACGCGGGCGAATTACGATCGCTTCACCGCAGGATTGACGCCGGATTTGCGCATCATGGATCTGCTCGATGCGCAGCCTGAATTCACCAAATCGACGTGGGACTATCTCGATCTCTTGGTCAGTGACGAGCGCATTGCACGCGGCCGCGAAGTGCTCGCCCAATTTGCTCCGACCTTCGAGGCCGTCGAGCGTGCCTATGGTGTCGATCGCGCGATCATCGCGGCAATCTGGGGCGTCGAGTCCAATTACAGCACCATGGGCGGCGACCGGCCGGTCATTCGATCGACGGCGACCCTGGCCTGCGTCGGGCGTCGTCGTGATTATTTTCGCGAGGAATTTCTTTCCACGCTTGAAATTCTGCAGCACGGCGACGTCGCGCCGGAACATCTGATCGGTTCATGGGCGGGCGCCTTCGGCCCGACTCAGTTTATGCCTACTTCGTTCAAGCGCTTCGCCGTCGATTTCGATGGCGATGGCCGACGTGACGTGGTCGATTCGGTGCCGGATCTCGTCGCTTCCACGGCGAACAATCTCAAGACCGACGGTTGGGTCAGCGGCCAAAGCTGGGGTTACGAAGTCGTGCTGCCGCAGAATTTCGATTATTTGCAGGCCGACCGCTCCAAGCTTTTGACGATCTCACAGTGGCAGAGTCTTGGCGTGCGGCGCGCGGGCGGCAAACCTTTCCCGCGACTCGACGATCGCGCTTATCTGCTGGTTCCGGCCGGTGCGCGTGGACCTGCTTTCCTGATGCTGCAGAATTTCCGCGTCATCATGAAATACAATCCCGCGGAAGCTTATGCGCTGGCGATCGGTCACCTCGCCGATCGGCTGCGCGGCGGCGCTCCGTTCTTGCAGCCATGGCCGCGCGACGAAAGGGTGCTGACGCTCGATGAACGATTCGAGTTGCAGCAATTGCTCGCGCAACGCGGCTTCGACGTCGGCCAGCCCGACGGGCGACTCGGACCGCGGACTCGCATAGCGATTCGCAATTTCCAGCTCTCGGTCGGGCAAATTCCAGACGGCTTTGCGTCGAGTAGCGTGCTTGATCGTCTGCGCCAGCCGCACTGAGGCCGGCCCGCCGCTTCGTTCAACGCTATCCTCAAGATGACACTTTTGGCTAGAATGATCCGGTGCCGCTGCGCCGCCCCCAGGGTACGATCGAGTCACGCGCCAGATGCCTCTTAAGATATTGAATTCATTTATGAATACGGCAAACTCGGGACCCAGTCAGGCCGCCGCTACGGCGCTCGTTGTACTGCTGGCTCTGACGTCCGCGATGCCAGCGCGGGCGCAATTCTTCGGCGATCGCTTTCCATCTGGCCCACGCCAGGGTCAACCACCCGAGCAACGCGGCTTTTTCTCCTTCCCGTTTTTTGGCGAACCGCCGCGTCCCCCAGCCGAGCCCACGCGACCACCACCTCCGAAAAAAGTCGAGACGCCGCCGACCAGCACAATCGCGGTAATCGGCGATTCGTTCGCCGATTGGCTGGCCTACGGCCTAGAAGAGACCTTCGCTGATACGCCGGAAGTTGGCGTGCTGCGAAAGATCCGGCCGAGTTCCGGCCTGGTGCGCTACGATCCGCGCAATGAGACGCTCGATTGGTCGCAGGCGATCAAGGATATTCTGGCGAACGATAAGCCAAGCGCGATCGTCGTCATGCTCGGCCTCAACGATCGGCTGCCGATGCGCGATCGCGTGCAGCGGCCAGGCCAGCCGAAGAGCGGCGATGACGCGCAGCAACAGGGCGCCGGGACGACGGTGTCGCCGTCAGGCCAGAGCGCGACGCCGCAGGGCGGCGCAACATCGTCGCAGGAAGCCGCACCGCCGACTGCCGCCGCGAGCGAGCCACAGCAACGGCCCGGACCTGGCGGCATGTATGAATTCCATACCGATAAGTGGGCCGAAATCTACTCGAAGCGTATCGACGACATGATCGCTGCGCTCAAGGCCAGGGGCGTTCCCGTGGTCTGGGTCGGACTTCCGGCGATCCGCGGCCCCAAGTCGACGTCCGATATGAGCTATCTCGACGAGCTTTACCGGGCTCGCGCCGAGAAGGCCGGCATCGTGTATGTCGACATCTGGGATGGCTTCGTCGACGAGCAGGGACGCTACGCAACGCAGGGCCCGGATTTCGAGGGTCAGATCAGGCGGCTGCGCACCGGCGACGGCGTCCATTTCACGAAGGCAGGCGCGGTGAAGCTCGCAAGCTACGTCGCTCATGAATTGCGTCGCGTAATGTCGACGCATCTTGCGCCAATTGCTCTGCCAGCGCCGGAAGAGAATGCAACCGGCAGGGGCGGTGCCTCCGGCTCGCGGCCGGCAATCGGACCCGTCCTGCCGCTCACCAGCACGATCAGCGGCGAAGGAAACGATCTACTTGGCGCGCCAAGCAAGCCGCCGCCAGTGACAACCGATCCGCTCGCGGCTCGCGTGCTGACGCACGGCGAGGCGATTGCGGCGCCGTCCGGACGGGCGGATGACTTTTCCTGGCCGCGTCCCGGCGCCAATGCGGCCGGCGCGGTCGATGACGCTGCAGAGCCGGCGGTTCTGGCACCTGTCGCGCCCGCAAAGGGCGGGCCAACCGTCAAGAAGGACGCGACCAAGCCGGCAGACGCCAAGGCCGATGCTGGCAAGAGCAAACCGTCCCAG
>Ga0335081_10020567_pt1 | contig 10673 bp, 10 predicted proteins | sample Lox_Sample_35_FD_206713 | JGI IMG/M metagenome (GOLD analysis project Ga0335081, IMG submission 206713) | Soil microbial communities from Loxahatchee National Wildlife Refuge, Florida, United States - Lox_Sample_3.5 | ecosystem: Environmental > Terrestrial > Soil > Wetlands | place: USA... | reverse complement strand
CGGACGCCGAACTCGCCGCCCGACCCGCCGATGATCACCTTGCCGTCAACCACCATCGGCATCAGCGTCAAGTACTGGCCCTTGTGGTAATCCTCGACCTTCTGATCCCAGGCGACCTTGCCGGTCTTGGCGTCGAGCGCGACAAGATGGTCGTCGGTGGTGGCGAGGAACAGCTTGTCCTGCCACAAGCCAACGCCGCGACTGGTCGGATGCAATTGAAAGAGGTCTGCCGGAAGATTCCGCTTGTAGCGCCAGATCTCATCGCCGGTCTTGGCATCGAGCGCGATCACCTGCGCCCCCGGCGTTGCGACGAACATGATGCCGTTGTTGACGATGGGCGGCGCTTCGTGCCCTTCGGTGACGCCGGTCGAGAACGTCCATACCGGCGTCAGGTCCTTGACGTTTTCGGTGTTGATCTGCTTGAGCGGGCTGTAGCCTTGACCGTCATAGGTGCGACGATAGAGCATCCAGTTGCCCGGCTCGGGGTGGTCGAGCCGCTGCTGCGTGACGGGCGAATAGTTGGCGATCTCAGCCGCACCCGCGGCGCCCGGCACCAACATCCCGATGCAGAGCGCGACGCCGCACAGAAGTTCCTTCTTGCGCATTTCCTCCTCCTCGTATCGAGCGACACGTCTTGGTTAGGTTTGTTGCAAGCCAACCTTTCCGATGAACTTGCCTGCGACAACGAGCTTGCCATCCGCGATTTTGACCAGTAACGCCGCCAGCGGACGGGGCGCGGGGCCGAAGACCACTTGCGCGCCGTGTGCCGGGTCATATTCGGAGTTGTGACAAAAGCACTTCATCACCTGTTTCCCTTGATCCTTGATCCAGCCGGTGACCGGGCAGCCCTGATGGGTGCATATGCCGGAATAGGCGAGGATCCCATCCGGCGTTGCGCGCTCGCGCGTCGTTTCGCCGAGCGCCTTGAGGTCGAGCCTCACCAGCAGCACGCGATTGAGCCGTGATCCGTCTCGCGCGATTTTGTCCTTGGGATCGTAGGGGAAAGCCGCAAGCGGTTGTTGGCCTAGCCGAAGATCGTTTGGCGAGATAATCTTCTTCTCGTCATCTTCGGACACGAAGAGGTCGCCCGGTTGCGGAGGCATCTCGGTCGCGGGATTTTCGTCGTCGGCGGTTGCCGCCTGCGCCAAAGGCAGGCTCAACGTCGTCAGCGCGATGCTCTGGAGAAACTTCCGACGATCGTCCATGCTCCCTCGAGTCCACGAAGTAGCAGCGACGCTGTCATTGCGCACTGTCCGAGAAGCCGATAGCAGGCTTACGAATGATGATGAAGGCTATCACGCGCGACCGCGCGGTTTGGGTTACAAATCTTTTAGGCGAGCGAGTATCCGGCCCAACGTGTTACGGCGCCGCCGCAGGAAACCATGTAGCAACCTCGACTGAAACCGACGAAACCAGACGTTAGCTTTGCGAACACGAGCATGGTTGCCGTAGGATCGCCGGCAGCAGGGAGGCAATGATGAAGACGACCGTTCTCGCGCTCGCAGGCGGGCTGGCGCTGATGCCAGCCGCCTTCGCCGCTCAGTTCCAGCCCTATCCCGGAGCGACGCTCAACGACGCCCTCACCAAGGAGGTCCGAGCCGAACTGGCAAAAGCGCGGCCGCGGGCGCAGCTCCTCTATGGAAATCCGGAAATCTATACGACAACGGCGTCCTTCGCGGACGTACTGGCGTTCTACAAGAAGCTGGGCGCCAAAGAGTTCATGCTCGCGACGCCGTGGTCGACGGGGCCGCACGAAGAGACCATTCCTGCCGAAATGATCGACGGTGCACCGCCCGGCGGCATGAAGTTCGAGAAGGCAATTCTCATTCTCGATGATGCGTCCGAACCCTATAAGAGCACGTGCTGGGTGGAAATCTCCAATCCCGTTGCCGGTAAGAAGGAGGGGGCAAAGATTGGCGGCATCGAAAAAATCACCGGCATCACGTATGTAAAAAAGAAAGAGCCGCTCGAGTAACGGCCTGATTTTGCGGCGGCGTGAACTCGCTTCGCCGGCGAGCGCGAAGAGCCAAAAATCACACACGCCGTTCGCCTTCTATGTGATCGCCTGCGAGCCCGCGCGTGGCTCGTTTCATGGGCGTTGCGCATCGTCGCGCGGTCAAATGGGCAAGGGGGTCCTCATGAAGGTGCGTCTGGGTATCATTCGTTTCGCGCCAGCGCCCGCGTTCCGCTTGCTGCGGCCTCTGATGGTCGTGTCGAGCCTGTTGCTGACTTATCAGGTCAATGCCGCGGACGCCGACGATCCCGCGGCCCAAGCGTCGCCACCGGCACCCGAAACGGAAGCCTGCAGCGGCGTGCAATTGTCGCTGGCCGACTGTCTCGGCTTCGTCGGCCAGGTCGGTCACTTTCTTGATTGGGGCTCGGCGCCGCAGGCGAACGCCAAGGGTGACGTTGCCGAAACAGTGTGCGAGCAAGCGAAGGCGCCGAACGCAGCCTGCCTCGATACCGTTGCCAGGATGAAGGATTGGACCGATGCGACCTTCGGAAGCAGCGTGCCGCCGCGCTCCAAGAAGAAGGACCACGGCCGCTCCGTCGGGAGGAAGGCGGCGCAGTGGCGCGCGCCGAGCGTCGGCGCCTATGAGCGAAGATAGGATCGGTCAGCGTGCGCCGAGGTAGAAGCCATGGCGTTGCTCGGGGTAATATCGCTCTCGCGCCCATGAACGCGGCCTCTGCGATCGGAAAGACCCAATGAAACAGCGCATCAAATCGAGCCTCCAAATCCGTTCGAACAAACGCAAGGCCAAGCTGAAGGCCAAGCGTCGCCGTCAGCGTGCGCGGGCACAATAGCCGACCGACCAGCACCGTCGGCGCGCGAGCCGAGGCCCCGCTTTCCCCATCCATTGCCGAGCATTGGCGGCGTCCTTTGCCGCCGCTATGATTCCGCCGCCGCGGCCGGCTCGTCGGCTGCCGGCAGCCGTCTGGCCGGGAGGATGCTCGTCATGGAGGCGCAAACGACGCCGCGCGGTGGCTGGAGCATCACGGCGCTGCTGTTCCTCTTCATGGTGGTGAATTTCGCCGACAAGGCCGTGGTGGGTCTCGCCGCCGTGCCGATCATGGACGAGCTCGGCCTCTCGCCAACGGAATTCGGCCGGCTCGGCTCGGCGTTTTTCCTGCTGTTCTCGGTTTCCGCCGTCGCCATCGGTTTCGTCGTCAACCGGGTGCCGGCGCGTTGGGTCATTCTGGGATTGGCGGCGGTCTGGGCGCTGGTGCAGTTTCCGATGTTGGGCACGGTCGGCTTTGCTACGCTCGTCCTTTGCCGCGTCCTGCTTGGCGCCGGCGAGGGGCCGGCGGGATCGGTGGCGCTCCACGGCCTGTACAAGTGGTTCCCCGACGCCAAGCGCACCTTGCCGACGGCGGTTCTGACGCAAGGAGCGGCGGTCGGCGTCGTGGTCGCCCTGCCGGCGCTCAACTGGATCGTCGTGCATTACTCCTGGCACTGGGCGTTCGGTGCGCTCGGCATTTTCGGGCTCGCCTGGTGCCTGCTGTGGCTCGTTTTCGGGCGCGAGGGACCGTTGGTCGACGAGACGGTTGCCGATGCCGAGGGAGCCTTCCGTCGGCCTTATAGCCGCCTACTGCTCTGCCCGACCTATATCGGCTGTTGCCTCTCCCTCTTCGGCGCCTATTGGTCCTTGTCGCTGGGCCTCACCTGGTTCACCCCGTTCGTCCGCACGGGCTTGGGTTTCTCGCAGAGCTTGGCGGGCTGGATATCGACGCTGCCTTGGGCGACGGGCGCCGTCGTCGTGCTTACCGTCGGCTGGCTGTCGCAGCGGCTGGTGGCGGCGGGCGTCTCGACCCGGCTTGCACGCGGCGTGCTCGGCGCGGCGCCGATGGTGGTGGGGGCGCTCCTGCTGTTGCTCGTCCCGCGCATCGGGAGTGACGTGCTCCGCATTGCGCTGGTGGTGTTGGGATCCGGCCTCACCGGCGCGATTTATGTGGTCTGCCCGCCGATCATCGCCGAGTTCGTGCCGGTCGCCCAGCGCGGCGCCATGCTGGCGATCTGCGGTGCCGTCTATTCGCTCGCCGGCGTGCTGGCGCCGGCAATCAATGGCGGCGTCATCGACGCGGCGGCAACGCCGCTGCAGGGCTATCTCAATGGCTTCCAGATCACCGCCTGCGTACAGATCGCCGGCGGCATCCTCGGCCTCCTGCTGCTCTGGCCGGCGAGCGAGCGTGCGCGCTTCGAGCTCGCCACCGCCGCCTCTCACTGACGAACGGCGCACACCCCCATCTTCCCGTCGTCTTCACGTTCTCGCGAGCGCTTTGCCTGGCGCCGCGCGATCACCATCTTATCCCCGTGAAGCGCAAGACAAGGGGATGACGCACATGCCAGGGCAACATGCCGACGGAAGAACCGCGCCGTCTCTCCGCAGATTTTTCTCGCGGATGGCGCCCCTCGTCGCTCTAGCAGCTGTCGTGCTGCTTGCCGGCTGTGCTGAGCCCGGCGGATCCGGCACGAGCGGCCCCGCTGCTTTCGACACCGCGCCGGACCCCTACCACTATCACTGCGACGACGCTTGCCGGAACGCCATTGATTGATGCCGCTGGCGCTCGGGTGAGCGCAGGCACGCCGCTTCGATCTTGTTTCACCCGTTCGGGGGCAATTGCGCGACGGCGCCGTCGATCGCGTCACGCATCGGCATGCCCGGCTGTGCTCCGGCGGTTCGGCAGGAGAGACCAGCTGCGGCGCTTGCGCGGCGAAGCGCCGACGGCAGATCGCGGCCGGCATCGAGCGATGCCGCCAGCACGCCGACGAAAACGTCGCCGGCTCCCGTCGTGTCGACCGCCTCGACCGGCAACGCCGGCACGGCGATAATGCCGCGGTCGGGCAGATACGCCATCGCACCGCGCGCCCCCCGCGTCACCACAATCACCGATCCGAGCATCGCCGCGACCGTGCCAGGCGCGGGTCCGAGCAGGGCTGCCTCGCCCTCGTTGGCGATCAGCACGTCGATCCGGCGCAGCGTTGCCTCGTCGACCGTCGACGAGGGAGCGAGGTTCAGGAGGACGCGGCAGCCGCGATCTTTGGCGCGCGCCGCGAGCAGCGCCACTTCCGCCGCGGGTACTTCCATCTGCATCACCACGACCGTATCAGGTCCGAGCACTTGCTCCGGGGCCATGGCGGCGCTCGCGCGGCGATTGGCGCCGGCAGCGACGGTGATGAGGTTCTCGCCCGCGTCCGAGACGGTGATGGCGGCGCAGCCCGTGGGCAAATCGACGACGCGGAGCAGCGACAGGTCGACGCCCTCCCGCCGCAGCAAAGCGAGCGCCGTCTCGGCGAAGGCATCAGGACCGACCGCGCCGACCAAACGGACCGATGCGCCGTCGCGGGCGGCGGCCAGCGCTTGGTTGGCGCCCTTGCCGCCCGGCAGGAGGCGGTAGCTGTCGCCGATCACGGTCTCGCCGGCCACGGGCAGGCGCTGGGCGGCAATGACGAGATCGACGTTGATCGAGCCGAAGACGACGATCACCGGCGCCTCCGCGACGGCTCAGGCCAGCGGCCGGGCGGCACGCAGCCGCTGGGCATAGACGTTGATGATGAGCGCGGCGAGCAGGATCAATCCGCGGATGAGAATCTTGAGGAAACTGTCGATGTTGATGTGATCGAGGCCGTTGTTGAGAACGCCGAGCACGAAAAGTCCGACGATGGTGTTGGGGATGCCGCCCTGCCCGCCGAAGAGGCTCGTGCCGCCGACCACCACCGCCGAGATCGAGTCGAGGAGGTAATTGTCGAACTCGTCCTGTTGCGCGCTGCCGAAATGCGCGACGCCGAGCATCCCCGCGATCCCTGAGCACACCGCCGAGATCACCATTACCGCGGCGATGATGGCGCGGACGTTGACGCCGGAATATTCCGCCGCCTCGCGATTGCCGCCGACCATGTAGACGTAGCGGCCGAAGCGGGTATAGGTCAGCACGACATGGCCGATGGCGAGCGTCGCCGCGGCAACGATGATGATCCACGGAACCCGGCCGAGCGAGCCGCTGCCGAGCGTGTTGACGAGCGACGGCACGGCATAGGCGATCTGTCCCCGCACCAGCATCGCCGAGATGCCAGCGCCGATCTCGAGCATCGCCAGCGTCATGATGAAGGATGGGATGCCGATCCAGGTGATCCCAAAAGCCGTAACCCAGCCGATCACGAAACAGCTGAGCAGCGCCAGGCCAATCGCCGCGGCGCCAGGCAGCGGCAGATTGGCGATGTTGACGCTGGCGTCCTGGAGCGTGAAAAAGGCGACGATGATACCGGTGGCGTTGGCGACGCTGGCGACGCTCAAATCGATCTCGGCGCAGAGAATGACGAAGGTGAGACCGACGGCCATGATGGCTGTGACCGAGATCTGCGTCAGTATGTTGGAAAGATTGTCGAGCGTGGCGAAGGACGAGCTGGCGAGGGCAAAGAACACGACAAGGAAAAGCAGCGTCAGGAACGGCGCGATATTGCGTAGCTGATTGCGCAACCAGCCTAGCATTCCGACGGCTCTCGCGGTCGGCGCAGTGCCGGTCTCTTCCGTGGTCATGGCGCGCTCACGTCATGCGACCGCGAGCAGACGGTCCTTGCTGACCGCCTCGCTCGCGAATTCGTGGGTGATCGCGCCCTTCTTCATCACCAGGATGCGGTCGGCGAGCGCCAGCACCGTCTCGGGCTCGGTCGAGACGACGAGGATGCCGATGCCCTGGTCGCGCAGACCCCGCACGATCCTGACGACGTCGCTCTTGGCGCCGACGTCCATGCCGCGCGTGGGCTCGCTCAGCACCAAAACCTTCGGCGGGAAGGTGAGCCATTTCGCCAGCCCGACTTTTTGCTGGTTGCCGCCCGAGAGCGTGCCGAGCGGGCTTTCGACGGAGGGCGGGCGAATATGCAATCCGGCGACGCGTTCGCGCGCGATCCGCCGCTCCAAGGTCGGCTTCAGCATCAGCCGCGACAGCCGGCTCAAGATGCTGATCGACATGTTCTTGTAGATTGGCTCGTGCGCGAACAGCATGCTGCGCCGGCTTTCCGGCACGAAGGCGATCCCCGCGCGCCGCGCCGCCGCCGTGCTGCGGAGATGAGCGGGACGGCCGCCGATCCGTATCGTGCCGCGATCGGCGGCAAGCTTGCCGAAGAGCGTTCGCGCCAGCTCGAGCTGGCCGCAGCCCATGAAGCCATAGACGCCGAGGATCTCGCCGGCGCGCACTTGCAGGTCGACGTCGCGATAGGCGCGCCCCGAGGCAAGGCCTTTCGCATCGAGAACGAGGGGCGCGTCGGGCCGGCTCTCGAGCCGGATCTCGCCGGTATAGCTCTCCTCGAGCTGATCGTGCGTGCTGCCGATCATCCGCTCGATGACCCACCGCTTGTCGATCTCCGCGGCGGCGGCGGTCGCCACTCTCCGCCCGTTGCGCAGCACCGTGACGAGATCGGCTATGCGGAGCACGTCATCGAGGAAATGCGAGATAAAGATGATGCTCCGACCGGCCTGGCGCAGCCGCTCGAGCACGCCGAAGAGCCGTTCCACCTCGGGCGGCGACAAGGCCGAGGTCGGCTCGTCCAGGATGATGGTCCTCGCGCCGGAGAACAGCACGCGGCTGAGCTCCACCAGCTGCTGCAGGCCGAGGGGCAGCGAGCCCATCGACGCGCCGGGGTTGACCGCGATGCCGAGCCCGCGCAGATGATCGTCCGCCTCGCGCCGCATGCGCCGCCAATCGACGAGGCCAAGACGACCGGTCGGCTGAGCCCCGAGAAAAACGTTTTCCGCCACGGTCAAGTCCGGCACGACGCTCAATTCCTGGTGCACCATGCCGATGCCGGCGTCGCGGGCGTCGCGCGCGGAGCGGAAGCGAACGACCGCACCGCCGAGGCGCATGGTGCCCTCATATTCCGCATGCACCCCGGCGATGATCTTCATCAATGTGCTCTTGCCGGCGCCGTTCTCGCCGATGAGGCCGTGGATCTCGCCCGCCGCCAGCGCGAAATCGACGTCGCGCAACGCTTCGACGCCGCCAAACACCTTGGAGATGTTGGCGAGCTCGAGCACCGCACTCGAACTGGTCACTACGGCGCCTCGGGGCTAGATGAGGTAGTGCGCCTCCATCCATTGCATGCCGGGCGCATTGGCTTTGGTCACCACCGGGCCGTCCGTCACGATATGCTTCGGAATGCCCTCGGGCCCGGTCTTCTCGCCGTTCACCACGGCGGCGACGCCGGCCAGGATGGCGCCGCCATGAATGCGGCAGGAGGGATTGCGCACGGTGGCGTGCATGCGGCCGTCGATGACGGCGTCGAGCGCGGGCGGCATCGCGTCGACCCCGCCGATGAGGATCTTGGTGCGGTCGTGCTGCTTCATGACGTTGTAGGCTGCAAGAGCCATGTCGTCATTGTGGAAGAACGCGGCATCGATTTCGGGATACTTGGTGAGGAGCGTCTCCCAGATGCGCGCGGTCTTGGCGACGTCCCAGTCGGCGGGCGTGGTGTCGAGGACCTTGATGTTCGGGAATTTCTTGACGACGGACTCGAAGCCGCGCGCGCGGCCTTGGGCGCCGGTGTGGCCGAGCGCGCCCTGGGTCATCACCATGTTGCCCTTGCCGCCGATGGCGTCGACCAAAGCCTGCGTCACCGCCGCGCCCATCCAATCATTGTCGGGCTCCAAAAAGCTGTGGATGTTGATCTGATCGAGCGGTGCGATCAGCGTATCCATGTCGATGACGGGGGTTCCGGCCTCGATCATCTTGTTGACGGGCGCGGTGAGCGTGCCGATGCCGAAAGCCTGGATGGCGACGAAGTCCCACTTCTGCGACGCCATGTTGTCGATCGCCGCACGCTGCTTGGGCGCGCTGAGCTCGCCGTCGAACCAGGTGACCTCGACGTTGAAGAGCTTGCCCCAATACTCGGCCGCGCGCTTGCCCTGGGCGCACCAGGTCGCCTGCAGACCGGCATTGGAAAAGGCCGCCTTGAGCGGCTTGCTGGACCGATCGGTCTCCTTCGCCATGTCGGCGGCGAGCGCCGGCTCGATGCCCATGCCGCCGAGCAGCGCGGCGGCGCCGGCCGCGGTCGTGACGGCGCGGAAGAAATCGCGCCGGTTCGGCGCAGAAGCGTCTTCGAAGTCAGCCATTGTCTCCTCCCAAGGTTTGCCGTGCAGCGCCACAGCGCAGGTCGCCCGGTTTCTTTCGCGCGTCGCGGATCGCCGGGGCGACCGATTGCGCCAACATGCGGCTTTCGTGTCGGACTTGTAAAGTCCGCACTCAGACGCGTCCGCAGTCGACGATGAAATCCTGCGCGGTGCACTTCGCTGCAGCGTCGGAAGCGAGGAAGAGGACCGTGTCCGCAATATCCTCGGGCATGACGCGGCCCTTGAGGCACTGAGCCGTCTCGAGGTCGGCCTCAGCCGCGGGCGTGAGCCACAGCTTGATCTGGCGCTCGGTCATGACCCATCCCGGCACGACACAATTGACGCGAATGTTGAACGGTCCGAAATCGCGCGCCAGGGTGCGGGTCAGCCCATGCATCGCCGATTTGGCCGTGGCGTAGGCAGGGAAACCACCTTGCGGGATCATCCAGCTGACGGAGCCGAAATTGATGATGGACCCGCCGCCGAGCCGCTTCATCTGCGGCAGCACCGCCTGAGCCGTGAAGAAGCTCGGCCGCAGATTGACGGCCATACGCTCGTCCCAAAAAGCCGGCGTCACCTCTTCCACGGCGTGGCGTTGATCGTTGGCAGCGTTGTTGACCAGGACGGCGATGTCGGAAAGCTCGCGGCGCACCTGCTCGACGGCGGCCTGCAGCGCGGCGATGTCGCGGATGTCGCATGGAATGAAGAGCGGCTTGACGCCGGTCTCTCTTGCCACGTCGGCAACGAGCGTGCGGCTTGCCTCGAGGTCGATGTCGACGAAGGCCACTCTCGCTTTCTGGCCGGCAAAGCCGCGCGTCAACGCCGCGCCGATGCCGCTGCCGCCGCCGGTGATGAAGACGGTCTTTCCGGCCAGGCCCGGATAGATTGCCGGTTGATGCATGACGTACTCCCGCGCGTTGGCTATGACCCCGCGGAGGATACCCTACATCGCCGGCGCGCTGTCGTCGGAAGAAATTCCGGACTGATCCGCAATGTCGCGCGGCGCTAACGCATGCACACCGCCTCGACGTTGTTGCCGTCGGGATCGATGAGGAAGGCCGCGTAGTAGCTCGGGCTGTAGTCTTTGCGCAGGCCCGCGCCGCCGTTGTCGCGGCCGCCGGCGGCAAGCCCGGCGGCGTGGAAGCGGTCGACCGCGGCGCGGTCGGCGGCACGAAACGCGACGTGGGCGCCGGCGCCGGTCGCACCTCTGACGCGATAAAGCCAGAGCGCCGGCTCGCCCTTGGGCCCGAAACCCGCGCCGCTGTCGTCGCGCGAGCACAGCACGTGGCCCAGCGGCGCCAGTGCCGCCTCGTAGAAGCGGACGCTTTTCTCGATGTCGCCTACCTTCAATCCGATGTGGTCATACATGGCTCGTCTCCGTTGCTGCGGAGAGATCCTAAGCGAGCTGCGCGAGGCGATCTTGGAGGATCTTGCGCTGGCCCTTGGCCGCTTGGCGAAACTGGCGCGGCGAGAGGCCGGCGGCGCGGTGGAAGCTGCGCACGAAATTGGAAAGGTCGCCGAATCCCACATCGTAAGCGATGTCGGTGACCGGCCGCGCCCGATCGGCCAGGA
>Ga0335081_10020566_pt1 | contig 10673 bp, 15 predicted proteins | sample Lox_Sample_35_FD_206713 | JGI IMG/M metagenome (GOLD analysis project Ga0335081, IMG submission 206713) | Soil microbial communities from Loxahatchee National Wildlife Refuge, Florida, United States - Lox_Sample_3.5 | ecosystem: Environmental > Terrestrial > Soil > Wetlands | place: USA... | reverse complement strand
CATGGCACGCCGACGATCTCGCAGCCGCCGCCCATGCCGCGCCCGACGCCATCCTGGTGCCGAAGATATCCAACCCCGACATGCTCGAACTGATCGGGCGCCGGCTCATGGATATGGGCACCAACCACAAGACGCGCGTGTGGGCGATGATCGAAACGCCGCTCGCCATCTTCAACATCTTGTCGATCGCCGCCGAGGCGAAGGATTCCGAATCGCGGCTGTCGGGCTTCATCATGGGCACCAACGACCTCGCCAAGGACACGCGCGCGCGCCTGGTGCCCGGTCGCGCTCCGATGCTGCCGTGGCTGGCGACGTGCGTCGCCGCGGCGCGCAACTACGGCATCGATATTCTCGACGGCGTCTACAACGACATCGGCAATGCCGAGGGCTTCGCGGCGGAATGTAAGCAGGGCGTCGAGTTCGGCTTCGACGGCAAGACGCTGATCCATCCGAATCAGATCGCGCCCTGCAATGCGGCCTTTTCACCGTCGGAGACCGAGGTCGCTTTAGCGCGCAAGATGATCGCCGCCTTCGACCTCCCTGAAAACAAGAGCAAGGGCGTGGTTTCGATCGACGGCCGCATGGTTGAGCGGCTGCATGCGGACATGGCGCGCCGCACCGTGGCGATTGCGGAAGCAATCGGCGGCCGCGACTGATCGAGAGCCAAGCGAAAAGCGCCAGCATTTTCCGGCAACCTGCTATAGTCGCTGCGCGCCACATTCTGACCGGGGGCAGGCGATGCGACGACGCGATTTCATCGGACTTGTTGGTGCCGCTGCTCTGACCGCGCCGTTCGGCGCGCGAGGGCAGAATGCCTATCCGAACCATCCGATCACGCTCATCGTCCCTTACGCGCCCGGCGGCGGCAACGACGTCTTGGCGCGCGGGGTGGCCGACCCGATGAGCAAAACGCTCGGCCAGCCGATCGTGATCGAAAACCATGGCGGCGCCGGCGGTTCGATCGGCACGCGTCAGGTCGCCAAATCGGCGCCCGACGGCTATACGCTCGGGCTCGGCGGCACCGGCACGCTCGCCATCGATCCGACGCTTTATCCAAGCGTCGGCTACGATCCGCGTAAGGATTTCGCGCCGGTCGGGCTGATTGCGACGAGCCCGCTGATCATCCTGGTCAATCCGTCACTCCCCGCCCACAACGTGCAGGAACTGATCGCGCTCGCCAAGAAGCAGCCGGGCAAGCTCAATTACGCCTCGGCTGGACGCGGCAGCGGCATCCATCTCGGCACTGTGTTATTCGCCGAAACCGCCGGCATCGAAATCACGCATATTCCGTATAAAGGCTCGGGCCCCGCGCTGACCGACCTCCTCGGCAATCACGTCTCGCTTTATTTCTCCTCGCTGCCGCCGGCCATCGGTCTGATCAAAGAGGGCAAGCTGCGCGCGCTCGGCGTCACTGGCCTGAAGCGTTCGCCGATCTTCCCCGACGTGTCGACGGTGGCCGAGCAGGGATTGCCCGGCTTCGAGGCCGTGCTGCATTACGGCATCGTGGCGCCGGCCGGCACCCCGCGCCCGATCGTCGAAAAGCTGAATGCAGCGTTGCGCGATGCGCTCGGCTCCGATGCCGTGCATAAGCGCCTCGCCACCGAAGGCGCCGAGCCGTTGCCGACCACGCCGGAGCAATACGCCGCCGATATCGACCGCGAGGAAAGAAAGTGGTCGGCGCTGGTGATCCGATCCGGTGCGCGCTCGAAATAATCAAAGCGATTGCAAACCTACGGGCCGCTCAGCCATCGCACCGCACCATGGGAACTTTTGCCGCAGCCTGGCGTTGGACCACGGTCGGTGGCATCCGGGGGCGGCGTTACCCACGACAAATCGGCAAGGTGGCAGGCCATGGACGAGGCGGCCGCAAGTCCAAGCAACAATCAGATCTACAAAGTCGCGCTCGCGAGCATCATTGGCTCGGTCATCGAGCAGTACGACTTCCTCATCACCGGAGTGATCGCCGCCACCATTTGGGGCGGCATTTTCTTCAAGTTGCCGGGGCTTGCCGCGGTGGCGGCGGCGATCAGCGTCTATGGCCTCGGCATCATCATCCGCCCGGTCGGAGCCTTCATTTTCGGTCACATCGCCGACCGTACCGGGCGCAAGGATGCGCTCGTCTATGCGCTGGTGTTGATGGGCATCTCGACTTTGGCGATCGGCCTTACGCCCGACTATGACGCGATCGGCGTCGCGGCGCCTATTCTGCTCATCGTCTTCCGTCTGCTGCAGGGCATCAGCTTTGGCGCCGAATTTGGCACCGCCTCGACCTGGGTGGTCGAGCAGGCGGCGCACTCGAAATACCGCGCCTTCTGGGGCGCCTGGGTCGGCTTTGCCATCCCCATCGGGCTATTGCTTGGTTTCGGCTCGGTGATTTTCACCAAGTCGATGATGACGGCGGAGCATTTCACCGCCTGGGGCTGGCGGATTCTGTTCGTAATCGGATTCCTCGTGGCCATCGTCGGCATCGTGATCCGCACGCGCACCACGGATTCGTTCGTGTTCGAGCGTCACAAGGCGCAGAACGCAGTGCTGCAAAGCCCTGCTGCCCAGGTCTGGCGCGACATGCCGCTCACCATTCTGCGCACCTCCCTCGTCAATGCCATGTTCGGCGGTGCCTTCTTCCTCTATTTCGTGTTCGGTACGAGCTACATGAAAGCCGTCGGCTTCAAGGGATCGACGCCGGAAGAGATCGGCCTGATCGCGGCGGCGTTCATGCTGGTCTTCATGGTCATCGGTTCGTACCTCGCCGATGTCATCAATCGGCGCACCATCTTGCTAATTGCCGCGGTCGTGTTCCTGGTGTTCGCGATTCCCTATTTCCACTTGGTCAACACCGGACAATTCTGGCTTGCCGTGCTTGCCGAGATCATCGGTTTTGGCTTTGTATTCGGTTTCGGTTATGGCGCGATCCCGACGTTCTATACGGAGAATTTTCCGACCCGCTATCGCGCATCCGGTGCGAGCGCCGGCTATCAGATATCGCAAGTTTATGGCGGCGGCCTGATCCCGATCATCGCCGGCTGGTTTCTCAAGACCTACGGCATCCATGAGGCCTATCTCTATATCGGCGGGTTGGTGATGGCGTACGCGGTGCTTGCGATTTACGCGATCATCGCTACGCCGGAGACCAAAGGCGCCAATCTCGAGGAAGCGGCGGTCGCCGCCGAATAGCGGCATTAGCCGTGAGGCGGCGTCGGCTCGATCCCGGCGGCGGCAAAGCGCGCGGCCGCGTCGGCCGTCGTCAGGGCTTCAATAAAGGCTATGGCAACGTTGCGATGGTGGCTTGCGCTAGCGATGCCCGCGACGAATTCTGAATAAAGCTGCAGTTCGGCCGGAAACGCGCCTACAAATTGCGCACCGGCAACCGGCAGCAGCTCCGGCACCTGCTGGATCGCCATGTCGGCATCGCCCCGCGCCACCAATTCAGCGACGCGTCCGCTGGGCCCCAATACGATTTTGTCGCGCATCGCCGCGCCGATGCCGAGCCGCTCGATCAGCGTGTCGAAATAAATCCCGCTTGTGCCTTCGGTCGAGCGCGCCACCGATTTGGCGGCGAGCAGGGTGCGCGTGAATGCCTCGACGGTGGAAATGTCGGGCTTGGGCGCGCCGGCCCGCACCGATAGTCCGAGGCCCGAGCGGCCGATCGCGGCGCGCGGCGCGCCCAGCATCTTGCCCTGCACGACGAGGTCGTCGAACACCGGTCGCGTCACGATCGCAACGTCAAAAGCGGCGCCATTCTCGACTTGTCGCTTGACCGCCTTGGCCGGATCGAATGCGAAAGACAGCCGACAGTCGTTGACAAGCTCGAAATCGGGCGCGAGCGCGTTGACCACATCCATGGCGGCATGAGTGCTGAGGACGCGCAATTCCGCGGTCGTCATGGCGGGCCTCGGTAATGGGATACGTTTGAGGGCAGGACGGGATCAAACCGGGGCATCTGATCTCCAGCCGAAAGTCGAGGTTCCAATTTGAGCTATATCATGTCGAGCTTTCGGCCGGGCCGTTAATCAAGCAGCATGGGCCGCAAAGCCGACGATGAAACTGCGCCGCCATGCCCGCTCTGCGGCATGGCCATGGTGCTGGTGCGCGTCGATCCGCGGGTGGCGGCGTTCACCGAATTGCGCACTTATCGATGTTTCGCCTGCGGCGACGTGCGCGCGATCGAGCAGCAGAAGACCGAATACACTCCCGTCGTCGTTCAACGCGGCAGCGTGTAAACGAAGACGGCGCCTTTGCCCACTCCGCCGTGCAGGCAGATGAAGCGCACGTCAATCGGCTCGCCGCTCGATTGATAGACGGCCTTTCCATGGTAGACGGTCGAGACGTATTGCGAGCCGACCTTGTCGGCGAATTTGTCTTCCTCGACGTCAGTGCGCCTGATGGCGAACTTTTTGAATGAGGAATTTTCCCGCTTGAACTTGACTGCGGCGAGCTTCTCGCAATCGCGCAAGCCGTCCTCGGTCGACTTTTGTGCAATCGCCGGTGCGACGGCAAGCGCGCATAGAGCGACGACTGCCGCGAACCTCACGCCCATGGACGCTCGGCCTTGACCTTGTCCTCGTAGCTCGCGATCTTCGTCTGCTTCTGCTTCGTCAGCCCGATATCGTCGAGGCCGTTGAGCAAGCAGTGCTTGCGGAATGCGTCGATCTCGAATTTCACCACGCCGCCGTCCGGTCCGCGGATTTCCTGCTTCTCCAAATCGACCGTCAGCGTCGCGTTGGCGCCACGATCGGCGTCGTCGAACAGCTTCTCCAAATCCTCCGGAGAGACGCGGATCGGCAGCACGCCGTTCTTGAAGCAGTTGTTGTAGAAAATATCGCCGAACGAAGTGGAGATCACGCAGCGGATGCCGAAATCCATCAGCGCCCAAGGGGCATGCTCGCGGCTCGAGCCGCAGCCGAAATTGTCGCCGGCGACCAGGATTTTGGCCTTGCGATAGGCCGGCTTGTTGAGCACGAAATCCGAATTCTCGCTGCCGTCGTCCTTGTAGCGCATTTCCGAGAACAGGCCCTTGCCGAGTCCGGTGCGCTTGATCGTCTTCAAATATTGCTTGGGAATGACCATGTCGGTGTCGACATTGATCATTTTCATCGGCGCGGCGACGCCTTCCAAGGTGGTGAATTTGTCCATGTCGCATTGTCTCTTTGCTGGCGGCGCGTTGTTTAACGCGAAGCCGCTGTGCCGACAAGCCGGAACGTCGGTCCAGCTTCGGCACGGAGACTAGCCCATTTCGGCCCGAGGTCCTATAATATCGCAATCATAATATCGATATCTATTGGATATGGTAGATGGAGCTCCGGCATCTTCGCTACTTCATTGCCGTCGCCGAGGAAAAGCACGTCACGCGCGCCGCGGAGCGGCTCGGCATGCAGCAGCCGCCGCTCAGCCAGCAGATTCGCGCGCTGGAACGCGAGCTCGACGTGCAGCTGTTCCACCGCAAGCCGCGCGGCGTCGAACTGACCGACGCCGGCGCGGCGCTGCTCGTCGACGCCCGCGCGATCCTCTCGCATATCGATCATGCCTTCGCCGCAACCAGGCGTACCGCGCGCGGAGAACAGGGGCGGATTTCCGTCGGCTTTACCAGTTCGGCGCCGTTTCATCCGTTCGTGCCGCGCATCTTCCGCGCCTACCGCGAGGCGTTTCCACTGGTGTCGCTTAAGCTGGAGGAAAGCGGCACGGCCGAACTGATCGCCGACCTGCGCGAAGAGCGGATCGACGCGGCGTTCGTGCGCACCGCGATTTCAAAACAGGAAGGAGTTGCGGTCGCGTCTTTATTAGAAGAGGCGATGGTGCTGGCGCTGCCGCACGCGCATGGCCTCGTGCGGCGAACCAAAACGAGCGAACTCGTGCCGATGAAGGCGCTCGCCGATGAGACCTTCATTCTCTACCGGCGCCCCAGCGGTCCGGGTCTCTACGATGCGATCTTGTCGGCCTGCGCCGCCGCCGGATTCAGTCCGCGCATCGGGCAGGAGACGCCGCGGATCGTGTCGACGTTGAGCCTCGTCGCCGCCGGGCTCGGCATATCGCTGGTGCCGGAGTCGCTCCAGTGCATGCGCATGGACGGCGTCGCGTTCCGCCGCCTAAGCGGCGCGGCGCAGCCGAAAGCGCCGCTCTATCTCGCCTCGCGTCACGGCGAGCGGTCGGTCGCGGTACGCAAATTTCTCGAGTTGATCAGGCGGACCGCGCAGAACACCTAAGACGCGCAGCGCTAAGTCTGCCCTTGCAGTCGCCTCATTTCGCCGCGGCGCCGCCCGCTTGCCGCTCGAATTTCGACTGGCGCTTTACCTCGCAAACTTGAACGCTGTACGAGGAGTAATAGACCTCGCGCCCGCCACGTTGGGCCGCGCGGTGTTCCGGATGCATGCGCCAGGCGCGCTGCGTCTCTTCCGATTCGAATTCGACGATAGTGCAGCGCTCCCCATCCTCGGCGAAAAAACCCTTGTGCGAAATGTAGCCGGGCATGGACGCGGCAAGCGCGACCATGCGGTCGACCAGCGCGACATAATCCTCGCGCAGGCCGGGCATCAGCCGCGAGCGGAAGACGGTGACGATCATGAGCTTGGGCCCTTCATGGCATATCCGCCGACTATTTCACCCGCTCGCGCGGGCCGATCCAATGTATGTTTTCGATCGGACCCATGCACCAAGCTGATGCGGCTAGCGCGGACGCCCTTTGTCGGTGCGCGGAATCGCCCCCATGTCGGCCAGCCAGGATCGCGCCGAGCGGCACCAATACTGTTGCTTGGGTGGGAGCTGATCGCGCTGGCGCATGACGCCGACGCGCAGCATATAACTCGTCGGATTGTCCCCGGGCGAGGTCGAGTAGATCGACGAGCCGCATTTCGGGCAGAACGCCTGCACCCGCGGATTGCCGCTCGCCGCCGTCGTTTTCACGTAACGGGTCGGCTCGCCGCCCAACATCTTAAAACTCGCCGCCGGCACCGGGACGTTGACGCGGAAGGCCGAGCCGGTGCTGCTCTGGCAATCGGTGCAATGGCAGATCGCGACCTGCGCCGGATCGGCTTCGGCCTCGAAGCTCAGGTAACCACAATGGCAGCGACCGTCTACGCGCATGATGGTCTCCCGTCAGTCGATGCTCGCCTCGATTGCTTCCATGTCCGCGTCGGAAAGTCCGAAGTGGTGGCCGATTTCGTGCACGAGCACGTGGGTGACGATGGCGCCAAGAGTATCCCCGTGCTCGGCCCAGTAGTCGAGGATCGGACGCCGGTAAAGCCAGATCATGTTCGGCAGCGCTTCAGGCGTACTTTCGGAACGGAAGGGAAGGCCCACGCCCTGGAAGAGACCGAGTAAATCGAATTCGCTCTCCGCATTCATAGTATCGAGAACTTCCTCGGTCGGGAATTCTGCAACCTGGATGACGAGATCATCGCAGAGCAGGCGAAAGTTCTCCGGCAATCGGGCATAGGCGTCCGCGGCAAGCGCCTCGATTTCGGCGAGAGAGGGCGCCAATTTGCCGCGCCAAGCGGCCGTATCGTCGGAAGACGCTTGCATCCGGCATTTCTAGACCGTGGCTGACGGTCAGCAAACGGCTTCTCATCCGAGTTGACGGAACATGCGGAATGGGCGACCGTTGGTGGTCTGAAGGTGCAAAATGCCCAAGTATGGCAGCGTCTTTGTGCTGATCGCCCTGGGCGCCGCACTCAGTTTCGGTGCGCCGGCCAAAGCGATCGAAGGGAGCGGCGCTAGCCAGGAACTGGCTGCGCAGGCCGCACACCGGCCTCACATCGTTGTCCGGCCGCGCCGCTTGGGTCCGAATTCCAAGCGCTATTGTCGATTCTGGCTGGCGCAACAATATCGTGTCAGCGGCCCGGTCATCGTGCCGCAACAATATTGCTGGTGGGAATAGGCAAGGCGCAGGGAACTACGTGGATTTGCGTTAATTGTGCTGGGGGCATTGGAGGTTCATCCATGTCGAAACTCGTGAAATTTTTCGCTGTGGCGGCTCTCGTCACCGGCGCACTCGCCATGACGCCGGGTCCGGCCGCGGCGCAGCATCATGGCGGCGGTCATTGGCACGGCGGCGGCGGATGGCATGGCGGCGGATGGCATGGCGGCGGATGGCGGGGTGGCGGCTGGGGCTGGGGCCCCGGTTTTGCCTTGGGTTTCGGCTCGGGTCTCGGCTGGGGATGGGGCTATCCCTACTATGCCTCGCCTTATTATTACACTGAGCCGGCCTGCGGCTGGGTACGTATTCGCGTCTGGCGGCACGGCCACTGGGTGCTGCGCCGCGCTTGGCGCTGCTGGTAGGCCGCACGGCCGATGAAACGAAAAGGCCCGCCATGCGGCGGGCCTTTTGATTTTCCGTCGACCGCCGGCGCGTTACTTCCAATCCCGCACGTCGACAAAATGCCCGGCAATGGCCGCCGCCGCCGCCATCGCCGGCGAGACCAAGTGAGTGCGGCCCTTGTAGCCCTGGCGGCCCTCGAAATTGCGGTTCGACGTTGAGGCGCAGCGTTCCCCCGGTTGAAGCTTGTCTGGGTTCATCGCCAGGCACATCGAGCAGCCCGGCTCGCGCCAATCGAAGCCGGCAGCCTTGAAGATCTTGTCGAGCCCTTCCGCTTCCGCCTGTTCCTTCACCAACCCGGACCCCGGCACGATCATCGCGTAGACATTCGCGTTGACAGTTTTGCCCGCAGCGATGCGCGCGACCTCACGCAAGTCCTCGATGCGCGCATTGGTGCAGGAGCCGATAAAGACGCGATCGAGTTTGATGTCGGTGATTTTCTCGCCACCCTTGAGGCCCATATAGGCAAGCGAGCGCTCGGCGGCATGGCGCTTGTATTCGTCGCGGATATCGGCGGCGACCGGCACGCGGCCGGCGATTGAGGCGACCTGTTCGGGACTGGTGCCCCATGTCACCAGCGGCGGCAGCTCAGCGGCATGCAGCCTGATCTCGTGGTCGAAATGCGCATCATCGTCGGAGCGTAGCGTCTCCCAATAGCGCATGGCTTGGTCCCAGGCCTTGCCCTTGGGCGCCTTCGGCTTGTCCTCGAGATATTCGTAGGCCTTCTCGTCCGGCGCGATGAAGCCGGCCTTCGCACCGCCTTCCACCGACATGTTGCAGATGGTCATGCGGCCTTCCATCGAACAGGCGCGGATCGCCTCGCCGGCATATTCCAGCGCAAAGCCAGTACCGCCGGCGGTGCCGATCTCGCCGATGATGGCGAGGATGATGTCCTTAGCGGTGACGCCGGCCGGCAATTTGCCCTCGACCACGGCCCGCATGTTTTTCGATTTCTTCTGGATCAGCGTCTGCGTCGCCAAGACGTGTTCGACTTCCGACGTGCCGATGCCATAGGCGAGGGCGCCGAAGGCGCCGTGCGTCGCAGTATGGCTGTCGCCGCACACAATCGTGGTGCCCGGCAGCGTGAAGCCCTGCTCCGGCCCGATGATGTGGACGATGCCCTGCCGCTTATCGAATTCGTTGAAATACTCGATGCCGAAATCCTTGGCGTTCTTGGCGAGCGCCGCGATCTGCTCGGTGCTCTCCGGATCGGGGTTGGGCTTGCTGCGGTCGGACGTCGGTACGTTGTGGTCGACGACCGCGAGCGTTTTATCCGGCGCATGCAGTTTGCGGCCGGCCACGCGCAAGCCCTCGAAAGCTTGCGGCGAGGTCACCTCGTGCACCAGATGGCGATCGATATAGATGAGACATGTTCCATCCGGCTGCTCGTCCACCAGATGATCGTCCCAGATCTTGTCGTAGAGGGTACGCGGTTTCATGACTCGAATGCCTTGCTCAGATTGAGTGGGGAACGCGGCTTAAAGACCGGCAAAGCCGGCGAGCCGGTCAAAGTCCCGCTTGCACCGCCGTCAGCCGCCCGAAAAAGCGCCAGGGCAGCCGCGCATGATCGGCGAGAATAATGCGCTGATCTCTAGAAACCATGAGCGCTATATAGCCCTTGGTGCCGGCAAAGAGAAAGGGGCCGCGCCTGCGGCCCCTTTCGGTAGTCCCCGAAGAGCCGTAACTCATTCCTTGGCGGCGGCCTCGCCGGCTTCCGCGCCGACGCCTGAAGCCTCCGAGATGCGCGCCTTCTTGCCGCGCAAACCGCGCAGATAATAAAGCTTGGCGCGGCGCACCTTGCCGCGGCGCACCAGCTTGATCGAGTCGATCATCGGCGAGTAAAGCGGGAACACGCGCTCGACGCCTTCGCCGTAGGAGATTTTGCGCACGGTGAAGTTCTCGTTGATGCCGTGGCCGGAGCGGCCGATGCACACGCCTTCATAGGCCTGCACGCGCGTTTTATCGCCTTCGACGACCTTGACGTTGACCAGCACGGTATCGCCCGGCTGGAAATCGGGAATCTCCTTGCCGGCCGCGAGCCTCTCGACCTGCTCTTTTTCGAGCTGTTGGATGATGTTCATGGTCTAACTCCGTCGGCAGCGCCAGCCAGCGGCGCACGCCCCTAATCTGTCCTGAATGGGTTCGGGCGAGCTTCTAGACCAAAGATTGCGGCTTGTCACGCTTAGGTTTTCGGCCCTTTTTTGGCACGTTTTCGGGCTTCATAGGCCGCCCAGAGGTCGGGCCGGCGCTCGCGCGTCAATCGTTCGGCTTCGGCGCGCCGCCATTGCGCGATTTTACCGTGGTCGCCGGATAGCAGCACCTCGGGGATCGGCTCACCCTCGAAAACCGGCGGGCGGGTGTATTG
>Ga0335081_10020564_pt1 | contig 10674 bp, 9 predicted proteins | sample Lox_Sample_35_FD_206713 | JGI IMG/M metagenome (GOLD analysis project Ga0335081, IMG submission 206713) | Soil microbial communities from Loxahatchee National Wildlife Refuge, Florida, United States - Lox_Sample_3.5 | ecosystem: Environmental > Terrestrial > Soil > Wetlands | place: USA: Florida... | reverse complement strand
CGCCACTACGGAATTCCCCATGCCTTCGGCGATGGCCGCCTTGAGCCGGAAGAAGGCAATGCGCTCATCGTGGCCCCGCGGGGCTGCAACTCCCGCCAGGGCCTGGCTCGCTTCGCGAAAGCGATGCAGCGACGCCAGCGTCTCCGCCCACTCGGTTCGCAGTTGCGGCTCGCCACGGCTGTGCTTTACTGCGCGCGCCAGTAGAGGCTCGGCTTCTTCAAACCGGCCGCTCTGCTCCGCGAGTTCGCCCAGCCGCGCCAGGGCAATGTAGTTGTTCGGAGCGCTTTTGAGGAGGGTCTTGTACTGCTCCTGCGCCGCTTGGCTTTGCCCCATCGAAAGCAGCGTTTCGGCCAGCAGCAGGCGGGCGGAATCATCTGTGGCGTGGTCTTGCAGATAGGCGGTAAGCACGCTGACTGCCTGCTGCGGCAGTTTCCGCGCCAGCAGGGATTCGGCCTGCGCTACCGCTGCCGGCTCGCGATTCGTCGCCGCGGACGTACTCTGTGCCGCCAAGTCGCAGGCAAGCGCCAGCGCGATTGCCGCGATTCCCGAAATCCTGACGATCACCCTCATATCGCCGCGGCAGAGCCTGCTCCAACCCGCTTCACGTCACCAGCTTCCCGGAGCGTCCGGGTTCTTCAGCCAGTTTTCCACCAGCTTCACGATTCCGTCTTCGCTGATCCCCACCAGCCGCCTGCCCTTCTCCGCCGAGGCTTCGCTGATTTTACCCGAGTACCCAGGCCAGTTCTCCGCCCTGGATTTCTGCAGGAAATACGGCGGCCCGCCCGAGAGGTCGGGCGGCTCGGGCAGATCGCGCGCCTTGTCCAGATGGATCAGGTCGGGCCGAAAAGCCGCTACCGCCGAGGTTTCCAGCGGACCGCCATGCCCGTGGCCGCCGTTGGCCTGGTGAAACAGCGCCAGCGATTTCATCATCTCTCCCGGCAGGAACTCCCACCAGCTGGCGAACAGGATGGCCGCGTCCCCCACTTCGTGCGCCACCTCGGCAATCGCACCCCGGCCCGGCCCGATGTTCCCGTCGTGGCCGTTCAACATAAAGATTCGCTTGAATCCGAACTGCAGCACATTGCGCAGAATGTCGGCGAAGTACATGGTCATGACTTCCGGCCGGATGGACATGGTGCCGCGGAAGGCCGCGGTGTGGGCGGGGCACTGCGTGAAACAAATCGTCGGCAGCAGCAGCCCGTTTGTGCGCGCCGCCACTCGCTCCGCAATGCCCGAGATGATGATGGAATCTGCCCCCAGCGGATTGTGCGGCCCGTGGAACTCCACGCTGCCCAGCGGCAGGATCGCCAGTGGATGCGAGGCCACCGCCTCGGCGGTCTCGAAACCAATCACTTCCTCCAGCCGGACGGGCCGTTTGCCTTCTTCGCTTCCCCAGGCATCCAGCCCCATGCCCGTTGCCAGGGCGGGAGCGATCGCGCTAGTGCGCAGCACCTGTCTTCTCGTAATTTTGTCCATGATTTTTTCTTCCGCCAAAGGTTAGCCCGAAGCGCTCTTCGTTGTCTATGTTAACCGCGAGAATCGTGCTGCCGAATCGATTCGTTAGGAAGCGCAGAATTCCCCACGCGCCCCCCCTCGAACAGCGCTTCAATACAGTCCGCTTCAATTTCAGGGACGCCGTTTGCGGGCACGGGCGCCCGCCCCTCCGGCGGCGCCGGCCGGCGAGTGCGCCGCTGGCGGCGGACAACAGGAGTCGCGCACAATCAGATTGGTGGGCAACAGCGTTGGGCTTGGGGCCGCCGGTCCTCCTTCGATCTGGTCGATCAGCATGCGCGCTGCCGTGATTCCGATTTCCCGCGCCGGCTGGCTGACCACCGTCAGCTTCGGACGCAGCAACGTCGCCCAGTAGAAATCGTCGAATCCCAGCAGACTGATTTCTTCCGGACACCGCAGCTCCATTTCCTGGATGGCAGAAAAAGCTCCCAGCGCCATCAGGTTGTTGGTGCAGAAAATCGCCGTTGGCCGGTTTTTCCCTGTCAGCAGCTGCATGGTTTGCGAGTGCCCGCTCTCCAGGTCGTTGTGGCCGGAGCGGATAAGCGATTCATCCGGCGCAATCTTTGCATTTTTCAGCGCCTGCATGTATCCCGCCAGGCGTTCCGAGGAGGTTCCGCTGGAAGGGTCGCCGATAATGATGGCGATGCGCCGGTGCCCCAGGCTTACCAGGTAGCGCATGGCGCTGTCAGCGGCGCGCAGGTTGTCCACACCCACGCGCGGCGTCTGCGGATCGCGGATGGGCGGCAAACGGTCCGCGTACACCACCGGAACATCTCCCATGACCGCCTCCAGCCGCCCCCGCGGCGAATTCATCGCTGGAATCCGCACCAGCCCGTCCACCCGCCGCCGATGGAACAGATCCAGGTAACTGCGCTCCTCCTCCCAGCTCTCGCGCGAGTCGCCGATCAGCATGGTATAGCTCGCCGATGCCGAATAGTCCTTGGCCCCCCGCACCAGGTCAAGGTAGAAGTTGTTGGAAAGATCGGGAACGACGATGGCGATGGTGTGCGTCTTCTTCAGCCGCAACGACCGTGCCAGGTCGTTGGGGCGATACTTCAGGTCCTTGATGGCCTGCTCGATGCGGCCTCGCATCTCCGCGCTCACATAGTCGGAGTTGTTGAGCGCCGCCGAAATGGTGGAGACCGAGGCGCCGGCCAACCTTGCCACATCACGGATGGTGACGTGGCGCGATCCCCGTGTTCGCTTCAGGCTCATTCCGGTTTCTGCTGCAATCGGCAGTGGCGAACAGGTTAATATTGCCCGCGCTGATCTGCAAATCGGGAGGCTTCCTCACCAAAAGGAATTCCCCGCCGGTTTGCTCTCTCCTCTTGGAAAGAATTCAAAGTTACACTAGGCAAGAAGCAGGCTGCGGGGGGCATCCATGAAGCGCATCTGGACGATCATCGGGGTGGGTGACGTCGGGCGCAGTTTCCAGTGGTATCAGGCGCTGTTCGGTCACCCCGCCACCCTTCCCGCCCACGACTACTTTGGCCAGATCCTCGATGCAGATGGAAGTGTCCTGCTCTGCCTCCACCAATGGGGTGCTCACGAGCATGCCTCATTGATGGGCCCCGATCACGGGACCCCCGGCAACGGCCTGCTGTTGTTCTTCCGTGTTGATGATTTCGAACAGGCGCTGCACCGGGCGCGCTCTCTCGTCTCTCGCTTCGAACAGGAACCCCACCTCAATCCGAACACTCGAACCAACGAGTTCTCCGTCCGGGATCCGGACGGATACTACGTCACCATCAGCGCGCTGTCTGTGGACTAAAACTGTGGCGCTTGGTGAAGCTGCGCCCGCTCCCTCCGGGGCCGCTTCAAGGAGCGCTGGCGATTGTGATCGAGCCGGTAACCTACGGCGTGCCGGAATCGCCCGATGGCAGCGGAATACGTGTATCGGTGGCCAGGGGCCTGCCGAAATCCGGAGTGCCGTCCTGCCTCCAGGAAAATGATTGCGCCCGCGGCGAGCGGTGCTCGCCACAACCCTGACCCGGGGCGGAGTTGGCGTGGTAAAGAATCCAGTCCTGTTTTCCATCAGGCGATTTGAAAAATGAATTATGGCCCGGAGCGTACACACCGGCGTTGGGGTCCTGCTGAAACACTGGCCGCGGCGACTTCTTCCACGAAGACGGATTCAGCAAATCGGTTCCGGAAGTGGCCGTCAGCATGCCCAGCGAGTAAGCGTCGGTCCAGCAGGCGCTGGCCGAATAGATCAGGAACAGTTTATCGCCATGCTTCAGCAGTTCCGGGCCTTCGTTGACGTCAATGTGCGGGGGACTATCGGGAAGAACTCGAGCATCTACATCGCCGACCTTTTCCCAGGGATATTCCGGAGTGGAAATTCGCCCGCGTACACCCTCAACCGTCCAGGGATTCTTCAGGCGGGCGATATAGAGGCTCTGGGTGCCGTTCTCGTCCTCCTCCCAGCCCGACCAGATCAAGTAAAGCTTGCCCCGGTCTTCGAAGACGGAAGGATCAATGGCCCACTTGTCGGAGGGCGCGCTCACCTTCCCTTTCAGCGTCCACGTGCCCTGAAGCGGATCCGCAGAAGCATTCTCCACCACCCAGATGCGGTGAGAAATGTTCGTAGCCGCATCCGCGGCGAAGTAGATGTACCACTTGCCCTCGAGAAAATGAATCTCCGGGGCCCAGATCTCATGGGAGTAGGGGCCGGAGGCCGGCGGAATCCAGACCACCCTTTTCTCCGCTGACTTCAATGCGGGCATGCTGTGTGTCTTCCAGAGCGTAAGATTTACGCCCGTGGTATTCATGTAGTAATACACACCGTCCTTGTGTTCCACCCAGGGATCGGGCCCCGTAGGCAGCAAGGGATTGGTAAAGGTAGTTGCGGGCCCTGGCTTGGCGCCGTCAGATTGCGGCGCCAACAATGGCGTGCCGAATGCGAGCAGCAGCAATCCGACGGAGACCTTCCAGCCAAAGCGACCTCGGGGTTCGAGCATGGGCACCCGATTATACGTCGGCAAATCCATTCGCGGTTTTGGGAGGAAATCCGCGGCCGACCCTTCCTGCAATCGAATTCGGCTCTGGGGTTTTGTTAAAGTGGAGATCGCATAAACTCCCATGCGAGGAGACTCCATGCGCTGTTTGAAACTGGCTGTCTTCTTCCTCCTGATCTCTTCTGCGTTGGCGGCTCCCAGGCAGCGGTGGAGTGGGGCCGAAGCAGCCGCCTGGTATCAGCGCCAGCCGTGGCTGTTGGGCAGCAATTTCATTCCCGCCACAGCTATCAATCAGCTCGAGATGTGGCAAGCCGCGACCTTCGATCCACAAGAGATTGACAAGGAACTCGCCTGGGCCGAGGGCGCGCACATGAATACCATGCGCGTTTTTCTGCACGATCTGTTATGGCAGCAGGATGCGGCCGGCTTCAAGCAACGGCTGCAGACCTTTCTGGTCATCGCCGATAAGCACCACATCCGCCCCATTTTCGTCCTGTTCGATTCCTGCTGGGACCCTTTCCCGAAACTTGGGCCGCAGCACCCGCCAGTTCCCGGCGTCCACAACTCCGGATGGGTGCAAAGTCCCGGAGCTGTCGCCCTGGCCGATTCCTCTCAATATCCCCGCCTGAAGGCTTATGTGCAGGGGGTGGTCGGAGCCTTCGCCAACGACCGCCGCGTGCTGGCCTGGGATGTATGGAATGAGCCGGACAACACCAACGGCGGCTCATATCGGGCGCGCGAACCGAAAGACAAAGTGGATCTCGTGCTCAAGCTACTGCCCATGGTTTATGAATGGGCGCAGGCTGAGAATCCCTCGCAGCCGCTCACCAGCGGAGTCTGGCAGGGAGATTGGTCTTCGGATGAAAAACTGAGCGCGATGGAACGGATTCAGCTGGGCGAATCGGACGTGATTTCATTCCACAATTATTCCTGGCCGGAGGACTTCGAAGAGCATCTCCAGTGGCTGGAGCGCCTGCACCGCCCGATTCTGTGCACGGAGTTCATGGCGCGTCCGGTGGGCAGCACCTTTGACACCATCTTGCCCATCGCGAAGAAGCGACATGTTGCCGCCATCAATTGGGGGCTGGTGGCGGGCAAGACCCAGACCTATCTTCCCTGGGATTCCTGGCAGCGGCCCTATGTTCTGCTGCAGCCGCCAGTTTGGTTTCATGAGGTCTTCCATCCCGACGGTACGCCTTACCGGCAGAGGGAAATTGACATCATGCGCAGCCTCTCGCAGGAACCCTGAGATCAGGTTCGGACCACAGGAGTACGGGTTGGCCGCCTTCCATTCCGGCCAGCGCCTCTTGCCCTTCCTGGCACCTTGGGCCAGCCGTTCCCCCCTGCTATGGTGGAAAATCTGCGGCCCGGATTCATCCAACACTGGCGAGACGACGGTCTTATCGGAAAGAGCAGTTTATTTTCCTGGCTCCGCCGCCGCAGGGCTTGCACCCTCCTCCACGGTGTAGAAGCGGTCAACCGCCGGCAGCTTGAACCTTTGAATCTTGCCGCTCGGCCAGTGAACCTCCACCTCGTCCACGCTCTCCTGCGCCCCCAGCCCAAAGTGAACCCGCGGGTCGTTGCAAGAAGCGAAACTGCCGCCGCTCAGCACGTCGGCGCGCTGGCGCACGCCCCCGGCGGTCAGATAAACAGTAGCGCCGACGGCGTCCCGGGGACTACGCGGTCCGCCCACTAACTTCAGCCCGACCCAGTGGTTGCGATCTGGGCTTACGTCGCGCAGCAGCGCCGGCACGCGCCCTAGTTGGTTGATCACAACATCAATCTTTCCGTCGTTAAACAAATCGCCAAAGGCGGCGCCGCGGCCGGTAAACACTTCCGCCAGGCCCGTACCCTTCACCGCGGGCATGAGTTCCCATTTTTTCCCATCGAGGTTATGAAAAAGCAGCGGGCGCTGGGCAAAGGTCGTGCCCCAGCCGGCCTGGTCCACCTGCGGATAAACGTGCCCATTCACTACAAACAAATCTTTCCAGCCGTCGTTATCGAAGTCGAGGAAGCCGGCGCCCCAGCCGAGAAAGGGGATGGTGGGCTCGGCGATGCCCGCCTGGTAGCTGATCTCGGTGAAGTTGGCGCCGCCGTCGTTGCGGTAGAGCGGGTTGTAATCGTCGGAGAATACCGTGTTGTAAAGGTCGAGCAGGCCATTATTGCGGTAGTCGCCAATCGCAATGCCCATGGAGGCGGTTTCGCCCCCATTTTCGTTCAAGGCGTAACCAGAAACATAGCTTGCGTCTTCGAAGGTTCCGTTTCCCTTGTTGAGATAGAGATAGTTCGGCGTGGAATCGTCGGCCACGATCAGGTCAGGCCGGCCATCGTTATTCAAGTCAACAAACACCGAGGTCAGCCCGTAATAGGCGTTGTGATCGCTCACCCCGGCCTTCTCGCTGACATCGGAAAAAGTTCCGTTTCCGTTGTTGTGAAACAGGTGGTCGGGCTCGCCCTGCAGACCGCGCGGGCCGCACATCACATTGATGCCCCGGAATTCGCAGGTGGAAAACTTCACCACGCTTGAGCCGGGCGCCGGGGGATGATCCAGATCATAGTGCACATAGCCGGGGACAAATAAATCAAGATACCCATCGCCGTCATAGTCGCCGAACGTCGCGCCGGTGGACCAGTTGCCCAGTGTCACGCCCGCCTTCTCCGCGACATCGGTGAAGGTTCCGTCATGATTGTTATGGTAGAGGCGGTTCTTGCCGAAATTGGTGACGTAGATATCGGGCCAGCCGTCATTGTCATAGTCGCCCACCGCCACCCCGAATCCCCAGCGGTCATTGGTTACGCCCGCCTTGGCAGCCACATCGGTAAAAGTGCCGTCATGGTTGTTATGAAATAAGGCGGCGTGTGGCGGTTCCGTCTTGCCTAGCATCGCGTCGTAGGTTGAGCCGTTTACCAGGTAAATATCGAGCCAGCCGTCATTGTCGTAGTCGAGCAGAGCAACACCGGAGCCTACCGTCTCCAGAATGAATTTTCTTTCCGGCGTGCCCATCACGTGGGTCCATTCGGTCAGGCCCGCTTTCTCCGCAACATTCTGAAAAACAACTGGGCCGGCATCCACGAATCCGCCGGCGGTGATGGGGCGCTTTTCTGAATCGAGTACCGGCGCGTATTGGCCGGAGGTCGAAACCATTCCCGCTCCCTGCCCGGCGGCCTGGCCTGATTTGGGTTGCTGACCGGCGCGGACCATAGGCACGAGAAAATATCCAGCTCCCAGACACAGCAACAACACAACGCCACCTGCCAGAGCGAGAGGGAACGCGGTATGGCGCGGCGCGGCGCCAGCTCTCAGTAAGCGCCACCATTGCCACCTGTTCAGCGCCTTGCCGGGTCTTTTCATGAAATCGCTTGGCCGCGGCGCCCGGCATTGCAGAGGCTGCGAACGAGGCCGCCCGGCTGTTCCGCGGCGAAATGGTTGCCCTCGATTTTCGCCGCCGGCCTGCCTTGCCGATCTACGATCGGGCTATGCAGGGAATGGATAGAAAGGGCTTCTTCCGGGTAACTGTGCCTATCAAATCTCGCCCCGATATGCGTTATTTCCGGCAAGGGCGGGTCAGAAGGTACCCACTGCGGCAGTTGTCTTCCCCATGCGCGCATCACTGGCCAATTCCGCCGGTGGATCGTGGACGCGACGGCTCCCTATTGTCGCCTCAACTGGGGGATTCAGTCCACCCATTTCCAGGCTCCAGCTCTGGGCCGGGTTTTGGCAGGAAATTTCACCGCGACGAATAGAAGAAGGCGGTATTGGTCCATGAGGATTGCTCGGCATGGCGGGCAACTCCGGCGGGCTTGCCCTGAACAGGTTCTATCTTGTCCCCCCGGGGTTTGGTCTTCCGGCCCTAAACGCCTCCGCCCGCCCGGAGGTAACCTGGTAATACCCTTCCCGCTGGTAATTTGTGCCTGCTTCCCTCCCCCATTCATAATGGGACTAGCGCGCCTCCAAACCGCCGATTGCGAGAGGATTATGGTTTCACTAAAGCTTCTGGTGGTTGAAGACGATCCGGCCAGCCTGGAGCTCATGAGCGAGGTCTTGTCGTCGCTCGAGGCCGAAGTGCACCCCATGAGCGATAGCCGCAAGGCCGCCACCATGATCAATCAGGAAAAATTCGACGGGATTTTCCTGGACCTTGAAATGCCCAGCCCCAACGGCTTCCAGTTGGCGCAGATGGTAAGGGCTTCGTCCTGGAACAAAGGCACCCCCATCGTCATCGTCACCGGCCGCGAAGAACGGCAGACCATGCGCGAAGTCTTTGCCATTGGCGCCACCTTCTTCCTGCAAAAACCGGTTGACCGGCAGAAGCTGACCATCCTGTTCCGTGCCGTCCGCGGCACCCTGTTTGAGAACCGCCGGCGGTCCGTGCGCGTTTCCCTGCAGACCGATGTCACCTGCACCACCAACTCGCACACCGAGCGCGGCAAGGTCTGGAACATCAGCCAGGGCGGCATGCAGGTTGAAACCGCCCGCCTAAGACCGGGTGAGGCCGTGCACATTTCGTTTTCGCTTCCTGGGTCGAACGCCGTCGTCGAGGCCGAGGGCGTTGTGATTTGGTCCAAGGCCGAGCGCCAGGGTATCCGCTTCAGCAAGTTGAACAGTCAGAGCGAACAGCATATCCGCGACTTCATTGCCCACCTGGAAAAGCCGGAGTGGCTTCCCGCCTAAGACTTATTACCCTGATCACTTCGGTAACTTCTGCCAGCTTCCTTCGCCGTGCGACACTAGCACGCATTAACCCAAACGAGCGGGTCGGGGCATGCCGTCGCAGTCAAATCACCCAGCTAAAGAGACCATTTTGGTCGCCGATGACCAGGTCTCGAATCGGGAACTTCTCCAAGAGCTCCTCGATACTCAGGGATTCACCATTCTTACCGCTGCCGACGGCTCCGACGCCCTGCGGCAGCTCGGCCGCAGCCCCGTGGACCTGGTGATCTCCGACGTCATGATGCCGCACCTCAGCGGCTTCGACGTATGCCGGCAGATGAAAAACAACCCGGAGACTGCGCTCATCCCCATCATCCTGGTCACCGCGCTCTCCGACAAGCAGGACCGGATCGAGGGTATTCAGGCAGGAGCGGACGATTTTCTAAGCCGTCCGGTGGACCGCATCGAACTCCTGGCCCGCGTCAGATCGCTGCTTAAGCTCAAGCAGCGCACCGATGAGCTGGAACGCGCTGAGTCGGTCTTGTTCACGCTGGCCCGCAGCATCGAAGGCAAGGATGCCTATACCCATGGGCACTGCGAGCGGCTGACCGAGTATTCTGCCGCGCTGGGCAGCCACCTTGGCCTTCCGGTGGAGCAGGTCGTCGCCCTGCGGCGCGCCGGCGTGGTGCACGATATCGGAAAAATCGCCGTGCCCGACTCCATCATCCTCAAGCCCACCAGCCTCACGCCTGAGGAATGGAAGATCATGCGCGAGCACCCGGTCATCGGCGAGCGCATCTGCGCGCCCCTGAAGTCCTTTCGCGCAGTTTTGCCCATCATCCGGCATCACCACGAAAAATTTGACGGCTCGGGTTATCCCGATGGCCTGCGCGGGGAAGATATTCCCGTCACCGCCCGGGTGCTGCAGATCGTGGACGTATACGACGCGCTCACCACCGTCCGGCCCTACAAGCCTGCCTTCTCCATTACAGATGCGCTGCAGACCATGAAGCTGGAGGTGGAGCGCGGCTGGTGGGACCGGCACATCTTCGCCGAATTCGAAAAATTTGTGAGAAGCGGCACCGCAAGATTTTTGTCCCGGGGCGCGGCGGCCGGCGCTCAAGACTGACGCGGAAAAATTGGGGAAAGGAAGTACGCCGTGAGAGTACGGGCTTTTTTCTTGACCTATGACTCAGCAGGGGGCACAGCCACTGCCACATGGAGCAAGAGCCTTGCGCCACGGCCGGTGGGCCATATCCTGCTCATCGCAGCCCTTGCAGGCGTAATGGGATGGCCCCATCGCGGCCTGGCGCAGAGCGGGCAAACCGCCGACCGCAGCCTGGTGCAGATGAGCCTGGCCCAGTTGGGTACAGTGGAGGTCACCACAACTTCCAAGGAGCCGGAAGAAGTCTGGAATACGCCGGCAGCGGTCTTCGTGCTTACCCAGGAAGATATTCGCCGCGCCGGCGTCACCACCATTCCCGAGGCTCTGCGGCTGGTGCCCGGGGTGCAGGTCAGCCGCATTGATCAGGACCACTGGGCGGTCGGCATCCG
>Ga0335081_10020563_pt1 | contig 10675 bp, 11 predicted proteins | sample Lox_Sample_35_FD_206713 | JGI IMG/M metagenome (GOLD analysis project Ga0335081, IMG submission 206713) | Soil microbial communities from Loxahatchee National Wildlife Refuge, Florida, United States - Lox_Sample_3.5 | ecosystem: Environmental > Terrestrial > Soil > Wetlands | place: USA... | reverse complement strand
AAAAGATTTTGTAGCCCGGGTTGAGTGAAACGAAACCCGGGAGCGGCGGCGAAGGCCGCGAGATAGACGAAGCGTGCTCGCCGTGCCGATCGTGATCGTTCCGGCCCTCCACTACCGGATCGATCTGACTAAGACCGGATTTTTGCGGCGAGGGATGTTTGAAATCGCTGGCTCAAAGACTCGGGGGCATCAAAAACCGCGCCGCGAGAACGCGAATCTATTTTTCCCCTCCCCCCGTGCAAAGCACGGCGGCGAGGGGGAAATGAAAGGCAGCTCAATAATGTTCGGCGTGAGTGAGCGGCACGTAGGCATACCCGGCGCCCGATTTGGCGGCGTGGCCGATTCCGGGGAACGGCAGGTGCGCGCCGGCGAACAGCGTCCGATCGGTCGCCACCATGTCCATGACCTTCTTGCGGTTGGCGATCGCCATCGCCGGGTCGCTGTCGAACGCGATGGCGCGCTCCGGCTCGGGAAATTGCAGCGCGGCGCAGTGCACGATGTCGCCCCAGATGAGCAGATCGCTGCCATCCGACGAAACCCGCACCATGGAATGGCCGACGGTATGGCCGGGCGCCGCCGCGGCGGTCATGCCGCGCGCGAACTGCGCGCCGTCCGTGAACGTCTGCACCTTGCCGGCGGCCGCGTAAGGCTTGATCGCCGCATTGGCGAGATCGAAGAACACCTTGAACTCATCGGGCATCTTGGTGCGGGTCTCCGGCGCGGTCCAGAACGCGTGTTCGTCGGCGTTGATGTGCACGACCGCGTTCGGAAACATCGCCTTGCCGTCGGTGTCGAGCAGGCCGGGGATGTGGTCCGGGTGCATGTGGGTGATCACCACCGCATCGACCGCCGCGGGATTGACGCCGGCGACGGCGAGATTGCCGTGCATCTTTCCCAAGGTCGGCGCGAACGAGTTGCCGGCGCCGGCATCGACGAGAACGAGTTTGTCGCCGGTATTGACCAGCCAGTCGTTGACGCAGGTCGGGATCGCTCCCTGGGGCAGGAAGGCGGACTGCAAAAGCTTGTCGGTGCCGGCGGCGTCGCCGGTGAACAGCGGGCGGTCGATGGCGAGGTTGCCGTCGCTGAGCACGGTGACTTCGAACGCGCCGACCTTGAACCGATAAACGCCGGGCGCCTGCTTTCCTGCCTGCGGCATCGCCATGGGACTTCCTCCTGCACTGTGTGGGGCTGTCCTAATGTGCAGTGGGATTTAGGCCTCGGCAAGCCGCAGCCCGACGAGCCGGTCGAGCGCCGCATGGTCGGCGAGCAACGCAGCCGAGGCACCGGCGTGAACGATGCGGCCGCGCTCGAGCACGATGGTGGATTGCGTGAGCGAGAGCGCGATGTCGGCGTGCTGCTCCACCAGGATGAAGGCGTTGGCGCCTTCGCTGGTCATGCGGCGGATGGCCGCGGCGAGTTCCTCGACAACGATCGGCGCGAGACCCTCGAGCGGCTCGTCGAGCAGAAGCAGCGCCGGGTTGGTCATCAGCGCGCGCGCGATCGCCAGCATCTGCTGCTCGCCGCCGGAGAGCTGATTGCCGAGATTGCGCCGCCGCTCGGCAAGCCGCGGGAAGAGATCGTAGACCGACTTAAGCCCCCAGCGCCCGGCACGCGCGGCGACGGTGAGATTTTCCTCGACCGTCAGGGTCGAAAAAATCTCGCGCTCCTGCGCCACCCAGCCGATGCCGGCGCGGGCGCGGCGATGCGGCGGGTCGGCGGTGATGTCCGCGCCGCGCCAAACGATGCGGCCGCGGCCGATTTGGGTCATGCCCATGATGGTGAGAATAAGCGTCGACTTGCCGACGCCGTTGCGGCCGAGCACCGCGAGGCTGCCGCGCTCCGGCAAATCGAAAGCGATGCCGTCGAGCACGATGCCGGCGCCGTAACCGGCGCGAATGTCGGAGAGCGATAGGAGCGAGTCAGCCATGGCGCAACGCTCCATGCTCCTTGCCGAGATAAACCGCGCGCACGCGCTCGTCGGCGGCGATCTCGGCCGGCGTGCCTTCGACCAGCACGCGGCCGCCGACCATCACGATCACCCGCGACGCAAAGCGGAAGACGAGCTCCATGTCGTGCTCGATGAACAACACCGTGATGTCGCGCGACAGGCCCGCGATCGCCTCGAACAAATCCCGGCTTTCCTCGCGCGGCACGCCCGCAGCCGGCTCGTCGAGCAGCAAGACTTTCGGTCGCGTCGCCAGTGCCAGCGCGATTTCGAGAAGCCGCTGCTGGCCGTAAGCCAGTTCGCGGGTCGGGCGATGGCAGACCGGCGCCAGAGTGAGCGTCGCGAGAATCGCGTGCGCCTCGTCGATGTCCTCCTTGTATGCGGTGAGCGGCCGCCACCAGGTCCGTGCGACACGGCGGCGCTCGCAGACTGCGAGCGTCACCGATTCAAGCGCGGTCAAATGCGGGAACAGCGAATTGATCTGATAAGTGCGAACGAGCCCGCGCTGCACGCGCATTTCCGGCGGCAGCGATGTGATGTCGTCGCCGCTGAGAAAGATCCGGCCGGCGTCGGGCCGCAGCATTCCGGTCAACAGATTAATCAGCGTGGTCTTGCCGGCGCCGTTGGGGCCGATCAGCGCGTAGCGCACGCCCTGCGGCAGATCGAGATCGACATCGGCCGCGACGACCAGCGAGCCGAAGCTTTTGTTGACGCCGCGCGCCGAGAGCGCGCTGCCGTCGGCGCCGCTCGCGCTCGCAACGGTCCCGCTCACGGCGCTTTCGCCCATTTCGCTTTTATGTACGCGGCGATGCTGGTCAGTCCGCCGAGGATGCCGTTCGGCAGAAACATCACGATCGCAATCAACAGGAGGCCGATCCAGAAATACCAGAACTGCGGATTCAATCCGGAAAACTGGTCGCGCGCGACCATATAGACCGCGGCGCCGATCAAGCCGCCGTAAAGCCGGCCGGTGCCGCCGACGATGAGCATGACCAGCACGTCGGCCGAGCGCTGAAAGCCGAGCGCTTCCAACGAAACCGTTTCGGTGGTCTGCGTCAGGATGGCGCCGGCAATGCCGGCGATAATGGCGGCGATCGTATAGATGGTGCGGATATGCGAATGCGTCGGCGCGCCGATCGCCGGCATGCGCGCGCCATTCTCGCGGATGCCGCGCAGCGCCAGCCCGAACGGCGAATGAATGATCCGCCGCGCCAGGAGAAAAATGAGGAACAAAGCCGCGAGCGCGTAAGCGTAAGCGGTGTAGCCGTAGAGATCGAATTCGAAGGTGCCGAGGAGCTTCCAGGTATGAACGCCCTGCAGACCGTTGAAGCCGCCGGTGAGCCAATTCGCGTCGTTCGCAGCCTCCTGCAGCAACAGGCAGAAGCCGAGCGTGATCATGATCAGCGCAAGGTGGCGGAAACGGGCGATGACGAAGCTCGTGATATAGCCGACGATGCCGGCGGCAAGGCCTGCGGCCACAAGCCCGGTCAGCGACTCGCCCCAGCCCCACACGGAAATCAGGCCGGCCGTATAGGCGCCGACGCCGAAATAGGCGGCATGGCCGAGCGAGACGATGCCGGAGAAGCCGAGGATGAGGTCGAGCGACAATGCAAACAGCGCCGTGATCGCGACCTGGCTTGCCAGCGCCAGATAATCGGGCGTCAGCACGAACGGCAACAGCGTGGCGAGCCAGAATGCGATCTCGGCCCAGTGCCAGCGCGCCTGCGCGTGCAGAAACTCGTGCGGTGCTGCCGGCACGGCGGGAGCGGCGGCGACGAGCGTGTCGCTGGTCACGACCTAGCGCCTCCCGAACAGTCCGGTCGGCCGCCACATGATCATCACCAGCATCACCAGATAGATCAGGACCGAACCGAGCGCCGGAACGTAGTATTTCCCGGCCATGTCGGCCACGCCCAGCAGCATGGCGGCGACGAACGATCCGGCAATCGAACCAAGGCCGCCGACTGCCACGACGATGAGAACGTAGATCAGATAAGTCAGCGCGAACGACGGGTCGAGTCCCAGCATCGGAATGGCGAGCCCGCCGCCGAGCCCGGCAAGTCCGCCGCCAAGCGCAAAGGTGAAGGCGAACAGCCGGTCGACGTCGATGCCGAGACCGCGCGCCATGCGCTGATTGTTCACCGCGGCGCGCACCTGCGCGCCGAACCGGGTCGATTCCAGCGTCGCCATGAGCACAGCGGTGATCAGCGCCGCCACGACGATGAGAAACAGCCGATAGATGGCGAGGTCGACCCCGCCGACGTTGAAAGAGCCTTGCAGATAGGCCGGCAACTGCATCGGCTGCTGGTCGGTGCCGTAGATATAAGCCGCCCCGGCAATCGAAACAAAAACGATGCCGATGGTCAGCAGGCACTGATTGAGTTCGTTGGAGTTATAAAATCGGCTGAAGAAGATATGCTCGAGCAGGACGCTGGCCGCCGCACCGGCGACAAAGGCAGCCGGCAAGGTCGCCAAGAACGGCCAGCCGGCCGCGTTCATCAGCGTGACAGTGACGTAACCGCCAAGCATGGCGAAGCTGCAGTGCGCCAGGTTGACGAAATTCATCATCCCGAGCGTCACCGACAGCCCGACCGACATCAGGAACAGAAGCATCCCGTAGGCAACGCCGTCGAACAATACGCCCAAAGCGGGGAGCATAGAGGCTTGCCTACGGGTAACCGATCATGCGTTCCGTGCCGATCACTTCTTCGCGCCGTGCGCCGGATCCTTGACGTTCGGGAAGCTGGCAAACTCGACGTTGCGCAGCTCGTTGCCGACCTTCTCGACCCGGCGGATGTACACCGTCTGCACGATGTCGCGCGTCTGCGGATCGATCATGATCGGTCCGCGCGGGCTTTCCCAGCTCATGCCTTTGGCGGCGGCAATGAGCGAGTCACCGTCGGCTTTGCCGCCGGTCTTCTCCAGCGCCGCGTAGATCAGATGAGCGCCGTCATAGCCGCCGATGGAGAAGAAATCGGGATTGCGATGAAATTCGTCGTTGTAGGCTTTCACGAACGCCTGATTCATCGGCGACTGATGATTGTAGTCGTAGTCGGACACGCTGATGATGCCGAGCGCGATGTCGCCCATGCTCTTGAGCGCCGTCTCGGAGGCAAGCGCATCCTGGCCGAGAATCTTGGTCTTCTTGGTGTCGATGCCGCGCTCGGCCAGCGCCTTGCCGACCGCCGCGGGCTGCGCGCCGCCGGGAATCCAGATGTAGATCGCGTCTGGATTCTTATCCTTGGCCGCCTGGATGAACGACGAGAAATCGGGATTCGCGACCGGGAAGCGGACCGAACCCACGACCTGTCCGCCATTATCCTTGAAGCCTTTTTGGAACCAAACCTCGGCGTCAATACCCGGGCCGTAATCCGACACCATGGTGTAGACCGTCTTGATGCCGTTCTTGGCCGCCCATTGACCGAGCGTGTAGTTCAACTGCGGAGTGGTCGACGAGGTACGCGCGATGTAAGGCGACTTCTCGGTGATGATCGAGGTCGCCGCATTCATCACCACCATGAATTTCTTGGCTTGCGCGGACACGTCGGCCGCAGCGAGTGCGTTCGGCGTCAGCGAGAAGGCGCCGAGGATGTCGGCATGATCGCGGACGATGGCCTCCTGCGCGAGCCGCTTGGCGGTATCGGGCGCGATGCCGCCGGTATCCTTGCGAACAAGTTCGATCTTCTTGCCGGCGACCGTGTCGCCATGCTGCTTCATCCACAACGTAACGCCGTGGTCGATCTGCGCGCCGGTATCGGCGAATTGGCCTGAATACTCATTGATCATGCCGATTTTGACACTGCTCTGCGCATTGGCCGCGCCAGCGCCAAGCAAGGCCAGGGCGAACCCGGCAATTCCACACAGTAACTTTTGCATTGCTCCCTCCCAGTTCTTTTCATCCTCAAGACGATCAGGAATGCCTATCCTCCTTCAGCTTGCGAACAAGTGCAACGTGCCCGGATGGCGCAGCAATCGCAGGTGGGACGGCGCCCCCAGCGTGCCTTGTGTCCGGTGCCTATTGCCTGTTGAATGGGCACACCTCGTAAATCGGAGCATCCCGTGCCGGCCGGCAATAAAGCGATCGGCACCAAAAGCGCGAGCGTTTAGCGTTTCCATGGACCAGAGGCACAAATCAGCCGGTACGATCGACCCGGATGAGGTCGCGCGCTTTTCCCGCATCGCCGGGCAATGGTGGGACGCGCGCGGGCCCATGGCGGCGCTCCACAAGCTCAATCCGGTTCGCCTCGGCTACATTCGCGATCAAACCGCCGCGCATTTTAACCGCGATCCGGCGCGGCTCGACAGCTTGTCCGGTTTACGCATCGTGGATATCGGCTGCGGCGGCGGCGTTCTGTCCGAGCCGCTGGCGCGGCTCGGCGCTTCGGTGACCGGCGCCGATCCGGCGGAAAACAACATCGCCGCCGCGCAGCATCACGCCGCACAGGGCGGCCTCAGCATCGATTACCGTGCTATCACCGCCGAGGCGCTGGCGGAAGCAAGCGAAGCTTTCGACGTGGTGCTCGCCATGGAAGTGGTCGAACACGTCGCCGACTTCAATCTGTTCATCGAGACAGTCTCGGCCCTGGTGAAGCCGGGCGGCTTGATGTTCGTTGCAACGCTCAATCGCACGGTGAAAAGCTTCGCGCTGGCGATCGTCGGCGCCGAGTATATTTTGCGCTGGCTACCGCGTGGCACGCATCAATGGGATAAATTCATCACGCCAGACGAGCTGGAAATCGCACTTGAACAAAGCGGGCTGCGCCTGATCGGCGAAACCGGCGTGATCTACAATCTCTTCGCCGATCGATTCCAGCTCTCCACCGATATGGATGCCAATTACATGGTCGTCGCGGAGAAAGCCGCGTGATTGTCGCCGGCTGGCTGTGGGCCGTCTTCACTATCGTCGCCGCGTTCTTCCAAACCCTGCGTAATGCGATGCAGCGCGAACTCACGGCCAGCCTCGGCACCGTCGGGGCGACGCATGTGCGGTTTTTGTTCGGCTTTCCCTTCGCGCTTATCTTCCTCATTGGTCTGATTGTAGGCACGGACGTGCCGCTGCCGCGTCCCGGCTGGGCGTTCTGGCCTTGGGTGATCGACGGCGCCTTCGCGCAAGTCGCCGCCACCGCGCTCATGCTCGTCGCCATGGGCGAGCGCTCGTTTGTCATCACCATCGCTTACCTGAAGACCGAACCCATCCAGGTCGCGATCTTCGGCCTTATCTTCCTGGGCGACCGCGTCAGCCTGCCGATGATGGCCGCGATTCTGATTGCGACGTCCGGCGTCATCGTCATGTCGACGAAACCGGGAGGCATGGTTGGCGGCGTCAAGCCGACGCTCATCGGGCTGGCCTCGGGCGGCATGTTCGCGCTGTCGGCGGTCGGCTATCGCGGCGCCATTCTCGATCTGCACCTGCATGACTTCGTGATGGCCGCTACGTTTACGCTCGTGATCGGACTTTTGATGCAGGCGATCTTCCTGTCGCTCTATCTGCTGCTGCGCAGTCCGGGCGTGCTGACCGCCATTGCCCGCGCCTGGAAACGCTCGCTGTTTGCCGGCTTCATGGGAGCGCTCGCCTCGCAATTCTGGTTTCTAGCTTTCGCGCTTGCCACCGCGGCGAGCGTGCGCACGCTCGCTCTGATCGAGGTGCTATTCGCGCAACTCGTTGCCCGCTTTGCCTTCGGTCAGAAAACGACGGCACGCGAGGCGATCGGCATGATCCTCGTCGTTGCCGGGGTGGTTTTGTTGATTTTTGAGTACTGACGCGTTTGCGCGTCAATTATGATCGTCCGGTAGGATCGGCAGCGGGTGAAATTCGATGCCTTCCTCGTGCAGCGCCTTGGCCTCTTCCGGCGAGGCTTCCCCATAGATCGAGCGGTGCTCGATTTCGCCGTAATGCATCTTGCGCGCTTCCTCGGGAAATCGCCCGCCGACGTAACTGGCATTCTTGGTGACGTGATCGCGCAGTTCTTTGAGCTTATGGCGCAGTTCGCGTTCCTGCGGCGACGTCATAGCCACCGCACCCTTTCCGGGCGAGACCGGCGGCATCGGCGGCGATCCCGGCGCGGAATCAGGCAAAGGAGGCGTGGCTTCGGTCTGGGCGGATTTTGCGCGCTCGCCGCTATCGGCGCGCGCCAGCCGCGGCGCCATAATCGCCTTTTCCACCTTTGTTGAGCCGCAGATCGGACAGGCCACGAGCGCACGCTTCCGCTGCTTGTCGAAGGCAGCCGAATTCGCAAACCAGCTTTCGAAGGCGTGGCCCTTTGCGCAGTTGAGATTGTAGCGAATCATTTACGGGGCTCGCACCGCATGCAGATGGGTTGGCTCGGCCATCGGCTCGACCAGTTCGAAGCGCCGCCCATGTTGCAACGAGGGAATTTTTGCCCTAGCGGCCGCGACTTCGGCCGGATCGATTTCGGCGATGACAACGCCAGGTTCGGTTCCGCCCTCGGCGAGGATGCGGCCCCACGGATCGATAATGAGGGAGTGGCCGAAAGTCTCGCGTCCGCTCTCGTGCTTGCCGCCCTGCGCGGCGGCGAAGACGAAGCAACCGTTTTCGATGGCGCGGGCGCGCAGCAACACATGCCAGTGCGCTTCGCCGGTCTGCCGCGTGAACGCCGACGGAATCGACAAGAATGAAGCGCCGGCTTCGGCGAGCGCGCGATAGAGCGCCGGAAAGCGCAGATCGTAGCAAACGGTCAGCCCGAGCCGTCCCCACGGCAGGTCGGCGACAACGGCAAGCTCGCCGGCGCGATAGGTGTTCGATTCGCGATAGCTTTCGCCGCCGGCGAGATCGACGTCGAACATATGGATCTTATCGTAACGCGCGGCGACATCGCCGCGGCGATCGATGAGGAAGGAACGGTTCACCGCCTTCTCGGGCGACGCTTTGACGGCGAGCGAACCGATATGGACATAGATCGCAAGCTTGCGCGCCACTTCGCGCAGGGTCGCCAGCGTGGGATCGTGCTCGTCGGCGACGATGTTGGCGAGCAAACGCTGGCGATTGGATTCCAGGACGTTGGTCATTTCCGGCGTCTGCACGTAATCGGCGCCGGCGCGCTTGGCTTGATCGATCGCCGCCAGCACGGCATTCAGATTGGCTTGCGGGTCGCGCCCCGAGCGCATCTGAATAAGGGCAACCTTGAACGTCGAATCCTTCGCGCTCATGCCCGCTGCTCCTGGTCCTTGATTGCGGCGAGCAATGGATCGAGCCCGCCAGCCTCATCGAGCGCATAGAGATCGTCGCAGCCGCCGACATGGGTCGCGCCGATGAAAATCTGCGGGAACGTGCTGCGTCCGTTGGCGCGCGCCATCATCTGCCTGCGTATGTCGCGGTTGCCGCTGGCGTCGATCTCATGAAAGACGACGCCCTTGCGGGCGAGCAGTTCCTTCGCATCCTGACAATAGGGGCAGTAACGAATGGTATAGATGTCGATGGCGGCCATGACGATCGGCGATTTTGATCGATCGGTTATATGGAAGTTCGCAGCGGATCGGCAACCCTGGCAAAGACCAGCACATCGACGTTGGCGGCGCCGGCGCGCAGCAACGCACGCGCGCAACCCTCGACCGTGGCGCCGGATGTGAGCACATCATCGACTACAACCAGCCGGCGCCGGCCCACCGCCGGCCTGCCCTCCTCCGGCACTTGGAATGCACCCTGCACATTGCTGGCGCGTTCGGTGCGCGACAACCCGACTTGCTGAGCCGTGGCCTTGACACGCTTGAGCGCGTGGGCCGCGACCGGCACCCCGCTCTCGGCCGAGATGGCGACAGCCAGCATTGCCGATTGGTTAAAGCGCCGCGTCCACTGCCGCCGCCAATGCAGCGGCACCGGGACCAGCGCATCGGCCTGGCTGAGGATTTCGCGGCCGGCATGGCTGATCCAGCGTCCCATCATCGGAGCGAGATCGAGCCGGTCGCCATATTTGAGGGCGTGAACAAGCGTGCGGGAAATCTCGTCGAAGCGCACGGCCGCGCGTGACCGGTTATAGGCCGGCGGGTCGGCGATCGCCTGCATCGACAACATGCCGGGACCGGGGTCGTAAACGAATGGGATGCCGAGCCGCTCGCAATAAGGCCGGGTGATGAAGGAGAGCTTCGACCAGCATGATGGGCAAAGCCCGCGGCCCTCGACCGGCTCGCGGCAAGCCGCGCACAGTTGCGGCAAGGCGATATCGAGCGTCCCGTGCAGGAATGCACGCGCGAAGTCCACAACCCGCTTGACCCGCGGGGCAAGGGCAAGGTCCGCCGACACCGACATGACGCCACCGTACCGCCCCGGGAAGCCCTTGTCATCGCCAACACCGGCATCGCGAACGACCGCAAGACATGAGACACTTGGTTCATGACCGAAGGCGCGCTGGTTTTCGACCGTGCCCTGCTGCGCAGGCGGCGCCGCCGCGCGGCGGCTTTGGATCCGGCGACATTTTTGCTCGATCGCGTCGCCGCGGATCTCGCCGAGCGGCTCTCCGCCGTGTTGCGCCGCTTCGACGTCGCGGCCGATCTCGGCACACCCACCGAGGCGGTGCGCGCGGCGCTGTCCAAACTCGGCTCGATCGGCACGATCGTAGCGCTGGACACGAATGATGAGCGCCGCGCCAGGCGCGCGGCGAGAACCGAGCTCTGCGTCATTGCCGATGAGGAGGCACTCCCATTTCGCGATGCTTCGCTCGACCTCGCAGTCTCGGCGCTTGCCTTGCAGTTCGTCAACGATTTGCCGGGAGTGCT
>Ga0335081_10020562_pt1 | contig 10675 bp, 9 predicted proteins | sample Lox_Sample_35_FD_206713 | JGI IMG/M metagenome (GOLD analysis project Ga0335081, IMG submission 206713) | Soil microbial communities from Loxahatchee National Wildlife Refuge, Florida, United States - Lox_Sample_3.5 | ecosystem: Environmental > Terrestrial > Soil > Wetlands | place: USA: Florida... | reverse complement strand
GGGCATCACTTGAGCCTCAACTGTCTTGTGCTGGGCCGCCAGATGGTGCTCACGCCGTGCTTCTTCGGCGCCGAGCCGAATTACGCGGATGTCGGACCGTTCGCAGGCACGCGCTTGTTCGAAGACGAGGAACGCGCCGGCTTGGCCTTGATGCGCTCATTGTCGTCGGAGCAGCAGCGCCGCGCCATCGTCGCGCATTCCATGATGGGCGGCGACCTGCCGGCCGGGCGGCGTCATTTCGCCGATAATCTGCATCTCGGCGGCGCTTATCAGGACAACCGCATCGTGCCGTATGAGGGCTTGCTCGCTTCGTACCTGTCGGCACTGCAGCGGCGCGATCTGCTCGACCTGATCGCCGCCTACGTGGCGCCGCTGCCGAAAGGCCCGCGCGCCGCGCGTCTCGCCGAAGTCGAGCGGCATCTTGCAGAGACGCATTTTTGCTGGATCGGCGGTTTTGCGGAGCAAAGTCCGTTTTACTACCGCATTCAAAGTCCGGTGATCTTCATCGAATTTGATCACCACGCCGGGGTCTTTCTCACCAACGCCGAGCCGGCGAAGTTTCACGTCCATACCATCGTGCGCACGCCGAACGGCAACGATTACGGCATTGATCTCTTGCGCCTGCACTACCGGCATGCGCCGCATCATCGGCACGAATGATTACGCGCGAGGTCGACGCGGCGGGGCGACGGCCCAACGTCTGAGATTCCCTTGCGTGGGCATTGGCACCGATTGCAGCCGCTGCCGTTTGCTGCTTAGAAAACGGACGGCGCTCGATCGGCAAAAGAGCGCAAGAGGATTTCGGGAGGCTTCGCAATGTACCGCGGTACCAAAGACGTTCTGCTGCCGACGACGATCACCGGCTCGCTGCCGCGGCCGAGCTGGTACACCGAAAACCTCGGCACCCGCATGTTCCTCGACGCTATGGTCAGCCGCCGCTATCGCGAACAATATGTCGATACGCTTTGCTGTTACCTGCGCGACCAAGAACTCGCCGGGCTCGATATTCTCACCGACGGCGATTGCCGCTTCGACGACGATGTCGGTGGGCAAAGCTGGACCAGCTACCCGCCGCATCACATGAGCGGGTACGAGCGCGGCGATCCGCGGCCGACGCCGGCCGGCCGCGGCGGGTTATGGTTTCCGCGCGGCCACATCCTGCACGATTATCTAGAATCGCGGGTCATGCCGGTGATCATCGGGCCGGTCGGCCGCGGCGATCTGCAATACACCGCGCTGTGGAAGGCGGCGCAGCGGCTTACCACACGGCCGGTCAAATTCGGCGCCGTGTCGGCGGAAATCGTCGCCTTCGCTTCGCAGGATAAATATTACAAGAGCGTGCCGGATCGTATGCTGGCGATCGCGGACGCCTTCAACGCGGAGTATCATGAACTCGCCGACGCCGGCTGCCCGGTGATCCAGATCGAGGAGCCGCAGATTCACTTGGCCGCCGCGCGCGGCATCCAGGACAAGGTGATCACGCCGGATTTATTGGTCGAAGTATTCAACCGCACGGTGAAAGGGCTGCGCGCCAAGACGGAAGTGTGGGCGCATTCGTGCTGGGGCAATCCTTCGCAGCAGCGGATGTTCGCCAAGGTGCAGAGCTACAAGCCGTCGCTGGAAACCTACACCAAAGTCGATGCCGACGTGATCACCTTCGAATCGTCTAGCTCCGGCGGCATGGATTTGGAGGCGATTGGCAAAACCATCAAAGACATGAAGATTGCCATCGGCGTCATCGATCACCACACGCTGCAAGTCGAAACCCCCGACGAGGTGGCGGCGCAGATCCGTGCCGCGCTCAAATACATTCCTGCCGAGCGTCTGGTGATTTCGTCGGATTGCGGCATGGGGCGCGAGGGCATGAGCCGCCGTCACGCATTTTATAAGATGGTATCGCTGGTGCTCGGGACGAATATGGTGCGGAAGGAACTGGGTATTCCGGAAGCCGCATGTTTGGCGGCTGATGAGCGCTATTCGCTGGTGGTGCCTGCGAAGTAGGTTTTTGGCGGACCGCGGTTGACGGCGGAAGCGCCGTCGCGGTTAATTTCACGGGCGGAACTTATAGGCTTGCCCGCGGGTTCACTGAGCCGGGATGTCTCGTTCCGGCGCGAACGTGGCGTCGGTAAAGCTGTGGAGCTTCTAGTATCGGCAGCGTGGCTCGCGATCATGGCATGGTTGATCGTGCGAGCCGTCAGGCAACGCGGGCTTCTGCCCCGCCTTGTTACCGCGTCGCCGCCGCCCCTGGATCAGGCGCCGCTGATCGCGGTTATCGTTCCGGCGCGCGATGAGGAAGATAATATCGGGCGATGTCTCGATTCGGTGATCGCGCAGGACTATCCGGCCGGCCGTTTGCGCGTCATCGTTGTCGATGATCATTCGCACGACGCTACCGCCACTGTCGTCGGCGGAATAGCGGCGAGTCACGGACAAGTCGAACTGCTGCGAAGCCCGCCGCTGCCCCCCGGCTGGGTGGGAAAATCCCACGCCTGCTGGAGCGGGGCGCGCGCGGTGCTCGGCGAGACGCAGTGGCTGTGCTTCGTCGACGCCGACGTGATGCTGGCGCCGGCCGCGCTTTCCAGCGCGCTCCAAGCGGCCTCGATCCGGCATCTCGACCTGTTGTCGCTGGCGCCGCATCAGGTGCTGCAGAGCTTTGCCGAACGCCTCATTCTGCCATGCGGCCTCATTCTGCTTTCGCTCGTTCAAGATCTGCGGCGGGTCCAGTCTCGCTCCGGCCGCGATGTCACTGCCACGGGACAGTTCATGCTGGTCCGGCGCGATGCTTACCTTGCCGCCGGAGGACATGCCGCCGTACGCGGGGCGATCTGCGAGGATTTGGAATTGGCGCGACGCTTGAAGCAGGCCGGATATTCGGTCTTGCTCATGGGCGGCGAAAAGCTGGTTGTGGCGCGGATGTATACCGGGTGGGAAACGCTGTGGCCGGGCCTTGCCAAGAACCTCGTCGATACGTTCGGCGGGCCGCTGGCAACGGTGGCGGTGGCGGTTACGGCATTTGTCCTGGCGTGGGCCGCGGTGCTGATCCCGCTGGCGGACTTGGTTAGCTGGCTGCTCGGCGTCCCTGGTGCCGGCGTCGCGTTCTGCCTGGCGCTCGCGGCCTCGGGCGCAGCATTGGGCTTGCATGTCGCAGCGACGGTCTATTTCCGCATTCCATTCTGGTACAGTTTGATTTTTCCGCTGGGATATTCGGTGGGATCCATCATGGCGGTCGATAGCGTACGTCTTCGACTGAGCGGCAAGGTCAGCTGGAAAGGCCGCACCTATTCATGAAATCTCTAAAGAGAAAACCTGAGGATAACCGTGCTGCCGAGCGGGTCCGTCCGGCAGGGCCGCTCGATGCCGGCGAAACACGCGCCATCTTGATCGGCGCCGTCGTTGTTGCCGTTTTTCTTTATTTCATAAAACTGATTCTGCTGCCGTTCGTACTCGCGGCGATCGTGGCCTATATCGCCACGCCCTTGCTCGATTGGGCGGCAAGCCGCACCAAATGGCCACGGCTACTGTTCGCGGTAGCGTTGTTTCTGCTCCTTGCCGCCATCTCCGTCGTGATGGTCGCCTTTGCAGCGGAGCGCTTGATGGTTGAGGCCAGAGCCATCGCGGCCGATTTGCAGGGGATGCTTGAGAATTTCGTTCGTCAGGCCGCGGGTGACAAGTCCGTCAGCCTGTTCGGCTTGTCGATGAGCGCGCACGACCTCGTGCAGACCGTACTTGCACGCGTTCGCGACTGGATCGGCCAAACCGATCAGATCGCCCTTCTCGCCGGCTACAGTTTGGCGGCGTTCATGGGCGCTTTCTTAGCCATGGTCTTGTTGTTCTACTTTTTGGCCGATGGCCAGCGCGTGGCGCGCGGGTTATTCTGGATCATACCACCGCATCGCCGGCCGCTGGTCGCGCGCATTTGGGCCCGGCTTGATCCGATCTTGCTGCGCTACTTCATCGGTGTGATCGGCGTGGTCGCCTACGCGACCGTCGCAGCCTATATCGGCCTTGGGGTCATTCTCGGCATCAAACAGGCAGTATTCCTGGCGTTGCTGACCGGTGTGCTCGAGATCGTTCCGGTGGTCGGGCCGACCGCCGCGGCGGTCATCGCAGGGCTGGCGTCGCTGCGCACCGCGACCGGTATTATCAACATCGTCGAGTATGCGGCTTACGCAACCGCCCTGCGCCTGTCGATCGACCAGCTTGTTGGTCCGATCGTGCTGGGCCGCGCAGCTCATGTGCACCCGGTTCTCATCATCTTTTGTTTTCTGGCTGGCGGCATTGTTCTGGGGATTCCCGGAGTTATTCTCGCCGTTCCCATTGCCCTCCTCGTCAAAAGCACTTTGGCGACGGTCTATGGCGATGACGATGCCTGACAGGCGCCGTGCGTTCCCGATCTGTTTAGGTCTCGCACAAAGGCGGCAAATCCGTCTATATTATCTGAGCGGGCAGCAACTTTCAGCGTTTGAGCACGTTGTCGCAAAGTTGAGGGGACGCGGAGACCCCGCTGCATGACCGTGTGGGATCTCGCAGAGCGGGATTTTCGATCCGAGCACAGCCATTCCCTTGTGGCCGAGTTGATTTTTGCACTCGACCGGCTCTTGCGGCGGCGTCAAGGCGTATTTGAATACACCAGTAATCCCGCGTGTGTCTTCCGCCTGCAAATCTCCCACTGTCATCGCGATCGCCTGCTGCGCGACGGGACCCGCTTGATGGCTGGCCAGCGTTTCGCGCAACTCCATTACTGGAATGAGCAGATGCCACCGATCCCGCGGAGCGGGCCCACGATTGCTTGGGGACGCGAGCTTAACCGCCGCATCCGGGTGTCTTTGGTGGAATTGGCTCACTACCTCGGATCGCGCCCCGATCTCGCCGACATTGAAGTTGTCTTCGGCGACGTGCCCTCCGGCGTGCGCGAAAAGTTTGGTCAGATCGGCCGCATCATGGCGCGTTACGGGTTTGAAGTGATCCCCGAGCCGAGTGGCCTGACGTTTATCCAACAGCTGCACCGTTGGGGCGAAAACATCCTGATTTCGCTGATTGTCTTTGCTCAAAACGCCGGCGCGCTTCACCTCAACACGCTGCGCCGGGTGCGGGTGCCGATCTATTTGTCCCGGCGCGCCCTGGAAAGACATTTTGGCGAGGCCGCCTGACCGATACTTGAGCGTGAGTTAGTCATGAGCCTTGTTGAGAGCATTCCTCATGCCGCGCAGTTGGCGGTCTCGTTGTCTGATGCATTTCTTGCCGTCGCCATTATCGGTTGTTTGTTTACGGTGCTGGCCTGCTTCTGTGTTCTCAGCTTTCCGAATCCAAAATTGGAGAGCAACAATTCACTGCCCGCGGTTACTGTGCTCAAACCGCTACACGGGTCAGAACCGGGAATAGGCGGTCTGATTGCCGCATTCTGCCGGCAGAATTACCCGGCACCGGTGCAGATTCTGTGCGGCACGCCAAGCTCCGATTCGTCGGCAGTCACCGACCTTCGCGCGCTCGCAACCGATTTCCCCGACCAAGCGATCGAAGTTGCCGTCGAACCGCGCAGCCGCGGCACCAATCGCAAGGTATCCAATCTGATCAATATGATTCCGCGCGCCCGGCACGACACGCTCGTGCTTTCTGACAGCGACATCGCGGTAGGGCCCAATTATCTGCGCGCGCTAATGTCGCTGCTCGCGTTGCCGCGGGTAGGCGCCGTCACCTGCCTCTATCACGGCATTGGCGGCGAAGACTTGTGGACGCGGCTATCGGCGCTTGCCATCAACGCCCAGTTCCTGCCGCACGCCATTACCGCCGTCAGCCTGGGATTGGCCAAGCCGTGTTGCGGGGCAACGATTGCATTGCGCCGCTCCATCCTCGACCGCGTCGGCGGCTTTGCCGCTCTGGCCGACGTTCTCGCTGACGATCATGCGATCGGTGTCGCCGTGCGCTCTGCCGGCTACGACGTGGTGACGGCGCCGTTTGTGGTGGGGCATCATTGTTTTGAAGGAAGCTTCCGGCAACTCGTGCTCCACCAGATGCGCGTGGCGCGCACTATCAGGAGCATCTACCCGCTCGCCTATGCCGGGACCATAGTGACGCATCCGTGGCCCCTGGCGCTGCTGGCGCTGCTTTGGGGCGATCCAGCGGCTGTCATGGTTGCGATCGCCGTGCTGCTTGCGCGCGTCACGCTGTGTCGTTGCGTAGAATGGCGGTTTGGATTGCCGCGGCAGAATTATTGGCTTATTCCGGTCCACGACCTGATTGCGTTTGCTATTTACGTGACGAGCTTCTTCGGGGCGACAGTTCATTGGCGCGGTGCCGATTATCGCGTGGCGGCGAACGGCAACCTGATCGAAGGACAGGACCTGGGGCGATCGTGATGCGAACCTTGTGTCTGCAGGCCCCGTCGTTCGACGGTTTCGACGGTGGAGCGGGCTCTCGCTATCAGGCGCGCCGCGAAATCCGCTCGTTTTGGTATCCGACCTGGCTCGCTCAGGTCGCTGCGGCCGTGCCCGGCAGCAAGCTCATCGACGCCATTCCGCATCGCCTCACGCTCGCCGATATCTTGCAGGAAATCGGCCAATATGATCTCGCGGTGCTGCACACCTCGACGCCGTCGTTTGCCTCGGACGTTCGCGTCGTCGAGGCCCTTAAGGCGGCAAAGCCGGGCCTAACCGTTGGCTTCGTCGGCGCCAAAGTGGCAGTCGAGCCGCAGGGGAGCCTGGAGAGCTCGCCGGCCATCGATTTCGTCGCCGGCAATGAATTCGATTTCACCATCAAGGAGATCGCGGAAGAGCGCGACTGGAGCACTATCGCCGGCCTGTCCTATCGCGATGCGTCCGGCGCGATCAGGCACAATCCGCCACGCTCCATTTTGGAAAACATGGACGAACTGCCGTTCGTCACACCGGTTTACAAACGCGATCTCGCCATCGAGAATTATTTTATCGGCTATCTGAAACATCCCTACATCTCGCTCTATACCGGACGCGGCTGCAAATCGCGCTGCACCTTCTGCCTATGGCCGCAAACGGTCGGCGGTCATCGCTACCGTACCCGCAGCGTCGGCAACGTGGTCGAGGAAATGCGCTGGGCAAAACGGGCGTTCCCGCAGGTGAAGGAGTTTTTCTTCGATGACGATACCTTCACCGACGACCGGGCGCGGACCGAAGCGATTGCGCGCGAACTCGGCAAGCTCGGAATGGTCTGGTCCTGCAACGCCAAAGCCAACGTTGCGCGCGACACATTGAAAGTCATGCGCGACAACGGCTTGCGGCTGTTGCTCGTCGGCTATGAAAGCGGCAATCAGCAAATTCTGCACAACATCCGCAAGGGCATGCGCATCGACGTCGCCCGCCGCTTCACCAAGGACTGCCATGAACTCGGCATCGCCATCCATGGCACGTTTATTCTCGGGCTTCCGGGCGAGAGCCGGGAAACCATCGAGGAGACTATTCGCTTCGCCAGCGAGATTAATCCGCACACCATTCAGGTCTCGCTTGCGGCGCCTTATCCGGGCACCGAACTTCACCGCGAGGCGCTCGAACATGGATGGCTCGATGAGGAGCATGCCGAGCTGATCGACACTCATGGCGTGCAGATGGCGCCGCTGCACTATCCGCACCTGTCGCACATCGAGATCTTTCATTCGGTCGAGGATTTCTACCGGCGCTTCTATTTCCGCGCGCCGAAAATTGCGGCCATTGCCGCGGAAATGGTGCGTAGTCCGGATGTGATGCGCCGCCGGCTGCGCGAAGGTATCGAGTTCTTTTCCTTCCTGCGCGAACGCCGGGAGTCGGCCCACTGAATCGCTTGGCCATTACCGCAGACGATTTCGGGCTGAGCGAACCCGTCAACGCCGCGGTGGAAGAGGCGCACCGGCGCGGCATTCTCAGCGCAGCGAGCCTGATGGTCGGCGGTCCGGCAGCGGCCGATGCCGTCAAACGCGCCCGCGCGCTGCCGAGCTTACGCATCGGGCTTCACGTCGTTCTGGTCAACGACGATCCGATCATCCCGCCAGCGCAAATTCCAGCTCTCGTCGACGCCTCCGGGCGGTTGCGCAACGATCTCGTGGGCTACAGCGCCCGCAGCACAATTGATCCTTCCATGCGGCGGCAAATCCGTGCCGAGATTGCCGCCCAATTCGAGGCTTTTCGCGCGACGGGACTGCCGCTCGACCACGTCAACGCACACCGGCATTTTCATTTAAATCCCATTGTCGCCGCTTCCATTGTCCGCATAGGCCGGCAGTACGGCATGCAGGCGTTGCGCGTTCCGCTCGAGCCTTGGCGGGTCGTTGCCGATATCGATCCGCAAACCCGGCGTGTCGCGGGCCGAATAGTGGCGCCATGGGCCGCTTGGATGCGCCATCAGGTCCGTCGCGCCGGACTTAACACCGCCGACGCCGTGTTCGGATTGGCTTGGTCGGGCGCCATGACGAAATCGCGCCTTGCCAGCTTGCTTGGCCGCCTGCCTCCGGGGTTCGTCGAAATATATCTGCACCCGGCGACGACGGATGCGTTCGCAGGCGCCGCTCCGGGCTATCGATATGCGGACGAGTTTGCCGCTTTATGCGATGCGGATTGCATCGCCGCGGCGCGCCGCTCGGGCTATGCGATCGGCGGCTACGCGGATGCGCGCGCTTAGCGCCGCCGTTTTCGATCGAGATATCCGGCTTTTTGAAACCAGCGGACAGCGTCTTCCAGCGCCTCTCGATACGGCCGGGCGCGAAAGCCGAGATCGCGTTCGGCTTTTGCCGCCGTAAAGAACATGCGATGCGACGCCATACGGATTCCGTCACGCGTGGTGAACGGCTCCCGGCCCGTGAGCCAGGCGGCAGCCTCCGCTACATAAGCCACCGCGAGGACGCCGGCCCGAGGCAAAAGGAACCGGGGCGGCGACACGCCGGCAATGTGGGCAATCTCGGCGAGCATGTCCGCCAACACGACGTTTTCGCCGCCGAGAATGTAGCGTTCGCCGATCGTCCCGCGCTTAAGCGCCGCCAGATGGCCTTCGGCCACGTCCTCAACATGGACGAGATTTAGGCCGGTATCGAGAAACCCTGGGACGCGCCCGCGCGCGGTCTCGACAATGATCCGACCGGTGGGAGTCGGTTTTATATCGCCGGGGCCGATCGGGGTCGATGGATTGACTATGACGGCGGGCAGTCTCTTCTCCGCGACCATGGCCTCTACCAACCGTTCGGCGGCGATCTTGCTGCGCTTGTAAGCGCCGATGCCCGCCTCGACGGTGAGCGGGACGCTCTCGTCCGCTGCAGTTCCGTCGGCGGGAAGCTTAAGCGTGGCGACGCTGCTGGTATAGACGATGCGCTCGACGCCGCCGTTTAAGGCCTCCTGCATAATGATGCGCGTTCCGTCTACGTTAGCGGCGAAAATCTCGGTCGGATCGCGCGCCCACAGCCGGTAATCGGCCGCCACGTGAAACACGTAGCGTGCACCCGCCATGGCGCGGCGAACAGAATCGGAATCTCGGATATCACCGACCGCGTATTCCAGATCGAGACCGTCCAAAAGAGAGCGCGGACTGCTGGGCCGGACGAGGGCCCGCACGCGAAAGCCGGCTGCGAGCAACTTCTTCGCCACGGCCGATCCGACAAGCCCGGTGGCACCAGTAATCAATGTATGCGGAGTTGTTCCCATCCGGTTATTTGCCTACGAAACGTCACAAACCAAGCAATTCTGCGGTGAACAGACCATGACGCCGTGGTCAGACGCCAGAATAAATTGAGGAATTCCGTATTACCGATAGCAATGATGACAGATTGTGGTAGAATTTATTTGTGCACTCGGTGATTTGCCGGAAGAAGCCGAGAACCGTCTGCGGTAGCGCACGTGGGGGCGTGATCCAGGTAGGTTATAGACCCGAGGCAAAGGCTTCTTAATGGCATCCCAATTGGATTTCGCCGGTGGCACGTTCGTAGATGAACTAGTCGACAACAGCGACGAACCGTTTCTCCTCACCGACGCGGCGATCGAAACCCCACGGCGTTTGGTCATCGCATTCGTAGGCTTGGCTTTTGAGGCGCGCATAGCCGCCGGGCCGGGCGTACTGGTCGCATGCCGGACCGCCGGAAGCGAACTGGATAAGGTGGCCACGACGGCTGCGCGACGGGGCTATCGCGGCATGATCAGCTTCGGCGTCGCCGGAGGCCTTGCCGCGCATCTGCGCGCCGGCGATTGGGTGGTTGCGTCTTCGGTCCGCGAAGAACAGACCGTCCGCGCCACAGATGCGATGTGGTCGCGCAAGCTTTTGGGAATGATCGACGGCGCCGTGCATGCGCCGATTATCGGAGTTGATACTCCCGTCGCCGAACCCGCAAAGAAGCGCGAGCTGCACAAAACCACCGGCGCGGCCGCGGTCGATATGGAATCTCATCACGTCGCGCGCGTTGCCGCCGAGCATCGGCTGGCTTTTGCGGCAGTGCGTGTCGTCGTCGATCCGGCGCACCGCACCGTGCCGCCCGCAGCCCTCATCAACATGCGCCCGGATGGCCGTGCCAATGTGTGGGCGATGATGCGGGATGTGGTGGCGCGGCCCTCGCAGATTCGGCCGCTCGCGCGGATCGCCGCCGACGCCTTCGCCGCCCGCAACGCAATGACTCGCGTGCGGCAGCGGCTCGGACCGCATTTCGGCCTGCTCGATCACGCCCAGGCGGACGGGGTTTAGAGCATGATCCGCA
>Ga0335081_10020560_pt1 | contig 10675 bp, 11 predicted proteins | sample Lox_Sample_35_FD_206713 | JGI IMG/M metagenome (GOLD analysis project Ga0335081, IMG submission 206713) | Soil microbial communities from Loxahatchee National Wildlife Refuge, Florida, United States - Lox_Sample_3.5 | ecosystem: Environmental > Terrestrial > Soil > Wetlands | place: USA... | reverse complement strand
GCAGGACGCCGACATCAACATGGAAGATGATGGCGACTACTTCACCTGGACCCTCGAGGAAGCCCGCGCCGCGCTCAGCGAAGACGAACTCAGGGCCGCCGGCTATCACTACGATATCGGCGAGATCGGCGAGATGCACCACAACCCGCAGAAAAACGTGCTGCACGTGCGCGCTTCGGTGGAGGAGATCGCTGCCCGTATGGGCGTGCCGGCCGATCGGGTGCGGGCGCTGCTCGATTCCGCCAAACAGAAGATGCTCGCCGCGCGGCTCAAGCGTCCCACCCCCTACGTGGACAAGACGGTCTACGTGAGCTGGAACGCGCTGTGCGTCACCGCTTATCTTGACGCCGCCCGCGTTCTGGGTCTCGATGAGGCCCGCCACTTCGCGCTGCGCTCGCTCGACCGCATCCTGTCGGAAGCCTGGAAGCCGGAAAGCGGCCTTAAGCACGTGGTCGCCTACTCCGATCCTCAAGCCAACCACCGGGACGTTTTCGGACTGCTGGACGACTACGCTTTCACCACCATCGCCTGCCTCGATGCCTACGAGACCACGGCCGACCTGACCTACTTCAACTTTGCCCGCCGTGTCGGGGACGTCATGATCGAGCGTTTCTACGACGATTCAGCCGGCGGCTTCTTCGACGTAGAAAAGGCAAAATCCCCACCCTTGGCAAAGGAGGCCAAGGCTGGGGCACCCGGTGCATCGGAGATCGGAGCACTTTCCGCGCGCCGCAAGCCTTTCCAGGATTCGCCCACGCCCGCCGGCAACTCCGCGGCTGCCATCGCGCTGCTGCGGCTCCACGCCTACACCCGCGACGAGAGCTATCGCGAAAAAGCGCGGCAGACTCTGGAGGTCTTCGCCGGGATGGCCGAGCAGTACGGAATCTTCGCCGGCACCTACGGCATCGCCGCCTGCCTGTTCAGCGGGCCGCACACGCAGGTGGTGGTGGTGGGCAGTGGGGAGCAGGCGGACAGACTTTACGCCGCGGCTGTCGCTCCGTTCGCGCTCGGCAAGGCGGTGGTGTGGTTTCCGGGAGAGAACGAAGCCACGCCGCGGAACCTGCCGCCGGCACTCGCCGAAACTATTCCCAACCTGCCGGAGGTGAAGGCCGGCCAATCGATCGCGGTGGTCTGCTCGAATTTCACCTGCCAGCCCCCGATCAGCAATCCAGAAGCGCTGGTGGCGGGCCTGCGCCCGGGTGTACCTTCCTAGCTCGGGCCGTTCCTTTCAAACAGTGGGACACAGGAGGCGGCATGGCGCGCATCACTCAGTTATTGATCCAGGCCGAACACAAGCCCGGGACCCTGGCGACCATCTGCTCCGAGCTGGCCGCAAAAGCCGTAAACATCACCGCCATCATGGCCGCGCCTGACCAGCCCGGCGGACTCCGCTTGGTTGCTACTCCTCATGGTGCCGCCAAGAAAGTATTGGAGTCGATGCAGCTTCCCTACAGTGAGGAGGAAGCGATTGCGCTGCGCATCACCGACCGGCCCGGCGCGCTGGGCAGGGTCACTCGCAAACTCGCCGATGCCGGGGTCAACATCCTCTATGCCTACGGCTCTATCGTGAAAGGCGAGCAACGTGCTCTGATCGTGCTGGGCGTTTCTGATGTGGCGAAGGCGGAAAAGCTGCTATAGGAGATTAGGAGCCAGCGGCGGACGCTTGCTCGTGGGCGTGGTAACTGGAGCGCACCAGCGGTCCGGATTCGACATGGCGGAAGCCCATGGCCAGCGCTTCCTGTCTGAGCGTGCGGAACTCTTCCGGAGTGTAGAAGCGTGCGATCGGCAAGTGGTCGCGGGAGGGCCTGAGGTACTGGCCCAGGGTGAGGATATCCACGTGCTGAGCCGCCAAGTCGCGGAAAACTTCGAGCAATTCCTCCAAACTCTCGCCCAAGCCGGCCATCACGCCCGATTTGGAGAGCATCCCCGGAGCAAATTTCTTCACGTTGCCCAGCAGTCGCAGGGAACGCGGGTAGCGGGCGCCGGAGCGCACGGCCGGGTAAAGACGCGGCACCGTCTCGGTGTTGTGGTTGAGGATATCGGGACGGGCGTCGAGCACGATACGCAACGCCAACTCAAGCCCCTGGAAATCCGGGATCAGGACTTCGACGCTGCAATCGGGCACCAGCTTGCGAATTTCGCGGATGGTATCAGCGAAGATCCTGGCGCCGCCCAGGTTGTCGTCATCACGATTGACGCTGGTCACGACCGCGTGCTTTAAGCCAAGAGTGGCCACGGCTTCCGCGACGCGACGCGGCTCTCCCTGGTCGATGGGCCCGGGCCTGCCTTTGGGCACGGCGCAAAAGCCGCAACGACGCGTGCAGACGTTGCCCAGCAGCATAAAAGTCGCGGTGCGGTGGTTCCAGCACTCACCAATGTTGGGACACTGCGCCGACTCGCAGACGGTGTGCAGGCCGAGCCGTCGCGCCAGGGTTTTCAAGTCGCGATAGTTCTCCCCTAGCGGCGGGCGCGCCTTGAGCCATTCCGGCTTGGGGGTCGGCAGCTTCGGCCCCACGTCGATCTGGACGAACTGGGTGGCCATTGATCCCTTTATTGTACGATGCGGCTCCGCTCCACGTGAATCCGCGTTCATCCGCGGCGGAAACCCTCACAGTGTGTGCATGTAGGCCAGGATATCCTGCACTTGTTCGACGCTCAGCCGGTCGCCGAAGGCGGGCATTTTGGCACGGCCGCGCATGATGACTTCGGCAGCGCGGCCGTCGTTGGCCGGCGCACCGCTGGGCAGCTCTTTCTTCTTAAATACACCCATCAGGGAGGGCCCGTTGCGGCCGCCAGAGATGTAGGCTTCGTGACAGCGCAGGCAATAAGTATCGTAGAGGGCGCGGCCACGAGACTGTTGCGGGTTGAGGCCCAGTTCAGCGTCGCTCTTGTATGGCGGGCGCGATTCGCATCCGCTGAGCGTGAGCCCCAGAACGGTCAGCAATAGGATTTTCCTGAGTGTCGGCAAACGATTATTATGGGTAGGGCAGCCCCGGTTTGCAAACGCTCCATGCCCGTCATCCTGAAACGCGCCTATGAGAAGCCTACCCGCTCCGACGGCACGCGAGTGCTGGTCGACCGGCTGTGGCCGCGCGGTCTCACGAAACAAGCCGCCGCTCTCGACGCCTGGCTGAGGGATGTGGCGCCCTCGAACGAGTTGCGGCGCTGGTTCCACGCTCGTCCGGCCCTGTGGCCGGCGTTTCGCAAGAAGTATCTGGGAGAACTCGCTGCCCCGGCCGCGGCACGGGCGCTCCAGGAACTCTACGACTTCGCCGGCAGCAGCCGTCAGCTCACCCTGGTCTTCTCCGCCCGCAACCAAGAGCACAACAACGCGGTTGTCCTGAAACAACTGCTGGAGGGCATGCGCAAACCCCCTTCAACCTCCGGGCCTAAGGGTGCCGCTGCTGCTTCGACACGGGCTGCACGTGCGCAGCGGCGGCGGTGAAGCGTGGTTCTGTATCCCATCGGCGGCGAGGAGGCCGCACAGACCTGCGTTGGTGTCTGGGAGGCCATCTCGCCCACGCAAAAAGTCCGCGTGCCGGAATACTGGCTCATTGCCCAGCCGGACCACGCCGCCTTATCCGGCGACATCGCCTCGGCACTCGGGCCACCGCTCCTGCCCGTGCTTATTCCTGAAGTCATCGGAGGCATTACGCATCACGATGACGGGTGGGCACAGTTCGACGCGCAAATCACTCTCACGGATGGCAGGCCGTTATCGTTTCTGGATTTTCTGCCGAGAGATTTCCTTTGCGCCTGGGGCGAGTCGATCGAGCGCTCTGAAAACATCGCTCCCCTCGCCGGTGCGATCGTAAGCGGCCATTTCTCGCGGCTGGCCAAGAACCGTTTTGAGTCGCGCATAGACAACCCCGAGGACCGCCGGTTGCTGCTCGATTTCCTGGGCCGCGAGCAGGCACGCCAACAACATCTGCTGGGCGGACATTCGCAGGAAGAATTCGAGTTCCTCACCGACGTTCTGCAATTCTGCGACGTGCTCAGCCTTTATCTCTGCTGCGGCGCGACGCAAGATGTGGAGTTCCCGCAGAGGTTCCGGCAGGCAACCATCCGATTACGGCGAGAAACTACACGCAGCCTTGACCAAGCCGCGGTCTGCCGTTTCGAACCTTCGCCCTTTGCCGCCGGAGGAGTCGATCTCGCCGTGGCTGCACGCCATTATCCTGCCAGCCGCCAGCCGGTCACCGCGACACTGCCATTTCTGCTGTGGTGATGACGCTTGATACATTGCCCGATCGCACTAACTCCCGTGCGACGGGTCAGGCGAATCGGCTGCGTCCAAGTCGACGAAAATTGCTGTTCCGGGCGCGTAGCAGTTGCCGTCCCGATAGTAGTTCTTACAGCCGGATGCGAAGTGCTTCCGCCGCGGCGATTGCGCGAACTGCCAAACAGATGCGAACGGCAGGCCGCTGCCGCGGGGCAACGGAGCACGCAACGCACAGCCCGGCGCCGGTGGGCAGGCATCGTTGGCCACCCAGTACACGATCGCTCGCTCGCCCGCGTGCTGCCGGATGTCTTCGGCCGTGATCACCGACTCTCTGCGCGACTCCTTGAAGGGCACCGCCGAGCAATACACACCGGCGCGATAACCAGCATTACTGACCGCATCGACCCACGCGTGCAGGTAGGCGCGCTGCTCGGGCAGCAAGCGTCCGCCTTCCTCCTGGTCCAGGAAAATCACGGTGCGCGGAGGGAATCCCTCGGCGATCGCGGCTTTGACGGCAGCGCCGGCGTCACGAGTTCCCGATCCGGCGGCATCGACGGGAGCCTTGAGCTGCTCGTAAGCGCGACCGCTAAACAACACAAGAAATCCGAAGTCATGGGATCTCAGCAGCGCCCGCTTGCCTGTCCAGGTGTTCGAGCTCTCGCCCGGAGGATTGCTGAGCCAATAGGCAGTAAAGCGAAAGGCCTTGCGCAGCCCTGTCAAACTACTGTCACCCGGATATTGATTGCGATCAAATCCAAGATAAGCGGACGGCGAACGATCCTGTTCCGCCGTGGCAGGAGCAAAAGACAGGAACGCCAGCACAGCCAACGTCAGGATCCGGTTTCGGCTCGGGTAAATCATCCGCAGCGGACGGTCAAACTAGGTGTGGGTCAGTGGTTCTTACTGGGCTCCCGATCGTTAACAATGGCGAGGACGATCTGGTCGACCACGTCCAGCGCGCGCTTGGAAGCGAGCTTATGGTTGTTGCTCAGGATACAAAATGCGACCGGGACACCGTTCATGGTAGTGGCATAGCCGGAGAGCGCGTTGACGTGGCCGAGGGCCCCGGTCTTGGCCCGCACACGGCCTTCGGCGGACGTTCCCTTGAAGCGAGTGGCGAGCGAGCCATCGATTCCCGCGATGGCGAACGTGTCTTGCCAAGTCTTGCCCCAAGACTGAGCGACGGCGTAACTCAGCAGTTGCACGACCGCGTGCGGCGTTACCAGGTTTTCGCGGGACATGCCCGAGCCGTCATAAAACGCGTACTGGTCCGGCTGAATGCCGGCCTGGGTCAAAAAGCCGCGCTCCACCTCCATGCCCCCTTCGATTGTGCCCGCAGTTCCCTTCTCGCGGCCGAGCAGGCGGAGCATCAGTTCGGCGTGCAGGTTCTGGCTCACCTTGTTGATGACCTGCAGGTCGTCGATGAGCGGCGAGGACTGGTAGCTGGCCAGAACGAGGGGTTGCCGGGACGACGCGTGTTCCCCGCCTCCGGAGGCCAGCGCGGTAACGCTGAAGGTCTGCAGGCTGGCCAGCTCAGTGTGGCGGGTGCGTGCCCGGCCATACACCGGAATGCCGCGTTTCTCGAGCAGGCGCCGGAAAAGTTGCCCGGCGAACGCCGCAGGGTCGTCGATCGCCAACGCTTCCCCAGCACCTGGGTCGTCCACTGGAATGTTGCCCCAGAGCGTCAACACATTCGAACCCGGTTCGCGGTTGATGAAGATCTTGCGCGGTTCTGTGCCGGAAGGCGTGGTAAGGATGCGGTTATCGATCCGGTAGTAATCCGCAAAAGGATCGACGGAGACGAAAGCCTTCTCACCCGGCCGGTCGGCGGGAAGGATCTCGACGAAGATCACGTTGTCGTTGATGCTGAGCGCGGAAACCGGCGCCCCCGATTCCCAAACCAGGTCGTCCTGGGTCCAACCTTCGCCATAGCGCTCGAAGGCGTAGTAGGAGTCGTCAGCTACAATGTCGCCGTCAATGAACTTGACGCCCTTCTGCACTAATTGGTCGGCCAGTTGTTCGAGCACGCGGATCGAGGGCTGGGTGCGCTGGGTGCGGCCGGCGTAAGGCAGAACCCGGCCAGACAGATTGGGGTCGCCGCGCCCGACCAGCACGATGTCGCCTACCACCCGGCCGTATCTGTCCACTGAGCCCGCAGTTTCGACGGTGGTCTTGAACCGGTAGTCCGGTCCGATCAGCGCCAGAACGGCAGCGGTCGTAAACAGCTTGGTGTTCGAGGCGGGTGTGAACAGTTTGTCGGCGTTCTGCGCGTAGAGCGTGCGCCCGTCTTTCAGCGAAACTACCTCAATGCCCCAAAAACCCTGCCCCACGTCAGGTTGGGCGAGGATAGTCTCAATCTGAGCCGCAAGCTTATCGTGCTTGGCCAGTGCAGGCAGGGCGACTGCGAGCAGGATAAAAACGGCCGGAAACACCCGACGGAACATAGCTGGCGCGATTGTAGCACCGGGTAAGTACCCGGTACCGAGTACCGAGTACCGTGTACCGTGTACCGTGTACCGTGTACCGTGTACCGAGAAGATAGGGTACCAGTTCACTCGGCACTTGGTACTAAACTAGCGTTCCCCATGCGACCTACTTTCGTTTGGCAGCTTCGCTCGCGAACACTCGACTTAGGCGAGCGCACGCTCATCATGGGCGTGCTCAATGTCACGCCGGACTCATTCTCCGACGGTGGCCGTTTCTTCGAGGCACGCGCTGCTGTCGAGCATGGCCTCCAGATGCTGGATGACGGAGCAGACATTCTCGACGTCGGCGGAGAATCAACTCGGCCAGGAGTTGTCGCGGTTTCCGGTCAGCCAGCGGTTTCGGCTGAGGAAGAGCTCCGCCGGGTGCTGCCAGTGATTGAGGAACTGGTGCGGCAGCGCCCCGAAGCAGTCCTATCCATCGATACTTACAAGGCGGGAGTGGCGCGGACGGCGGTCGAAGCCGGGGCGGAGATCGTAAACGACGTCAGCGGCCTGCGCTGGGACGCTCAGATGATGCCCACCGTGGCTGGGTTGAGGTGTGGCGTGGTCTTGATGCACATGCGTGGAAGACCAGCTGAGTGGCGGACGCTGCCGCCTCTCCATGACCCGGTCGGATTGGTGAGCCGTGGACTCCGCGAACTGGCAGAAGAAGCCGTCGCCCGCGGTATCGCCCGCAAATGCATCGTGCTCGACCCCGGTTTCGGATTTGGGAAAAGCTTCGATGAGAACTATCCCCTGCTGGCGCACTTCGATGAGTTACACCAACTCGGTTTCCCCTTGCTGGCCGGCGTGTCGCGAAAATCATTCATCGGGCGGACGCTGGCCAAGAATGGCGGCGACGCGCCACCTCAGGATCGTCTCTACGGCAGCCTGGCAGCAACCACGACGGCCATCCTCAAGGGCGCACACATCGTGCGCGTGCATGACGTGAAGGCGGCAGCGCAGGCGGCGAAGATCGCCGACGCGGTGGTGCGAAAGGCCTAACCACGGATCTGCACGATATTCACGGATTTCTTGTGAATCCTGATCCGCGCTGATCCGTGTAATCCGTGGCTGGTTTTGGGTTAAAAGGTTTTCTCCGAATCCAGCATAATTGTCACCGGCCCGTCGTTCACCAACTCGATCTCCATCATCTCCTGAAAGCGACCGGTCTCGCAGCGCAACCCGGCAGCGCGCAACTTATCGACAAAGTGTTCATAGAGCGGGCGAGCCTGCTCGGGACGGGCTGCGGCATCGAAGGACGGGCGCTTGCCGCGGCGCACGTCACCGAACAGAGTGAATTGCGAGACGACAAGCACCGCCCCGCCCACTTCACCCACAGCGCGGTTCATGTGCCCGGCTTCGTCGTCGAAGACGCGCAGCCCGGCAACCTTCTCAGCGAGGTAATCGGCAGCGGCTTCCGTGTCGTTTTGCCCGACACCCAGGAGCACCAGCAAGCCCAGGCCGATTTCCCCGACGGTCTCGCCAGAGACGGTCACACGGGCCCGCAGGACACGTTGCACCACGGCGCGCACATCTGGATTGTAACCACCCGGAAGCAGAGGAGCCGAGGAATACAATCCGGCGCTTTACAGGGGTTCGCGCCCACAATTACACTGATCGCTCTGTTGGACTACTTTCGCCCTGCGCGCCAAAATCCGGCGGCGGGGACCCAGATTGCGGAGGTCGGGCTGGCCATGGCGGATGTTAAGGCAAAAATTAACGCAGGGGAAAAGATCAAGCAGATCATCTCGGAGCAGTTGGGCGTGGACGAGGCGGAAGTCACTCCCACTGCCTCCTTCGTGGACGACCTGGGCGCCGACTCGCTGGACACGGTCGAGCTGGTCATGGCCTTCGAGGAGGCTTTTGACATCGAGATCCCGGACGAGGACGCGGAAAAAATCCGCACGGTCCAAGACGCAATTAGCTACGTGGAACAGAAAGTCGCATAGAATCGGGAGCGCAGGGACAGGGGTGCCGTCTGCCGCAGGTGTGGCGATCGCGCAGCTTTTCACTGCAAAAGGAGAAAGGGATCGATGGCAGCCGTCGACGAAAAAGTAAAGCAGATCATCGTCGAGCAACTGGGCGTAGACGAAGGCGAGGTCACACCGAATGCCTCCTTCGTGGACGACCTGGGCGCCGACTCGCTGGACACGGTCGAACTGGTAATGGCCTTCGAAGAGGCCTTCGATATCGAGATCCCGGACGAGGACGCGGAAAAAATCCGCACCGTGAAGGACGCGGTGGACTACATCGGCAAGCACGCCAAAACCGGCAAGTGAGCGTCGCATAGCTCGTTCCCAGCCGTCCCTGAGCAGCGAGGAAACTTGAACCGTCGCGTGGTTATCACGGGCATAGGGTTGATCTGCGCCGTTGGCAATCGGACTGAGGAGACCTGGCGCAATCTGCTGGCCGGCAAGAGCGGCATCGCCCGCATCACCGCTTTCGACCCCTCCGACTTCGCCTGCCAGATCGCCGCCGAAGTCAAGAACTTCGACCCCCTGCAGTTTATAGAGAAAAAAGAAGTCAAGAAGATGGGACGGTTCATTCACCTGGCGCTGGCTGCGGCCGATGAAGCCATGCAGAAAGCGGGGCTTGAGATCGGACCGGGGATCGCCGAGCGGGTGGGTGTGCACATTGGATCGGGCATCGGCGGGTTCGACGTGATCGAACGCGAGCACTCGGCGTTGCTGCAGGGCGGCCCGCGAAGAATCTCACCCTTCTTTATCCCCGCCTCCATCGTCAACTTGGCGGCTGGGCACGTGAGTATCCGCTACGGCGCCAAGGGGCCAAATGAAGCAACCGCCACCGCCTGCACTTCAAGCGCACATTCCATTGGCGACAGCTTCAAGATCATCGCCCGCTGCGATGCCGACGTGATGATCGCCGGCGGCAGCGAAGCCGCGATTACGCCCATGGGCGTGGGCGGATTCGCGGCCATGCGGGCGCTCTCCACGCGCAATGACGAGCCTGAGCGCTCCTGCCGTCCCTGGGATGCCAAGCGCGACGGCTTTGTGGTCGGTGAAGGCGCTGGCATCCTGATTCTGGAAGAGCTGGAATTCGCTCGCCGGCGCGGCGCACGCATTCTCGCCGAAGTCATCGGATACGGCATGAGCGCGGACGCCTACCATATCACCCAGCCGGCGGAAAACGGCGACGGCGGCTATCGCGTCATGCTCAATGCCATGCGCGATGCCAACATCACCCCCGACCAGGTGGGATACGTCAATGCCCACGGCACCTCGACCCCCATCGGCGACCGCCTGGAAACTGTCGCCCTCAAGCGTGCCTTGGGCGAGCACGCCAAGAAAGTAGCGGTGAGTTCCACTAAGTCCATGACCGGTCACCTGCTGGGTGGCGCCGGCGGTCTGGAGGCCGGCATCACCGTGCTGGCGCTGCGCGACCAGATACTCCCACCGACCATCAACCACGAGCACCCCGATCCCGAGTGCGATCTGGACTACGTCCCTAACCAGGCGCGCAAGGCCAGCGTGGAGGTCGCATTGAGCAACTCCTTTGGCTTCGGCGGCACGAATGGGTGCCTGGCGTTTCGTCGGTGGGCCGAGTAGGCCGCAAGTACCCACAGAAAACCATTTCCCACTCCATTACATCTCAACAGAATCCCAACCCGCTAAGCGAAGGAGGTCGGATACTGTGAAGAAATCAGCGTGGGTGATTGCGCTTCTGACTGCTCTCATACCGGTGGCTCTGTGGGCCTCGTCAAAAACCTACAAGAAGAGCTTCACCGTCACGGACCCGGTACAGGTGCAAAACGTGATGCTCTCACCAGGCCAATACAAAGTCACCTGGACACAAATGGGGAGCGATGTTCCCGTCACTATTCTCCAACACAAGAAGCCGATCGTTACGGTGCCGAATGCTTCGGTCGTGGAGCAAAAGAATCCAGAAAATGGGGCGTACAATGAGACGTTGAAGGAACCGAACGGCACGGAGGAGCTAACGAAAATCGGCTTTTCGGATGTGGCGG
>Ga0335081_10020559_pt1 | contig 10676 bp, 10 predicted proteins | sample Lox_Sample_35_FD_206713 | JGI IMG/M metagenome (GOLD analysis project Ga0335081, IMG submission 206713) | Soil microbial communities from Loxahatchee National Wildlife Refuge, Florida, United States - Lox_Sample_3.5 | ecosystem: Environmental > Terrestrial > Soil > Wetlands | place: USA... | reverse complement strand
TCACCCGTTGGAGCGCCTTCGCGCGCCCGGTGTTCGACCGGCGCATGATCCGGTCAGGGTAGGACATCGCGCCGCGCTACAATCGCGGCTTCGCATCGTCGCGCATCCGATTGAACGCTCCACGCTCCGCGGCGGCACTCGCCGCGCTCGTCCTCGTCCTGTGCTTCGCGTGCAACATGATCGGCCGCGGCACCGGCGACACGTTCATCGTCTTCCTGCTGCCGCTCTCCGGGACGTTCCACTGGAGCCGCGCGCAGGTCTCGAGCGTCTACTCGATCTACCTGGTGCTCACCGGGCTCGCCGCGCCGCTCACCGGCGTGCTCGTGGACCGGCTCGGACCGCGCTTCGTCTATCCCGCGGGCCTCGCGCTCCTCGGCGCAGGCTGCCTCCTCGCCGGCCATCTCGACCGCCTGTGGCAGTTCCAGGCGTGCATCGGGGTCCTCAACGGCATGGGCGTGGCGATGCTCGGCATGGTGCCGGCGTCGATGCTCATCAGCCGCTGGTTCCGCAGCCGCATGAGCACCGCGATGGGGATCGCGTACGCCGGCTTCGGCACCGGCACGCTCGTCATCGTGCCCCTCGCGCAGTGGCTGATCGAGGGATACGGCTGGCGCGCGGCGTACCGGACGCTCGGCATCGCGCTCCTCGCGCTGCTGCCCCTGCTCCTCGCGGTCCCCTGGCGCGCGCTCTCCGCCTCGCCTCCCGGCGCCGCGCGCCGGAAGGCCGACCCGCCCGACGAGACGCGCGCCTGGCAGGTGGCGAGCGCGATGCGCACGCGCGCCTACTGGCAGCTCGTGCAGGTGTTCTCGTTCACCGCGATCGCGATGTACGCGATGCTCGCGCAGATCGTCGCCTACCTCGTGCAGGTGGGATTGAAGCCGCTCGAGGCCGCGACCGCCTTCGGCACGCAGGGCCTGCTCTCGGTCGGCGGCATGATGGCCTCGGGCTGGTCCTCGGACCGCTTCGGCTTCCGCGCGACGGCGACGGCGAGCTTCGCCTCGACCTTCATCGGCATCGGATTCCTCCTGCTCCTTTCGATCCACCCGGCGCGCTGGCTGGTGGTGCCCTTCGTGCTGTTCTTCGGCTTCTCGCAGGGCGCGCGCGGGCCGATCGTCGCGAGCATCACCGCGCGCATCTTCCGCGGCTCCGGCTTCGCGACCATCAACGGCACCATCTTCGCGTGCATGTCGGTCGGCGCCGCGCTCGGCTCGTGGGTCTCCGGCGTTCTCTACGACTGGACCGGCGGCTACCGCGCGAGCTTCGGGTTCTCCATGGCGTGCATCGTGATCGCGGCGATCCCGTTCTGGAGCGCGAAGCCGCTCGGCGCGCGCGGCTCGATCGGCTAGGATGCCGCATGCGGCGGCCATCGGGCTTCACCTGGATCGAGATGCTGTTCGTGCTCTGCGTGATCGGGCTGCTCTCCCTGGTGGCGATCCCGGCGCTGCGCGACCGGGCGCTGCGCAAGCAGGTCGAGGCGGGCCTCGCGCTCGCCGACGTCGCGAAGCCCGGCGTGCAGGCCGCGTGGGCCGCGGCCGGTGAGATGCCGGCCAACAACGAGGCGGCGGGCGCGCCGCCGCACGACAGGATCGTCGGCACCTTCGTGAAGGACGTGAACGTGGACCAGGGAGCGATCACCGTCACCTTCGGCAACGACGCGAGCAGGGCGCTCGACGGCAAGCGCGTCACCGTGCGTCCCGCGGTGGTGCCGGACCAGCGCGCGGTTCCGATCGCCTGGCTGTGCCATGCGATCGGCGTGCCGCAGGGAATGCAGGTCCTTGGGGACGACCATACCGACGTCCCGTCCGCGTGGCTCCCGGTGGATTGCCGCGGCGCATCGCGCTGAGCGCGCATTCGGCCGTGCTATAGACTTGCCGCTCGGGGAACCCGATCGATCGCGCCCCGCAGGTATGGATTACCGACACATACTCCACGGCGTTCCCGCGGCCATCCTGCTCCTTCGTCCCGACGAGCAGTCCCTGCTCGCCGCGATCTAGCCATGCCCGGGGAACACGCCGCCGGGGACGCCGGCCTCTCGGTCCGCCGCGACGCGCATTCGTGGACCCTCGCGCTCGATCGCCCGCGCAAGGCCAACGCGCTCTCGGCGCCGCTGGTCGAGGCGCTGATCGATGCGGTGGCGCAAGCCGAGGCGGCGCGCGTTCCGGTGCTCGCCTTCGAGGGCCGCGGCGGCAACCTGAGCGCCGGCTTCGACTTCGGCGACTACGAGTCGCAGTCCGAAGGCGAGCTGCTGCTTCGCTTCGTGCGCATCGAGACGCTGCTGCAGGCGATCGCGCGCTCGACCTGCCTCACGATCGGCTTCGCGCACGGTCGCAACTTCGGCGCCGGCGTCGACCTCTTCGGCGCCTGCCGCTCACGCATCGCCGCGCCCGAGACGACGTTCCGCATGCCCGGGCTCGCATTCGGCCTCGTGCTCGGCACGCGGCGCTTCGCACGCCTCGTCGGGAGCGAGGCGGCGCGCGAGATCCTCGAGGGCCTCGCGACCTTCGATGCGGAGCGCGCGAGGCGGATGGGGTTCGTGCGCCGCATCGCTCCCCCCGCGGAGTGGCCTGCGGTCCTCGCCGAGGCGGTCGCGACCGCCGGCTCGCTCGCGTACGAGAGCCGCGTGGCGCTCTACCGCACGCTCGACGAGGAGACGCACGATGCCGACCTCGCCGATCTCGCCCGCTCGGCCTCCCCGCCGGGCCTCAAGGAACGCATCGCGAGCTATCTCGCGACGCAGCGCGCCGCGCGGGCATGACGGGGCGCGTCGCGCCTAGTCCATGGGAGCGACGCCCGGAACCGCGCGCGCGGCTCCCCGGTCGATAGTGCATCCACCGAAAGGAGCATGCACCATGGCCGCCATCAGCCCCGAGATCCGCAACGACCGGCGCGCGGGACCGTTCGATCGCCGACGCACCGCCGCTCGCCTGTTTCCGATCGCGCTCCCGCTCGAGGGAATCCGCGTCTCCTGGGGAGGCATCTGGGGCGGCGTGCTCACCGCGGTCGGCCTGCTCCTGCTCCTCGCGGCGCTGGGCGGGGCGATCGGCATCACGGCGACCGATCCCACGCAGGTCGACGCCGGCAAGCTCGGCATGGCCGCGGCCGCGTGGCTCGGCATCGCGCTCCTCATCGCGCTCTTCGTGGGCGGCATGGTATCGACGCGCATCGGCGCGACGTTCGACGGCTCGACGGGCTTCTGGTCGGGGGCCCTCGTCTGGGTGGTCACGCTCCTCGCGATGGCCTACCTCGCGACGACCAGCCTCGCTTCGCTCACCGGCGGGGCGCTGCGCGTGATGGGCGGCGTCGCGCAGACCGCGGCCGCCGCGATGCAAGGCACACCGGCGGCGAACGACGCGGCGGCGAATGCAGCGAATGCGGCTCGGAACAACGCGCCCAACGCCCTCGCGCGCCTGCGCTCGAACCTCGAGAACGCGCAGGCGAACGGCACGATCCAGGAGAAGGCGGCGGAGGCGAAGCCTGCGGCGTCGAAGGCGGCATGGGGCACGTTCATCGCCCTCGTGCTCACGCTCGTCGCCTCGCTGCTCGGCGCCGCCGTGGGACGGCGCCGCCACCCGTCCGCCGCCTGAGCGCTCAGGCGTTGCGCCGCGACGCTTCGCCCTTCCACTCGAACACCACGCGCTGCGTGCCGTGGCGCTTCACGGTCACGTGGCGCGTCACGCGCCGCCCGTGGTCCGTCGAGATCACGGTGTAGCGGCCCGCGGGGAGCTTCGCGAGGAAGTACGGGCCGTCGCTGCGGCCCTGGAAAACGGTGTCGCCTTGCGCGTCGCGGATGGTGACCGGCATGTCGGCGAGGTAGTCGTCGCGCTTGCCGTGCCGCGAGACGAACAGCAGCTCCAGCGGGAACTGCGACGCTTCGCGGCGCATCGCGTGCGACTCGCTCAGGCCGATGCCGCCGCTCATGTAGGTGATGTTGCCCTGGTGCTGCTCGGGCGGAAGCGTGGCCTGCGGGTTCATCGCGGCGAAAGCCGGCGCGGCGAGCAGCGCCGTGAGCGCCGGAACGGCGAACATGGATCTCATCTTGGCCTCCTTGTCGGGGAAGTGTGCGAGGCCAGTGTTGCGCCGTCCGCTTAAATCGCGCTTAAGGCGCTCACATGTTCCGGAACAGCGCCATGTAGGGGATGCTCACCGCGAGCGTCTCCGGGCGGTTGCGCAGGCGGATCGTGCCGCGCCCGGTCTCGTCGCGCGTGACGCCGGCGATCGCGCGCATGTTGACGATCGTCGAGCGGTGCACCTGCTTGAAGACCGCCGGATCGAGCGCCTCCAGGAGCTCGCGGATCGGCTTGCGGATCAGCGCCTCGCCCTCGGCGGTCATCACGAGGGTGTACTTGTCCTCCGCCTTGAAGTAGGCCACGTCCTCGACGAGGACGAGGCGCGTCTCCTTGCCGATGCTCGCCGTGATCCATTGCAGCGGCGCGCGCTTCGGCTCCGGTGCGGGTCCGGCGCGCAGCTTCTCGAGGAGCGCTTCGATCCCGTCCGCGTTCCAGGCGCCCGAAGCGAGGCGCGACTTCACGCGCTTCACGGTGGCCGCAAGCCGCGCGGGGTCGATGGGCTTCAGCAGGTAGTCGGCCGCGCCGCGCTCGAAGGCGTCGATCGCATACTGGTTGTACGCGGTCACGAACACCACCTGCGTGCGCGGGCTCGCCTGCGCCGCGGCCGAAGCCACCTCGAGGCCGGTGAGCCCGGGCATGCGGATGTCGAGGAAGGCGACGTCGGGCTGGTGCGCCGCGATCGCCTCGAGCGCGGAGCCGCCGTCCTCGCACGCGGCGAGCACCTCGAGCTCCCGCCACGCTTCCTTCAGCTGCACGAGCAGCTCCTCGCGCAGCAGCGTCTCGTCCTCGGCGATCACGCAGCTAGGCATGGGCCGCCTCCCTCGGTCCGGAGACCGGCACCGTGAGCGTCGCCGCCACGCCCCTGGGGAAATTCGCGCCGATCGAGAACGACGCGGCGTCGCCGTAGGCGAGGCGCAGGCGCTCGCGCACGTTGCGCAGCCCGATGCCGGTGCCGCCGCCGTCCTCGCTGAAGCCGCGCCCGTCGTCGGCGATCGTGACCGAGGCCCGGTCCCCGGCGACCCGCGCCGAGATCCACACGTTGCCGCCCTCGGGCAGCGGCTCCAGGCCGTGCTTGATCGCGTTCTCGGCGAGCGTCTGCAGCATCATCGGGGGCAGCGGGACCGTGGCGAGCGCCTCGGGCACCTGGATCGTGAGCGAGAGCCGCTCGCCCATGCGGATCTTCATGATCTCGAGATAGGCCCGTGCGCGCTCGATCTCTTCCCCGAGCGTGGAGAGCGAGGCTTCGGTGCGCGGCAGGGAATGGCGCAGGTAGGAGATCAGGTTGCCGAGCATGCGGTCGGCTTTCACCGGGTCGCTCCGCGTGAGGAGCTGCGCGCTCGCGAGCGTGTTGTAGAGGAAGTGCGGCTCCACCTGCGCATGGAGCAGCGAGAGCTTCGCCTCGGTGAGCTCCTTCTCGGTCGCGGTCTCGCGCACGCGCGCCTCCTCCTCCTTGCGACGCTCGGAGACGCGCCGCGAGATCGCGCGCGTCACCGCCTCGATGTTCTCGAGGTTGGTGCCGTGGTCCACGACCAGCCAGTCGACCCAGGGGCCGCGCTCGGGCTCGCAGACGATCGCGACGCTGGAACTTCCGTCCGTGGGCGTGACCGTCGCGTGGACCAGGTTCTGCCGGCGCTTGCCGCTCAGGCGCCCGACGCGGTACGGATCGCGACGCATCACGCGCGCGTGGACCTGCAGGCTGTCGCGCGTGCTCTCGACCGAATCGACGCTCGGAAGCTCGCGGATCGCCGCCTCCACGATGGTGAACGCCTCGTCGGCGGGGAAGGGCACCTCGACGAGCCGCCGGTGGCGATTGAGGAAGCTGCGCGCATCGGGGGAGCCGCTGATGAGCCGCACGCGCCTCACGTGCGAGACGAGTCCGACCGTCACGCGGATCAGGACGAAGAGCGAGGCGAAGAGGAACACCCAGACGGGCGCGCCGATCGCCGCGGCCCACAGCACGAGGCCGAAGACGAGGACCAGGATCCAGGCGACGATCCGCTGCGCGATGAAGAGGAAGCCGTTCATGGCGCGAAGGATAGCAAGCGCCGTCCCCGTGGAGCGGGCATGCGACGAAAGCGGGCCGGCGCGGCGCGAAACCGGGCCGGCGCGGGATCAAGAGGGCTTGAGGACTCGCAGGGCCGCGTGCACCGACGTCGAGCCGTCGGTCACCAGCGCATCGCCTTCCTGGATCGTCGCCTGCAGCCGCATCGAGCGGCCGGCCATCGCGGCGAGCGCCCGGCTCGCCTCGGGCGGCACCTCGGTCACCGAGAGCCGCTCCTGGCGTTCGAGCGCCTCGCCCGCCGCCTGCCACCAGAGCTCGACCGCGCGTCCGCCGTAGGCGAGCACGTGCACGGCACGCGAGCGCCCGCACGCCTTCCTCACCTCGCGCTCGTCGGGCAGGCCCACTTCGATCCATTCCTCGATGGCGCCCGTGAGGTCGCGCCGCACGAGGTCCGGCTCGTCCTCGGTGCTGAGGCCCGGTCCGAACTCGAGCGCAGCGTCGGCGTGCAGCGCGAACGCCAGCACGCGCACCATCATCCGCTCGTCGGTCTCCGAGGGATGGCGCGCGAGGGTGAGCGAGTGGTCGCGATAGTAGCCGCGGTCGATGTCGGCGACGGAAAGCTCGACCTTGAAGATGGTGGACTTGAGGGCCATGGGCGCTGCGGTTGCCTTGGGTCAATACCGGCGCAACTGGTGCTCGTATTCTGGGTTGATTCCGCCACGGCACGCCGCGCATGTCCTCATCCCACGACCCGGATCATAGCGGCAACGCCGAAGGCATCACCCGGCGCGAGTTCCTCAAGGGAACCGGCGCGGCGATCGCGGGAAGCACGGTGCTCGCCGCGCCGCTGCGTGCCGCGGCGTTGCCCCAGGAGGCGGCGCACGATGCGCGGCGCGCCGAAGGCGGCAAGCTCCCCGCAAGCCTGCGCGTGAACGGCGTCGAGCACCGCCTCGACGTGGAGCCGCAGGCGACGCTCGCCGAGGTGCTGCGCGACACGCTCGGGCTCACCGGGACGAAGATCGGCTGCGACGGCGGCGCGTGCGGCGCGTGCACCGTGTGGCTCGATGGCGACCCGATCGCCTCGTGCATGATGCTCGCGACCGATGCCGCGGGGCACGAGGTCGTGACGATCGAAGGGCTCGCGCGCGGCGAGGAACTGCATCCGGTGCAGTCCGCGTTCATCGCGCACGACGCGGTGCAATGCGGCTTCTGCACGCCGGGGCTCGTGATGAGCTGCGCCGCGCTCGTGGAGCGCAACCGGGAGCCCACCGCCGACGACGTGAAGGCGGCGATCTGCGGCCACGTGTGCCGCTGCGGTTCGGTTCCCCACGCGATCGACGCCACGCTCGCCGCCGCGAAGGCGATGGGGAAGGGCTGAGCGATGGCTTCCGGAACCCGCGCGCGGCGCTACCCGGTCGGCATCGTTCCCGGCACGCTCTCCGAGGTCGCGCGGCAGGTGGCCGGCGACGAGGCGCCGCCGCTCCCGCCCAACGCCGCGCTCACGTGGATCGGGAAACCGGTTCCTCGCGCCGATGCGCGCGCGAAGGTGACCGGCGCCGCGCGCTACACCGTGGACGTGCGCCTGCCCGGGATGCTGCACGCGCGGCTCCTTCGATCGCCCCACCCGCACGCGCGCCTGCTCGCGCTCGACCTCGCCCCGGCACGCTCGCTCCCCGGCGTTCGCGCGGCGCTCGAATACGCGCAGCCGGTAGGGCGCGCGATCGAGGTGCCCGCGCCGGGCGATGCGGCGAAGGCGCCGCGCACGCTCCTCTACGTCGGCGACGTGATCGCGGCGGTCGCCGCCGAGACGCCGGCCGCGGCCGAAGCGGCGCTCGCCGCGATCGTCGCGAAATACGAGACGCTGCCGTTCGTGGTCGACCTCGAAAGCGCGGGCGATCCCGATGCGCCCAAGGTCTTCGAGCGGCCGGTGCGCGGCCAGATCTACGAGGGGGGCGGCGAGAGCGCGGGCCTCGCGCAACAGGGCAACGTGCGCGGCCCGAGCACCGCGGGCTCGCGCGGCAACGCCGCCCTCGGGCTCGCGGAATCCGACGCGGTCGTCGAGGGCACGTATCGCACGCAGGTCCAGACCCATTGCTGCATGGAGACGCACGCGGTCGTGGCCGATTGGCGCGCCGACGGGCTCACCGTCCACCTGTCGACGCAATACACGGCGGGGGTCCGCGCCGAGCTCGCCCGCGCGTTCCAGCTCCCGCTCGGGCGCGTGCGCGTGGTCGTCGAGGCGATGGGGGGCGGATTCGGCTCCAAGTCCTCGGCGGGTAACTACGTGCGCGCCGCGGTCGCCCTCTCCCGCGAGGCGCGCGCGCCGGTGCGGCTCGTGCTCGACCGCCGCGAGGAGCATCTGGACACCGGCAATCGTCCGTCCACGGTGCAGCGCCTGCGCATCGGCGCGAAACGCGACGGCACGCTTGCCGCGATCGCGCTCGAGGCCTACGGCACGGCGGGCGTCAACATCGGCGCGGGTCCGGGTTTCATCGCGCAGGCCCTCTACACGTGCCCCAACTTCTCCATCTCGCAATCGGACGTGTTCGTGAACGCGGGGCCGGGCTCGCCGATGCGAGCGCCGGGGAACGTGCCGGGCGCCTTCGCGCTCGAGCAGGCGGTGGACGAGCTCGCGGAGAAGCTCGGCGTCGATGCGCTGGAGTTGCGCGACCGCATCGATCCCAGTCCCGTGCGGCGCGCGGAGCGGCGCCTCGGCGCCGAGCGCGTGCGCTGGAGCGAGCGGCACGCCCCCGGGGCGGACCGCGGGCCGGTGAAGCGCGGGCTCGGCGTCGCGCAATCGCTGTGGGGCGCGAACGTGAGCACCAACGCGTCGTGCGAGGTACGGATCCTGCGCGACGGATCGGTGGAGGTGCTGTCGAGCGTGCAGGACATCGGCACGGGAATCGGCACCGTGCTCGCGCAGGTCGTGGCTGAAGAGCTGGGTCTCACGCCCTCGGACCTCACAGTTCGCATCGGCGACACGGATTTCCCGGCGGGACCGCCGTCGTACGGCAGCCTCACCACCGCTTCCATCACGCCTCCGGCGCGAAACGCCGCGCATCGCGTGCTGCGGAAGCTCCTCGAGGCGGCGGCGCCCGCGCTCGCGAGCGAGCCTGCGGCGCTCGTCGCCCGCAACGGCCGCATCGCGACCGCGGACGGCGCGCGCTCGCTGTCCTTCCGCGAGGCGGCGGCGCGCCTTCGCACCGATCGCGTGAGCGCCGTCGCGAGCCGCTCGGACGACTACGGCGGCTTCGCGCACAAGTCCGGCGACATGGCGCAGGCCCAGTCGATGCTCGGCGGCGTGCAGTTCGCCGAGGTCGCGGTCGACACCGAGACGGGGATCGTGCGCGTCGAGCGCGTGCTCGCCGTGCAGGACTGCGGGCGTCCGATGAATCCCATACAGATCGAGAGCCAGGTGCAGGGCGGCGTGCTGATGGGCGTCTCGTATGCGCTCTTCGAGGAGCGCGTGCTCGACCGCCGCACGGGGCACGTGCTCAATGCCGACCTCGAGCACTACAAGATCGCGCGCTCGCGCGAAACGCCCCCGATCGAGGTCGTGCTGCTCGAGAATTACCAGGGCGAAAGCGCCACCGACGCCTACGGCATCGCGGAGCCGTCGAACATCGCGACCGCGCCCGCGATCGCCAACGCGGTGTACAACGCGACCGGCGTGCGCATCCGCGAGCTGCCCATGTCGCCCGCGACGGTGCTCGCCGCGCTCGGGCGCGTGGCATCGCGAAGGAGCCGCGCATGAAGCGCTTCGAGTCGACGTCCATCTCGCGATCCGGCGAGCTCGATCCCGCCGCGAGCACCGTCACGCAGGCGATGCTCGGGCCGCAGGATCGCGCGACGATCGTGAAGGCGGGCGGCATCGACGTCCTCGGGCTGATGAAGCAGGGCCTGCTCGCGCCGCGCCGGGTCGCGAGCCTGCGCATCGCCGGGCTCGACGCGATCCGCGAGGAGGCGGACGGGAGCCTGCGCATCGGGTCCATGGCGACGCTCGGAACGATCGCCACGCATCCGCTCGTCGCCTCGCGCTATCGCGCGCTCGCCCAGGCGGCGCTCGGCGCCGCGAGCCCGCAGATCCGCCGCGTCGCGACGATCGGCGGCAACCTCCTGCAGCGGCCGCGCTGCTGGTATTTCCGCTCTGCGCACCACGCCTGCACGCGCAAGGGCGGCACGCACTGCTATGCGTTCGCGGGCGAGAACGATTACCACGCGATCTTCCGCCATGAAGGTTGCGCCATCGTGCATCCTTCGACGCCGGCGACCGCGCTCGTCGCGCTGCGCGCGCACCTCGAGCTGGAAGGAGCGAAGGGCGCCCGGCGCACCGTGGCGCTGGAGGATTTCCTGCTCGGACCGGATCGCGACCTGCATCGGGAAAACGACCTTCGCCCCGGCGAGATCCTCACCGCCGTGCGCCTCGCGCGAACGGGCGAGGGGAGCTCCTCGATCCACCTGCGGCAAGGAGAGCTCGATTCCTTCGACTGGCCCGTCGCGGACGTGGCGGCCGTCCTGGAGATGAAGGACGGGATCTGCCGCTCGGCCTCGATCGTGCTCGGCGCCGCAGCGCCGGTGCCGTATCGCGCGCGCTCGGCGGAACGCGC
>Ga0335081_10020558_pt1 | contig 10676 bp, 7 predicted proteins | sample Lox_Sample_35_FD_206713 | JGI IMG/M metagenome (GOLD analysis project Ga0335081, IMG submission 206713) | Soil microbial communities from Loxahatchee National Wildlife Refuge, Florida, United States - Lox_Sample_3.5 | ecosystem: Environmental > Terrestrial > Soil > Wetlands | place: USA: Florida... | reverse complement strand
TTCCCTCTGGCCAACCTTCACCTGGCACAGCGAAGACCGCCTCTGGCCAGGTGGCATCCGGACGGTCGAATGGTCTGTCGAGGTCAACTTCCAAGATGAGGCGTCGTGGAGCGATTTTCAGAAGCGCTGGCACGACCGGTTGGCGGGTAAGATCGAAGAGCAGTGAGAGGCGCGGCACCCCAACCATGGAAATATCAAGAGATGAGCGACCAAACTTGATCGTCCCCGGCCCCGTCTGCGACGCTCCCAACCTCTGGTGGAAAGCCGAGATGCGAAGCGCGCTCAGCGCAGTGCATGCGCAAGGCTTTACGGTGCTCTCTCAGAGCCAGAGGCGCAGCAGTCCTCCCTTTGAGCGCACGCGCGAGGCGGGGATTTACGCCCCATATTTCACAAGGTCCGGGAGCCTCTTTGTGAGGCTTCTAAGGACACTCTCGGAGCCTTTGACCATTACATCATAAAGGGCGTCCGACTGAGGATCGGTGCCAAACCCTTCGTGGACGAAACTGAAATGGGTGCCGCCATTAGGAAGCGGCGAAAGGGTCCAGGTTACCTTCGTATCCATGTAACGGCCGAAAGCCTTGAGTTCCTCATGGCCACCGAACCAGCGGAAGCTGATCATATTGGGTGCCTTGGCAGCGAGCACCTCGCATCTGAACTCGCCGTCCCAGCGTTCAATCGGGCGTCCCCAAATCGTGAACTTATGTCCGACAACAGGCTGAATATCATTCGGAAAAAACCAAACGGCGAGCCATTCTGAATCAGTCAACGCCTGCCACACGGTTTCCACAGGATACTCAAAATCCGCTTCGGTCAGAATGGAGCGCGTTTCGGAGACTTCGGCCAAGATCGAACTCCTTGTCAAAAGTACAGGCAAGAAAAGGGCGCGAATATCCGTCCGGCACGAAGCGAATTTCAACGCGACCCCTGGGGCAGAGCCCTTTGTCTGCGCTTGTGTATGCAATTTTGGATCCTTGGCGGGCGCGCCCCAGCGCTGAGCAAGGTCGCAAAGTTCCATCCGTCGAAGCTCGCCGTATTCAAAACATGACTTCCCTTTTCTTAAATGTCTTCACTCTAATTAAATGTCTTTACTCTGAGCAACATCAGTTCTTCCTCTTAAATTCCTTGCCCGACGCAATCAAGAACGGCTCTTCCGGAGCCCCTTCGGCAGGATGGATAATCCCCGCTCGTCCCAGTTGCTGATATAAAGGGCCGGCGATTCCCTTGCTGCCCAAGGGCAGTTCGACGCGCCGGAGCCAACCTTTCCACGACAGGGTGACCGCCGGTAAAGCGCTGCATAATCAAACAATTTGGCGGGGTGCGACCATGAATAACATAACCGTTGAAAAAAAGCTTCCGCGCGCTCTCATTCTTATCTTTCTCGTCGTCCTGCTTCTTGTCGGTCTGCCGACCGCGGTCTGGCTTGATCTGCACCAGGCCACGGAAGCAAGCCTGCTTCGGCAGGCGAGCGATCTTAATTCGGTGATCAGCAGCGTCCGCGGCTACTATTCGAGGGCGGTGGTCGGCCGTGTCTTGGCGGCGCCGGGCTCGACCATGGTGAGCCACAATTACGAAACCATTCCCGGCGCTATCCCAATTCCAGCGACCATGTCGCTCGAGCTTGGCCGAGTGATTAATGAGCAACAACAAAACATTACCTATCGCTTTGTTTCAGACTACCCATTCAAGAACAGGGTGCCACATGCGTTCGACGAATTCGAGTCCAGGGCGCTTAGCATATTGCGCGCTGATCCCCGCCAGCAAGTGACTGAAGTCACGCGAGACTTGTTCTCGGATCGCGTGCGTCTCGTCGCCCCCGTCATTATGAACGCCACTTGCGTGAGCTGTCATAACACGCATCCAGAGAGCCCAAAGCGGGATTGGAAGATTGGCGACGTGCGCGGTATCCAGGAGGTCAGCATCACCCAGCCGATCGCAGTCAATCTGTTCTCGCTCAAATATCTATTGATGTATTTCATTGTCGTGGCGGTTGCGGTCTTTACCTTCGTGACGTTTCAGCGCCGCCAAGCGGCGATTATTCAGCGCATCAACAGCGAGCTTAAGACCGCCAATGAATTTCTCGCCTCGCTTTCGATAAAGATCTCTCGCTATTTGGCACCCCAGGTTTACAAAACCATCTTCAGCGGCGAACGGGACGTGACGATCCATACCGAGCGCAAAAAGCTTACGATCTTCTTTTCTGACATCAAGGATTTCACCGCGACTACCGAGCGGCTGCAACCCGAGCAGATCACACTGTTGCTCAACGAATATTTCACTGAGATGTCGAACATCGCCCTCGCTCATGGTGGGACGATCGACAAATTCCTCGGTGACGCCATGCTGATCTTCTTTGGTGATCCAGAAACCCTAGGGGAGGCCGAGGACGCAAAGGCCTGCGTGCGAATGGCGTTTGATATGCAGCGCCGGCTCGCCGAGCTGAATGCCAAGTGGCGCAAGGCCGGGATCGAAAGCCCGTTCCGCGTCCGAATGGGGATCAACACGGGATTTTGCAATGTTGGAAACTTTGGCAGCGCAGATCGCATGGACTACACAATCATCGGAGCCGAGGCCAATTTAGCTGCGCGGCTGCAGTCGATCGCCGAGCCCGGGCAGATCGTCATCAGTTATGAGACCTATGCTCTCGCGCGCGACATTCTCGTCGCCCAGGCGCTTTCGCCCATTCGTATGAAGGGGATTAGCCGGGAAGTCATGCCTTATGTGGTCAAAGGCACACTTGATTCCAAAGGGGAGCAAGTCGAGGTCTTCAGCGCCCATATGACCGGACTCGATTTTTATCTCGACCCTAGCATGCTCAATACGGGAAGCACCGCGAATATCCGTGCGATCTTACAGGATGCCCTCAATGCGCTAGAAAAGAATAGGGGCGTCGTTCAACTCAGTGATCCGGTTTGAAAGGAGCGGTGAGGGCTCGGGCATGAAGCGAGCAGACGAGCTCCCGCTAGGAGAAACGAGCCGAGGATCACTTGGCCACCAAGGCGCGCAGCCGCCTAGGAGAAATTCGAAATGGCGGCCGGACCATGGGAGTTCGAGAAGATATCGTCGCGAAAGGAGCTGCCGGTTCTGTCCAATGAGGATTCCCGTGAATCGCAATGCCCCGTTCGGGTTATGCTGAAATAACTCTCCTCTGTTAGACTTGGCGTGGTTTTATTACAAAGCAGCGTCCAGCGTTCATGAAGATCAAAAATCTCGTATTTGCGATTTCAGCCGCTGTCATTCTCGCAGGTACAATGTTGGCTGCGGCATTGTATTGGCATCCAAGTTCTTGGAAATCGGCTGCAGGTCTCGAGTCCGCCTCAAACGAGCAAATCTGGAACGCCGTCTCATGGCGGGCGCGGCTGTACCTGAAAAAGGCGGAGGGCGGAGTTCCTGAAATTTCGTGGGCCGAGCTCTGGGAGCTGACGCGTCCAGGAAGCGGATTTTATCTCGAAAATATGGTGACCTATGGGCAAAGCCTAGAAAGCGGTCTCCATTTTAGCGCGACTGCCAGCGAAACGGATCGTGAGACGGGCGCACGCATCTTTCGCGAACGGTGCACGGGATGCCATGGCCTTGATGGAGCGGGCGGTCTCCATGGGCCCTCGCTCGCCCGATCGGGATACAAGCATGGCGATAGCGACCTCGCCATCTACAAATTACTGAGGAACGGCATTCCCGGCACAGCCATGCCAAGCGCGGGTCTCCCGCTACGGGAGCTTATGCAGGTCGCTGCCTATGTGAAGACATTACAGGTTCATTCATTCAAGGATCGCAAAGCCGAGGCACCTCGGCCGGCAATTCAAGTGAGCAGCGAACGCCTGCAAGCCGCCGGAGCCAATCCCGCCGAATGGCTGACTTATTCCGGCTCCTATAATGGATGGCGTCACACATCGCTCACCGAAATTACTCCCGCAAACGTCGCGCAGCTGAAACTCCGGTGGATCAAACAATTCGACACTGGAGATCCGTTCATCGAAACAACGCCACTGGTGATCGACGGAACGATATTCACAGTTGCGCCTGCTCCGAATGTCGTGGCTTTGGATGCGAAAAGCGGCGAGGTCATTTGGGAGTACGCTCGGCCCATTCCACCTGATTTACCGCTTTGTTGTGGACGGATGAACCGCGGCCTCGCTGTGCAGGGCAGTACCATCTTTCTTGGCAGTCTCGACGGATATTTGGTCGCCATCGACGCGAACAACGGGAAAGTCGTTTGGCAAACCTTGGTGGCGAGCCCTACCGATGGCTATTCCATTACCGGGGCGCCGCTCGCCATAAATCACTCAGTCGTGGTCGGGATCGCGGGAGGGGAGTTCGGAACGCGTGGCTTTCTCGCTGCCTATGATGTCTCAACCGGCCAACTCCAGTGGAAATTTCAAACAATTCCAGGCCCCGGTGAAATCGGACACGAAACGTGGCAGAACGATGCCTGGCGAACGGGTGGCGGGCCGACATGGAACACCGGAAGCTATGACCCATCAACCGGTCTGATCTATTGGGGTGTCGGCAATCCCAGTCCGGATTTCGCAGGAGATGTGCGCCCCGGCGACAATTTGTTCACCAACAGTGTAATCGCCTTGGACGCGAGCACCGGCAAGCTGGCGTGGTATTTCCAATTTACCCCACATGACGAACATGATTGGGACTCGAGCCAGACACCAGTTCTCGCGGATCTTGTGATCAATGGTGTCGTCCGTAACGTGATTTGTTGGCCGAATAGGAACGGCTTCTATTACGTGCTCGACCGGATCACGGGAGAATTCCTGGTCGGGGAAGCGTTCGTCGAACAGGATTGGGCGAAGGGCTTCACCTCAGCAGGACGGCCGATCCCGTCGGATGCTTCCGAAGCGTCGGCGGCAGGCCGTCTCGCACGGCCCGGCGTCGACGGCGGGACCAACTGGCAAAACCCGGCCTTCGATCAAAAGCGCGGATCAATATTTATTCCGGCAACCGAGAGTAGCGCGGTCTTTACGAAACTTCCTCCCGCAAGACTTGTGCGTGGGCAGCAAGGCGTTTTCGTTGGTAGCGGCAGCACCGCGGTGGAACCGCCGACTCGTGTCGTTCGCACACTCGATGCCGCAACAGGCCGGCGGAAATGGGAATATATCTCATCTCCGGGTGCGCGCGACTACAGTGGCCTGCTTTCAACAGAAGGGGGATTGGTATTTGGCGCATCGGGAGGCGCCTGTTTCGCGTTGGATGCAGATACTGGGCGCGAACTCTGGCGCGTGTCATTAGGCGGGAATACTGTATCCGCCCCGATCTCTTTTACAATCGACGGACAACAAGTGATTGCCGTGACGGCTGGACGGGCGCTCTTCGTGTTTGGGCTTTAGACCCGCTGTTCATCAAAACGCGGGCTGTTCACTTCTAACTCTAGAAAAGGGGAAGCATCTATAATCCAATTGCTACAGTTCTTGTGAAATGTTTGGACTTTTAATTGCGGACTGTTGGATGAGATTTGAACTTGCAATTTATTTCCGGACGCGCTTGCACAGCCGCCCTGAAAATCGGCCGCCGGCTATTTCGCCGGAGGGGCTCGAACCCGCTGTTGAAAGAGATCGCGCATGATAAAAGCAGTTCTTGAATTGCCAATGTTGGCCAAGTTACGCGAAGGATTCCTCGCAAGCCGACCTGTCACATATGTATGCGTTATTCTTGCTGCTACTCTCGCAACTTCCGGGTACAAGTTTCGGACTGAGAGCATCTTTTCCTGCCCGGCCAACGGGTACAACAGCGATCGCTACATCGCCTATTGCAATGGTGCGGGTTATGCCGACTATGAACACGGAGCGTTCAGGTTTGGCCTCGAACCTTCGGCGCAAGCCTTTGCTAAGAACGCAGACGTGCTATTTCTCGGCAACAGTCGCCTTCAGGTCGCATTCTCCACCCCTGCGACGGCCGATTGGTTCTCGGCAGCTTCGGCGCGGTATTACCTCCTAGGGTTTAGTTACGCCGAGAACGTGATTTTTGCGGACGAGCTTCTGCGCCGCATCCTCCCCCATGCCAGAGTCTATGTGATCAATGTAGATGATTTCTTTGATCGATATGAAACCCCGCCGGTGAAAACAATCTTGCACGATCCAGAGGCTCAAAATCGGTACGAGATAAAGCGCTTCTGGCAACATATCCATAAGCCGGTTTGCGAAGCATTTCCCGCATTGTGCGGCGATAGCCCCGTTATCTTTCGTTCGCGTGAGACGGGAGCCTACACAAGACGCACGAGCAAACAACAAATCACACCGGTTTCCTATGATCAAATTATCAGCCAGGATATAGTCAACAATCACACCGCCGCAGCCGTCGATTTCCTGTCGCATCTGCCTGTCGAAAGGAAATGTGTAATCCTGACGATGGTTCCCACAGTCGGAACAAAGAGCGGAAACGTAAATGCCATCGCAAGGGCTCTCGGCGAAAATTTGATAACACCTGATATACCGGCAGGACTCCAAACTTTTGATGGATCCCATTTAGATCAGCCGAGCGCACAACGCTGGTCTCAAGCCTTCTTTCAAATGGCAAGCTCCAGGATTCGGTCGTGCCTTGAAGGACAACACGCATCGAATCCGTAGGTTCATTTTTTTAGGTCTTTTCTCAACGATCCGGTTGTCACGATGCAAAGCACCGCCCTTCGCGCTCCGATGATGAGCTGGCTGCCGATCCCGGTTGATTTCCGCGCGGATTTGCGCGCCGCCTTGCAGGCTGACGACGCGTCACGGTGTCTTGAAAACTTGGCCCGCCTCTCCGGCTACCAGCTTGGATTCCTGGAGACACTCCAACTCGATCGTGCAATCAGCGAACTTGGCTTGAAGGAGGCATCCGGCTTTGTGCCGATCCGGCTCGCCATCCTTGCTTCCTCGACGGTCGATCATCTCCCACCGGCCATCCGGGTTGCTGGCCTGCGCCGAAAATTACTGATCGACGTTCATAGCGGAGCTTACGGGCAATACCGGCAGGATCTTCTCAATCCGACCACTTCCCTTCATCAATTTTCTCCGCAGACCGTGCTGTTCTCACTCACCGCCCGTGAGATATTGTCCGACGTTCCGGTCACAGCAGCGGTCTCAGACGTTGATGAAGCGATCAACAGAAGCATCGACGAATTGCGATTACTTTGGGGGAAGGCGCACGAGACCTTCAACGCGGCGATCATTCAACAAACCTTTGTCGACGTCGCCGAACCTTTGTTCGGCAGCTATGATCGCTTTGTTCCCGGAGCGCCGTCGCGACTCGTCGCTGAACTCAACGATCGATTGACTGAGGCTGCAGCGCGAGACGGCGTCCTCCTTCTCGATATCGGGCGCGCCAGCGCGCGTGATGGGATTGACGCTTGGTTCGATACGGGGCGCTGGCTTCAGGGCAAGTTGGAGATCGCGCCACAAGCGGCGCCCTTGTACGGCGAAATGACCGCCCGCATCCTTGCTGCGCAACGTGGGCTCTCAAAGAAATGTCTGGTCCTCGATCTCGACAACACTTTGTGGGGGGGCGTGATCGGTGACGACGGGATCGAGGGCATCGTTCTTGGAGAAGGAAGCGCGGCGGGCGAGGCACATCTCGCCCTGCAGCGTTATGCCAAACAGCTCAAGGAGCGTGGGGTCATTCTGGCCATCTGCTCAAAAAACGATCCAGCCATTGCCGAAGCCGCCTTCCAGAAGCATCCCGAAATGCTCCTGCGCCAACCGGATATCGCGGCGTTCCTTGCAAATTGGGACGATAAGACGAAGAACCTCAAGGCAATCGCGGCTCGGTTGAACATCGGCATCGACAGTCTGGTATTTGTCGATGACAATCCCGTGGAACGAGCCCGCGTCCGCCAAAGTCTTCCGATGATCGCGGTGCCAGAATTGCCGGACGACCCGGCGCAGTATGTGCGTTGCCTCGGCGATGCGAGCTACTTCGAAGCAGTGGCCTTTACGTCCGAGGATCGGCATCGTGCCCGGCAATACGCCGCAAATGCAGAGCGCGAGGCCCTTCTTGAGTCCGCGCAAAGTATGGACGAATTCCTCCGTGGGCTTAAGATGTCGGTTGTTTTCGGACCCTTCACAGCCGTCGATCATGCCCGTATCGTGCAGCTCTTCAACAAGACCAATCAATTCAACACAACAACTCGCCGATACACCTCGGAGGAGATAGCATCGATTGCCAATCTCCCAAATGCCTTGACCTTGCAATTCCGTCTCTTAGATCGAATCGGCGACAATGGTCTTGTCAGCGCGATGATCCTGCGTCCTGCTCCTGCCCAGGAAGACGTATTCGAAATCGAGAACTGGGTCATGAGTTGCCGCGTGTTCGGCCGCCAACTCGAGTTCGAAGCCATGAATATTGCAGTCGAGGTGGCTCGTCAGCGTGGCGCAAGGGCACTTATTGCGGATTACATCGCCACTCCCAAGAACAATGTGATCAGTGCGCTCTATCTTAGCCTTGGTTTTGCTCCGATTAACGAGCCGGCGCCAGCTAATGGCGCGATGCGCTGGTTCCTTGATTTTTCGGATTATGTCACGCGGGATACTCACATAGTCCATGCTGGAGCAGCGGGATGACAGCGGAAGAAATCCTCAGCGCATTCACCCGCATTCTTCGTGATCTGTTGCTAAATGACTCCATCGTGCTAACAATGGAGACTCGACGTGAGGACATTCCGAATTGGGATTCGTTCAACTATATTAACTTCATCGTCGCAGTCGAAATTGAATTTGGCGTGAAATTCAAGGTCGCCGATATCGAATCGTTTGCAAATGTAGGCGCGATCATTACTGAGCTGATGAAGCTGCGGAAGTAGGTTCTATCGGCTCTTGGGGAGGATAGCCGCCAATGCTGTTCAATTCGACTGAATTCCTTTTCCTTTTCCTTCCGGTGACCCTCGCTGGATTCTATTTGCTCGGAGCCGGCTCTCCAACGCGGGCGATACGTTGGCTGATCCTGGCATCCCTCGTGTTTTATGCGTCATGGCGCCCGGTCAATGTCCTGATCATCGCCCCTTCCATCATCATAAACTTCGCATTGGCACAAATCCTGCTGCGCCTGAACGAGGACGAAGGCTTCCCCCGGACATCAAAATCGGTTCTCCTGCTTGGGATCTTGTTCAATGTCGCATTTCTCGGCTACTTTAAATATATCGACTTCATATCCGGTACCATTAATGATGTGTTCGGTGCGAATCTCATTTTGAGGCATATCATTCTGCCTCTAGGAATATCCTTCATCACATTCCAAAAAATCGCCTTCCTGATCGACATTCAAGCGGGACGCGTGAGATCATTTAGGTTTCAAGACTACTGCATATTCGTGCTGTTCTTTCCTCAGCTTATCGCGGGCCCCATCGTACATTATCGAGAAATGATGCCGCAGTTCCATGCTGCCTCATGCCGCTTTGATAAGGAGAACGCTGCGATCGGCCTTACATTGTTGCTTTTCGGTTTGTTCAAGAAGGTTGTGTTTGCCGACAACATCGCACCGCTCGTTACGCCGATTTATGCGCATGCTGCTGCGGGAGGGGGGACTTCCTTTTTCCTAGCGTGGATGGCAGCAATCGGGTTCACGCTCCAAATCTATTTTGATTTTTCTGGCTATTCCGACATGGCGCTCGGGTTGGCCCGGTTCTTCGGCATTCGGTTACCGCAGAACTTCGACTCACCCCTCCGCAGTTCGAGCATTATCGATTTTTGGCTGCGCTGGCACATGACGCTGACGCGTTTCCTGACCGGTTATATCTATAATCCTCTGGTGCTCTGGTTGACGAGACGCCGGCTATCCAAGGGGCAGCCCGGATTTGGAGGGCATAAGACGACGGTCGAGGCATTTGTTCATCTGCTGATGTTTCCAACGATCGTTACGATGCTCGTCTCTGGGCTTTGGCACGGGGCGGGTTATGGATTTGTTTTTTGGGGTTTGCTTCACGGTTTCTTTCTCACGATCAATCATGGGTGGCGCGTGGCAGCCGCGCGCTTGTGGCCCGATAGGGAGAGCTATGTCCGTCTCATGAAGCCTGTGGGTCTAGTATTAACTTTTGTCTCAGTCACTGCCGCGATGGTCTTCTTCCGGTCTCCTACGATGATGTCGGCTTTTGATTTGGTGAAGGGCATGATCGGAGCAAACGGTGTAGCGCTTCCACAGGCTCTTTTCGATCAGCTGGGGCCTTTAGGTCCCGCATTGCACCGCATTGGGGTAATGGCAGAGCCTTGGAGCGTTGGCGATTTCACGAAGATGGCGATTTGGATCCCCATCCTAATGTTCGTGGTTCTTGCCTGCCCCAACACACTCCAAATTCTGGCTCCTTATGAGCCAGCACTCGGTGTGAAGCCGCAGTCAGCTCGCTTTGCGATTGGAAGAGGTTTTGAATGGGGTGCCTCGCTTCCGTGGGCGATTGCGATGTCGGCCATCGCAGCAGTCGCAATGGCGTCGCTAGGCGGCCCAAGCGAGTTTTTATACTGGCAGTTTTAAAATTTGATGCGCCAGCCGTGGTGCCGCGCCGTTAAGGCTCGGCGTGCCGTTGACATAGGCTCTCTTTGCTATGCGGCTTAAGCGACCTCGGTAGGGGCGGTCTTCGTCATGGCATGCACCACATACACTCTAGTCTAGAGGCCCGCTACAGACGTGGCCGGCCGGAATTGCGTAGCTCTGGTTTAAGCCGCCCTCCTCCCGCTCCCGCGGATCTCACTATTATTAGGCAAGGCCTCACC
>Ga0335081_10020557_pt1 | contig 10676 bp, 7 predicted proteins | sample Lox_Sample_35_FD_206713 | JGI IMG/M metagenome (GOLD analysis project Ga0335081, IMG submission 206713) | Soil microbial communities from Loxahatchee National Wildlife Refuge, Florida, United States - Lox_Sample_3.5 | ecosystem: Environmental > Terrestrial > Soil > Wetlands | place: USA: Florida... | reverse complement strand
GGCTCAGCTACGCCGAATTTCTGGCACAGTCCCCCATCAATCACGACAAATTCGAGCACTACTATCAACACCCGGTGCTCACGGAAGCCGATATCGCGTTCTTCCGCAAAGCTTCCGCGCTGCCCCACGGTCCGCGCAAGCTGCTGGTGATTGCCGAGGCCTGGTGCGGCGATGTGTATCGCGAAGTGCCCACCGCCGTTCGAATCGCCGAAGCCGCTGGTCTCGAGTTGCGTATTTTCCTGCGCGACCAGAATCCCGACATCATGGATGAATTCCTCAGCAATGAAGGGAAGTCCCGCGCCATTCCGATCTTCGCTTTTTACACCGGCGATATGCAGTACATCACGCATTTCACCGAGCGTTCCGCCACCGCGCATGTTGAGCTGTCGGCGGCCATCGCCGATGCAAAAACTCAATTGGGACTGCCGCAATCTGCCGGCTTCGACACTCTTTCAGGCCCGCAGCGGCAGGCGCTGCTGTCGATCCTGGTCCCGCGCCTGCAACCTCTCACCGACAATTGGCGCCGGGAAGCCGTCATGGAGATCCGCCGGTCCCTTTCAACGGCTCTCCATTGCTCGAATACCGGTGATGCGGACCGCGCCTGATGGACGTGCCGGTCGTGTACACCATTCGAGGCTGCCACGCGTGCGTGAAGCTTCTCGAGAAGTGGGACGCGGATGGCATCCAGTACGAGGAACGGCGCGCGGATCTCAGCCAATCCGTCCTCGATGAGGCCCGCCGTCATGGAAGTCTGGTGCCGATCGTAGTATGGCCCGACGGCCGCGTCGAACAGGGCTTCGGCGACACCCTCGGCTGCTTCATCTAGCCGCGCCTTAACGCTCGAGTCTGAGTAAAAACGCGACCTTTGCATACCCCCCGCCGTGACCGGCGCGGCTTGGTGATGCATTGCAAAATCATGAATGAGCAAGTCCCGCCGGTGACGGCGCGGTGGAGAGGCGAGTTTCCACGCTTTAACCTCTGCCGTCACGTCGCCCGGTTCATGCGAATGTAGCTGTGACTTCCTTTGCCGAACGGCCTCCGCGCATCTACTCCCCTTATTCCTTGCAACAGACAGGATAAGCGAACTCCTGAAAAACGCATCATCATCCGAATCAGATCGACAACTGTTTAGCGGTTACGTTTCAAACAAATTCTGTTGCGTTTCAAACGGATTGGGAATATACTGTTCAAACCATTTTTAAAGCTGTCGGATTTTCAAAGACAGGAGAACCCCATGATGATCAGCCTCCTCCTCCCCCTGTTCCTGTTTGCGCCCCCTCATGCGCAGACCGAAGATGTCTCGCATTGCTTCGTGGTGCGGCAGATGGTCAAGTCGGAGGAAATGAGATATTACGTCGATGCCGTCAGCAAGTGCTCGCGAGAATATGACGCCGTTTACGTTTTGGTCTCGTTCCTGGACGGGAAAGGAAAGCGTCTCGATGATGGAGTCTGGGCGATTTACTGGTGCCGTCCTGGCCGGCGCGAAATTCAGGAGTTCGGAATCCCAACAAAGGCGATCGGCTTCGAGCGCGTCGTGCTGCGGAAGATCACCCTCGATTCAGAAGAAGCACTACGATGAAACAGGCTCTTCGCGAGTCGGCACCTGTAGTTCAACCATGATCAGGCTCGCGCTTTGAAAGCGAGCCAGCGAGTCCCACGATAGGAATCCGCCACCACCCAGCCCGCGGCCGTCAACGCAACCGTGGTAGCGACCTCGTCCTGGTCGAAGGCGCTCACGTGACCCGCCGCCAACACGGGCACCCATACGAGCAGCCCGAACAAGCCCATCTGTAACGCCGAGAGCGCGGCTGCCAACCGTCCGAAGACACCAAAAGGAACCGCCAGGCTCGCGGCGATGAAAGTCGCTCCGGTGAAATACGCCCATCCAAAGTGCCAGGGTAGCCATTTAGGCACCATATCGGCGGTGTGTTGAAGGTATGCGAAGTGGGCATAGCCGAAGGGGATCAAGGCAAGGCCGTAGAACACTCTCGCGATGCGCACGCCCTTTTCGCCCGTGGCGAAACCGAGGCGTTTCCGCTCCCAGTCCCCGGCGAACGCGGCGTACAAGACCCAGGCACCCGCGATCATCGCCATGGTCTCGCCGCAACTCCAGGTACCGTCCACAAGGGTCAACTGGAAGAGGCCGCGCACTCTCCACAGCAGGAACCAGACGATGAGAGCGGCAAGCAGAACGCGGGCAGCGAGCGCGGCCGTGCGCCTCCAAAGCAGGCCAATTCCGGATGCGAGGGAGATCGAGGCACACAGATAGACGAGCGCCTCGCGTACCGGCGCACCCGCGGGGACCGGCTGCCACACTACCGTGAATTCGCCTTTGATCAGGCCCTCGATTCCGAGCGCGATCATGACCGCCGCAAAGACTGCATGCCCCGCGCTTGTGATGCGCATTGCAAATCAGTCTACTCCTGATTCACATTCAGGCTCCGCAGCCGGCGGGATTCGATTCCAGCGTCTCTTTTTTCAAAACGTTGTCGCTTTGTAAATATCCCTGTAACATCGAATGCAGGGCCTACCGGAGCGGCAGAGCGGGTCGCCATAGGGACATCGGCCGCGCAAGCGTCGGATTATGCTGACCGCGCCGACAGACAGCACGATCGCTACTGCGATCGCAATCGCTTGAAGTGACACAAGAGCTCATGAAGAAGAGAGGTTTCCGAGTGCGGACGTTTCAGCTCAACGGCCGTTTCTTGGCGGCCGGTTTTGCCCCTCCGCTCGCGCGTGCGCCAAAAATATGAGAAGCTGCCATCGAGGTGCATAGGTGATGAAAAAACTGCTTATCGTTTTCGCCGCGGCCGTGCTGTGTTTTGGGCAGCGTTCGGGCGGCGAAGGATACCCGCTGCCGCAGCACGGCGGCCATGGGATGGTCGCATCGGTTTCCCGGATCGCCTCGAGCGTTGGGCTGGACGTGCTGGAGCACGGGGGAAACGCGGTGGATGCGGGGGTCGCCGTAGGGCTGGCGTTGTCGGTTACGTACCCGTTTGCCGGAAATCTGGGCGGCGGCGGATTCATGATGATCCGGATGGCGGACGGCAGAGTCGCGGCGATCGATTATCGCGAAGAAGCGCCCGCCGGCGCGTCGCATGACATGTACGTGGGCAAGGACGGCAAGCTCGTGCCACGGCTGTCGACCTCGGGTTATCTTGCCTCCGGCGTGCCGGGCACCGTCGCCGGGCTCTCGCTGGCGTTGTCGAAGTTCGGAACCATCCCCTGGTCCGAGGAGATCGAGCCGGCGCGCAAGCTCGCAGCCGACGGATTTCCGGTGAGCTACGCGCTCGCAGGAAGTCTCGAACATAGCCGCGCGGTGGGCGCATTTCCGGAAGGCAAGCGGATCTTTCAGCGCAATGGCGAGTTTTACAAAGAAGGGGAAATCCTGAAGCAACCCGAGCTCGCCGCCACGCTCCAACGGCTGAAGACCCGCGGCGCCCGCGAATTTTACGAAGGCGATACCGCGCACATGATCGCCGAGGATATGCGCGATCACGGCGGATTGATCACGCTCGACGATCTGAAAAACTACAAAGCCGTCGACCGCACGCCGGTCCAGGGAACCTATCGCGGATACGACATCATCAGCATGCCGCCGCCGAGCTCGGGCGGAATCGCGCTGATCGAGATGCTCAACATTCTGGAACATTTCGACCTTGCATCGATGGGATACAACTCGTCGGACGACTATCATCTTGTGGTGGAGGCAATGCGCCGCGCCTTCGCCGATCGCGCCGAGTTCCTGGGCGATCCGGATTTCGTGAAAGTGCCGTGGTCGGGGCTGATCTCGAAAAAGTACGCCGACCAACTCGCGAAGACGATCGAGCCGCACCGCGCCACGGCGAGCAGCGCGGTCGGCCATGGCGATCCGGCGCCGTACGAATCGAACGAAACCACGCAGTTCACCGTGGTCGACGCCGCGGGAAACGCCGTCAGCAATACCTACACGCTCAACGGTGGATATGGAAGCGGAGTCGTGGTCAAAGGCGCGGGATTTTTCCTCAACAATGAAATGGATGATTTCGCGGCAAAGCCGGGCGTTCCCAATATGTACGGGTTGATTCAGGGCGAGGCGAATTCGGTGGCTCCGCACAAGCGGCCGTTGTCGGCCATGACGCCGACCTTCGTGGTCAAAGACGGGAAACTGTATATCGCGACCGGCAGTCCCGGCGGCCCTACCATTATCAACACGGTGTTGCAGGTGATCACGAACGTGATCGATCACCACATGAATATTCAGCAAGCGGTAGACGCTCCGCGCATTCATCATCAATGGCTTCCCGATGAAATCCGGTTCGAACCGTTCGGAATGCCGGACGATGCGCGAAAAGCGCTGGAAGCGATGGGGTACCATTTCGCGCAGCGCGGGGGATATATGGGCGATGCGGAATCAATCCTGATCGATCCGGAGACGGGGCTTCGCTGGGGAGCATCCGACCCGCGAAATCCGGACGCCGCGGCGCTGGGTTATTGACCAACAGTGGCCGGATTTACGTGGATTAACGATGGAAACGGCCGACCAGCACACCTTTGCCCAGAATATGGCCGTCCATCGCTTTCAACACGTCGGCGCGCGTTGCGTCAGGCCCCAGGTCCAGCTTGATATCGAGCGCGTACAGTTCGAAGGTGTAATGATGATCGGGTCCGGCCGGGGGCGCTCCGGGGCCCATGTAGCCGACCCTTCCGCGCAGATTTTTCGCCTGGATGGAACCATCCGGCATTTGCGCCGTCGCCGGCATACCCTCGGGAAGTTCGCGCGCCGAGCCGGGGATATTGAAGATCATCCAGTGCAGAACATCGTCGTTCGTGCGCCGGATGGAGACGTCGGGATCGTGAAGAATCAGCGCAAACGAGACGGTCCCCTCGGGCACGTGGCTCCATTCAAGCTTGGGGGACGCTCCATTGCCGTCCGGCGCGTTCATGGTGAACTGCTTGGGGACCTCGGCGCCGTCGGCGAAACCTGCCGTGGTCAGGGTGAGCCCCGGTCCAGCCGGACCTCTGCCCTGTCTGGCCGGCTGCTGCGCCGTCGCCATCGCGGCGCCGACAATCAATACGATCACCAGTTGATATCTCATACACTTTCTCCTAGCGTATACCGCCCTCAGGTCTTTTCTGAATGCTGCGCGTGTTGCGGAACGAGCGAACACGCCGGGTCGCACTGGCAGAGCCATCACTCATTCCGGCATTTCGATCCAATGCCAGATCCCAGCGACAATTCCCAGCGTTACGGCAACGGCTGCGAACAAATTCGCATCATTCAGATGCAGCCGCGAACCCACATAAGACTCGCCGATGCCCAGCGTGACAGCGAACAAGAGGCCCGCCAGAGGGCGACCGGCAAACCCTCTCCGCCGAACGCCAATGGGATCGAACATGGTGAAATTATACGCCTGTTCTCCGGCGGGCAGCACCCCTTTGCGCGAGAACGATGCAGAATTCTAGGTTCGCGGATGGAGCAAATGAACGTTAAACCACTTGGCGGCCTCAGGCGAACGCGTCCGAGGCGCTGCCTGTGACTGCAACAGTGCCGAGAGATGCTCCTCGACTACAACGATCGTCGGTCGTGAGGAAACTCCGCTAGCGCTGACTCTGAGAGCGCGGTTCATCGTGGCACGGTCGAGCGCTGCGCGAATCCGTTGCGAGGGTGTGTTCATACGTTTTCTCCCGAATCATCCCCTCCGACTCGAAACCAATTGTCCCGTTGCTGCGAAGCGCCACCGGGCTGATTTTTTCCTGTTGGGAGAATAGCACCGACACCGAATCCTTGGCAATCGCTTAAAATCTTTTTCACGTCGGTATAAGGTACCCGCTTGCCGCGAGTACTATGCCCGGTTTTTCGGCGCCACTCCAATCAACACGAGAGCGGAGAAGATTCCGGCTTCTCGCGAGACGAACAAATTTGTCATTCCGGCGCTTTCCCCTGGGGGTTGCGAGGCTGCCCGATGATTTACGGCAAAGGAAGGCTCCGTCATACGCCATCGCCGCCGAAGTAATACGAATCGATACAGCTTACACACAAGGACCGCACCCGGTGCGCCACACGGTGACTAGTGAATCTTTGCCGCCAATTTAGCCGGTCGAGGCGATGGGAGCGGGAACGTGACAAGCTTTAATCTCAAGTTGAGGGAAGGCCGGAAAAAGGCCGCCGTTCCCCGCTCACTATGTTACGCAGTCTTTACGCGATGCTCGACTACAACATCGCCGCGAGCGATGGAGTGCAGGGCATAGCTCAGGATTTTCTGCTTGATGACGAAAGCTGGATCGTTCACTATTTAGTTGCGGAGACGCCGAGCCTGCTGGGGGCGAGGAAAGTCTTGATCGCTTCCTTTTCGGTGGGCCATCCGGACTGGGACACCCACAGGCTTCCCGTACGCCTGACCAGCCAACAGATCCGGACCGCTCCGCCGCTCGAAGCGGATATGCCGATCTCGCAACAATACGAATGCGGCTTGAAGCGCCCGGGTTCTCATTTGCGAAGCTTTCAGGAGTTGCTCGGGTATAACGTTTACACCCACGATGGCGAGGCCGGAAGCATTCAGGACTTGATCATCGAGGACGTTCTCTGGGGCGTGCATCATGTAATTGTTGCGCTTAAAGTGCACCGCTCCGTTCTGTTGCGGCCCGAATCGGTCCGATCGATCTCATGGCCGGGGAAGGCGGTTTGGCTGAATCTATCGCTTGCCGAAGTTGAGAGCAGTCCGGTCTTCGACCCGACCGCCCCGGTGAATCACGACCGGGAGCATCGGCTGTACGATTATCACGGCCGCTTAGTCCAGGCGCCTCCATCGTTTCAATCCACGGATCGGCCTGAAGGCCGGTCGTAGAGGCCTCGGGGCGAATCCTCGTCAGGCTTGGTCCAACCACCGTTTGATCAAGGGGTAGAATGAGGGACGATGCCGCGAGAATTACAAAATGATCAGCATCGAAAGACCGCCGGTGGATGAGGGGGCCGCTCCGCTCGAGGTCTCCCGCCAGCAGGCCGAATTTTCGGACTCGTTCAATGCAAGTACATGGGAAGTGACGTTCAGCAAAGTGGAAGACGAGGTCGCGAATTTTCAATGGGAGCGTCTCACCAACCTGCGCGGCCGCCGCACGCTGGTTTATTCTTTCTCGTTGAGTGGCACCGAACCGAGATATCTCCTCGGGGCGAAAAGCGGCAAACTCTGGTTTCCGTTCTCCGACGCCATCGGCCAGCATGGCTCCGTTTACGTGGACAGTAGTTCGCGTCGCGTGACCAGGATTTTCTGTGAAACCGACGCGATCCCGGCCGGACAGGCCTTTGTGCGAGCTTCCATATTACTCGATTTCGCATTTGCCGCCGTGAACGGCGAACCGTTTTTGCTGCCGATCCGCGCAGTGAAACGAGTTGACTCGAAACGGGTCGCGGCGCGCTACGAATCTGAGCTGAGGCTTGACCGCAAGAAAGTCCGCCCGTAACCGGCGCTTAATTGTTTGGCTTCAGCCCGGATGCGCTGGCTGCGCGCGCAGCGACCCAACAACAATCAGAAAATAATTCTCGCGCCCAAGCGGATGATGCGCGGCGTACCTGTGGTGAAGGTCGGATTCAGGAACGTCGAAGTATCGACCCCAAGCGTTGGAACCCCGTAGTTTACATGATTGAAGGCGTTGGTCGATTCCGCGCGGATTTGCAATTGTAACTTTTCGAGCACTGCGAAGTTCTTGTAGATCGAAATGTCGATGTCCTGCATGCCGGGAGCCTGCAGGCTGTTGCGGCTGACGCCAAACGGAGTACCGAAGGCCTTATCGGCGGCGAGCGTGTTATAGACCCAGTGGACGGCCGAGATCGTGGTCGGAGTCGAACTGGCCGCGCCGTTGATCATCTGCACGAATTGACCGCTCGAATTGAACGCACCCGCCGAATACATGGGCGCGCTCGGATTGGCCAGGAACGGCCGCAACTGGTCAGGACTCGGCAGGAAGCTGTCGAGGGGCGCGTCCTCGAGCGGATTGACGTTCAGGTTGTTCTGCTCAACCGTCATTGGCCGGCCTGCCTGCGCGACTTCGAATATGCCGATCGTCCATCCTCCGGCAACGCGATCGTACCAATGAGCTGTTCCCTTGAGCCACGGCATGGTCCAGGTCGCCTCGACGGTGAGCGCGAGCGGGATATTGTTGTTCGACAATCCGCGCTCGCCCGCGTCCAAGTTGAACGGGTCCTGCCCCAAGACCACAGAGCCCGCGTTGGCGAAACTGTACACTTCGCTGATATTGTCCATCGTCTTGCTCCAGGTGAACGCGCTGGTCAGGGTGAGCTGGTTGCCGATATCGCGGATCGTATATGCAGTCTCCAGGCCGTTGTAGCTCGAATGTCCGCTGTTATCGCGCAGGCGGACGACGCCGTGGGTGGGATCGATTCTGCCGTTGCAGACCGCACAGGTGGTGTTGACTCCGGCCGTAACGCCGGACGGCAGCACATCGGCAAAACCATTGTTGACGAAGCCCGCAACATAGGGATTGCCGTCGCGCGTCGCGAAAAGGGACACGCCTTCGGTGCCGACGTAGCGGACTTCAAGCCCCATCCTTTGGCCGATCTGGCGCTGAATGCCGAGCGTATAGCTCTCTGAATAGGGATTCTTGAAGTTGGGATTGAAAAGCGTCTGGTTCAGGGTGCGCGGGTCGACCCCAGGCGGCGGCGCGTAGAGCTTTTGCAGATTCGCGCCCGTGATGTCGGCGGGCATCGGCGAGGTGAGGCTGGAGCCGGACAGGCTGTAGGCGAACACGACCGGCGCCGCGGTTGCCGCGTTCAGGAACAAATTGTAAAACGCCGGGTCGTAGGCAATCGAAAAACCGGCGCGGATAACAGTTGCCTGGTTGCCGAGCAGTTTTCCCAGGAATCCATCCCGTTTGTCGGGCGACCAGGCAAGTCCGATGCGCGGCGCGAAATTCTTGTCGGGCGCCGCGATGCTCGGATAAGTGCGGTCGGCGAGCGGAAGCGAGGTGTTCCATATGGCGGTGGAAGGATTGCTCTCGCGCGCCACCGTTTCCTGGTTCAGCAAGTTGATGGGCTGGCCGGAGTATTCGTAACGCAAGCCGAGGTTGAACGTCAGGTTGGGGCGGAATTTGAAATCGTCCTGGAAATAATAGGCCTGATCGAGTTCGTGCGGCTTTTCGACAGGAATCCCAGCGGCGCCGCTAAAGGCCGAAGGCTGATCGTCCAAATACTGCTGGAAGTTGTTGAATGTGTATACGCCGTTCACGTTCGGCAGGAATCCGAGGGGGATGTTGTCGTTGATAAACTGAAAACCCATCTTGAGCGAATGCCGTCCGAGCTGCTTGTTCAGGTTGTCCTGATACTGATAGCTGTTCACCTGCCGATATTGCGGCAAGTTATAGGCGAGGCCGTACCCTTCGTAGTTGGTGATGCTGACGTTGGCAATGTTCTGCTCAAGATTGTTGAAGCCGTACGTATTGCCGCCGAAATCGTCGAACTCGCTGTTGACCGCGCTGAAGCGGAATTCATTGACCGTGGTCGGCGTTGCCGTCCAGACCCAGCTTCCGCCTGCCTGATGGCTATGGCTGGGCACGCCGATAAAGTAACCGGCGATGCCATTGCTGGCCGAATAAGGTACCGCGCTGGTCTGATCGTAAAACTTACCCATCAACTGGTTTTTGTCGTTCAGATGGTAATCCACGTGAGCGCCGGCATCCCAGCTATCTGTGGGCGTACTTACCACCCGTGAATACTGCGCGAACGGAACCTGAATGGTCGCCCCGCCCGGCGTCGTAATGTTCTGATTCACCTGCGTGCCCGGATTCATCGTCAGTGTGCCCACGTTGGTTGAAAACAATCCGTACTTGCTGTAGTCCGCCAAAGTCGGTGAATTCGGGAAATACCCCTGCAGCATTTGCAACCCGGCCGGCGTAGGCGCAAGCGTGCTGGGCGTGCCGATAAAATCGGATCCCTGCCGAATCCATTCACGCTGCGTCCAGATATTGAAAAACACTTTGTTCTTGACGATGGGGCCTTCGAACTGGCCTCCCAAAATGGAATCGAGATATTTGGGCGGACCGGTCAATCCCGTGGCGCGCTGCCGGTTGTTCAGCGCCGTCCAGTTCTGATCGTCGCGGCGGAAATATGTGCCGACTCCGTGGAACGCGTTGGTGCCGGATTTGACGCGAATGTTGACGATCGCTCCGGCGTTGCGGCCGTATTCGGCGCTGTACTGGTTGGTGATGACCTGGAATTCGCCGACGGCTTCAAGATCGCCGAAGAAATAGCTCGGGCCAGCGATCGTGGGGTCGTTGTTATCCTGCCCATCCAGAAGGAAGTTGTTCGAGCGGGCACGCTGCCCATTCGCGGAAAACAGCAGACCGTTCGAGTTGATGTTTCCAAATCCGACCACTACACCAGGCGAGGTGAGCGCCAGGCGGTCCATTCCGCCCTGCATGCCCGGCATGGTCAGGACCGTGTCGGGCTGAACGTCGGTGCTCAATTGCGCGGTGTCGGTGACCAGCAGCGGGGCGCTTCCCGTGACTTCGATGGTTTGGCCGACCGTGCCTACCTGGAGACTCGCGTTCACCACCGGCTCATGCGCGAGCTCCACGGCGATGTCCTTGGCTTCGAAACTCGAGAATCCTTGCGCTGAGATTCGCACGGTATAAGTTCCGGGGATTAAAAATGAGGCTTTATACACGCCCGCGTTATTGGTGAC
>Ga0335081_10020556_pt1 | contig 10677 bp, 12 predicted proteins | sample Lox_Sample_35_FD_206713 | JGI IMG/M metagenome (GOLD analysis project Ga0335081, IMG submission 206713) | Soil microbial communities from Loxahatchee National Wildlife Refuge, Florida, United States - Lox_Sample_3.5 | ecosystem: Environmental > Terrestrial > Soil > Wetlands | place: USA... | reverse complement strand
GGTTGAAATGCCCCTGGACGAGCCCCTTTTCCTTCTCCAGCGCCTTCCGGTAGTTCACCTCCGCGTCGCCGTACTTCTGGTCGCGGTACATGTCGTTGCCGCCGTTGACGAGCGAGCGGATCGACTGGGCGCGCGCGGCGCACGGCGCCGCTGCCAGGAACGCAGACGCAGCCCACGCGAGCACGGCACGGGCGCACGGCAGGCCGCGGGCTCGCCGCGGAGCGCGGCGGATACGCGTTCTCATGACTCCACCTCCTCCGGCTTGCGGAGCGGGTTCCACCGCGCAAGCCACTTCAGCCGGTTCTCCGTCAGGAGAACCTCGGCGATGAGCAGCAGGATCGCCGGGACCAGGAACACCTGGAAGCGGTCCTCGAAATCCGTGAACTGCTTCACGCCGAACTCCTTTTTCTGGAGCGCATTGATGTTCTTGTAAATCTCGTCCAGCTCGTCCTGCGCGTTCGTCCCGCGGAAGTACTTCCCGTTGCCGATCGTCGCGAGCTTCTCCAGCGACGGCTCGTCGAGCTTGCTGATCACGACCGCGCCGGCGCGGTCGCGTTTGAAGTCGACCTGCTGCCCCGACGCGTTGTAGATCGGGATGGGTGCGCCCGTGGGCGACCCCAGCCCGATCGTATAAATGAGGACCCCCTTCTTCGCCGCGTCCTCCGCCGCGTCGAAGGCGTCCCCCTCCGTGCTCTCGCCGTCGGTGATGATCACCAGGACCTTCGTCGTGGATTCCTCGAAATCGAACGACTCCACGGCCCGCTCGATGGCGGAGGCGATGTCGGTGCCCGGCTCCGGGACGGCGTCCACGTCGATAATGTCCAGGAACATGTTCGCCGCGCTGTAGTCCGTCGTGAGCGGGAACTGCGTGAACGCCTCCCCGGCGAACACGATCAGGCCGATCCGGTCTCCCGCAAGGCGGCCGATCAGGTTGCGGATCTCGAACTTGGCCTTCTCCAGGCGGTTCGGCTTGATGTCCTCCGACTTCATGCTGAGCGAGACGTCGAGCGCGATGAAAATGTCGACCCCCTCCTGCTTGACGTCCTCCAGGCGGGTCCCGATCCGGGGGTCGGCGAGCGCCACCAGCAGGCACCCGACCGCGACGAGCACGAAGAGGAACTTCATCAGGCGCTTCGGGCGGCTCGCCTCTTCCGCCAGGCGGTCGAGGATCGCGGCGCTGCCGAAGCGCGCGGCCGATTTCATCCGCATCCGGGCGAAGAGCCAGTACGCCGCCGCCATCACCGGCAGGAGGACCAGGGCATAGAGGTACTCGGTATGGGCGAACTGGATCATCTCACGGGAGCTTTCTCAGTACCGAGCCCGAGAGCGCGAACTCCAGGAGGAGCGCGATGGCCCCCGCGAGCGCCCACCCGTCGAACAGCTCCGTGTAGGAGCGGTATGCCCTGACTTCGATGCGCGTCTTCTCCAGGCGGTCGATCTCGGCGTAGACCTGCTTGAGCGTCCTGTTGTTCGTGGCGCGGAAGTACTGGCCGTCGGTGATCTCCGCGATCTGCTGAAGCGCCTTCTCATCCACGTCGGCCGGGATGTTCTGGTACCGCTTCCCGAAGGGAGTCATCACGGGATAGGGCGCCTCCCCCTGCGTGCCGACGCCGATCGTATAGATCCGGATGCCGAACGTGTGCGCGATCTGCGCAGCCGTGATCGGGTCGATCTCCCCCCTGTTGTTCACGCCGTCGGTCAGCAGGATCATGACCCTGCTCTTGGCCTTGCTGTCCTTCAGGCGGTTCACCCCCTGCGCGATCGCCATGCCGATCGCCGTGCCGTCCTCGACCATGCCCGGGTGCACCTGCCGGAGGAGGTTCTTGAGCACGCGGTAGTCGAGCGTCATCGGGCACTGGGTGAAGCTCTCCCCGGAGAAAATGACCAGGCCAATGCGGTCGTTCTTCCGCCCGTCGATGAAGTTCTGCGCCACTTCCTTTGCCGCCTCGACCCTGTTCGGCTGCAGGTCCTCGGCCAGCATGCTGCCGGAGATGTCCAGGAGCAGCACGATGTCGATCCCTTCGGCGTAGACGTTTTCGCCGTGCGACGTCGTCTGCGGCCTTGCCAAGGCGACGATCAGCACGGCCAGCACGAACATCCTGAACGCGAAGGGGACGTGCCGCAGCCGCTCGCGGAGCGTCGGCCGGATCTTCGCGAACGGCAGGAGCGTCGAGAACCGGTAGTGGCTGGTCACGGCCTTTCCCCTGCGGATGTACCAGCCCACGAGCACCGGGATCAGCACGAGCGCGAAGAGGACGCCCGGGCTCGCAAATGTCACGTTAGTCCATGGCATGCACGGCCGCCTTCGCCTCCCCCGCCGGGACAGGGGTCATGTGGACGATCTTCGTCTTGTCGACGAACTCGCGGATCACGGTGATCATCTCTTCGTGGTCCGCGATGCCGGGCTCGAACTTCGCGAACTTTACCAGGTCCGCCCTCCGCAGGATCCGGTCCGCGGTCTCGAGCATCGTCTCCGGGAACCGGAGCTTCCTGAGGCCCGCAAGGATCTCGTCGGTCGTCTCCTCCATCGCCTGAAGCGTGTACCGGTTTTCCAGGTAGCGCCGGAAGATCTCCGTGGCCTCGGAATAGTACTGCTTGATGAGCCCCTGTTGCCAGAGCCGCTTTTCCTTCAGGAGGGAGAGCTGCTCGAACGCGATCTCGTGCGCCGGGCGCGGGGGCGGGACGTACCCTGCAGCGCCCGCGGCGAGGCGGGCCCTCCGCTTTTTCAGGTAGCGCCAGATGAGGAACGCGAGCACCGCCGCGGCGAGGGCGATCCCGCCGTAGATCAGGAGTTCCGCCAGCGTGATGGGGATCGCAATCGGCGGCTTGAGGTCGCGGATGTCCTTGCTCGTGTCGACGGCGACGGTGCGGACCGTGAGGACGACCGGGTTGGTGCTCACCGTGCGGACGGTCGTGTCGCCGGGCGTCGTCACGAAGAAGTCGACAGGGGGGAACGTGGCGAGGCCGGAATCGTACTTCGACACGACGAACGCCGTCGTGCTCGTGGTGTCGGAGGTGGGCGTGACCGGCTTCCGCGCCAGGACCAGGAATCCCCCGGCGGAGTCGCCGAGGGCGGTCCGGAGCACCGCGCCCCGCGGGTGGAGCAGGTCGACCCTGATGTTGATGTAGTCGCCGACCAGGTATGACGATGAGTCGGCGTGCGCGTGCGCGGTGAGGCGCTGCGCCTGGAGCGGCGCCGCGCCCGCGACGCAGGCGAGCAGGAGGAGCGCCGTGCGGCGAGGGGTCACCACCGCTGGGCCCTCAGCCGGAAGAAGTCGACGATCGGCTTGATGTACGGGCGGTCGACGCGGATCGGGATCGCGTCCACCTTGCTCCTGACGAAGAGGGAGCGCCGCGCTGCGCGCCTTGCCTGCCAGAACCGCTCGAATTCCCTCCGCACCCCCGGGGCGCCCGTGTCGATCCAACGCTCCGCGCCGGATTCGGCATCGCGCAGCTTGATCATCCCGGCGTCCGGCAGCGTCTCCTCGCGCGGGTCGGCAAGCTCCACGGCGATCACGTCGTGCCGGCGGCTGATGATCCGCAGGATCCTGTCGTACCCCTCGTCGATGAAATCGGAGACCAGGAAGGCGATCGAACGCTTCTTCGTCACGTGGTTGAAGTACTCGAGCGCCTGCCGGATGTTGGTGCCGGTGCCCTGCGGCTCGAACGAGATCAGCTCCCGGATGATGCGCAGGATGTGGGCGCGCCCTTTCTTCGGCGGGACGAACGTCTCGATCCTGTCGGTGAAGAGGATCAGGCCCACCTTGTCGTTGTTCTTGATCGCGCTGAAGGCCAGCACCGCACAGATCTCCGCGGCGATCTCGTTTTTCGTCTGCGCCACCGAGCCGAAGTTGCCCGAGCGGCTGAAATCGACCACGAGCATCACCGTCAGCTCGCGCTCTTCCTCGAACACCTTCACGAACGGGCGGTTGAAGCGGGCGGACACGTTCCAATCGATGGTGCGGATGTCGTCGCCGAACTGGTACTCGCGCACCTCGGAGAACTCCATCCCGCGCCCCTTGAAGACGCTGTGGTACTCGCCGGAGAAGACCTGGTTGACGACCCCGCGGGTCTTGATCTCGATCTGGCGGACTTTCTTCAGAAGCTCTCGCGTATCCATCGCGCTGCCCCCGGGTCCCCGCCGGGGCTCAGGGCACCTCGATCTTGTTCAACACTTCCTGGACCACCTGTTCCGGGGTCACTTCTTCCGCCTCGGCCTCGTACGTCACCGCCACGCGGTGGCGGAGGACGTCGAGGCTCACCGCCCGGACATCCTCCGGGATCACGTACCCGCGCCGTTTGATGAACGCGAAGGCCTTCGCGCCGAGCGCCAGGTTGATCGACGCCCGCGGCGAGGCGCCGTAGGAGATGAGCTGCGCCAGGTTCCCGAGGTTGTACTGCTTGGGGTTGCGCGTCGCGAAAACGATATCCAGGATGTAGCGCTCGATCTTCTCGTCCATGTAGATCTCCCCGAGCACCGCGCGCGCCCTGAGGATGTCCTCGGGCGTGACGACCGCGCCGGGCTCCCGGGCCGAGCCGTTGACGTTGGCGCGCATGATGAGCAGCTCCTCCTCCTTGGCCGGGTAGCCGATCTTCACCTTCAGCATGAAGCGGTCGACCTGTGCCTCCGGCAACGGGTACGTCCCTTCCTGCTCGATCGGGTTCTGCGTGGCCAGCACGAGGAACGGCTCGGGGAGTTTGAACGTCTGCTCGCCGATCGTCACCTGCCGCTCCTGCATCGCTTCCAGGAGCGCGCTCTGCACCTTGGCGGGGGAGCGGTTGATCTCGTCGGCCAGGATGAAGTTGGCGAAAACGGGGCCCTTCTTGGTCTGGAACGACCCTTCCTTCTGGTTGTAGATCATCGTCCCGACCAGGTCGGCAGGGAGGAGATCGGGCGTGAACTGGATGCGCTGGAACTTCGCCTTGATCGCCGCCGCGAGGGTCTTCACGGCAAGCGTCTTGGCCAGGCCCGGCACGCCCTCCAGGAGGATGTGCCCGTTGGCCAGGAGGCCGATCAGCAGGCGTTCGACCATCGTCTTCTGCCCGACGATGACCTTCCCGATTTCCATCTGCAGGATATCGACGAACGCGCTCTCTTTGTGGATCTTCTCGTTGATGGCCTTTATGTCATACGCCATGGAACTGCCTCCGGTTGCAGGATATGCGCGATGTCCACGCGCGGGGGATACAAAATTGGACGATTACTAAATTATGAAAGTTTAAAGGGAAAATCAATTTGCTGCGAGGTGCGCGAGCTGCGAGGGAGTGAGAAGCCATTCGAGCGAGGCGGTGCGGGCATAGCGGAACCGCGCCACGTCGAGCTTGCAGAGTCCCCCCTTCTTCATCGTGACGGCGAGCCCGGAATTCCCCGCGAGGAGGTAGGAGATGAGCCGGCTGAGCTGCGGCTCGTGGCCCACCAGGAGGACGCTCTCCATCCCCTTCCCCCGCGCGGCCACTTCTTCCATGAGCGCGGCGGGGTCTCCCCCCACCTCCAGGTGCGGCGTGAATTCGACGCCGCAGGCCGCGCCAAGTTCTTCGACGACAATTGCCGCGGTTTCCTGCGCGCGAGCGTAGCGGCTGGCCAGGATCAGATCGAACGAAAGCTCGAGCGTCTTCATGCCGAGCGCGATCTTCCGCATCTTCTTCTTTCCCTCCGGCGAGAGGGGGCGCTCGGCGTCGGAGGCGCCCGGCCGCCAGCCGGGCTCAACCGCAATGGCGTGACGCAGGAGATAGAGATTCATCGCGGCGCCTCCTCCGGGCCGCGTCCCGGGGGCCAGAACCCCGCCACGGCGTCGACCTCGAGGAGGAACGCCTCCACGAGCGTCCCCCGCCGACCGGCCAGGTGACGCTGGAAGTTCAGCACGGAGGCCGGGTACCGCGCGCCGCGCTTGAGCGCGAAGCGCGCGACGACGTCGATGAGGACCTCGACGTCCTGGATCGCCCCCATGCTGTCCTGGAGCGCGCTCATCGCCCTGAGGCGGCTCCTGTCGACCGACGGGTACAGGGGCATGAGCGCCTCGACCGTGTAGCGGTACTCCTTGAACGCCACGCGCAGCCTGTGGATCGACCGGGAGTTCGCCCCCGTGATCTTCCGCCGGCGCGACGCCACGCGGAGGTATTTTTTCGCCGCGGCGCCGGCCAGGACGTCACCCGCGGCCCGCGCGGCGGCCCCCTCGAGCGCCGTGAATGCGCGGGCGATCGCCGCCACTTCCCGCTCGAGGAGGGGAGCGTCGAACCGGGCGATCATGCGCGCGGCTTCCCGCACGAGCGTCCGCTCCTGGGCGCGGGCCTCACGGAGCAGGGGGCGCGCCACCGTGTAGCGGCGTGTGTAGGCGCGGAGCGTCAGGATGCGCACGTGGCAGTCGCGCAGCGGGGAGAACGACCTGAGGGTTTTGCGGAGGAGCCGCCTGGCGCGCGGCGCGAACTCGCCCGGGAGGACGGCGCCGGCCAGGTCCAGCACGGCCAGCAGGCGCCGCGCGGCAACGCGCAGATCATGGATGCCGGGCTCCGTGCACCGGCGACGGCTCTGCGCAAGCTCGGCGGCGAAACGGTGCCACCGTCCTTCCAGCGCACGCAGGAGAAATCCGGGAATGTCCGCGGGGAGGGGGGCGGCCCGCTCCGGCTGCCTAGTCTTCAACCGCCACTTTCACGCTGAATGTCTCCTCGAACATCTGGGCCTTCTTCAGGAGCGCCCACTTTTCCAGGAGCAGGTCGCCCTCCCCCCGGAGCCTGATGATGAACTTCGGCTTCTTCACCTCGACGCTGAACTCGCTCACCTTCGACGCGTGCTCGTTGTCCATCGCGTCCGCCACGCGGAGCATGGCGGCGAGCTTGCAGACGATCACCCGGTCCTTCGACGAGAGCACACGGTAGGCGTCGTGCTGGATCTTCGGCTGCGACTTCCGGTGGTACCGCGCGGTGTTGGCCACGATCGCCATCTGCTCCTTCGTCAGCCCGATCACCGGCGTCGCGTTCAGGAGGTAGAGCGTGTGCTTGTGGTGCTCCGCCATGTTGATGAACGAGCCGATGTCGTGCAGCATGCCGGCCACTTCCAGGAGCAGCCGGTACTCGAGCGTCAGGTTGTGGAGGGTGCGCGTCTCGTCGAAGAGACGCACGGCGAACCGGGCGACGCTCGTGCCGTGCTGTTCGTCGAAGAGGTACTTCCTCCCGAGCTGAAGGGCCGAGGCCATCACCTGGTCGCGGAGCGGGTGGCGCTTCTCGCCGTACAGCTCCTGGGCCATGTCGATCAGGAGCCCGTCCTTGAGCCCCAGTTTCGGGATCAGCAGCTCCTTCACGCCGGCCAGCCGGAGGATCTTCTGGAGGACGATCGACGCGGGGACGATGACGTCGGCGCGGTCCGGGCGGAGCCGGAGCTGGGCCACGCGCTCCTCGAACGACATCGACATGACCTTGCGGACGAGCTGGTCCAGCTCGTCCTCCTCGAGCTGGGTGTCGCGCTCCTTCCCGAGGACCTCGCGGCGCAGGTCGCCGAGCGTCTCGATGTTTCCCCCCGTGCCCACGCAGAGGTCGATCTTCTGGCTGCCGATCTCCTTCTTCAGCCGCCGCTGCGTCGCGTCGACGTACTCACGGACGAGCTGGTTGAAGTGCTTCTCGCCGTGCTTCTTCCCCTCGAGCACCTGGAGCAGGCGCACCGCGCCCATCCGGAAGCTCTCCGTGGAGAGGATGTTCCCGTCGGCGACGAGCGTGATCTCGGTGCTTCCCCCGCCGATGTCGATCAGCATGGCGAGGCGGTTGCGGAGGTTGATCTTTTCCTCGACGGCCAGGTGGATCAGCCGCGCTTCCTCTTCCGCGCCGATCACCGTGATGTCGATGCCGCTCGCCTGCGAGATCCGGTCAATGAAGAGGTCGCGGTTGCTCGCTTCGCGCGTCGCGCTGGTGGCGACCGCCTTCGTCCATTTCGCGCCGCGCCCGTCCACGGTTTCCCGGAAGCGGAGGAAGGCTTCGACGGAGCTCTCGATGGTCTGCTCGGAGATGGCGCCCGTGGTGAAGACGTCCTGCCCGAGGCGCACGGGCTCGCGCAGGTTCTCAACGACGGTGACCTTCCTGTCGCCGTCGACGGTCCCGATCGCCAGCCGCATGGCGTTGGACCCGACGTCGATCGCTGCAAACGTTGGCATGGTGTGGCCCGTTATCCCCCGATGCTGCTCATGGTGCGTTCCGGCCTGACGAACCCGGGCCGGTTGATGAGGTGCCCCTCCTCCTTCGCCTGCACGGCGGCAACGATCGTCCCGGCGATCGCCTCGTCATCCGCGCCCCCCCGCAGGAGCGCGCGGAGGTCGGTCTCCCCCAGCGAGAAGAGGCAGGTCCTGAACTTTCCGTCCGACGTGATGCGCACGCGGTTGCAGTCGCCGCAGAAGGGGTGCGTGACCGAGCTGATCACGCCGATCTCCCCGGCGCCGTCGGTGAAGCGGTAGCGCTCGGCCGGGGCGTTGGACGCGCCCTCCGTGACCGCGACGAGCGGGGCCACCGCGCCCGCGCGGGCGATCACTTCCGCCGCGGGCACGACGCTCCCGATCGTCCATCCGTCCTCCCGCCCGATCGGCATGAACTCGATGAACCGGACGATCGCCGGGCGCGACCGGGCCAGACGCGCGAAGTCCTCGATCTCCCCGTCGTTCACCCCCCGCTTGAGCACCACGTTCAGCTTGACCGGCGTCAGCCCGCACCGGATTGCCTCCTCGATCCCTTCCCAGGTCTCGCGGAAGGAGTCGCGCCGCGCCATCGCGGCGAACGTCGCAGGCTGGAGGGAGTCCAGGCTCACGTTGATCCTGTCGAGCCCGGCGTCCCTCAGGCGGCGGGCCTGGTCCTTCAGGAAGAAGCCGTTGGTGGTGAGCGCGATGTCGCGGATTCCCTCCACGGCGCGGATCATCGCCACGAGCTTCCAGAGTTCGTGCCGCATCAGGGGCTCTCCCCCCGTCAGGCGGATCTTCGTCACGCCGAGCCCCGCGGCGATGCGCGTCACGCGCGCAATCTCCTCGAAGGAGAGGAGCATCCCGCGCTTCATCCACTGCATCCCCTCCTCCGGCATGCAGTAGGTGCACCGGAAGTTGCACCTGTCGGTGACGGAGATGCGCAGGTTGTTCGCGATCCTGCCGAATGTGTCAATGAGCCGGGCCACGGGTCGGTGTGCGAAATTCAGACCGGAGCGAATTCTTTTTTCCAGATCGGCACGTCCGCCTTGATTCTCTCGATGGCGTGCCGGCAGGCCTCGAACGCGCCGGCCCGGTGGGGGGCCGCAACGGCGGTGAGGACGGAAACCTCGCCGACGGCCAGGAGGCCTATGCGGTGGAGCAGCACGACCTGCTCCACCTGCCAGCGCGCGCGGATCTCCTGTTCGATCTTCCGCAGCATCTCCTCGGCCATCGGAATGTATGCCGTGTACTCGATGGAAGCAACGGCCTTCCCCTCGTTCGTGTCGCGCACCGTGCCGATGAAGACGTCGATGCCCCCGGTCCCCGGCGTGGCGATGCGCCCGAGGACGTCGGCGGGATCGATCCTCCCGGTCGTGATGGCCACCATCGCTTCAGCCCCCGCTCACAGGTGGGAGAAAGCTGATCTCATCCCCGGGCTCGAGCGTGCGATCGAACGGGACGTACTCCCTGTTCACGGCAAGGCGGAGCGCCCCCCGCCACGAGGAGAGGCGGGGAAACCGGCGGGCCAGGCACTCGAATGCCGCGTCCCCCGTGAAGGGGTCGGGCACGTCGATCGGGAGCGCATCCGCGCCGACGATCTCCCGCAGTGGGCCGAAAAAGAGGGCAGTGACGCTGTGCATAATTGTGTAATATACGCTTCCACGCGGAGAATTTCACCGCGGGGCGGTCTGACCATATCGTATGGGAACACGGGGGACTGCGGGGGGGTTCTTGATGCATCCACAACTCGGGAGGGAACGGATATGCCTGAACGCCGGAAGCTTGCGGAACCGCAGATCGCCTCGGCCCTGAAGGAGCTGCCGGGATGGTCGCTCCGGGAAGGGAAGCTTCACAGGGAACTGAAGTTCGGGGACTTCGTCGAGGCGTTCAGCTTCATGGCGGGAGCCGCGCTCGTCGCCGAATCGCTCAACCACCACCCGGAATGGTCAAACGTCTACAACAGGGTCACGATCGACCTCTCCACGCACAGCGAGGGGGGCGTGACCGGGTTCGACGTGGAGTGGGCGAAGAGGGTGGAGGGGCTGCTGTAAGGGATTGCCACGCCTAAGAGCGGCGTGGTCCAAAGAGCGGACTTCGGGGCGTAGGCGCCTACGGCGCCACCGTTGGCCTGCGGCGCCCCCTCGCAATGACAGGTCAGGACACTTTCGCCAGGGACGCGATCATCGCGTTGAATTCCCCTTCCGCCTCGCCGATCGTCTTTGCCGGACCGGTGAACTTGAAGAAGACCATTCCTTCCGGCCCCTCGACGATTGCCCCGAGCAGACGGAAATTCTCCTTCTTCCCCGTCGACTGCATCTGGGGACCCGACGGCGCGAGGTAGGCGCCCGCAATCTGCACGAGCGTCACGTTCATCCCGCCGATCGACTTGGTCGCCCTAATGGGCATACCGGTCGTTTCAAACTGGGTCACCCAGCGGTCGATGTTCTGGTCGACCGTTCCCCCCTGGTTGCTCCCGAAGTAGAATACGGCGCATTCCCCTCCTTCCGGATCCCCCTCGGAGGCG
>Ga0335081_10020555_pt1 | contig 10677 bp, 8 predicted proteins | sample Lox_Sample_35_FD_206713 | JGI IMG/M metagenome (GOLD analysis project Ga0335081, IMG submission 206713) | Soil microbial communities from Loxahatchee National Wildlife Refuge, Florida, United States - Lox_Sample_3.5 | ecosystem: Environmental > Terrestrial > Soil > Wetlands | place: USA: Florida... | reverse complement strand
CGCCATTGGAGAACAGCAAAGCGGTGCGCAACGCGCGGTACGATTCTGCCAACTGCGAGGAAGGACACTCCAAAAGGCTGCAAGCCAAGCTGGACGGAGTCGCCCGGCGACGCCAAACATGGCCACCTACCAAGTCTGGAATGATGCCCACCGCCGGCAAACCGGCAACCGCTTCCACCTGCTCCGGCGTGCGCAGCGTCGTGTCAAAGCCATCGCGGGCAAAGGCCAGCCCGATGCCTGCCAGGAACCCCACGCCCAGTCCCAGTCCAAAATTGATAGGATAGCTCGGCCGCACAGGCTTGGCGCTGCTCCGTGCCGGATCGATCACGACGATGTTGGTGGAACGCAAGCCCGCCATCACCCCGGCTTCCTTCAGCTTCTTCGACAGCCCGTCGTAGAGTTCCCGGCTCGATTCCGCCTCGCGCTTCATAATGGTGTAGCGGACGGCATTGTCGTTGAGCCTGTTGGCTTCCTCCTTTTGCCGCTCGAAGGCCGCACGCAGCATGTCTTCTGCGTTCTTCGCCGCGAGAAAATCGTTTCCGGCGCGAGCCGCTACTTTGCTGATCTCCGCCTGGATCGCGGTCTCGAGTTCCTGCAACTGGTTGCGCATCTGCAGGAGCCTGGGATAGGCGGGGCCGTACTTCGTGGCTGCCTGTGCGTATTGCGCCCTGAGTTCTGCCTCCTGCAATCGCAGGTTCTGAATGAGCGCCAGCGGATTGCTGTTCACGCCAGCCAAACTGCCCAGCAGATTGCTGCTGCTCACAGTCGAGATTAGTTCGGCGTTGCCGGTCTTGGCGACCTCATAGCCGGTTTGCTTCAGCATGCGGTTGGCCTCGGCGGCAGTAAGCTGCTTGTTCAGCTCTTCCAGCTTGGCCATAACCACGTTGTGGGCTTCATCAGTACCCAGAATTCCCTTCTCCTTCTGGTACTGGACGACCTTTTCCTGGGCCTGCTCAGCCTGCGATTTCAGCTCCGCCAGTTGTTTCGAAAGCCACTCGGAAGCCAGCGCAGTCGCCTGGTAGCGAGTGCGGAAATACTCGTCCAGATAGTCGGCGATCAGCGTGTTCACGACGTCCGCGGCGAGCTGCGGGTCTCGGTTGAGAAAGCGCACTTCGATCATGCGCGTGCCGGGGATGCTCTTCACTGTCATCGATTTTTCAAATGCCCGTGCGATCTTCCGCCGCCGGAGCGGCGCCTTTTCCAGCGGCAGCTTCTGTTCGGCGCGGGCGCGGTCGGCATCGAACCACGCGCGGGCCAGGGAGAATTCTTCGCGCTTCTCCAGTTCCAGTTGCTCGGCCACCTGAAAGGCGAGTGATTGGCTGCGTAAGGCATTCGCCTGGGTCTCGAGAGTGATGTTGTAGTCGAGGCTGTCGGTTACGCTACTTTGCACGGCGTCGAGTCCGAGAATGTCCGAGTTTTCCTTGTTCACTTCAACGATTGACGTGGACTCGTACTTGGGCGTCATGGCCAGCGAAATCACTAAGGACAGCAACAAGCACGCGGCAATCGAGCCGATGACGATGCGCCTGCGGCGTTCGAGGATGCGCCATAAGTCCCGCAACGAAGGCTCGGGCGGCCCGCCGAGAGACACAGAGCCCGCGCCGTTCTTGAGCAACGAATTCGCCCGTGGAATTGCGCTCACGAGTTGGTTTTCCATCGGATTGACTCCTCACGGCCTGCATCCGTATAAGGCGTGGGCGCCGAGGCGGGAACGCAATCGGATGCCTCGGCAACCATCCTGGCTTTTCCAGCAGCCTGCCGCAAAATGATCCCAAGAAATCTGCAGTTGCCGACCAGATACCGCCGCCACAAGCGGCGCGGTTCAAGCAAGAGCCGATATAGCCACTCGCAGCCCAGTCGTTGCAGCAGCCGCGGTGCCCGCGGAAGCAGTCCGCCCACGATCTCGAAGCTGCCTCCTATCCCAATGAGTACGGGCACTCCCAGGCTGCGCCCGTGCCGGTGCATCCAGGATTCCTGCCTGGGTGCGCCCCAGGCAACAAAGAGGAGATCCGGCCGGGCAGCGCGAATAGCGTCGCCAAGCGCTTGCAACTGCCGCTGGTCGCGTTCGAAGCCCGCCGCCGGACAACAGGTTCCCACGACTTTCAAGTGCGGAAACTGCCGCTTCAGGTTAGCGGCGGCTAGCTGCGCCGAACCGGGACGCCCGCCGAGCAGGAACACGCGCAATCCCAGATTAGCGGCCTTAGCGCAGAGTCGCTCGAAGAGATCGACCCCGGCAATCCGCTCGGGCAGCCTCTCCCGCAGCAGGCGCGATGCCAGCAGGAGCGATGCGCCATCCGCGACAACTAGCTCCGCATGGGCATAGGCTTTGCGCAGGGCTGCGTCCGACTCCAACAGGACGATATGCTGGGCGTTGGGCGTGACCACGCAAGCCGAAGGCCCGGCGTGCGCCGCATGGCCGATGATCGCTTCCACCGCCTGCGCGAAGGAACAGCAATCCACTCGTGCGCGACCGAGGCTGGCTCGCGGAAAGCCAAACCTCCCGGCCGGCGGTTTAACGCTCAATTCCCAACCCGAACGGGGGTTTTCTGCCGGCAATCCGAACAAGATCATGCCTGCGCAAGAGCAGCCAAGGAAACATCTGTCTTTCTCCACAACTGCTGCTCGATTCTTCGGAAGCACCGGGGATCCTCCCCAATGCGAACTATTTTTTGGCGGGAAAACGGATAGCCGGCGCGCCGGAGGAAGTCTGCGGGCGACCGCACTGCCGCCCTTACCAGGTGCGGCATCGCAGCGCGGTATCGCCGCGCACTCAAGTGAGCCCCGGCGCGCCACATCTCTTCTCGGTACGCCAGCCGTCTTTTCTTGACCAGGCCGTTGAGAGCCTCAATGACGGCCTCGTAAGGCAACGGCTCCAGGTTCCAAAGGCGCGAAAGCAGGAGATACTGCACGAACAGAGCGTTGGCCGAAAGGCTCCTCAGGTGGCGGATGCAAACGCCGTCGTGTTTCAGGCGGTACTCGACGGTCGTCTGCGGAATGAACACGACGCCATGCCGCAATGCGATCCGCCACCACAGGTCGATGTCTTCGATGTGAAGGTCAAAGCGATATCCGCCGAGCGAGCGTGTCTTGGCGACGTTCAGCACTACGCTCGAGTGGACGATGGCGAGCAAATATCCGGCCCGTGTCAGCCCATTCAGTTCAGCGGGAGTGCCTTCGCTCGAACGTGCAGCGGAGATGGCGCGCACATGGCCAACATGTGACGCGCGCGAATAAAACATGCCGGCCGCGGGCTGCCGCTCGATTGCTCCCGTGACCACCGCCAGCCGCTCCGGACCCGCGACATCGTCGGCGTCCGATCGCACCAGCCACGGCGCGCGCGCCTCCTGCAGCACGCGGTTCAAGGTGCTGGTCACGCCGCTGTTTTTTTGAGAAAGGATGCGGACCCGCGGGTCCCGCACGCTGCGCAGGTAATCCAGAGAACTATCCCGCGAGCCGTCATTGATGATCAGCAGCTCGAAATGCGGATATGTTTGCCCCAGTATGCTCTCCACTGCCTGCGGCAGGTAAGGCATGGCGTTGTAAACCGGCATTCCGACGGTGAAGAGCGGTTGCATGTGCCTAGGAGGCCCAACCCTGCAACCGGCTGCGAGTGGCTGCCGGCACTACCCACATTCCCAAATAACGGAGCACATCAGAAGGACGCAGGGCGCCGTCGCGACAGGCTTCGCGCAGCAGCGGGAAGAACGCCGTCCACTCTCGCTGCGCGGCAGCCTGCCAGGCGACATGCGTGGTGATGAAGCCGGCGTAAGCGCGCCGCGTCACCAGTGGCGCGGTCTCTCGAATCCACTGCAGTGAGCAGCGCCAATCGGCCCGGCGGCTAGTGCTGGCTGGGGTGCGCATGTCGCACTTGGCCAGCACTTCCGGACAGAAAAACACGCGCGCACCCTGGTCGGTGGCGCGCAGCACCCAGTCCCAGTCCTGGTGCTTCTTAAGGCCACAGCGAAAAGGCACCCGGCGCAGCAACGAGCGGCGCGCGAGGATGGTGGGCGTCGCCACAAAGCCATCCCTGCGCCGGAGACCGCGCCGCGCCAGCAGGTACTCGCAAAGCGGTTCGGAAGGACGCGGCAGCCGGTACGGCCAGATGCGGTCGCCAGCCGCAGTGCGGGCGAGAAACCGGCACGAGACGATCGGCTCGCCGGTAGCCTGCAGCGCCGTTGTCAACTGCCGCTCAATCTTCTTGGGGAACCACTCATCGTCATCGTCCAGAAAGGCAATCCATTCGCCCCACGCCGCTTGCACGCCGATGTTGCGCGCGTCCGCACCCCCCACTGGAGCCGGCAATGCGATCACGCGTAATCGCGAGTCACCCATTGTCTTCAGCGTGGATTCTGTTGCTAGATCAGGTCCATCGATCACCACCACAACGTCGCCGATGGGATAGCTCTGCGCCAGCGCGCTTTCCACCGCCACCATGAGCGACCCCGGCCGATGCCGCGTGGGAATGACGACGCTGACCTGTGGATTCGTCACGTTGATGGGTGCATCAAGCGGCAATCACTTCACGGTTCAGCACCGCGCGATAAAGCTCTTCGAGTGCTGTGGTCTGACGGCGCAAATCAAATAGCTCGCGCACGCGACGGCGGCCGGCTTCGCTGAAGCGCCCCCAGATGGAACGTTCGCTGAGCAGAGTGATGATGTTCCGGGCTAACTCTGCGGTATCACCTTCCCGCGCCAGCAGTCCGGTCTGTCCGTGAGCAACGGCTTCCGGAATCCCTCCCGTGGCGAAGCTGGCGACCGGCAATCCCATGGCCTGGGCTTCGGCGAAAACCATCCCGAACCCTTCGGACGCCCCTGAAGCGATGGTTACGCTAGGCACGCAGAACACGCCGGCACGATTCATCCAATGCCGCACTAGCGCCGACGGCTGAGTGGAAAGGAAGGTCACGTTGCGCAGGGCTAGGTCGCGCATGAGCCGCTCCAGCCGGGGACGCAGCGGGCCATCGCCGATGATCACCGCCCGGCATTCCGGACGTGCCTGCTGCACCAGACGCAGAGCCCGCAGCAACTGCTCGCATCCCTTGTTTTCCACCAGCCTGCCGACAAACAGCACCGTCTCGGAGCGCGCCATCGTCGGGTCGGGCGTGAAAGTGGCCAAGTCAATCCCGATGTAATGGACCAGCGTCTTGTGCGGCGGAGCCCCATTCCTCACCGCCTTGACACGCACAAATTGCGACACACAGAGCACAAGCGCAGCGGACTGATAGAGGCGCGCGCGCCGATTGAGGTATATCCGGAGCGAAGGGGAGCGTGCGAGCACACGGTCTTCAGTCATAACGTCGTAGCCATGGTGCGTGAGCACCAGGGGCACGCGCAGGGCGCGAGCCAGCGGCATGGCATGGGTTGCATCCGGACCGAAGTGGGCGTGAATGAGCGCCGGGGCGAGCGACCGCAAACGAGCTGCCTGACGTTCGCTCGGCCCAAAGAGCTTCGAAAACAGTCGGCGCGCCGGGTTCAACCGCCCGGGCCCAAACAGTAGCTGGCGCCGCTCGGCCGGAAGGCGCAGACCCTCGACCTCGCGCAATCCCACGTAAACCGGGCGGAATTCACGCAGCGCTTCGCCCTGTTTCAGGATGAAGATCTCCGACGCTCCCAGTAGTTCGTCGCGGTAAATAATTAGGTTCCGGTTCAAGGTCTAGTCGAAATCCAGCATGCGTCGCGAATGTAACGCCAGGTCCGCTGCGCACAGCCCGTGCGGTTGAAACCACTACGGCTACGCACACCGCCCAGTAGAGGCTGTTCGGCCGCAGGATCGGGCCCTCGGCCACGTGGTAAATCAACATAAAGGCGAGATACTGGAGCGGCCAGCTCGCCAGCCGCTCATGGTTTTTCCGAAACAGCCTCAAGGCATCGCCCACTGCGCGGAGGTATCCCGCCGCAAACAGCAAGACTCCCGCGAGTCCAAGCTCCAACCACAAGTCGAGAAAGCCGTTGTGGGCATGGCGCGGCAGGAAACCAAGTATGGCTGCGACCCGCATCGACTCGCCGCGAAGCCCGGCCCAAAACCCGCTGAACCCGTATCCCAGCCACGTGTGGCTCGAGATGGCCGTCCACACCGCGGTCCATATTTCCGTTCTCCGCGTAAGCGTCGCGTTCGGATTGAGGAGGGCAAGCCTAAGAAAGTTGCTGTTTTTGACAAGGAAAGCGAGCCCCGAACACGCCGCCAAGAAGATGATCGCCAGCGGAACTAGGGTCGTTGGGCGGGCACGCAGCGCGCGATACCCGTAACCGATCAGCAGAAGAGCTCCGCACACAAGCACCGCGGCCCTCGACCCGGACATCAGCATCACCGCAGCACACGCCAGCAGGGCGGCAATCCGCAGCGTGGGCGGAAAGACGCCCTTTGCCGACCACCAGACGATGCACCCCACCGCCATGGCTTTGCCCAGCAGGTTTTTCTGCCCGAGAATTCCTTGCCAATCGCCACGGTGGAGTTGGTTATCGATCCCATACCGCGGAAGGAGGAGCGCGCAAGCCGCACTGAGCGCCGCCAGGATGACGAACGTCAACCCCAGCAGCCGCAATTGTGCGCGAAGCTCGTAACGCGATCCGAAGTAAATCCCGAACATGGTGGTGGCGGTCATCACCAGGCTGCGGCGCAACGTGAAACTTGGATCGCTGGACCAGAGCGTCGAAACCAACGCAAATAGAGCCAAGGCAAGCACCCAACCGCTAGGTCGCAATCCGCTCATGAACTTGCGCCAGTTAAGAGCGATCAACCCCAGCGTGATTGCGTACATCGCCGTCTGGATAGTCAGCAACAGCGGATTGTCTTCCAGCCGCCACACGTTGAACGGAGAATCTCCCGCCAAAAAGCCGGTAAGGCCGCTGCTCAGGTAAATAAGCATCAGCAAAGCGAAGCACTTCTCGACAATGTTCCGCATTCAGCTTGCCGGTGTAAGTCTTACGGCGTCGTGGGTCACAACCTGTGCACAATGAGCGCGCAGGACAAGCGCGCAGCTCCACAGCGCCAGCGCCAGCAGGCCATCGGAGGCGAGACTGCTCCAGCCGGCGCCGCGCCAGGAATATGCGGGAATAAGCCACAGATTGCACAGCACGTTGAACCCGGCAACCATCACCTGCACCAACGTGCGCAAACCCTGATATCCGGCGCCGGTCAGGGCGTCGGCGGCGAAGTAGTGCAATGCCTTCAACAGCGGCAGCGGCGACAGCCAGCGCAGAGCCTCGCCGGTGCGTGCGTACTCCGCCCCGAGGACGAGCGGCACCAGCGGCGCCGCCACCGTCATGGCGAGTGCCGCGACAGCGGAGTACAGCACTGGCTTGGGCAGGAGGTGTCGTGCGAAGCGCAGACTGCCGGTGATCCCATCCTTCCCATGCCGGAAGAAGCCGGGATAGGCCGCCGCCAGCAGAGCGCGGACGGGCAGGAACGCGACATCAACCAGCCGGTAAGCGGCAGCGTAGATGCCGACGGCGTCGAGGGTGACCAGGCGCGCCAGCATGGTCTTGTCCACATCGTTGTAGATGGTCTGGGCAGAGAGGCTGGTGGAAAACCAAAGGCCCTCGCGCAATTCGCCGCGGATGCGGCCCAGGCCGCTGAATTTCGGCCGCGCAAGTCTGGAAAACAAGCAATAAAGCGCGACCCATGCACAGACTACCGAAGTTGCTAGGTAAGCCATACACCAGGCAGCCAAAGTCGGGCGCCCCAGGAGCACCACAGCCACCACCCCGGCCAGTCTCATCGAGCTGGCGAAGATGCTCAGATTTGCCGTCCAGCCCAGTTCTTCGACCGATTGGAAAGCCAGACAAGCCACATCCACAAAGCGGTATACCAGCAGGTCTGAGGCTGCGACCAGCAGCACTGCGGAAATTGGGATGACAGCCGGAAGCAACACCATACACGCGGGCGCAACAACTAGACTAAGCCCTAGGCCCGAACCCAGTGTCATGAACAAGGCATTCCCGAGATATTCGGGCAGGAGCCGCCGATCGCGCGCTACATTTTTCACCATCAGGTTACTCGTGCCATTGCCGACGAAGGGATAGGCGATAGCCACGGCGGCCACCACGGCAGCAAAAGCCCCATACTGTTGCGGTCTCAGGCTGCGGGCCATAACGAAAAAATAGGCTGCTTGCACTAGCAGGCGCGCCGCTTGCGCCACGGCCATCCAGATGGCGTTTTTTCGCAGCGCCGCCGACGGTACGCCGTCTGGAACCGTCATTGTCATTGACCGGTTCCCGCCAGCACAACAGCGATGGTCTTGAACAGGATGCGGGCGTCTAGCCAGGAACTCCAGTGCTCAACGTAATCGACGTCGAGGGAAACGTAGCGCGCAAAGGAAGGATTAGACCGTGCTTCCACCTGCCAAAGGCCAGTGATGCCCGGCAGCACATCGAGCCGACGCAGGTGGTCCAATTCATACTGCCGGACCTCGCTGGCCAGCGGCGGACGCGGGCCCACCAGACTCATTTCTCCCTTCAGCACATTCCACAATTGTGGCAGCTCGTCCAGACTGTATTTGCGAAGGAAACGCCCCACACTCGTCGTCCTGGGGTCATTAGCGATCTTGAACAACACGCGGTCGCGCTGGTTCAGGTGCTGAAGTGAAGTTTTTAGGGCATCGGCGCTGGCGATCATGGTGCGGAACTTGTAACAGCGGAAAATCCGCCCTTTACGGCCGACACGCTCCGAAGCGTAGATCGCGGCTCCGGGTGAACTGAGTTTGACGGCGAAGGCGACCAATAGAAAAACGGGAGATAAGGCGGCTAGCGCAATCGCTGTCAGCACAAGGTCGCTTGCCCGCTTGATCAGCAGGCCGGCCGCACGGCGAGGACGTTGCTGCAGTACCAGCGCTGGGAAGTTGCCGACGTATTCGACGGGCGCCTCGCCTTCCCAATCGTCATACAGATAGGGCACGACGCGAACGCCCACTCTCAGTCCCCCGACTTCAAAAAGTACGCGTTGGATCACGTTTTGTTCGGGAGCCGCGACCAGGACTTCATCGATAAAGTAAGTGCGCGCCAGGACCCGAAGTTCGCTGAGAGAGCCGAGTGTCTCGACCTGCACTCCTCTTGGCTCGGGCTCGCAAGCCACCAATCCGCGCACCCTGTATCCCAAATGGCGATGGCGCTCGAGGTAAGCACCGAGCGCGAGCGCCAGCCGTCCGGTACCGACGATCAGGACATTACGGCAGCTCCACCCGTCAGGGAGGGCGTTCTCCATGCGCCGCCGACGCAACCAGTGCCATCCGGCAAGGAAGACAGCAGCCATTAGCGCGGCGGATGCAACCACGAACCCCGATAGGCACGCCAGACCCGTCAAACCGATACAGGCAGCTTCCAGCAAGGCGGCCAGCACTGCTGCCCGGCTGATAATTCCGCGCTCTTCTGCTGGGGAGACCGTCTGCTGCCGCCTGTAGAGCCCTTGCGCGTTGAGCAGCAGTACCAGCAACACCGAGTACAAGAGCAGGAAGCCGGCGTTACTGCCCAGATCGGCGCGGCCCAGAGGCCGCGCGATTCCCATGCAGCGGACGAAGGCGGGGTGGAACCGCAAGCCGAGCGCCGTCAGCGAGCTCAACCAGATGAGCACGAGATCGATGCACACTGCCTGCGACGCCCGGCAAAGCGCGCCAATGCTGGGAAGCGCCGACGCGGCGCGGAGGGCGGAGCTTGCGGCAAGGGCCGGATTGGCTGGTTCGGCAAGTGCCATCGGCAGCAGGAGGATTGTTACTAGGAGTAGGCTATCTTTTCGGGAGCCAGGAAGATCAGAGCACTTCTATGTCATAGCCCTCGATCCGGACCGCCAGGGAACGCTGGATCAGTTCTATGGAGACAACGAAGCTGGTCGTCCCCTGCACAGAAACCAATGTGCCTTCCAGTCCTTCCAGCGCCCCTCCGCGAATACGGACCCGCCGGCCCACTTTTAGGAACGGATAATTCACGCAGGGGATGTTGTGGGACAAAAGACGGCATACGGTATTGATTTCCGCCTCCGGGATCGCCGTCCCGCCAGGCTGCGCGCCCACGAGTCCGACCACACTTTGGACCTGCCTGACAGCCGCCACGGTCTCAGCCGACTCGCTCGCATGGATGAACGCGTAGCCCGAAAACAACGGTACCAGTACTCGCTTCCGCCGGTCGCTCCAGCGATGGATTTCCTCGACCAGCGGCAGGTAGCAGTCCAGGCCGCGACTGCGAAATTGCGCCGCCACCACCTTTTCGTGACGTGCACGGGTGTGGACTGCGTACCACTTCAGGCCTGACTGGGGCGATGAACCGGGATTGAAAGGGCTGACTTGCCCGGCCGAGACAGCTTCGCCCTCTGACTCCCATCGAAACCTGTGAAAAACGGAAACCCCCAAGACTGCCTCCCACCAGCGTGAATTCTTCCCTTCTGGACGGCCCAAGATAAGGGCAGGGCCGAGCCGCCACAAGAGAGCGTAAGTCCCCGCGAAGATTTTCTCCGGATAGTGGACCCGGAAGTGTGCGCTGTGGGGGTCGGGAGGGCCAAGTCGGCAGGGCGGGAAGGTTGTTCGCAATTGGGAACAACCTGCCGAATTGTCCCCAATTGGAACAGAGAAGATCGGCCCTATCAAGCTGCCTTGTCCCGTTCGAGGGCCCGCGGGAAACTAAACGAGACTCCACTCGTTTTGATATGCACCACTATTGGTGCAATTTCCAAATTCGGAACAAGATTGTCCT
>Ga0335081_10020554_pt1 | contig 10677 bp, 20 predicted proteins | sample Lox_Sample_35_FD_206713 | JGI IMG/M metagenome (GOLD analysis project Ga0335081, IMG submission 206713) | Soil microbial communities from Loxahatchee National Wildlife Refuge, Florida, United States - Lox_Sample_3.5 | ecosystem: Environmental > Terrestrial > Soil > Wetlands | place: USA... | reverse complement strand
ATAGGCAGCTTCAGCGGCCCGTACCGCTTCCTCTCCAACTTCTACCCGGCCCCGCTGTGGTACGGCGACCTGCGCTGGCCGACGGCCGAGCACGCCTACCAGGCGGCCAAGGCCGGGAACATCAGGGCCTGGCAGATGGCGGTCCTGGAGCAGCCCTCGCCCGGCCGGGCGAAGCGGTTCGGCCGGACCATCCCCCTGCGGGAGGACTGGGAGGACGTCAAGCGCAAGATCATGTTCGACGTGGTATGGGCGAAGTTCAGCGGCAGTCCCGGCCTGGCGGGCATGCTGCGGGACACGGGCGGGGAGTACCTGATGGAGGGCAACACCTGGGGCGACGACTACTGGGGCGCGGTGGACGGCGTCGGGCGCAACTACCTCGGCCGGATCCTGATGGCCGTGCGGATGCTGATCAGCGATGACGGCGGCTGACCTGACTCCCGCCGAGCGCGCCGCCGCCCGTGCCTACCGGGCGGCCGAGAAGGCCAGGCTGGCGCAGATCAACGCGGACAGCCCGCCCTCGGTGATGGTGCTGCCGGTGCTGCGCAACTACCGGCACGAGTGCGCCCGGCGCGGCGGCCAGTCCACCTCGGTGCTGCTGAAGGAGGTCTACCGGCTGAGCCCGTGCGGCCGCTTCGCGTTCATCTACCGGGAGGGCCGCTGCGGCTGCGGCTTCACCGCCCGGTGCCTGCCCGCGCGCGCCCGATTGGTACTCGCGTCGGAGAGGCCGCCGCTGGGGAGGTAGGCGTGGCGAAGACCGCCCTCGGGGAGATCAGCCCGGACGCGCTGCCGGTCATCCCGGATAAGGTCACCGAGAAGATCGAGGCCGGCGAGGACGTCAGCGCCGAGTACATCGCCGGCGCCGCCCGCGAGCAGGCCGCCGAGCGCGCCCGCCGCCAGGCCGGCCCGGTGCACCTGGAGGACCTGACGGCGGTGTCCCGCAATGACCCGCGCATCGCCATGAGCTTCGACGGCGCCTCCCTGCCGAAGGCCCCGCAGACCCGCCGGGTCATCCCGCCGCCGTTCCGGCGGCCGCGCATCGCGATCGACCACCACGGCAAGTCCTGGCAGCTCTGCCGGGCTGACGAGATCGCCCGCGGCGACATCATCCCCGGCATCGGCGCGGTGGCGGCGGCCTACCCCTACATCCGCCGGGACACGATAGCGGGCACCGAGGGCGTGGCCGCCGGCACCGACATCCGGGTGACCGGCGCGGGCGGCTCCGTCGCGGTCTACGACGCCGCCGAGTCCGTGCGGGTGTTCCGAAAGCAATAGCGCGTCCGGCTCCCGCCCGGCCCTCGCGTAGTAGCTGGCAGCAACCTTTCAGCTACTCCCGCAGGAGCAGACATGAGCCCCATCGACATCATCACCGAGGCCGAGAGCATCCTGTGCACCTGTGACGGCTGCGGCTTCCGCGAGAGCCCGTCCGGCCACAGCGCCGTGCTGCAGGCACAGTCCCGGTCCGCCGAGCATGCCATCGTCACCGGTCACACGGTCCGCGAGCACCTGGTGACTGATAAGCGCGTCTGCCCGGCATGAGCAGGCCGCTCACCGTGCTCGACCTGGGCTGCGGCCTCGGCGGCGTCAGCTTCGGCTATCACCTGGCCGGCTGCCTGGTCACCGGGGTGGACATCGCGCCGCAGCCCAGCTACCCGTTCCCCGGGCGCTTCATCCAGGCTGACTACCTGGACTTCCCGCTCGAGGGCTACGACCTGATCCACCTGTCCGCGCCGTGCCAGCGCTTCTCGCGCATGGTCAAGTCCCGTCCCGGCCTGTGGCAGCGCTACCCCGACCACATCACCCCGATGCGCCCGCGCCTGATCGCCAGCGGCATCCCCTATGTCATCGAGAACGTGGAGGGCGCCCCGCTGCGCGAGCCGATCCTGCTGTGCGGCGCGTCGTTCGGCCGCGAGATGTACCGGCACCGGCTGATCGAGACCAGCCTGGACATCGCGCCGCCGCCGCACCCGCGCCACGCCGTGCGCGCCTCGAGGGCCGGGCACTGGGAGCCCGGCACCTACATCAGCGTCGCCGGGCACTGCTCCCCCATGTGGAAGGCCCGCGAGGCCATGGGGATCAGCTGGGGCACCCGCGAGGAGCTGGCCGAGGCCGTGCCGCCCTGCTTCAGCGAGTACATCGGGCTGCAGGCCCGGCTCGCCCTCATGGTGGCGGCCTGATGGACGCCCGCGACGCTGCCGCGCACGGGAAGATCGTGCTCGGCATGATAATCGGCCATCCCTCGATGGCCGCGCTCGAATACGCGCTGCGCTGCCTGCAGCCGGCGCACTTCGCCGACCCGGTCCAGGCCGTGCTGTGGCAGATGCTGGAGCGCTACCGCGAGCAGGCGCACGGCGTGCTGCCGCCGTCGGCGCTGGCCGACGCGCTGCGCTCGAAGCCGCCCGGAGTGATCCAGAAGTACGGCGAGTACTACACCATGCTGGCGGTCATGAAGCCGTCGGCGGACGAGTTCCGCTGGTCGGTGCAGCAGCTGCGCGAGCTGCACGCCGAGCGCCGTACCGGCGAGGTGCTGGCCTCCGGCATGGAGATCCTGCGCCATGAGCTGAAGGAAGGACGCGACGTCTTCCGGGGCCACGCCGACGCCCGGGCCTGGGTGCAGTCCGCCTTCGCCGGCGTGGAGCGCGAGCTCAGCCAGTCCTCCGCCCCCGAGGGCGACATCCGCGCCGAGGGCGCCGCCGTGCTGCAGGCCTACGCCGACCGCAAGGCAGCGGCCGCCCGGGGGTCCTCCGGCTCGGTGCCCACCGGCATCCCGGACCTGGACGAGCTGCTGGGCGGCGGCGCCGAGCGCGGCGAGCTCGACCTGGTGGTGGCCTTCAGCAGCGTCGGCAAGACATCCTTCCTGGTGCAGTGGGGCTGGCACGCCGTGACCGCGCTCGGCCTGTCCGTGACCTACTTCACCACCGAGACGCTGCGCCCCCAGGTGCACAACAAGGTCCTGTCCCGGCACTCCCGGCTGGAGAAGTTCGGCCTGCCCGCCGGGCTGAACTCCCGCGACATCAAGGCGGGCACCCTGTCCCCGGCCGGGGAGGAGGCGCTGCAGGCCGTCGTGGCCGACTTCGGCCAGAGCCCGGGCCGGTTCAACGTCGTGCAGGTGCCCCGCGGCGCGACCCTGGACACGGTGGAGGCCCGGCTGGCCCGCGATAGCTCCCGGCACCCCGCCGACCTGGTCATCATCGACTCCCTGCAGCTGCTGCACTCCGGCGTGCGCCGCCAGTCGCTGTGGGAGGAGACCTCGGTCCTGCTCAAGGACGCCAAGCAGCTTGCCGCCGGCTACCTGGACGGCCGGGGCGTGCCGGTGCTCAGCCCGTGGCAGGTGTCCAAGGGCGCCAGGATCGCGGCCCGCGAGCGCGGCTACTACCTGAAGGAGGACCTCTCCGACACCCAGGAGGCCTTCATGACCCCCGACGTGCTGCTGTCGCTGATGGACCCGAAGGACTACGACGGCAGCGGCGTCACGACGCTGGAGGCCTGCCTGCTGAAGAACCGCGACGGCGAGGCGAGGTACGGGGAGAATAACGGCCTCCCGCTGCACACCGAGTACGCCACCTGCTTCTTCGACTCCCGCGGCGGCGGCGGCTCGGACCTGCTGTCGTTCGGGATGGAGGAGAGCTCCCTTGGCTAGCCAGATCGCCCTGGCCAACGAGATCGTCCCGTTCGCCACGGCCTGCCGCCTGGCCGGCTACGACGTCCCGCCGGCCCGCGAGAGCGGCACCAAGACGTTCTGCATGTTCGGCGAGCTGGCCCACCCGGACGGCGGCCGCGAGCCCGCGCTGCGGGTCTACCCCGATCACGGCTGGTGCTTCGCCGAGAGCCTCTACCTGTCGCCGTCGCGCATCTACGCCCTGGCGAATGACCTGGACGAGCACGAGGCCGCCGTCCAGCTGCTGGACCTGACCGGCTACCGGCCCGCCTCCTGGCAGAAGCACTGGGACGACCTGGTCGCCGAGCGCGTGCTGCCTGATACGAATGCCCTCGCCGAGGCCCTCCGGATACACCTGTCAGCCAGTTACCCTGACTGGCAGGAGCGCCAGTACGACCCCGCTGCGGCCGGGATGCTGGCCCGCTGCCTGGGCCTGCTGCCGCTGGTGCGTACTAGCGGGGACTGCAGTACCTGGCTGGAGAGAGCCAAGATCGTGATGGCACGAGCCCTGGGAGGGACGAGATGACAACCCGAGCCGGCGTGAAGGTCCACGAGGGGTGGATCACGCTGACCGAGGCGGCTGACATCCTGCGCGTGACCCGGCAGGCCGTGCACAAGATGGCCTTCCCGGCGAGGCTGAAGGACGAGACCGACTCCGAGTTCGCGGCCCGGTGGAGCGCCCGCCGGCTGAAGACGGTCGAGGCGCTCGGCGACAAGCCGCTGTTCATCGTCCGCCGGGCCGAGGTGCTCAACGAGCGCCGCCGGATGGACGAGGAGGAGTCGCGGCAGACCGACGCCGCCATGGCAGCCGCTGCCAGGTCCGATAAGTAACCCCAAGCTGGGTCTCCGGGGCGGGGCGCGCAGAGGCCGCCTGCCGTGGTTGTCCGCCCCGCCCTGGGGCCTTCCAAGGAGAGATACCCGTGCCCCGCGTTTCTAACTTCGCCGCCGGCGGCCTGGTGGTGCCACCCGAGCTCATCTGCACGGTCCCCTCGTCCCGGTCCGGCCAGCGGGCCTACGACGTCTGGCTGCTGCCCTCCGGCGAGCTGACCTGCCCGTGCAAGGGATTCCGGTACCGCGGCGAGTGCCGTCATGCGGACTTCGCCCGCGAGGTACTCGAGGCCCGGGAGAAGGACCAGTCATGATCCTGACCCGGGCCGGCCAGATGCTGTCGTACGAGTGCGCCGGGGTCCACTACAGCGCGGATGACCCGCGCTGGTGCCTGCTGTGCTCGGACCAGTACTGCGATCACGAGTGTCACCGGCCGCCTCCGCCGCCTCCTGCTGGCTGATACACCTGTCAATGCCGTAGGCTGTACCGAAAGGTACAACCGGGACGAAGGCATGCGCATGGGCTGGCTGGAAGCACACGGATGGAGCGCGGAGGTCTACGACAACTGCTGGCTTGATTGTCCTGCTGCCGATGGTCATCTCAAGCGCTGGCACCACAGCGAGATCTGCCTGTGCGAGCCGCACGCCCGCCGGCTGGAGGAGGGCTATCTGTACGCCTCCTATGCCGGGGCGCCGCTGCCGCCGGAGTCGGTCTCGCCGGAGTGGCCCTGGCGGCGGCAGCACCGCCAGCTTGTCGAGGTCGTCTGAGAGGCCGGTACCAGTCCCATGCCAACCAGGGAGCAGTCCAGGAAGGCGCGCGCCGACGCCCGCGAGGTGATCCTGGCTCACCTGCGCCGGTACCCGCGGCTGCAGGCCCCGGCCGGCCGGATAGCCCGCGGCGCCGGGCTGCCGCGCGGCAACCGCCGGATGCTCATGGATGTCATGGACGGCCTGCTCAGCGACGGCCTGGTGGTCTGCACGGTCAGCCAGCGCAACAGCGCCCAGGTCACCTTCCTCTACCAGCTCGCTGGCGGTGCGGCGTGAAGGGCCGGTGCGCCGGCTGCGCCCGCTCCGGCAGCGTCCGGGAGATCACCCGGCATGCCGCTGAGTGCCCTGGGTTCCTGGCGCTGTTCCGGGCCGACCCGGCGCGCGCCCTCGACCCGGCCAGCGAGCACGCGCGCTGGCTGGCGCAGGACAAGGCCGATGAGAGGACCTGCCGCCGTGCCCGCGCGGTGGCGGACGTGAAGGCGGCACGGGCCGCAGGGGCCGCCCGGTTCGTGTCGCGCGATATCCCTGACGACTAGGAGAGCCGTGGCCAGCCCGTCCGGCGCGGAGGCGCTGAAGATGTCCCGCCAGCAGAAGTTCAATGACCTGTTCCGGGGTCGGCGCTGGCGCGTCCAGACCGAGAAGTCGGGGCCGAGCGTCATCGGTGGCATCAGGGTGCGGTACGACTGCGGGGAGTTCTGGATCGACCCGCCCGGCGTCTTCCAGACCCCGCTCGGGCACAAGGGCCGCCACGGCTTCGTCCTGATCGAGGTGGACGCCGACGGGAGGGACGTCGTGCCGCTCCGCCGCATCGCCCTCGGCTACGCCGCGATACGGGGAGCCGCCGAGCACTTCGGCGCCATCGCCGGCGAGCTGCCGGAGCCGCGCTCGCACCCGCCGCTCCCGCCGATGCCCGAATGAGCGGTGGCGAGGTCTGCGAGATCTGCCGGGCTGCCCGGCCGGTTACCTACCGGTCCGAGCGGCTGGGCCGCCTTGCCGTCTGCGTGCCGTGCATCGGCGAGGAGTACCCCCTGACGCTGGTCACCTCCAGCCGGGACTCCTACATCCCGGCCTCCTGGGTCTGGGCGCCCAATGTCGCCGTCCGGCGCGTAGCAGACGGAGACGAGGGCGCCGGCATGCCGGCCTGAATCCCGGCTTTGTAGTTGACACACGTCACCCTGATGGGTAGAGTCGTGCCGGCGCTATTCCGAACAGCGCGCACTGTGCTTAATCCGTGGTGGGAGAGGTGCGCCGTGTCAATGGAGCGGGTAACTGCCGTCCCGGCAGATGCAGAAGAGCTGGTCAGGCTGTACCGTCCCCTGGTGGTCAGCTTCGCGAGGAAGCAGGGCATTCCCCCGCAGGATGCGGAGGATGTCGCCCACGAGATCCTGGCCAGGGAGATCGAGAATGACATTCTCGGCCAGTATGATCCGGATTTCATCTCCCCGCATAACGGGAAGCCGGTTACCTTCCGGGCATTCCTTCTCCAGAAGGCCGCATTGCGCTGCCGCGGGCACCGGGACCGGCTGAACCGGCTGGCCGACCGTAACCGGCTGGTGTGCGACCGGCCGGTGGATGATGACGGCACCCGGTGGATTGATGTATTCGGCGGTGCGGAATGGGACGATTATTCCGAGCTTGACGGCAGGGAGTTCCTGGACCGGATGCGGTCCTGGCTGGCCACCCGGCCGCCCGTGCCGGGGGACTCCTGCGACCTGCTGGCGCTCTTCGATGAGGTCTGCCGCGAGGTCCGCGAGGAGGGGAAGGTGACCGCCCGCGAGGCGGCCCGCCAGCTCGGCATCTCCGACGCCACGGCCTCGGCCTGGCTGGCGCGGCTGCGCCAGGTGGTCAGCGGCGCCGGGGAGATGCCGAAGGCCGGGCGCCATGTGGTCGGCGGCGTCACGCTGACCCTGGCCGACCTGCGCCGGGCGCTGGAGATCCTGAAGGCCGACCGCACCATCATGGTCCGCCAGCCGCTGGCCCGCGCCGGGCACCCGCTGGCAGCTGCCTCTGATAAGAACTGGTACCACCCGTTCAGCAAGGAGGAGCGCAGGCTCTATCCCGAGCTGGAGATCGACCCGCAGACGCACCGCAGGCCGGCCGGCCATGTCAAGGTGGCGGTCATCCACCGTCTTGAGCGGATGCTCGGCATCCTGATGGCCGAGGAGCCCGCGCCGGCCGATATCGTCCCGCCTTCTGTTCCTGCCCCTGACCCCGAGCCTGATCCGGAGCCGACTCCGCTGGACCTGCTGGAGGCCGAGCTCTTCCGGCTCGGCGCCGACGGGCTGCGGGTTGACCAGATCATGGACCTGGCCCGCAGCGCCTTCGCGGTAGCAGCATCATGAGAACAGAAGATCGCTGCACGGCACGGCAGGCCGGATCAGGACGGGATGTCGTCTGCGGCGGCCGGGGCCTCATCCGGGTCCGGGGCGCCTGCGTCCACGAGCATGTGCGCGAGGGCCTGCTGTGCCTGGAGCACTGGCTGGCCACCCTGGCCTGGCCGGGCGAGCAGTGGTGCGCGGCCTGCCGGGATATCGACGGCCACCGCTGCCTGCTCGTCATCGAGCCGGCCCCCGAGCCTGGAGAATCCCCCGGGTGATTATCGGCCATGAGCGGGCCCGCGACGCGCTGGCGGCCTCGTCGGGCACGGTGCTGCTGCTGGGCCCGGAGTCGGTCGGCAAGGCGACCATAGCCCGGGACTACGTAAGGTCGCGCGGCGGCCAGTTCATCCAGACCCCCGTCCCGCTGACGGCCGACGGTGCCCGCCGCGCCTGCCGCTATGCCTCGGTGGCCCCGTTCGCCGGGACCAAGTTCCTGATCACCGACCTGGACGGCGCCAGCACGCAGGCACTGAACATCCTGCTCAAGGTGCTGGAGGAGCCGCCCTCGGCGGCGCGGTTCCTCCTCATCGCCAGCACGCCGACGCTGGACACGATAATGTCCCGCTGCACGGTGCTGCGCTTCGGCCTGCTGTCCGCCGACCAGGTGCGGGACATCCTCATCGGCAGCGGCCTGGATCCCGCCGAGGCGTCCCGCCAGGCCGCGCTCGGCGGCGGCCGGGTCCGCCCGTCCCTGAAGGCCGATCCCGGCGGCGCCCGCGGGAAGGCCGGGCGGGTGCTGCGCGTGCTGGCCGCCCGCGAGCCCGCGCACCTCGGTGCCGCGCTGCGGGACTGGGATGCCGCCGCGCACGAGCAGCTGGGCATCTGGGCCTATGAGGCCGCCTCCGGCCGGTGGCAGCAGTTCGGCCCCGATTTCGCGCCCGGCCTCACGAAGGAGACGGCCCGCCGGCTGCTGGTCGCGCTGTCGTCCTGCCCGGCCGCCCGGCCGCGCCTGGCCGCGCACGCCGCCCTGGCTCCTCTGTGCGCGCGGCGGTAGCAGGGCCGTGGACGATGCAAGAAGCGTGCCCCCGGATGTCATCCTGATCTGCCCGTGCTGCGCGGCGGCGCTGGATGCGGCATCCTCGGAGACTGAGTTCGAGTGCGCGCACTGCGGACAGAAATGGACCATGAGCGTCGATGCGGCCCGGCTGGCCGCGCATGCCCTGTAGGCAGGAGAGCCAGTGCCAGATTTCAGCGGAGCCTGCGAGCTCGACGGCGCGCCGCCGCGCCCGCCGGACGGGGACAGCCCGCTCCAGCAGCGCTTCCGGGCCATCCAGGAGGCCGAGCAGGAGAACCAGGCGCTGGTCCGGCGGCTGGCCGCCTCCGGCGTGCAGGTTGACCCGCTGGCCGGGCTGAACATCCAGCTCAGCATGCTGATGGACTTCCTGTTCCCGCCAGCCAATCCGCAGTCGGCGCAGATCCGGCTCATGCTGGCCGAGAAGTCCGTGGCCACGTTCCGGGAGCTCCTGGAGAAGATCCAGGCCGAGAGCGTCCAGGCCCAGCTTGCCGCCGGGGCCAGGGTGCCGCCGGACATGCTCCGCGCGATGGCGAAGCAGCAGGGCCTGACGATCCCGGCTGCCGAGCAGAACCGCAGGTAGCCCGTGGTCGCCTTCTCGCAGTGGCAGAAGACGCGCCCGGTGCGCCGGCTGACCTGGGTATGCGGGCCGGAGCATGTGCTGGCCGACGACGTGGCGGCCGAGTGCCGCAGCCAGGCGGGCGAGGTCCTCGTCCTGGTGGCGGGCGACGATGCCGAGCGCGATATCTGGGCCGAGGCCGCCCAGGTGCCGGACCCCGGCGAGACGCGCCTGCTGGTCATCCGGGGCGCCGAGAGGCTGCGGCGCTGGGACATGCTGGCCCCGCTGGTGCCCGCCAGGGACCTGGCCGCCTCCCGGCTGCTGTTCGTCAGCGCCGAGGACGACGCCGCGCACGCGAAGTCCTGCTCCTGCCGCCGCTGCGGCGGGCAGGAGTCCGCCAGGGAGCTGGCCCCGCACCTGTCGCTCATCCAGGGCAGCAAGGCCGGCCAGATCATCCGCTGCGCCGTGCCCGATGACGAGCCGCCGGACTGGCTGCTGGACTGGCTGGCCGCCCGGCTGCCCGGCGGCGGCCGGGTGCTGGCCGACTACCTGCTCGAGCGGGCCGGCGGCGACCTGAAGACTGCCGCCGACACCGCCGCCAAGATGACGGCCGCCGGCCTGCCGGCCACCAGGGAGGCCGTCAGCGAGCTCATCGAGCCTGTGCCGTCCGACTCGGTTGCCGACGCCCTGGTGCTGAGCACCAAGGCGGCCGCGCTGGCCGCCGCCGACGCCCTGCGCTCCCGGCAGGAGATCGGCCGGGTGATCGGCGCGCTCGATAACCGGCTGGAGATGCTGGCCGCGCTGCGCGCCGCCCAGGAGCGGAAGCTGCACGCCAGGGACACTGCGGCGAAGGCCGGGGTGAGCTGGCTGAACCAGCGCCGGTACAGGTCCGCCGCCGCGCACTACGGCCCGGCTGAGGTTGCCCGCCGCCGCCGGGTGCTCGCGATTGCCGATGACGCCTGGCGCTGCGGCGCGGACGCCGGCGTGACCGAGGTGATCATCGCCGCCTGGTAGGCAGCCCTGCCCGTGTGTAATAGGCGGCATGACGACCTCCGCGCCCAGGCACCGCCCTGGTGACCAGGCCCCGCCCGTCCCGAATGACGGCCCGTCCGTCCATGACCTGGTGATCGCCGGCCTGATTGAGGACCGTGCCCCGCAGGCGGCGGTGGACCTCATCAGGGCCCGCCGGCAGCTCGGCCTGGAGCGCTACCATTCCCTGTTGCAGGCGCACAACGGCCGGGATGCCTGCCAGGATGCGGCCGAGGAGCTGGCCGACGCCCTGTGCTACGTGCGCCAGATCATGGCGGAGCGCGGCATGCCGGAAGAGGGCGCCGGGGCCGGGCTGGCATGCGCCTATGCGGACCTGGCTGAAATATTCTTCCTGATCCTGGACCTGGCGCATGAGCGGGGCTGAGCCCCGGACCTGGCGGGTCTACCGGCGCATGCGGACGGTCGCCTACACCAGTGACCAGGCCGGC